>WNGF01011674.1_pt1 | contig 17535 bp, 20 predicted proteins | sample 5400641 | NCBI WGS metagenome assembly WNGF01 (sample SAMN13153371, study PRJNA577476) | soil metagenome | isolation source: 80 cm soil or saprolite under grassland replicate 2 | place: USA:California | collected 2016-06-15
CACAACCCCAACGGGATCGACGTGCAGGCGGCGCTCGCGCACAAGCGCGAGACCGGCACGCTCGCCGGCTTCCGCGGAGCGGAGGCGATCACGAACGAGGAGCTGCTGCTGCTCGAGTGCGACGTGCTCGCGCCGTGCGCGCTCGAGCAGGTGGTCACGTCGGACAACGCCGACAAGGTGAAGGCGAAGATCATTGTGGAGGGCGCAAACGGCCCGGTCACCCCGGGGGCCGACGAGATCCTCGAGGACAAGGGCATCCTCGTCCTCCCCGACATCCTTGCCAACGCCGGCGGCGTCATCGTCTCGTACTTCGAATGGGTGCAGGGCCTCCAGGAGTACTTCTGGAAGGAGGCCGAGGTCAACGCGAAGCTGAACGACATCATCACCCGTGCTTTCAACGAGACCTGGGCGGTTCATGAGAGCCGCGGCGTCTCGATGCGGCTGAGCGCCTACGGTCTGGCGGTCCAGCGTGTGGCCGAAGCGACGACCACGCGCGGGATATATCCCTAAGGTCGTCCTCTACCACGCGGAGGGCTGCCACCTCTGCGAACGGGCTCGCAGCGTGCTCCAGGAAGGCGGCATCCCCTTCGAGGAGGTCGACATCACGGGCGACCCGGGGCTCGAGGCCGCCTACCGGGAGTGGCTTCCGGTCGTGGAGATCGACGGCGAGCGGGCATTCGTGTACTACGTCGACCCGGCGGCGTTCCAACGGCGGTTGAAACGCTCGAACACCGACCAGACCGAGGCCGGACGCTAAAGCGGGAGGCGGACTCATGCGACGCGGCGACGCGAAGCATCGCCGCGCCGCAGGGAAGGAAACCGCCGCCAATACCCAAGAGCGCGCGGGCTTCGCCCGCGCGCGTTCCCCGCGAAGCGGCGCACCTCCACAGTCGTTGTTGATACAACGATTGTGGGTTGTCACAAACTCTTGAAGCCCGAGCGGCCGCCACGCCTGGCGGCGAGCGTCTGACGGTCGGCGTTGCGGCGCGCCTGTCGCGCTACCTCCAGGTCCTGACCCAGGCGAGGAAGATGGGCAAGGAGCGGATCTCCTCCCAGGAGATCTCCGACTACACGAACATCAACGCGACGCAGATCCGCCGCGACCTCTCCGCCTTCGGGAAGTTCGGCAAGCGGGGCGTCGGCTACAACATCGACTCGCTGCTCGGGGAGATCCGCAAGATCCTGCGCACCCAGGGACAGCACAACATCGCGCTGATCGGCGCCGGGCGGCTGGGCCAGGCGATCGCGAGCTCGCCGATCTTCGCCGAGCACGGAATCAACATCGCAGCCGTGTTCGACACGGATCCCGACAAGGTCGGCCGGCCCGTCGGGAACGTCCCCGTGAGCGACTACGACCGGCTCGCGAACGCGATCCGCGAGAAGAACATCATCGTGGGCGTCGTCGCCGTCCCCGCCGACAATGCGCAGCGCGTCGCGGACGACCTGGTCGCGTCGGGGATCAAGATCATCTTCAACTACTCAGAGGCCCTGCTCGACGTGCCGCAGGACGTTGCCGTACACACGTCCAATCCCGCGGTCGAGCTCCTCTACGCGCTCTACTTCTATCTGACCTAGCTTCCGCGTATGCGGATTCTGCTCTGGCACGGTTACCTGCTCGGCGGGACGGGATCGAACGTGTACACCCGCGCCCTTGCACGCGAGTGGAGCCGCGCCGGCCATGACGTCGTCGTGTTCTGCCAGGAGCCGCACGCGGAGCAGTACGACGTGGGCGGCGCCCAGGTCGTGCGCCCGGACATCGGCGGGCTGCTGCCGGTGTTCGTGCTCGACCGCTACGAAGGGCTCGAGGCGCGGCTGCTGCAGGACTGCACGCGCGAGGAACGCGAGCGCTACGTCGAGTTGAACGCGGCGGCGGTGCGGGAGCACCTGCCGGCCGACCTGGTGTTCGTGAACCACGTCCTGCTCGGCGCGCCGGTCGGCGCGGCAAGCGGTGCGCCGTTCGCCGTCAAGGCACACGGGTCGGAGCTGGAGTACTCGATGCGCGGGAACGAGGAGCTGTCCGCGTGGGGGAGGGAGACGCTCGCGCACGCGCGTGCGGTGTTCGTGGGCTCCGCGCACATCCGTGCCGTCCTCGAGGACGTCGTCGGGCACGTCGACCGTGTGTACGAGGTGCCGCCCGGCGTCGACGTCGCCGGGCGCTTCGAGCGGTTCTTCGCCACGGACGAACCGACGCTCGTCTACTTCGGCAAGCTGCTCTACAACAAGGGCGTCCACCTCCTGCTCGAGGCCTTGCGCGAGCTCGATGCGCGCGCGGTGATCGTCGGGTTCGGCGACTACCGCGAGGAGCTCGAACGCGCGGCGCCGCCCCGCACGCTCTTCACCGGGCCGCTCGAGCATGGCCACCTCGCACACCTGCTTCCGCTCGCTGACGTCGCGGTCGTCCCGTCGATCTTCCCCGAGGCGTTCGGCATGGTCGCGGCGGAGGCCGCGGCCGCCGGCGTGCCGCCCCTGGTCGCGCGCCATTCCGGTCTGGCCGAGATCGCCGAAGGCCTCGAGGCCGCCTATCCGGAAGAGCTTCGTCCGCTCGCGAGCTTCGCGAACGGCGACGCGCAGGACCTCGCGGTCAAGCTGCGCGGGCTCCTCGGCCTCGGGGCGGCGCAGCGCAGGGAGCTCGGAGCGGCCGCCCGCCGCGCCGCGGTGGAGCGCTGGAGCTGGTCGACCGTGAGCGAGCGGTTGCTATCGCTTCATTTACGCTAGTGACGTGGGCGATGCGCAGCGGTTGAGCCCGGACGAGCAAATCCGCTTCGCGCGCGAGGCGTTCGACGACGGGCAAGACTTCACGATCGCGGTCGAAGAGGAGTTCCAGCTCCTCGATCCCGACACGCTCGAGCTGACGAACCGGTTCGAGGAGCTGAAGGCTGCCGCTGCCGGGTCCGAGCTGGACGACCATCTCGTCGGCGAGCTGATCGCGTCCGAGATCGAGATCAAGACGGGACGCTGCAAGAACTTCGCAGAGGCGGCCGAGCGCATGGCCACGCGACGCGCGCAGCTCGCGGACCTCGCCGACCGCTCCGACGTCGCGCTCGCGGCGACCGGGACCCACCCGTGGAGCCGCTGGCAGGACCAGCGCATCATCGACACGCCGCACTACCGGCGGAACAACGAGATCCTCCAGTACGTCGTCTGGCGGAACAACAGCTTCGGGATTCACGCGCACATCGGGATTCGCGGCGCCGACCGGGCGATCGCGGTCTGCAACGCGTTCCGCAACGTGCTGCCCGAGCTCCTCGCGCTGTCCACGAGCTCACCGTTCGTCGAGGACTGCGTCACCGGACTGCACTCGGCGCGGACGGAGATCTTCACCAAGATGTTCCCGCGCGCCGGGGTTCCCGACGCCTTCCGCGGCTGGGACGAGTTCGAGCACTACGTCCGCTTCCTCTACGACACGAGCTCGATCGACGAGCACACGCAGCTGTGGTGGAGCGTGCGTCCGCACCTCGCCTTCCCGACCGTGGAGGTGCGCATCTGCGACGCGCAGCCCGACCTGGCGGACGCGTGCTCGCTCGCCGCCCTGATGTACGCGCTCGGTGCGCGCTTTGCGCGTGCGCTGGACGAGGGCGAGCCGCTGCCGGACCTGCCGCGCCGGCTGATCGAGGAGAACATGTGGCGGGCGATCAGGTACGGGCTGACCGACGGGCTGATCGACTTCGAGCGCGGCGAGGTCGTTCCCGCGCGGGCGCGCATCGAAGCGCTAATCGAGTGGGTGCTGCCGGTCGCCCTGGAGATCGGCGCCGCCGACTATCTCGCCGTCCCGGAGGCGAATCCGTCCGAGCGCCAATATGCGCGCCTGGAAGAGCTCGGCTCGCACCGTGACGTCTTCGCGGAGCTCGTGCGTCGGCCCCGGGAGCTCGTGGGTGGCTGAGCGAGTCGAGGGCATCGGCGGCGTCTTCTTCCGCGCGCGTGACCCCGACCGGCTGCGCAGCTGGTACGCCGAGCACCTGGGCATCGACATGGAGGCCTTCGGCACGGTGTTCACGGCGAAGGAGGGCGACCAGACAGTGTGGGCGCCGTTCGCGGCCGACACGGAGTACTTCGGGCCCGGCGGCCAGCAGCTGATGGTCAACTTCCGGGTCCGCGATCTGGACGCGACGCTCGAGCAGCTGCGCAGGGCCGGCGTGGAGGTCGACGACCGCATCCACGAGATGGAGTTCGGCCGCTTCGGCTGGGCCGTCGACGGCGAGGGCAACCGCATCGAGCTCTGGGAGCCCACATGAGCTCCGACGAGGAGCTGATCAAGCAGCTCGAAGAGGAACTGAAGAGGCTGCAGGTCTCCGACCTGCTCGTCCAGACGCTGTACACCGTGTCGTCGCTCGGGTACCGAAAGCTCTCCGAGGAGGAGCGCGACCTCGACCAGGCTCGGCTCGCGATCGAGGCGCTGCGCGCGCTGCTGCCGGTGCTCGAGGGCTCGGTGGCGGAGGAGCTCGTCCGGGACTTCAAGCAGGTCACTTCGAACCTCCAGCTCGCCTACGCGGACGCGGCGAAGGGGAAGGACGGCGAGGGTTAGCCCGTCTTGAAAGCGGGATGGCCACCGTTGTGGAGTGCGGGTGCGGGGAGGTCCTGGAAGCCGAGGACGAGGAGACGCTGCTGGCGGAGGTGGAGTGCCACGTCGGAAGCGTCCATCCCGAGCTGATGGGCACACTCTCCCCGCTCGAGCTCGCCGGCCGGCGGCTCCGGGACCAGGACGCCGCCTAGCCCCCATGTGATAGAAACCTGCCCGCGCCGGGGACACCTCGGCGCTGACCTTGTGAGGGGGTAGGAACGCTGATCGTCGGAAGCTTCTTCAACGACCACGCGGTGCTGTTCGCGCTCGTCTGCGCGGCGGTCGCGATCGTCTACGGGATTGGGCTGACCGTGTGGCTGCTCAGGCAGCCGGCCGGCAACGAGCGGATGCAGGAGATCGCCCGCGCGGTTCAGGAGGGCGCGGCCGCCTATCTAAAGCGCCAGTACATGACGATCGCGCTGGTGTCGATCGTCCCCTTCCTCCTCCTGGGCTTCTACAACAAGCTCGGCTGGGGGACGGCGATCGGCTTCCTCGTCGGCGCGATTCTCTCCGCGGCCGCCGGCTTCATCGGCATGAACGTCGCGGTGCGCTCGAACGTGCGCACGGCCGAAGCCGCGCGCCATGGGCTCAAGCCGGCGCTCAACGTCGCGTTCCGCGCGGGCTCCGTGACCGGCTTGCTCGTCGTCGGGCTGGGGCTCCTCGGCGTCGCCGGGTACTACTGGGCGCTGACGGGGTGGATCGGCAACTCGAAGGAGTCCGCGATCGACGACCTGATCGGGCTCGCCTTCGGCGGCTCGCTGATCTCGGTGTTCGCGCGGCTGGGAGGCGGCATCTACACGAAGGCGGCGGACGTCGGGGCCGACCTCGTCGGGAAGATCGAGGCCGGGATTCCCGAGGACGACCCGCGCAACCCGGCCGTGATCGCGGACAACGTCGGCGACAACGTCGGCGATTGCGCCGGCATGGCGGCCGACCTCTTCGAGACGTACGCCGTGACGGCCGTGGCCGTGATGCTGCTCGGCCTGCAATTTCCGTCCTCGAACCTCGCGCTGTACCCACTGGCGATCGGCGGCATCTCGATCCTCGCGTCGGTGATCGGCACGTTCTTCGCGCGAGTCGGTCGCGGCGGCTCGATCATGAATGCCCTCTACCGCGCAGTGGCCGTCGCGACGATCCTGTCCGCGATCGGCTTCATCCCGATCACGATGGCCTTCGACGACGGCAAGTTCGGCTTCGGCGACCTGTACATCTCGGCGCTCGTCGGCCTGGCGGTGACGTTCCTGCTGGTTGCGATCACCGAGTACTACACCGGGACGCGCTGGGGGCCGGTCAAGTCGATCTCCGCGTCCTCACAGACAGGCCACGCCACGAACATCATCTCGGGGCTCGCCGTCGGCATGCAGGCGACGGCACTTCCGGTGATCGTGATCGCAGCAGGGATTCTCGTGGCGCATCACTTCGCAGGTCTGTACGGCATCGGCGTCGCCGTGATGGCGCAGCTCTCGATGACGGGTCTGATCGTCGCGCTCGATGCGTACGGCCCGGTGACGGACAACGCCGGCGGGATCGCCGAGATGGCGGACCTCGACGAATCGGTCCGCGCGATCACCGATCCCCTCGACGCCGTGGGGAACACGACGAAGGCGGTGACAAAGGGGTACGCGATCGGGTCGGCGGCGCTCGCCGCGCTCGTCCTCTTCGATTCGTACACGACGGGGTTGCACGACCAGGCGGATCCGAGCAGCTCGCTCGCCTCGGTGAGCTTCAACCTCAGCGACGCGTGGGTGATCGCCGGGCTGTTCATCGGCGGCTTGATGCCCTTCCTGTTCGCCTCTCTCGCGATGCAGGCAGTGGGGCGCGTCGGCGGTCAGGTCGTGACGGAGGTGCGGCGGCAGTTCCGGGAGAACCCGGGGATCATGGAGGGCACGTCGCGTCCGGAGTACGGCCGCGCAATCGACATCGTCACGGGCTCGGCGATCAAGGAGATGCTGCTGCCTGCACTGATCCCGATCCTGTTCCCGGTCGTGATCGGGATTATCAATCCGCGCATGCTCGGCGGGTTGTTGATCGGGACGATCGTGACGGGTCTGTTCCTCGCGATAGCGATGACGTCCGGCGGCGGCGCGTGGGACAACGCGAAGAAGCTGATCGAGGACGGCGCCTACGGTGGCAAGGGCTCGGAGGCCCACGCCGCGTCGGTCACGGGCGACACCGTCGGCGACCCGTACAAAGACACGGCCGGCCCGGCGATCAACCCGATGATCAAGATCGCCAACATCGTCGCAATCCTGATCATCCCGCTGATCGTCAGCATCCACGGCTAGCGTCGCCGAGACGTGACCGCGTCGGCCAGCTGTGCGCCGATCGTCACGCTTTCGTTACACCCAGGGTCAGACCCTGCGTTTTGGAACGCGTCGCTTTCGGCGAGTGAGCCTGTGGATCGATTGTCACGGTTTCTTCACACCCAGGGTCAGACCCAGGTAGTTCGGTCAGGTCCGTAGCGGCGGGTGGACGGAATAGGCTCCGGCGCGATGACGAGCGCGCCACAAGGCGTCGGTGCGATGCCGGTCGTGCGGAGTGGGCGGCGGCGTCGGGCTCAGCGGCTCGAGCGGGTGCTCGGGACGCCGGCTCTCTTCGCCACCGCATACGGCAACGTCGGCTCGTCGATCTACTACGCCCTCGGGCTGGTCGCCGGGATCGCGCTCGGGCTGACGCCGCTCGTGTTCGTCATCAGCGGCCTGATCTTCGCCGCGACCGCGGCCACCTACGCCGAGGGGACGGTGCGCTATCCGGAAGCGGGCGGCTCCTCGAGCTTTGCGCGCCACGCCTTCAACGAGCTCGTCTCCTTCGGAGCGGCGTGGGCGCAGATGCTCAACTACATCATCACGATCGCCATCTCGGCGTTCTTCGTGCCGCACTACCTCTCGATCTTCTGGGGGCCGCTGCGCGAGAACCCGTGGGACATCGTCGGCGGCGTGATCGTCGTGACGGTGCTCGTGCTCCTCAACATCGTCGGCATCCGCGAAGCCGCACGCCTGAACATCTTCCTCGCCGTCATCGACTTCGCCACGCAGCTGCTGCTCGTGATCATCGGCTTCGCCCTGATTTTCCACCCGCACGTCGTCTTCTCCGCGAACCTGCACTGGGGAGTCGCTCCGACGTGGAGCAGCTTCCTGCTCGCGATCCCGGTGGCGATGATCGCCTACACCGGGATCGAGACCGTCTCCAACCTTGCGGAGGAAGCGCGCGATCCACCGCGCGACATTCCGCGCTCGATCTCCTGGGTCGCCGGCGCCGTCTTCGCGATCTACTTCACGCTGCCGCTGATCGCGCTCTCCGCGCTGCCGGTCGAGAAGACGAAGGACGGCTACCAGACGCTGCTCGGGCTGTCGCCGGACGACGGCGGCTTCCGGAACGACCCGGTGCTCGGGCTCGTCGAGCATCTCGGCCTGCACGGTCACGTGCTCGACGCGGCGAAGATCTACGTCGGGATCCTCGCGGCGACGATCCTCTTCATCGCCACGAACGCCGGCGTGATCGGCGCCTCACGCATCACCTACGCGATGGCGAGCTACCGGCAGCTGCCGGAAATGTTTCGCCGCCTGCATCCGAAGTTCAAGACGCCCTGGTTGTCGCTCGTCGTCTTCGCCGGCCTGATCTCGATCGCGGTGCTCCTGCCGGGCCAGACGACGTTCCTCGGCGACATGTACGCCTTCGGCGCGATGCTGTCATTCACGATTGCGCACGTCTCGGTGATCGCTTTGCGGATGCACACGCGCGACGATCAGGAGGCGTTCAAGATCCGACCCAGCCTGCGCTTCCGCGGCGTCGACTGGCCCCTCTTCGCCATCTTCGGCGCGTTCGGGACCGGGTTAGCGTGGATCGTCGTCGTCGTGCAGAAGTCCGGACCGCGCTGGGCGGGACTGGGGTGGCTAACGGTCGGGCTGGCGGCATACGTCGCGTATCGGCGCTACGTCGTCCGCCAGCCGGTCACGGCCACTTTGCGCGCGCCGGTGATCATCGGCCCAGGGGCGGCGCTCGAGTACCGCAACATCCTCGTGCCGGTGAAACCGGGCCGTGCGTCGGAGGAGGCGATCGACTTCGCTTGCAGGCTCGCCACCGAGCGCCGCGCCGTGATCTCGGCCGTGAGCGTGATCGTTGTCCCGCTCGAGCTGCCGCTCGACACGCAGCTCGAGGAGGAAGTGCGGAAGGCGGACATGGCGCTCGATGCGGCCGCAGCGATCGCCGAGCTCTACGGGGTCGACGTGAACGAGCGCATCGTGCGCGCGCGCAGCGCGGGGAGGGCGATCGTCGACGATGCGACCCGCCGGCAGAGCGAGATCATCGTCATGGGCGCACCCCGTGCCGAGCGAGCCCGCGGCGTCTTCAGCGACACCGTCGACTTCGTCCTCAAGCATGCGCCCTGCCGCGTGATGGTCGCGGCGGGCCGAAAGGCGGCGTGAACGTCGCTCGCCTTCGGCTCGGACCCCTTCTTTAGGTCACGCCTCAGCGTGCGCGCCGCTGCCATCGCCGCGCCCGCTGAGGAGAGAGAGCGGGGAAACCTCACGGTTTCCCCCTTCGCCCCTTCTCCTGTTCATCGGCCGATGCTCGGCCGATGAACCTCTACCGCGGTGGCATCGCCGTCTTCGGCGTCACCTTCGTCGGAATCGGGATCGCGCTCGTGGCCGTGACCGCCGCACGCGGGGGCGGAGCCTTCGGCTACCTGATCGGCGTGCTCTTCGTCGCGCTCGGCCTCGGCCGGCTCTACCTGCTCCGGTCCCGGCGATAACCTCATTCCGTGGCGCGAAAGCTGCCTCGGCTGCAACGGGTCCTCGACGCCCCGGCGCTCTTCTCGATCGCCTACGGGGAGATCGCCTCGTCGATCTACTTCGCCCTCGGGATCATCGCCCTGCACGCCCTCGGCTTCACGCCGGCCGTCCTGTTCGCGACCGGAGCTCTCTTCGTGATCGTCGCGCTCTCCTACGCGGAAGGAACGGCGGCGATCCGCGAGACGGGCGGCGCGGCGACGTTCGTGCGCATCGCCTTCAACGACTTCTGGGGCTTCGTCACCGGGTGGGTGCTCTTCCTCGACTACCTGATCGTGATCGCGCTGTCCGCGCTGTTCGTCCCGCACTACGTGGCCGGCGCGTTCTTCACGAAGGTGCATCGGCCCTGGGACGTCGTGATCGGCTGCGGCGTCATCGCCGGTATCGCCGTCGTGCGACTGATCCACCGCACGCGTCTGCACCGCTGGGCCCTGATCGTCGCGCTCGTCGATCTGGCGACGCAGCTGCTGATCGTGATCCTCGGCTTCGCACTGCTGTTCTCGCCGGACGCCCTCACCGCCGGCACGTCGCTCGGCGAGACGCCGTCGTGGCACTCGATCGCGTTCGCGATCCCGCTGGCGATGCTCGCGTACACCGGATTGGAGACGGTCGCCAACCTGGCGGAGGAGACACGCCGGCCCGGCCGCGACCTCCCGCGCTCGCTCTTCAGCGCGATCGGCCTCGTCGTCGTCCTGTACGTCGCGATCGCGGTCGTCGCGCTGTCGGCCTTCCCGGCGCGGCACGGCACCCTGCTCGGCAGCAACTGGCTACGCGCGCCCCTCGTCGGTGTCGCCTCCGAGATCCGCGCGCACGTGCCGGATTTCATCGGCTACCCGGTGCAGGTCTTCGTCGGGCTGTCGGGCGCGCTCATCCTGCTGACTGCGGCCACGACGTCGATCTCGGGCTTCGGGCGGCTCGCCTATTCACTCGGCGAGCATGGCCAGCTCCCGCGCAAGTTTGGGATGCTCCGGCAGCGGACGCTCGTCGCCCCGCAGTCGATCGTGGCCGCAGCGGCGATCGCGATCGCTCTGCTCGCCGGGACTGCAGCGCTCGCGCATCCGGTGTTATTCCTCGCCAGCCTCTTCAGCTTCGGCGTCCTGCTCGCGTTCACCGCGGCGCAGCTGGCAGTGATCAAGCTCCGCTTCAGCGAGCCGCAGCGGCGGCGGCCGTACCGCGTGCCGTTCACGGTCGGCCGCGTTCCGGTGCCCTCGGTCATCGGAGCCGTTCTGACCTTCGTCGTCTGGATCGTCGCGCTGGCGACGCACGAGGGTGCGCGCTACGCCGGACCTGCGTGGCTCGCCGTCGGCCTCGTGATCTACGTCGTCGTGCGTCGCGTGCGCGGCGAGGGGCTGTTCGAGCCCGTCGTCTCCGCGGACGAGCACCGCGGTCTGGCGGAAGCCGAGTTCTCGAAGATCCTCGTGCCGATGAAGCTGGGGGAGATCGGCGAGGAGATGATCGCGACGGCCGTCAAGCTGGCCCAGGACCGCGGAGCGGCCGTCGAGGCCCTGCACGTCATCCGCGTGCCGCTCGAGCTCCCGCTCGATGCCGAGCTCATCGACGAGGAGGAGCGCGCCGAAGCGTCGATCGCCGAGGCGAAGCTCCTTGGCGCCGACCACGGCGTCCAGGTCGAAGGCCGCACCGTCCGCGCCCGTGCAATCGGGCAGGCGATCGTCCAAGAGGCAGCGGAGCAGGGCGCCGACCTGATCGTCCTCGGCTCCTCGCCGCGCTGGCGCCGGCAGTCACGGTTCTTCTCGCCGACCGTCGACTACGTCCTCAAGAAGGCGCCGAGCGAAGTGTTGATCGTTGCGTTCCCTCAGGGCGTACTGGAGGGAGACGGGGCAGGTCACTAGGGCGTCGGCTTGCGACGCCCTTTCAGAGGGTGTGCGAGCTCTGCTCGCACACCCGGCTAAACCGCGTCTGGAGGTGGCGCAACGGCGTCGAAGCCTCAAGAGCCGCCGTCGGTGATATTGACCTGAGAGCTACGCTGAGTCTGTGAAGCTCATCGTCATCGGCTGCGGCCGGGTGGGCTCGACTATCGCCAAGCGCTTTGCGTCCGAAGGCTGGGACGTGACGGCTGTGGACGAAAAGGAGTCCGCACTGGCCCGACTCGGAGAAGACTGGACCGGGGGGTTTGTCGTCGGCCACGGCATGGACACTGCTGTGCTGCGCCAGGCCGGGATCGAGGACGCCGACTCGATCGTGGTCTCGACCGACGGCGACAACACCAACCTCGTGATCGGCCAGGTCGCGCAGAAGCGCTTCGGCATCGAGTGCACCGTCGTGCGCATCCTCGATCCCGCGCGGGCCGACTTCTACCGGGAACGTGGGCTTCGGACGATCTGTCCAACCTCGACGGCGATCGACGCGCTGAGCGACGCCGTGCGGACCTGTGTCGTCCCTACCGCGACCGCTACGAGCGGCTCGAGTCGGAGTTCGAGCACCAGGCGATGAACGGCGACGCAACGGAGCTGTTCGTCCTCGAGAAGGCGGGGATCAAGCGCCCGCCGGATCTCGTGCTCGCCCTCACGGGCGACGACGAGGACAACCTCGTCATCTCCCAGATCGCGAAGGAGAAGTACGGCGTCCCGAAGGTGATCGCGCGCGTCAACGACCCGCGCAACCAGCCGCACTTCGACCTGCTCGGCATCTCGCCGACCGTCTGCGCGACATCGAGCATCCTCGGGCTCGTCGAGCATGAAGTGCCGGAGCACGATCTTGTGCACCTGCTGGAGCTGCGCAAGGAGAACCTCGAGATCGTCGAGGTCCAGATCGACAAGAGCTCGCCCTGTGCCGGCAAGACCGTCGAGAAGCTGCGTCTGCCCGAGGGCTCGCGCCTGATCTCCGTCATGCGTGACGGCAAGGCAGAGATCGCGGTCGGCTCGACGGAGCTGAAGCCGGGAGACCAGGTGCTCGCGATCCTGCAGCCCGGCAAGGAAGACGAGCTCCGGCACATCCTGCTTAAGAAGTAGGTAAACAAACGAACCGAACGGCTCGGCCGTGGGTAGTTTGGTCGGGATGCTCGCTCCGCTGCTCGCCGCCGTCGCGCTCGTGCCGAACCAGCAGCAACTCTCGGTAGTGCCCGTCGCACGCGGGCTCGGCGCGCTGACGGCGATCGCCTCGACACCGGCGGAGCCGCGGCGACTCTACGCCGTCGAGCAGAGCGGGCGCATCCGCTACCTCGTCAACGGCAGGGTGCGCGGGACCTTCCTCGACATCCGCGACCGGGTCGTCAGTGGCGGAGAACAGGGACTACTCTCGGTCGCTTTCCATCCGCAGTACAAGAGCAACCACCGCTTCTACGTCGACTACACGGACCGCAACGGCGACACGCGCGTCGTCGAGTTCCGCTCCCGCAACGGCGTCGCGATCAAGTCGAGCGCACGCGAGCTCCTGGCCGTCGACCAGCCGTATGCGAATCACAACGGCGGCGAGTTGCAATTCGACCGCAACGGCCTCCTCTACGTCGGCATGGGCGACGGCGGCTCAGCCGGCGATCCGGGGAACCGCGCGCAAAACCCAAACGATCGGCTCGGAAAGCTCCTCCGCATCAACCCGCTCGCGAGCGGAGCGAACTGGGAGCAGGTCGCGCTCGGCCTGCGAAATCCCTGGCGCTTCACCTTCGACCGCGCCAACGGCGATCTCTACATCGCCGACGTCGGACAGGGGAATTGGGAAGAGATCGACTACCGACGCCGCTCGCAGATCTCGACGCTGGCGAACTACGGCTGGAGAGCGTTCGAGGGCCGCGCCCGCTACTCGAACACGCCGCTCGGGCCTGGACAGCTCGTCGCCCCGGTGTTCGTCTACAGCCACGCCAACGACAACTGCTCCGTGACCGGCGGCCACGTCTATCGTGGCCGCGCCGTCCGCGCGGCGATCGGACGCTACTTCTTCGGGGACTACTGCTCCGGGATCGTCTGGAGCCTCCGCATCGTCAACGGGCGTGCCACCAGTGTCCACCGGGAGCCGTTCAGCGTCAGCTCGCTGACGACGTTCGGCGAGGGAGTGGGCGGCGAGCTCTACATGGGGACCGGCGACGGCCTGATTCTGAAACTTGCTCGCTAGGCCGCTGCACTCGGTGGGGAGATTCGGTTCTTTGCCAAGCACGTGCATGGGCGTCCTCTAATCGGCGTCGCAAGCGACGCCTTAGCCCGTGCGGCGGCGGCGGACCGTCGGTCCTTGCTGGCCGAGCGCCGCGTAGGCGAGCGCCTGCAGCGACTCGTTCAGCGTCGACAGCTCCCGCGAGATCCGCAGCAGATGCTCGCTCGTGTCGAGGTGGTGGTTGAGCGAGTGCATCTCGTCACAGAGCCGGTCGAGGCGCTCGAGCAGCGCGTCCAGCTGGCGGTCGCCGACTTCTTTCCGATCCACGCCGTTCATCTTAAGCTCAGCAACTCTGCGCGAGTGCGCACGACCGGCACGTCATGCCCGAGCCGTTGCAACAGCCGTTCGCGCGCCTCGCTGCCCGCCTCGACGAGCTGGACGCGACCGTCCGCGCCGAGGTGCGAGAGCGCAACCCGCGCCAGTTCCTCCGGAGCGTCGGTGAAGACGCCGATGCGAGTGCCGGCCGCCTGCAGGCGGCGCAATACGTCCGTCACCTCGGCGTCGCGGCGGAAATAGACAGGCGCGCGTTCCTCCGCGAAGCGCTCGAGTAGCTGCCGCCAGTTCGGCAGCTCCCGCTCGAGGGCGGACACGTCGACACGGAAGCGCCGCCCGGCATCCTCGAGCCAGTCCTGCCAAAGCGGCCCGACGTCGCCGAATGCGGCCAGGTCGACGGCGACCGCTTTCACCGCTGGCGCAACCGCAGCCAGAGGAGCATCCCGACGGCGACGCCCACGGCGTCGATCGCCACGTCGACCGGCGACGCATGCCGGCCGCGCACGAAGTGCTGGTGCACCTCGTCAGTGGCCGCGTACCCGATGCCGGCTGCGAGCGCGGGTGCCTCTCGCTCGAGCGCGCGGTAGAGCAGCCCGCCGAGGACCGCGTACTCGGTGAGGTGCGCGCCCTTCCGCAACACCGTGTCCCAAACGCCGAGCCCGCTCGAGAGGCTCGGGATCGAGGAGAACGTGAAGATCACCGCCGCCCAGGCGAGCACCGGCAGCCATACCGTCAGCACGCGCGATCTCGCCATCGCGGCTCGATGCTAGTCTCCGGCCGACAACCGGCGAGCGGCAAGGGAATCCGGTGCAAGTCCGGAACGGTCCCGCCGCTGTGAGGGGAGACGCTCCCGCGCCACGTGCCACTGGCCCTCGGGCCGGGAAGGCGGCGCAGGGAGGGCGCCCCGAGTCAGAAGACCTCCGCCCGCCCGGCAAACCCGAACCCCTCGCGGAAGGAGGATTCGTGTACTACAGACTCGCCTTTCTCGTGGCGCTCGCCGCGCTCTTCGTCGTGCAGCCTGCGAGCGCAGCGCCGCCCCATCGCATCGTCTCCCTGTCGCCGACGGCGACGGAATCGCTCTTCGCGATCGGCGCCGGCGCGCAGGTCGTCGCCGTCGACGACCAGTCGGACTATCCCAAGCGTGCCCCGCGCACGAGCCTGTCCGGCTACACGCCGAACGTGGAAGCGATCGCCGGTTACCGGCCGGACCTCGTCGTCCTGTCCGGGGACGCGAACGGTGTGGTCGCCGGCCTGCGGAAGCTCGGCATCCGCGTGCTGTTGCAGCCCGCCGCGACGACGCTCGCCGAGGCCTACGCCCAGATCAGGCACCTCGGCACGGTCACCGGGCACAAGCGCAACGCCGCTGCAGTCGTCGCACGCATGAAGAAAGCGATCTCGCAGACCCTCAAGTCGGTTCCGAAGCGCAAGCTCTCCGTGTACCACGAGCTCGACCCGACCTACTACAGCGCGACCTCGAAGACGTTCATCGGCCGGATCTACAGGCTCTTCGGGCTGCGCAACATCGCCGACGCCGCCGACTCGTCCGGCAGCGGCTATCCGCAGCTCTCGGGCGAGTACATCCTGTCGTCGAACCCCGGCCTGATCGTCCTCGCCGACACTCGGTGCTGCGGCCAGTCGGCGGCAACCGTTGCGGCGCGGCCGGGCTGGAGTGGGCTGTCCGCCGTGCGCAGCCACCGCGTCGTCGGAATCGACGATTCCGTCGCCTCGCGGTGGGGACCGCGCATCGTCGAGTTCGTCAGGGCCGTCGGAAAGGCGCTGCGACGCAAGGCGTGATCCGGTCTGCGGGCGCCCGCCTGTGGCTGCCGGCCGCGCTGGTCTTCCTCGCGGCGGCGCTGCTGGCGGGCGTCCTCGTCGGTCCCGTGAACCTGGGGGCGCTGGACGTCGTGCGGGCCACGTTCGCGCACGTGTTCGGGCTGCATTCACCGCTCTCGGGTGCCGACGACTCGATCCTGTGGGAGCTGCGCCTCCCGCGCGTCATCCTCGCCGCGATCGTCGGAGGGACGCTCGCGGCGGCGGGTGCGTCATACCAGGGAGTCTTCCGAAACCCACTCGCCGACCCATATCTCCTCGGTGCCGCGGCGGGCGCAGGCCTCGGCGCGACGCTGGTAGTCGCGTACGCGCCGGCGAGTGCGGTGACGAAAGACCTGCTTCCGCTTGCGGCATTTGTCGGCGCGGGGATTGCCGTGATCGCTGCATACGTGCTCGGGCGTTCCGCGGGGGCGGCCGCAGGTTCGGCCGCGCTCGTCCTTGCGGGCGTCACCATCACCTCCTTCTTCACGGCGTTGCAGACGTTCGTGCAGCAGCAGAACGTCGACACGGTGCAGGAGATCTACTCGTGGCTCCTCGGCCGGCTTGCGACGGCCGGGTGGCGCGACGTCGGGATCGTGCTGCCGTACGCCGCAGTCTCGTGGGCCGTCCTGATCGCGCACCGGCGGCTGCTCGACGTGCTTGCGGTCGGCGACGACGAAGCAGCTGCGTTGGGCGTCAACGTCGCGCGCGTGCGCTTGCTCGTCGTGGTCGCTGCGACGATCGCAACCGCGGCGGCTGTCGCCGTGAGCGGGCTCATCGGCTTTGTCGGGATCATCGTTCCACACACGATCCGACTGCTTGCCGGCGGGAGCTACCGGCTCTTGCTGCCGCTGTCCGTGATCGTCGGCGCAGGCTTCCTGGTCTTCGCCGACGTGATCGCTCGCACGGTGATGGCCCCGGCCGAGCTGCCGATCGGCGTCGTGACCATGTTCTTCGGCGCGCCCTTCTTCGCCGTCGTCCTGCGAACGAGCCGGAGGACCGGGTGACCGCGCTCGCGCTGAACGACGTCTGTGTCTCGCTCGGTGGAGCCCGCGTGGTGGACAGGCTCTCGTTCGACGTCGAGCCCGGCGAATGGGTGGCGCTGATCGGGCCGAACGGTGCGGGCAAGACGACGGCTTTGCGCGCCCTGGCCGGGCTCGTCCACTACGACGGCCGCATCCGCGTCCTGCAGGACGACGCACGCACAGTCGCGCGCAAGGAGCTCGCGCGGCGCGTCGCGCTCGTCCCGCAGGTCCCGCTGGTTCCGGGAGACATGACTGTGCGCGGCTACGTCCTGCTCGGGCGAACGCCACACCTGTCCTACTTCGGCACCGAGCGCCGCACCGACCAGCACGCCGTCGACATGGCGCTCGAGCAGCTCGACCTCGTCCCGTTCGCCGACCGGCGGCTCGACACGCTCTCCGGGGGCGAACGCCAGCGGGCAACCCTTGCGCGCGCCCTGGCACAGGATGCGCCGGTCTTGCTGCTGGACGAACCGACCGCGGCGCTCGACATGGGGCGGCAGCAGCAGGTGCTGGAGATCGTCGACCGTCTGCGCGCAAACCGCGGGCTGACTGTGCTGTCCACGATGCACGACCTGACGCTGGCCGGCCAATACGCCGACCGGCTGCTGCTGCTCGACGGGGGACGGCTGGTCGCGGCCGGGACCGCCGACGAGGTGCTGACGCGTGCGCTGATCACCGAGCACTACGGAGCCGAGGTCGAGATCGTGGACGCGCCCGGCTCGGGCTTCGTCGTCGTCCCGGTGCGGCGGACCGAGTGAGCCTCACCTTCCTGCTCGGCGGGGCACGGAGCGGCAAGTCCGCGCGCGCGATCGAGCTGGCGCAGGAGTGGACGGGGCCCGTGACGGTGATCGCAACGGGCGAGCCAGGCGACGCCGAGATGGCGGAGCGCATCCGTCTGCACCGTGCGGCGCGGCCGGCCGGCTGGACGACGGTCGAGGAGCCGCTCGAGCTGGTTGCGGCGATCGAGCACGTTCCGCCGGAG
>WNGF01007105.1_pt1 | contig 17533 bp, 13 predicted proteins | sample 5400641 | NCBI WGS metagenome assembly WNGF01 (sample SAMN13153371, study PRJNA577476) | soil metagenome | isolation source: 80 cm soil or saprolite under grassland replicate 2 | place: USA:California | collected 2016-06-15
CGCGCGGAGCGCCATGCATCGCGACAACTCGACATTCGCTCCCTTTGAACAGCACCAGATTGCCGAACTTGGCCTCGCAAATGCGCACCGCGTTCTCCAACAGCGCCCGAAACACGGGCTCAAGCTCGCCCGGCGAGCTCGAGATGACGCCGAGAACCTCCGAGGTCGCCGTCTGTTGCTCCAGTGCCTCAGACAATTGGCGCGTGCGCGCCTGCACTTCGTCGAACAGGCGCACGTTCTCGATGGCGATGACGGCCTGCTTGGCGAAATTGGTGACCAGCGCGATCTGCTTGTCGGTAAACGGGCGGACCTGCTGGCGGTAGATGCTGATCACGCCTACTAACTTATCGTCCTTGAGCATGGGCACCGACACGATCGTGCGATATCCACCAAGCTCTGCGCCGGCAACCACAAACGGATCGCGCCGACGGTACGATTCCCGCTTCATGCTATCCACGACGTGAGCGACTTGTTTCGTCCTCGCGGCCTGGCCGAGACTGGTATCCGGGCCCGGGCGGAGCGGCGCACGTTTGCGGTGCTCGATAAACGCGGGTGGCGCGTTGTGGAACGCTGTAGCGTGGAAAGCATGCCCGTCAAATAAGTAGAGCGTGCCGAACTTCGCTCCGCAGAGACGGGTTGCGTTCTCCAATATGGTCCGAAACACGGGCTGCAAATCGCCCGGTGAGCTCGAGATGACGCGCAGCACCTCAGAAGTCGCCGCCTGCTGCTCCAGCGCCTCGTTCAGCTCGCGCGTGAGCAGAGCGATACTCTTCTTTTCGGCATGCGAGTCGCGCGGTCGGCGCGCGCGGCGTGGCGCAGGCCGCCGAGACCGCGACGCGGCTGCCGATCTCCGCCCTTTACGGCGTTTGGCCATGCACGTGAGACCTGTCGTCCGCCGATAACGTCAGTTGCGGTCCGCGAGCAGCCGCCGCAGCGTGGCGACCAGCCGCTCGAATTCGATTGGCTTGGTGTCGAACTCGTCGCAACCGGCGGCGAGCGCCTTCTCGCGAGAGCCGGCGAGCGCGTGGGCGGAGAGCGCGACGATCGGGATGTCGCGGGTCTTTGGATCGGCCTTGAGCCGTCGCGTCGCCTCCCAGCCGTCCACCCCCGGCATTTCCAGATCCATCAGAATGATGTCGGGCCGCTCGCTCAGCGCCATGGCGCAGCCCCTTTCGCCATCCTCCGCGGTCATAACCTCGAAGCCGTCCAACAGTTCGAGCCGCATCTTGAGCATGTAGACGTTGTCGTCGTTGTCCTCGACGTAGAGCACCTTGGTCACGACGCGGCTTCCATTTCCTTGCCGACCTGAGGCTTGCTGCGCGCCAGGCGGCGGATGCGCTCGACCAGATCCGCAGGCCGGAACGTCTCCTTGACCAGTACCGACTGCACCCCCGAATTCAATCGCTCGCGGTCCTTGGCATCGAGGTCGCGCGCGGTGATGACGATGACCGGAATGTCGCGCCAGCGCGGCTCCTTCTGCAGCGCGGCCACCACCGCAAACCCGTCCATCTCCGGCATCATCAGATCGAGCAGGATCACGTCGGGCTTGCTGTCCTTGAGGAGCGCGAGCGCGTCGCGCCCATTGGCGGCCTCCTGCACCACCCACTGCTCGCCCGCGAGCCATCCGTGCAGGCGCTCGCGCTGCGTCCCATCGTCTTCCACCAGCAGGACGCGCGCCGGCCGCGCGGGGACCCGGAAACGGCTCACCATCCGGCTCAGTCGCTCGCGGTCGATCGGCTTGGTGAGATAGCCGGCCGCGCCGAGCGCAACGCCGCGCCGATGCTCGTCGAGGATCGTGATCATGATGACCGGAATCTCGGCAAGCTCAGGGTCCTGCCGCAGCGCCGCCAAGACCGACCAGCCGTCGAGGTCGGGCATCATCACGTCGAGGGTGATGGCGATCGGCCGCAGTTCCTTGGCGAGCTTCAAGCCCTCCAATCCCCCCGCCGCGGTCGCGACGGAGAACCCCTCGGCCTTGAGGTGCTCGGCAATGAGCTCTCGCGCGGTGGCATCGTCGTCGACGACCAGCACGCAGTCGCCGCTGGGCGCTCGGCTGCCGTTGGTCGCGCTCCTTGTAGCGGGGTCGGCTCCGGCCGGCAGGCGTACGCTGAAGATCGAGCCTTTGCCAGGCTCGCTTTGCACGGTCACGTCGCCACCCATCATGCGCGCGAGCTTGCGTGTGATCGCAAGCCCCAGCCCGGTGCCGCCGTAGCGCCGTGCGGTCGAGGAATCGGCCTGGGTGAACTCCTCGAACAGCTTGGCCTGTTGCTCCTCGGTCATGCCGATGCCGGTATCGGCCACCGCGAACTCGACCCAGTTGCGGCCGTCGGCGACCTTGCGCGCCCGCAGCTTCACCTCGCCTTGCGTGGTGAACTTGCAGGCATTGCTCAAGAGATTGAGCAGGATCTGCCGCAGCCGCATCGGATCGACGGTCACAGCCCCGAGTTTTTCTTGCGCTTCGACCACGAGGCGGTTCTTGTTCTGCTCCGCGAGCTGGCGCGCGGTGCCGATGACCTCGTCGATCAGCGGCGTCAAATTCACCGACTCGGGGCTCAACTCGAGCTTGCCGGCTTCGATCTTGGAGAGGTCGAGCACCTGGTTGATGAGGCCGAGGAGATGGGTGCCGGCGCGATGCACGCGGCGCAGCGGCTCCGCCGCCTTGTCGGTGCCGAAGCGCGCCGCGTTGGTCACCATCATCTCGGTCAAGCCGATGATGGCGTTGAGCGGCGTGCGCAGCTCGTGGCTCATGCTGGCGACGAACTGCGACTTGTGCTGGCTGGCCAGTTCGAGCTGGCGGCCCTTTTCCTCGATTTCCTGGAACAGCCGCGCGTTTTGGATCGCCAGCACGGACTGGGCGGCGAAGGTGCGCAGGAGGTCGATCGTGTTCTTGGAAAACTCGCCGGGCGCCGTGCGCCGCACCACGAGCGCGCCCATGACTTCGTTGAAGCGCATCAGCGGGACAAGCAGCCGCGCGCGGTATCCGGCCTGCAACATCAGCTCGTTCGCGGGAACGGGCGGCTCGGTTCGCATGTCGGGGACCTGCACCGGCTCGCCCTGCTTCGCCGCCTGGGCGACAGCTGCGGAGATGTCGACGTGGTGGTCCTTGAGCGCGGCGATCAAATCGTCGTTCATGCCGTAGTTGGCCTGCAGCTCGAACTCCTGCCGCATCTCGTCATGCACGTAGATCGATCCGGCATCGGTGTCGGAGAGCTGAACGGCCTTGGAAACGATGGTGAAGAGCACAGTCTGCAAGTCGAGCGTCGAATTGACCGCCTGTGTCACCTCGCCGAGTGCCCGCAACTCCCCGACCGATTGCCCAAGCTCGTCGGTGCGCGCCCGCAGCTCGGTGAGCAGCCGGACGTTCTCGATGGCGATCACGGCTTGACTGGCGAAGTTCGTGACCAAGTCGATCTGCTTTTCGGTGAACGGCCGTACCTCCTGCCGGTAGATGGCGATCGCGCCGATCAGTTCCCCCTCCTTGAGCATGGGCACCGCAAGCAGGCTGCGCGCGCCGGCGGATTCGACGAGGGCGACGATGCGGGGATCACGTTCGATATAGGATTGGTCTGCCGAAAAGTCGGTAACGTGAACTACCTCTTTGGTCCTTGCGAGGCGTGCGAGCGGGACGGCCGGATGATCGCGCGGATCCATCACGGGGTCCCGCTCCAACCACTCGATATTCAAACCATGCATCGCGACCGCACGGAATACGTCTCCATCGCGCAGCCACAAATTGCCGAACTCGGCCTGGCAAAGCCGGGTGGCGTTCGCGAGCATCGTCTCGAACACCGGCTTGAGGTCGCCGGGCGAGCTCGAAATGACGCGCAGCACTTCGGACGTTGCCGTCTGCTGCTCGAGCGATTCGCTCAGTTCGTGGGTGCGCTGGTCGACCTTCTTTTCCAGGCCGGCATAGGATTCCTGCAGTTGGCCGGCCATGTCGTTGAACTGATCCGCAAGCGCCTCGAGCTCGTCTCCGGTCTTGATCGTGATGCGCTGGCCGAGGTCGCCCCTGCCGATACGTGCGGCGCCCGCCTGCAGCGCCTGGATCGGGCCGACCATGCGGCCGGCGAGGAACATCCCGGCGAGCACGGCAAAGCCGAGCGCGCCAAGCAGCACGAAGGCGAGCCGCTTCAAAGCCGCATAGAGAGGGGCATAGGCCTCCTCGGCCGGCAATTCGACGAACATCAGCCAGCCGAGCGGCGCCACCGGCGCATAGGCGGTGAGCACCTTACGCCCCTCGATGTTCTCCGCTTCCTGCACTGTCTCCGATGGATTGTCGCTCGTGCCGGCGCTGCCGGACGCGCTGGCGCGCGCGGCCCGCACTTGTGCGAGCTTGGACATGTCGGTGTTGCGCAGCACGAGGCTGATGTCGGGATGCGCGATCAGCCGGCCTTGGGCGTCGACCACATAGGCGTGGCCGCGCTCGCCGACCTTGATCTGCGAGACCACGTCCCAAATGAGCTTGAGATTGACCTCGGCGACGCTCACGCCCGCGTCGCGCCGCGTGCCGGCAATGGCCAGCGTCATATACGGCTCGGATTCGCGGCGGAAATAGACCGGGCCGTAATAGACCTTGCGCGCCACCGCTTCCGTAAACTTGGGGTCATTGGAAAGGTCGGCGCCGCTCGCGACCACGTCCATGGCCAGCCGCGAGACCCGCAGCCGCTCCTTGCCGGTGGCGTCGAGCTGCGCGAGCTCGGTGATGGCGGGGACTTGTCGCAACAGCCGCAAGGCATCGAAACGGCGCTGCTCGATCGAGCCCGCCGACCACGGCAGCTGCGTGGTCCAGCCGAGCTGGCTCTCGATCTCCTTGATGAACTGGCCGATCTTGGCGGCGGCGGCTTCCGCCTGCTCGCGCTGGATGCGGATGAGGGAGGTCTTGTGCTCCTGATAATAGAAGAACACGTCGAAAATGCCGTTGGAGAGCAAGGCGACGCAGACCACCGCGACGAACAGCGCGACGTATTTGGTGAACAGGCGCCGGCGGGTTTTCGGAGCGGAAATTTCGGAGCCCGCGCGAGGTTGCGCGGCGGCGCCCGTCGCCGCTGGCCGGCGCGGAGCAGAAAGACGCTTGATGAAATCGTGAATCCTCATCCCGGCCACTCTATCAGGGCCGGGCGGAGTTGTGTCACGGGGGCGCGTTGCCGCCTCACTCGATCACTCTGTTGGCGCGGGCCAGCAGCGTCGGCGCCAGTTCGAGACCGAGCGCCTTCGCCGTCCGCAGATTGATGACCAGCTCGAATATCGAGGGTTGCTCAACCGGCAGGTCGCTCGGTTTGGCACCCCTGAGGATGCGGTCGACATAGATGGCGCCACGCCAATAGATGGCCGGAAGGCTGGCCCCATAGGCCATCAGGCCGCCGCCGTCCGCGTATTCGGAATATATCGAAAACAGCGGCAATGCGGCCGCGTCTGCCAGCGGGAGGATTTGCGGCCGATACGAGGCGATCACTGGGTCATCGATCAGGATGATCGCTGCAACGCGCGTGCGGACCGCAGATTCAACGGCGTCCCTCAGCTCACTAGGATCGGACACCCCGATATCTTGCAGGCTGACGCCGACGTCTTTGCTGGCCAGCTCCAATTCGCGAAAGACGAGAATGGCGCCCTCGCTGGGCCTGTTCCACAGCACCGCCACGCGCTCCGCGCCCGGCAGGGCTTCCTTGAGCAACTCCAATCTTTTTCCGCTCAAATCCGAACCGATCGTGCTCAAGCCGGTGACGTTGGCGCCGGGTCGGGCGAGATTGGCGACGATTCCTGATTTCACCGGGTCGGCGACCTGAATGAAGACGATAGGAATCGTGCTGGTCGCCGCCTTGGCCGCAAGCGCAGGCTGAGTCGGGCTCGCGACGATCAGGTCGACCGGAACACCGACAAGCTCGGCCGCAAGGCGCGGGAGTGGCTCAGCGCTACCCTCGGAGAACCGCCACTCGATAGCAAGGTTCTGTCCCTCCACCCAGCCGAGGTCGCGCAGGCCCTGCTGGAACGTGCGGAACATCGGCGTGGGGTGGGTGTGGATCGAGCCCTGGGACAGAACCCCGAGCCGCCGGATCTTCGGCTGGGCGCGCGCCGCCCGCGGGCACTCAATCGAAGCCGCGGCCGCCGCGCTGCTAAGGAAAGTTAGAAATTCACGCCGCTTCATTCGAATGCCTACTGTCACTCGGAAAAGATGTATGCATCGTCTAGCTCAACTTTCGGCTTAGCACTTTGCCGGGGGGCGGTATTCCCCGGCTGGATTTTGCTGGGCCTCGCGCCCGAGGTCCTTGGGCGAGATCTGAATCGTTCTGAATCGATCGGGACGAGATACACGCTGCGAGGGAATTCCGAGGAAGCAGAAACAATCCTCGGTTGTCACTAAACGCGCATGCGGCGTTTCACTCGATCACCTCGTCGGCGCGGGCGATGAATGTCGGCGAAAGCTCCAGGCCGAGCGCCTTGGCGGTTCTGAGATTGATTGCGAGATCGAATTTGGTCGGCAGCTCCACCGGCAGATCGGCCGGCTTGGTCCCTTGCAGGATTCGGTGCACGTAGCCGGCGGCGCGCCGAAACAGGTCCGGCAGGCTCGGCCCATAGGCCATGAGCCCGCCGGCCGCGACGTTCTCCTTGTTCTGGAACATGCCCGGCAAGCTGTTGTTCGCCAGGAACTCGATGATGCGGCTGACGTGAATCTGATGGAACGGATCGTTGGTCACCATGACCACATCGGGGCGCTCGCGCAGCATCGCGGCGAAGGCGGGATCGAAATCGGCAATGCTGCGCACCTCGACCGGGATCAGCACCATGCCGGCGGCGGGGGTTGCGATCTTCATCTCGGCGATGGTGGCCACGCTCGAGGCATTGTCCGAATTGGCGAGATAGGCGATGCGCGTCGCGTTGGGGATTGCCTCGCGCACGATTTGCAGGCGTTTGGGCCCGAGATCCGGACTCAGCACAGTGTTGCCGGTGAGATTGCCGCCCGGCCGGGCGAGGCTTGCGACCAAGCCGGCGCGCACCGGATCGCCGACGCCGACCATAACGATGGGGATCGTCGCGGTCGCCTCCTTCGCCGCCTGTGTGGGCGGCGTGCCGAAGGTCGCAATCACGTCGACGGGGCGGCGAACGAGTTCGGCCGCGACAATTGCGAGCCGGTCAGGAACGCCATCGCCGTAGCGGTATTCATAGGCGATGTTCTGGCCTTCGACGTAACCCAGCTCACGCAAGGCTTGCCGGAAGGACCGCCACATCGGCGCATCATCGATGATGCCGATGCGCGGCATTTTTGCCGCGTGCTGTGCCCGTGCGGCGAGCGGCAAGGCTGCAGCGCTGCCCAGCAGGGCGACAAATTCGCGGCGTCTCACTCTGGCACCTTTCGCCGACGGCTCGCCATTCAAATTACGCCAAAAAACGCGCCGCGTCCCGGCGAAGCGTGAACGCACTTGGCGCTGGGGTGGCGCGGACTGGCACCGGACGATGGCGCCGGTCGCAGGCCCTAGTCATTGGGGCAGTTCTGAATCGTTCTGAATTGGCCGGAAGCAGTGGACGGCTGAAGAACCATCGCGCCGGTTCATAGCGCCGAGGAATCGAGCCGGCGGACCGCCAGCATGGTGATGTCGTCGGACGGAAGCGCCCTGCCGACGAAGCTGCGGACCGCTTCGCCCACCGATTTTACGATTTCCGCGGCGGTCGAGCATCCGGCCCCAGCGCGCAGCACCGATTCCAGCCGCGCTTCGGCAAAGAGCTCTCCCTCGCCATCGGCCGCTTCGGTCACGCCATCGGTGAAGACATAAATGCTTTCGCCCGGCGCCAGCGACGTGAGTCCGGTGGCGTAGACCGCATCGGGGCGCACGCCGAGGATGACGCCCTTGGCGCCTTCGATCGCCACGACCTCTTGCCCGTTGAGACGATAGGGCGCGTTGTGGCCGGCATTGCAGAATTCGAGCTCGCCGCTTGCGGGTCTGAGCATGCCGAAGAACAAGGTTACGAACATCATGTCGCTGTTATTCTGGCAAAGCTCGCAGTTCACACGCGCGATGATCTCGGCCGGCGGTGCCGACGGGCCCTGCCGCGAGCGCATGAGGTCCGTGGCGATGCGAATGAGGCTCTTGGTACGCGCCATGAACAGCGCTGCTGCCATGCCCTTGCCCGAGACGTCTCCCACCAGGAAGCACAGCATCCCGTCCTCGGTGACGAAAAAGTCGTAGAGGTCGCCGCCGACCTCCCGCGCCGGCTCCATGCTGGCGCACAGATCGATCGGAAAGTCCGGGCTCGGTGCCGGAAACGATTGCGGCACCATCGCCATCTGCAGCCGCCGCGCCGCGTCGAGCTCCTCCTGCAGACGAGCGAGATGGGCGTCGATCTCGTCGCGCAAGCGCTTCTTCTCGAGCGTCGCGCCGAGGCGCGCTTTCAGCAAAACCGGATTGAATGGCTTGAGCAGATAGTCGACGGCCCCGAGCTCGATGCAACGCGCCATGCTGTTCAACTCGGTCAAGGCCGAAATCATGATCACGGGAAGGTCGCGCAGCCGCGCCTGATCCTTGAGCCAGGTGAGCACCTGGAACCCATCGACCTTCGGCATCATCACGTCGAGCAGGACGAGGTCGAAGCTGTCCGTCTTGAGCCGCGCGATCGCCTCTTCGCCGTCGCGCGCAGTCTCGACGTCGGTATAGCCCTCGAGATCGAGATGCAGTTTCAACGTGTAGACGTTGTCGTCGTTGTCATCGACGACGAGGATGCGGGGCGAAGCTCCCTTCGGTCGATGCTCGGTCACCGTGCTGTTCCGATGAATGCCGGAAGGCGCACTTTAGACCATGTTCCCCCGATATCGAACCACAAGCTGGCGCCATGGTCTGCTCGTCCCCGCGGAAGCGGGTGGGACTCAGTTTCTCCTGGATTCCTGCTTTCGCCGGAATGAGCGGGGAGGCGAGACATTGATGTCCCCCTTGCGGTCGGTTCCTCGGCGCTGAATCGTTCTGAAATCTCCTGAACCGGCCAGGTTTTGGCATTCCGCCGCAAAGCGAATACCGCTATGACAGCGCTGGTACGGATGACTGAGGTGCTGCATGGACATGTCGGTTGACGACCTCGCCGGCGGCATCACCAAGGTCGTGCTGCGCGGGCGCTTCGATACCACCGGCGCTGTGGTCGTCGAGCTGCCATTCAACAAGCTCGTGACGGAAAAACGGAAGATCATCGTCGATCTGTCCGCCGTAAACTTTCTCGCCTCCTACGGCATTCGCGTTCTTCTGGTCGGCGCGAAGATCGTCAACGGCAAGGGCGGGAGCCTCGTCATCCTGTGTCCCGACAACAACGTCGCCAAGGTCCTCAAGACGGCCGGGATGGACGCGCTGATCCCGATCCATCAGACCGAAGCCGCGGCCATGGCGGCGCTGGCATCGTGATTGCGATGTCGCCTCTCCAACTAAGTCGCTTGCTGCTGCGCAAGGACGTCGCTGAATTGGAGCGGCTGGCGGGCTGGATCGAAGGGTTCACCCGACAGGGCACGTCGCCGGACGTGTCCTTCGCCTTGCAACTTTGCCTCGAGGAGGCCGTCGCGAACATCATCATGTACGGCGGCGCGAACGACGGTCCGCTCGAAATCGCAGTCGAGCTCGAGCGGAACGGCACAACGCTCGTCGCCCGCATCGAGGATAACGGCCGGCAGTTCGACCCCACCCGCGCGCCACCGCCGGTCCCGGCGGCCTCGCTCGAGGAGGCGAAGGTCGGCGACCTCGGCATCCACCTGATGCGCAGCTTTGCGAGCGGCATGGATTACGAGCGTTGCGACGGCCGCAATCGGCTGACCTTCCGGTTCGTCGAACCGCTGGAGCAACGCCGATGAGCGAGGCTTTGGCGTTCGGACCGTTTCGTTTGCTGGTCGCACGGCGCGAGCTCCTGGCCCACGGTGTCCCGGTCACGATCGGCCAGCGCGCCTTCGAGATTCTGCTGGCGCTGGTGAGCCGCCACGGGCAGCTGGTGACCAAGGACGAGCTCATGGCCGAGGTCTGGCCCGGGGTGGTGGTGGAGGAAAACAACATTCAGGTTCACATTTCCGCGGTGCGCAAGGTGCTGGCCACGGCGGGCGACGGCGAGCGCTACCTGCTCACCGTCGCCGGGCGGGGCTATCGCTTCGTGGCGCCGGTCACGCGCGAGAGCGTTGCGCAGGGCAAAGCGCCGCGAGGCGCCGACCACGACGCATCAGTTTCTGCCGACGGCGCCGCCGCGACCAACAATCTTCCCCAGCAATTGACCAGCTTGATCGGACGCGAAGCCGATCTCGCGGAGATCAAGGCGCGGCTGAGCACTCACCGCCTGGTGACGCTCACCGGGTCGGGCGGCGTGGGCAAGACGCGGCTCTCGATCGAGGCCGGCCGCAGCCTCCTCGATCGTTATCCCGACGGCGTGTGGCTCGCCGAGCTCGCTCCGCTCAACGACGCGCAGCTCGTGACCTCCATCGTCGGCGACGTCTTGCGTGTGAGTCTGAATGCCACGGCCGGTGCGCTGGACGCGCTCGCATCGGCGCTCAGGAACAAAGAGCTGCTGCTCATCATCGACAATTGCGAGCACGTCATCGCCGAAGCCGCGCGCGTGGCCGAAGCGCTGATGCGAACCTGTCCGCGCCTGTCGATCCTGGCATCAAGCCGCGAGCGGCTGGCGATCGCAGGAGAAAGCGTTATTCGCGTGCCCTCGTTGCCCGCGCCGCAGCCGAGCGAGACGTTGACGGCAACGGACGCGCGCGATTATGCCGCCGTGCGCCTGTTCGTCGAGCGCGCGAATGCGCTCGGCTGCGGATTCGCGCTCACCGACGCCAATGCCGCGGCGGTGGCATCGATCTGCCGGCGGCTCGACGGGATTCCGCTGGCGATCGAGCTGGCGGCACCGCGGCTGAAGGTGTTGCCGGTGGAGCAGCTCGCCGGCGGCCTCGATCAACGTTTCCGCCTGCTCACCGGCGGCAACCGCACCGCTTTGCCGCGGCAGCAGACGCTGCATGCCCTGATCGATTGGAGCTACGGCCTGCTCAACGAGGCGGAGAAGATGCTGCTCCCGCGGCTGTCGATGTTTCTGGGTGGCACCACGCTGGCGTCGATTACCGCCGCCGTTGCCGGCGACGACATGCCGCGTGAGCAGGTCGCCGATCTGTTGTTGTTGCTGGTCGAGAAATCCTTGGTGCAGACCGATCTCGCCGGCAGCGAATGTCGCTACGGCCTGCTCGAATCGACCCGGTATTATGCGGCCGAGAAGCTTACCGATGCGCCGCGCCTGCGCCGCCGCCACGCCGAGCATTTTGCCGCGCGCCTCGCGCAGGCGAGCGCCGAGTGGGAGACGACGCCGACGCGAGAGTGGATCGCGCGCTATGAAGCCGATGTCGACAACCTGCGCGGCGCGCTGGAATGGGCGTTCGGACCGGACGGCGATGTCGCGCTCGGGCTCGATCTCGTGGCGCACAGCCACGTGCTCTGGGCCGAGCTCGGCCTCATCCTGGAGCACCGGCGCTGGGTTGACGCGGCGCTCGAGAAGATCGCCAAGACGACGCCGGCGGACGTCACGGCGCGGCTCCTCTCCTGGCAGGCCGGCGACGTGAGGGAGCTCGACGATCCCGCCGACTATGACGAGGCGATCCGCGCTGCCGGTCTCTATCGCAAGCTCGGCGAGCCCTTTCACGAGGGGCGCGTGTTGTTGCGAGCCGGCACGGCGCGCCTGTTGCCCGACAGCGCCGATGAGGGCGAGCGCCTGCTGCGCAAAGCGCACGCGCTCGTGCGTCCGTTTGGGACCACCAAGACGTTGGCGCGCTGCCTCAGCGCGCTCGCCTCCGCTCGACTGTTCGCCGGCGATCTTGCCGAGGCGCGCTCGCTACACGGCCAGGCGCTCGACGTCTATCGCGATCTCGGCGAGGTTCCGGATGAACGTCTTAAGTCCGCATAACCGGAAATCCAGAAGCCCGCATGAGCGGGGGCCACATGGGGGACGCTCATCCGGGCTACGACTGTCAGGTCAATGTGGCAAGCGATATGATGAAGCCGCCTCGGTCCGCCGATCAAAGCAGGTGCTGCGCTGAAGCGATGAGCCGATCGAGAGGAGCTCAAGGGTAGCGCATGGCAACGGATGCCCCCGGTATCCTCATCGTCGATGACAATGAGGACAATCGATACACGCTGCAATTGCTGCTCGAGAGCGATGGTCACGAGCGGATCGCTAGCGCCGCCAGCGGGAATGAGGCCATCGCGCTCATCGAGAAGGAAAAGTTCAGCCTCGTGCTGCTCGATCTGATGATGCCGGATCTCAATGGGGACGAGGTGCTCAAACTGATCAAGAGCGATCCGGACAAGCGAGATATCCCGGTGGTGATGATCAGCGCCGACACGGATACCGAGAAAGTATCTCAATGCATCGAGCTCGGCGCCGACGATTATCTGCCGAAGCCGTTCAATCCGACGATCCTGCGCGCGCGGATCGGTGCGGCGCTGCGCCGACACTCCTTACGGGCGCTGGAAAACGAGTATCTGGGCAAGATCGAGAACGAGAAGCGCCACTCCGAGAACCTGCTGCGCAACGTGCTTCCGGCCGAGATCGCAACCCGGCTGCGCAACGGGGAAAGCAACATCGCCGACCATTTCGAGGATGCCACCGTCATCTTTGCCGACGTCGTCGGCTTCAGCAAGATCACGGCGCGCATGAAGGCCTTTGAAATCGTTGCCTGCCTCAATCAATTGTTCAGCGAATTCGACGAGCTTGCCGAAGACGCCGGGATCGAAAAGATCAAGACGATCGGCGACAACTACATGGCGGTCTCCGGCGTGCCGATCCCGCGTCCCAATCACGCCCACTTGGCGGCGAAATTCGCGCTCGACGTGGTTGCAGCCACCGCGCGATTGCGATCGCGCTTGCCGGTACCCTTCACGATCCGGGTGGGGCTGCATTCCGGCCCGGTCATGGCCGGAGTGATCGGAACGCGCAAGTTCGCCTATGACGTCTGGGGCGATACGGTCAACATCGCCGCGCGCATGGAGGGGGCGAGCGAGCCTAATCGCGTGCTTGCATCCGCGGCGAGCGTGAAAGCATTGGGAGACGAATATACCTTGGATGGCCCCCGCAACGTCGACACCAAGGAAGGCCGCGTGCTGGAGGCCTTTTTCGTAAGTCGCAAATCGTGAGGCGCGCAGCAGCTTGATTCGCGTTGGCCCCACAGTATCACGGTGTGCTCGCCGCCGCGGCCTGCTCTTTGGCCTTGTATTCATCGATGATTCCCTCGAGGCGCGCGATGTTCTGCAGCAGCCGCTCGGTGCTCAGGCGCAGGAAATAGTAGCCGAATTCCGGATTCTGAAAGTAGATTTCTAGCAGCCGGTCATAGGTGATGGCGAGCACTTCTCCGTCCTCGGTGCATTCGAGCGACTGGGTGCGCCGGTTGTCAGGCGAGAGAAAAGCGAGTTCGCCGACGAGACGGCCGGGGGGAAGCTCGATGCCCAATTCGGTCACCAGAAATTTTCCCGTCGCGGTGAAGAACATCTCGTTGGCTCGGTCGCCCTTGCGGAACAGCACGTCGCCCTTGGAGTACTTGCGCCGAGTCATGAACGGCTTGAGCCAATCCATCGACAAATCGCCTTGCGCGGCGACCCGCGCCTTGTTCACGAGTTTGAGCATCTGCGCGAGGCGGAAAATATTGATGGGTAGCAACAGAATATATAAAATAAGCGTGGTAACGTGATGGATGCCAGCGCGATATCGATCAGACGCTGCAATAGGGCCTCGAACGTGATGTTGCTCGCATCCACCTTGAGGTGAGTGAGCAACTTGGTGAGGATATCGTCCATCGCCGCGTCGAATGCGCTGTTCGCCAGCATCGCCATATCCAGATCGCCGAGGGTCATGGTTCAGTGTTCCTGCTCACAAACGAGACATGCGCTCCCTGGTAAGATGCCGCGGTTGGGAAGCGACCATATGCCACGCATCTTTACCGGGTAGGCCTGTGGCGTTTTTGATGCAATTACACGATCCCGGCGCGCGATCAACGTCCATGACCGGCGGCGGCAGCGGATCTCGTCAGGCTCGGTGTGCTATGTTTGCCAAGATCACGGGAGCATCAATGAAGGCAATGCGAAAAGGGAACTGTTTCATCGGCGGGGCCGCCATTGTTGCGGCGCTGTTTGCGGTCAACCCGGAAGGATCGGCCGCGGACGTGCTCAAAGTCGCCGCCGCCCAGCGCGGAGCTTGGGAGTCGGCCGCGCCCGAGCTCGGGCAGTCCGCCGGCATCTTCAGCAAGCACGGGATTACACTCGACGTGGTCTACACGCGCGAGGGCGAGGCCGAATCGTCGGTGGCGTCCGGCAGCAGCGACGTGGGGATAGGCGTTGGCACGGTCGGGGTACTGCGCGCCTACGGCAAAGGCGCTCCGCTGCGGGTGATCGGGGCGAGCACGACCGGCACCGCCAACTACTGGTATGTGCAGGCTGCCTCGGTGATCAAAGCGGTCAAGGACATCAACGGCAAGACGATCGCTTATTGGACAAGTAATGTGGCCAGTAAGTACGACGTGTTCGATCTCATCAAGCAGTACCGCCTCAACAAAGCAAGGCCGGTGGCAATCAGCGGACCGGCCGCGACGTTCAACCAGGTTATGTCGGGTCACGTGGACGTCGGCTGGGCGGAGGCGCCATTCGGGGTCGATGCCGTCGAGCAAGGCAAGACCCGGGTGGTGGCGCGAGCAAGCGAGGTTCCCGCAATCCGCCGCGATACGGTCCGCGTGCTCATTACCAACGACGATACGTTGCAGAAGCGCAAGGACGTCCTTGCCCGTTTCATGCAGGCTTATCGCGAGACCGTCGACTGGATGTATTCCGATCCGGCCGCGCTCAAGCGTTACGCCGAGCTCGCCGGCGTATCGGAAGGCATCGCCAAGCGGCTGCGCGATGAGTTCTTCACGAAGGACATGCTCGCGCCCGACAAAGTCGTCGGTCTCGATGCCATTATGAAAGACGCGATCACCTCGCGATATATCCCGACCCCGCTCTCGAAAGCACAGATCGCTGAATTGATTCAAATCCCGGCGCCGGCCCGGTAGCGCTGCTTCTGCGGCGTCCACGTCTTCAATGCGCTTTAGGCCCAAAGACGTGGATGCCCGCGACACGCACGGGCATGACAGCGGAGAGGGTGATTTCCTCCGGCAAGTCATCAGCCAGCGGGTTGCGAGCGCTGATGCGCCCTGAGCGCGGCAAGACGTCGGTCGCGCCAGCGCATGCGTGCGGCGAGTTGCTCCGCGGTGAGGGCTTTTCCCCATTGCGAGAGGATACGCGCGAGGTTCTCGTCGCCGTAGATCGAGGGATCTGCCGCACTCAAGGCGCTCAGGCTTTCTCCATAGCGCCGGCAGTAGTCGGCGATGCCGGCGGGGGCGTTGAGCTCGATCGTCTCGAACGGCCCCATGAATGACCAGCGCAGGCCCAATCCATCTTTCAGAGTCTTATCGAGATCCTGCGGCGTCACGTAGCCGTTCCCGACCAGGCGAAACGCCTCCGACAGCAGCACCGCCTGCAGCCGATTGAGGATGAATCCCTCGATCTCGCGCTCGACGATGATCGGCACCTGGCCGACGGCCTCGTAGATCGCCTTGGCTTTGGCGATCACGGCGGGGACGGTCCACGGCGCGCCGACGAGCTCCACCAGCGGGACGAGATGCGGCGGGTTCACCGGATGCGCGACGAGGCAGCGATGCCGTCCTTTGAGGTCTTCCGTGAATCGGCTTGCGACGATTGTCGAGGTGGAAGAGGCGAGAATTGACTCGGGTGCAGCGAGCCGGTCGAGCTCGCAGAAAACCGCGCGCTTCACCTCGATGCGCTCCGGCAGGCTCTCTTGGACCAGAGTCGCGCCGTCGAGCGCGTCGGTTAGATCGGCGGCGAGGCGCACCCGCGCGGCCGCAGCTTGCGGATCCTTGAGGAGGCTCTGCTCGGCGAGATCGCCGAGCTCCTGCGTCACGAAAGCACGCGCCTTCTCGGCGACATCGCGCTCGCAATCGTAGAGTGCGACCTCGAAACCGCCGCCTGCAAACACGATCGCCCAGGAGCGACCGATCAACCCGGCTCCGACCACGGCAACGCGATTGTTCACATCCACAGCATCTTTCTCCTCAGGGCGAGGTCGTCCCGCAGTGCGTGCGAGGGACCGGTCCAGGTCACGGAGCCGCGCTCGAGCACCACCGTGCGGTCGGAGAGCGCAAGCGCCAGATCGAGATGATGGTCGACGATGATCATCGCCACATCGTAGCGCAGCCGATCGAAGGCCTCGAACAGTTCCTCGGTAACGGCGGGAGAAAGTCCCTCGAACGGTTCGTCCAGCAGCAGCACGCGCACGTCGCCGGCCAGCGCGCGGGCGACCGCCAGCATCTGCTGCTCGCCGCCCGAAAGGTAATCCGCCGGCGAATGCCAGCGCTCGACGAGCCGCGGGAAATACGAGGCGATGCGCTGGTCGTCCCAATGGATGCCGCTGCCGGTCATGCGCTTGAGGCGGCCGAGCATGAGGTTGTCGGCCACCGTCATGCCGGCGAATAGGCCTCTGCCCTGCGGCACGTATCCGATGCCGCGCCGGGCGATCTCGGCCGAGGCCAAGCCCGCCGTGTCCTCGCCGGAGAGCCGGATCGCACCGGCTGCGGGTGGAGCAATGCCGATCACGGTCTTGAGCAGCGTCGACTTGCCGGCGCCGTTGCGGCCAAGCAGCGCCATGATTTCGTGCTCGCGCACGTCGAGCGATACGGCGTTGAGGATGTGGCTCTTGCCGTAAAAGGTATCGACGTGATCGACGACCAGCAGCGGCGTCGTGCCGGCCGCCGAGACGCGCGGCTTGGCGGCGAGTGCAGCAACACCTGAGCCGATATAGACTTCGCGCACCTTGGCGTCGCTGCGCGCGTCCTCGACCGTTCCATCGACGAGCACCTTGCCCTCGTTCATGACGGTCACATGATCTGCGATTTGGAACACGCGATCGATGTCGTGCTCGACCAGCAATACGGCAATTTCCGCTGAAATGGTCGTGAGCAGCGCGGCAATCCGCGCGCGCTCGGCGGCGGCAAGCCCGGCGAGCGGCTCGTCGAGCAAGAGGATGCGCGGCCGGGTGGCAACGGCGAGGCCCATATCGAGCAGCCGCTGCCCGCCGTACGATAGCGAGGCGGCCTCCGCGCGTTCCATGCCTGCGAGGCCGAGAAAGGCGATAAGCTCGGCGGTCTCGTCGTTGACGTCCGCCATTGCCGCGGCCGACGTCCACAGCGCGAAGCGCTTGGTGCTGCGTGCTTGCACGGCGAGCCGCAGGTTCTCTTGGGCTGACAATCCGCCGAACAGATTGGTGATCTGGAACGAGCGGCCGACGCCCGCCGCGGTGATGTCCTCCGCCTTCAAGCCCGCGATCGAGCGGCCTTCAAGCTCGATTGCGCCGGCGTCCGGCGGAAAGAGGCCCGACAGGAGATTGAACGCGGTGGTCTTGCCGGCGCCGTTCGGGCCGATCAACGCGTGCAGGGTGCGGTCCTTGACTGCGAAATCGATGCCGTCGACCGCGTGAATGCCGCCGAATCGCTTGACCA
>WNGF01012426.1_pt1 | contig 17531 bp, 21 predicted proteins | sample 5400641 | NCBI WGS metagenome assembly WNGF01 (sample SAMN13153371, study PRJNA577476) | soil metagenome | isolation source: 80 cm soil or saprolite under grassland replicate 2 | place: USA:California | collected 2016-06-15
GCCATGGCGGCGCCCGGTGAATCCACGCATGCTGAAAGAGCACGCCGTGTTTCGGCGGCCGAGCGCCGGTCTTCAGATGCCGGAACAGGGCCCGCTCGGCGCCGAGGAGCTGGATCGTGCCCGACGGAAGGCGTGCGAGGCCCTCGACGCTTCCCGCCTGCGCGACGAGTCGGGCGGCAATCATGGGACCCGCGACCTCGGAGACGTTCGGCGCGAGGTCGCGGATTGATCCGTCCACATACGCCTCGAGCGCCTTCCGGTCCGCGGCCACGGTCCGGGCGAGAGCCGCGAGTTCTTTGAGGTTCTCCTCCTCTCGCATACCCAGTTCCGCACCGACGCTCTCGCGGTGATCGATCGGCATGGTTTCCCGCCGGCCGTGCTCAGCGATTAGATCAAGGTACTCGCCGGCATCCACCATGCGGGCCAGCTCCGGGAAGTGCAGCCCGTACCACTCCCGCACGCGCTCGACGATCAGGTTGCCCTGTTCCTGGAGATCGTCCAACGCCCCGACCGCTTGCCGGAGATGGTCTTCCGGCCGGATCGCCTTGCGCATCCGCCGCTTCGCAAAGTCGACCATCGCTGCGTGCAACAGGTCCCTCCCGTAGCCGAAATCCTCGGACTTCAGGAACGGCGGCGACTCGGTCGTGCGATTGCCACCGGCGCGTTCGAGACGGGGTTCGACGACGAACACCTCGTCGGCGAGGCCCATGAGTTCCCGTTCCTCGTCCAGGACCTTCCACTCCTCGACGAGTGCGAGGCGGTCAGCGAGGCGCGCCGCATCCGACGGGAAGAGTCGCTCTTGGACGATTTTGTCGCCGTCCAGAAGAAACGATCCGAACCATGTCGTGAGCAGGAGCACGGGGTCCGGCGAAGGCCGTGGCCGGGTAAAAGCGTATGGCCCTACCGGCGTTTCTTCGCGGGCGTTTTCTTCCGCGGTGCCTTCGCCGCGCCGGATCGGAGTTGGCTCGGCTTCACGATGCCCTCTTCCGTGATGATGCCGGTGATGTACTTCGCCGGCGTCACGTCGAACGCGGGGTTGCGGGCGGGACTCTCCTTCGGGGCGATCGGATGGCCGTCAAGGTGGAGGACTTCTTGCGGCGACCTCTCCTCGATCGGGATCTTGTCGCCTGATGCCAAGTCGAAATCGATCGTGCTCGTTGGTGCCGCGACGTAGAACGGCACCTGGTTCTCCTTCGCGACCACTGCCTTCCCGTACGTGCCGATCTTGTTCGCGGTGTCGCCATTCGCCGCAATCCGATCCGCGCCGACGAGTACGAGATCCACCTCGCCACGGCCCAGGAAGGCGGCCGCCGCGCCGTCCGTGATGATCGCGTGGTCGATTCCCTCCTGGAGCAGCTCCCACGCGGTGAGGCGTGCGCCCTGGAGCCGCGGGCGTGTCTCGTCGACGTAGACGAAGAAGTGGCGGCCCTGTTCTTTCGCGACACGCAACGGCGCCATGACCGTGCCGTAGTCGACCGTCGCGAGGGCGCCCGCGTTGCAATGCGTCAGGATGCGGATCCCGTTCCGAATCAGCTTCGCCCCGTGCTCGCCGATCTTGCGGCAGCGGTCGATGTCTTCCTGGGCGTATCGGTCGGCCGCCACGACGAGGTCGTCCCCCGACGCGCGCGCCTTTTGCATGTACTCGATGGCGTAGAACAGGTCGTTGCCCGTCGGCCGCGTCTTCCGCAGGCGATCCCCCGCGTCCTTCAGGTCGACGCCTTGGAGGCCGGCCTGCGCCATGCCGTACGCCGCGGTCGCGCCGATCGCGGGTGCGCCGCGAACGACCATGTCCTCGATGGCGACGGCGACCTCCTCAAGGTTCTTCGCCTCGAATACGCGGAGATCGAACGGGAGGTATCGCTGATCGATCAGTTTCACGAGTCCATCGTCGAGCCACACGGTGCGGAGCTCTCGGGGATCACCGCCGACGGTGACGCGCACGCCAGTCCCCCTAGGGCCGACGGAACGAGGAGAGGAGGCTCGACAGGCCGGGACGTCCGAGTTCCCGCTTCATCTCGCGGGTGAGCGAGTCGTAGTAGAGGACCTGCTGCTCCACCTTTGCCCGCTCCTCGCCGAGGCGGTGTCGCTCTCCGTCGACGCCGGCGAGGGCGTCCAGGATACGGCGCTCCTTCTGCTGCCACCGATCGAACTCCTTCTGCGCCGCCTGGATCGCCGACATTTCATCGACCTGGAATGATCGGCGGTGCGGTCGTGCGCGTGAATGTTGACTCCTTGACGGTGCCCAGGACACTCTTGCAATCCGCCATCTTCTTATGCACGCTGTCGAGCTCTTTCGACAAGGTCGCTCTCTTGCGATCGAGCTGGCCGATCCGATCCTGGATGCGCTTGAGGCGGTCGCGCCACTTCCTCTGTTCCTCGAGAGCGAGGAGCACGCTGGAGGGGTCCATCGGGGCGGCACACCAGAAGTTCGACACTATTTAACGATGACGTGTCCGTTCTCATCCTTCCTTCGTCTCGGCTCCCGGGATCACGTACCGAAAGAGGTCGAAGAGGTTCATCGCCTGGTTCATGAAATCCCTGGCGATCCCTTCGCCCGCATCGACACCGAACACAAGTTCGAGGTTGTCGATCTTCCAGACACTGACGAGGTTCGCGACGGTCCGATGCGTGGACGCCTCGCTGACCCTCAGCTTTCCGATCAGATTCTCGCCGTCTCGGTTCGTGGAGAGCGAGACCACGTAGCCGCGGCCTTCCAACTGCTTCTTCGCGATCGTCGTCATTTCGGACTTCTTTTCCTCCTTTGCCATCGAGGTCGCCTCCGGCCGGCGCCATCCGGGTCAGCGGTAATAAAGACTCTTGAGACGCGCCCCAGCACCATCCGAGTTCGATGGAGATTTATACCGCGGGATGTTTAGCGCGGCCTCGCGGGCTCGTGGTCTAGCGGTTATGACATCGCTCTCACACAGCGAAGGTCACCGGTTCGAATCCGGTCGAGCCCATCCTCTTCCGACGCCGCTGCGTCGAGGGTCGAAGCGTTCCGGCTCAGGGATGGGCGGACGTCGATGTGAGTGCGGCGACGAGGACCGCCACGAGCGCGAGGCCCGCGAGCGGAATGAACGCAAGCCACCTCGGTTCGTAGCGCAAGTGCATGTAGTATCCGACGACCAAGCCGCCCTTGATCGTCGCGGTCGCCATCAAGATGGAAATGATCTCGATGTGCGCGAGCGGGACGCTGTAGATGAACAACTCGATGATCGTGACGACGGCAAGGGCGACGAAGACGATGAGGTAGGGTCTCTTGGCGTGAGTCTCGGACCCCGGTGGTTCCGTGGTCGCGGGTTCGTCCAACGTGCCACCTCACGCGGGCAGTAGGTAGACGATCGGGAAGAGGAAGATCCACACCACGTCGACGAAGTGCCAGTACAGCCCGACGAGTTCCACGGCCTCGTGGTTCTCCTTCGTGAATCCTCCTCGGAAGGCCTTCCGGGTCACGTAGGCCAGAGCGAGCACCCCCGCCGTGACGTGGGTCCCGTGGACCCCGGTCTGCGCGTAGAACGTCGCGCCGTACAGCGGGTTGACCCCATACGGAGCGCTCTTGAACGTGAGGCCCTCTTGGAAGTACAGCTTCTGGTATTCGTACGCCTGGATGCTGACGAACGCGATTCCCAGGATCAGCGTCGCGAGGAGGAAGAGGCGGAGGCGTTTCTGATCGCCCTTCTCTGCCGCCGCGAACGCCTCGACCATCGTCACGCTGCTGCAGATTAGGATGAACGTGTTGAGGCCCGTGAGCGGGACGTTCAAGATTTGGTTCGGGGCCCCCCACGGACCCTGGAAGTCCGCGCCCGGCGTGGTCGTCCGCAGGCGCAAGGTCCAGGATGCGCCGATGATCGCGGAGAAGAACATGATTTCCGTCACCAGGAGCAGCCAGGTGCCGAGTTTCCGCGCGCTGACCCGCGGGAACGTCGACTCAATGGCCGTCCCGACGCCGTAGAACGGGCTCGAGGGGCGCCGCATGTCGTCGTGAACCCAGCCGCCCGTGCCGGCGACGAACACCACGAAACCGACGAGGAGGATCGGGATGCTCGGGGTCACAATCCCAACGTATCCGACGGCCATGCCGACCGCGACGATCACGGGCCACCGACTGCCGTGCTGCTCGTCCTCTGCATGGCCCGCCGGCCCCGAGTGCGCCATGGACCTCGGTCCGGCGCGTGCATCGTGCGAGCCGCTTTAACATCTTCGGTTTCGCGGACGTCCTCGGCGCTAGTTCGGACGGAACACCCATGGGTCGTGGGCCAGCGACAAGAAGAGGTCCCGAGACTTCGACCACTCGATCAGCCAGTTGGGCACGGGGATCCGCGGCCCATCGGGGCGAAGTCGCATGACACGTTCGTGCCTCGGGGGCCGGATAAATCCATCGACATTCGTTCTGATTCCAATTCTTAAGAGGTAGAACGGCGACGGGAAGATTCGTGATAATCACGAGGCCGTCGTGGTCGAGAGAATCCGACGTCGGTCGCGACCCGAGAATTGCCAACGACGAAACAGCTTATACTCGCCCCCCGAATTGCGGAGGGGCCTGGTCCTCCGATGCCGAGCGTCCGTCGCATGAAAGCGAAGCTGGCCCTCCTGGGGGAGGGCGGGGTCGGGAAGACCTCCCTCATCCGCCGTTTCGTCCTCAACGAGTACCAGGAGACGTACATGCACACGGTCGGGACCCGAGTCAGCAAGATCGAACTCGCCGTGCCGTACGGTGCGGACGTCGAGGTCCAGATGGACCTGTCGATATTCGACATCATGGGCCAGCGGGGGTTCAAGGATCTGGTCCGGGAGACGTACTACCATGGCTCTCAGGCGCTCATCGCCGTGTGCGACATCTCGCGCGAGGACAGCCTGTACGCACTCAACGAATGGATCCCCTCCGCCCTCGAGATTGCGGGAGACGTGCCGATGTACATCCTCGTGAACAAGAAGGACCTCGCGGACCGACGGGCCTTCTCCGACGAAGACGTGCAGCGCCTCGCTCAGGCGTTCGACGCCCCGTACGCGTTCACGTCCGCGAGGACCGGCGAGTTCGTCGAGGACGCCTTCAACGCGCTCGCGATCGAGATGGTCGATCGAGCGTTCCGGACCGAGCAGGCACGGGCCGTGGATCGCGGGCTTCGGGAGAAGATCCTCGAACTGCTCTCGAAGCGAGGCGCGCTGGGGCTCAAGAAGAACCAGTTCTTCGAGATCCTCCGGGGGGTGAGCTTCGATGAGCTCCAAGCGGAACTGAAGCGGCTCGAAGCCGAGGGTCTCCTGACGCTGTTGTGGGCCGGGCCGGCCGATTTCACCGCGGTCATCACGCCTCGGGGCACGCAGGCGGGCCAGGCGCGGTCGGGCTCGTTCGAGGAGTGAGTGCCTCCGCGGAAGGGAGCCGATGAAGAAAGTCCAACTCGAGCGCATCCTCCAATCGCTCGCTCCGGTCCCGCAGCCGAAACCGGAGAGAGAGCCGTATGCGACGCCCGCGACCATCGCCGCCGAGATCGTCTACGGTGCCTACGGCCGCGGGGATATCGAGGGGTGCGCGGTCCTCGACCTCGGATGCGGGAATGGCGGGCTGGGGATCGGGGCGAAGTTGCTCGGCGCCGCACGCGTCGTCGGTGTGGACTCGGACCCGGCAGCGATCCGGGTGGCGGAGCAGAACGCCGCGACGGTCCGCGTCGAGGCCGAATGGCGGCTCGCCGAGGTCGTCGACGTCCGCGAGGCCTTCGACACCGTCTTGATGAACCCGCCGTTCGGGGCACAGACCCGGCACGCGGACCGTCCGTTCCTCGATGCGGCCTTGCGGTGTGGCCGGGTCGTGTACACCTTCCTGAACGGAGCCGCCGAAGCGTTCGTCCGACGGTACTTCGAAACCGCGGGCGCGACGATCACGGATCGCTTCCCGTACTCGTTCCCGATCCCGCACACCTTCGAGTTCCACCGCGACGAGGAACGGCGCATCGACGTCGTGCTGTTCCGGGTCGAGGTAGCGAAGGGATAAATACGCCGGCTCGTCTTTCGTGCGAACCCAAGGGTCGAGCGGATTCCGATGGAACGCAAGATGGTCCTCCCGGGGGACGAGATCGCGGTCGCCGAGGAGTTTGAACCGGGCGAGGGGACGTACGAAGCGAAGGGGCTCGTATTCGCGGCGACACCGGGCGTCCTCGAACTTGATCCGGCGAATCGAGTCGCCCGCGTCCGAGCCTTCAACCCGCCGGCGGAGCTCCGCGTCGGGGACATCGTGTACGGGGCCGTCGACGACATCCGGGGGATGATGGCGACCGCGACGATCCAAGCGATTCACGGGCGGGCGCGTCAGATTAGCGGCGAGTCCGAGGGGACGATTCACATATCGAACGTGTCCGAGGAGTACACGGAGGACATCCACGACATGTATCGGCTTGGCGACATCATCCGGGCGAAGGTCATCCAGGTGAAACCCTCGGTCCAGCTCACGACGGCAGAACCCTCGCTCGGCGTCGTCAAAGCCCTCTGTTCCGTGTGCCGCGGGCCCCTGGAAATGCGTGGGCGCGATCTCTACTGCCCTCGCGACGAGCGATCGGAACGGCGCAAGCTGGCAGCGGACTACGCGGACCTCAAACTGTCCGTCCCCGCGACCGAGCTCGGAGGTGGCCGGGTCGCAGAGCGCGTGCGCGGTGGCGAACGCCGAGAGGGTCGAGAGCGTGGCGGCCGGGATCGGGGCGGTCAAGGCGGAGGCCGGGATCGGTATCGGGACCGGGGTGGCCGAGGACGCGACGGACGGGGCCGGGAACGCGGTGGACGGGACCGCGATCGCGATCGACGTCGGTAGTCCGCGCGGAAAATTTCGTGGGAATTCCGTTCCGAGAATTAGCACCAAGAATCGAAGGCAAAGGGATATGAACCTACCCTGTGATAGCAGCGCATAGAGGTTGTGAATGGCTCCGTCCAACGACGATGTGATGCGGGAATTGCAGCGCCTTCGCGGCGAAATTCAGCAGCTGCGCGAAGTGGTCAGCGCTCTCTTCAACGCGGTCTTCGAGGAGACGGACGAGGACTGGGATACGGTCCCCGAGAAGGACGAATTCAACCTCTACAACTGACCGCCGGAGCGCCCAGCAACGGCTGCGTCTGTGAATGCACGGCGGCGTTCCGCGTCCCGCACGACGGAATCTGAGCGCGGCCGCAAAAGACCATAAAGCGCGCGCCCCTTTGCCAAACCGTGAAGCGACCGGACCGCTATCGGCGACAGACCGTCCTCCCGGAAATCGGCCCCGACGGCCAGCGAGCGATCTCCGAGTCCACGGTCGTCGTCGTCGGCCTCGGGGCGCTTGGGAGCATCTCCGCGGATGTCCTGGCACGGGCCGGTGTCGGTCGGCTCCGGCTCGTCGACCGGGACGTTGTCGAACTCGTGAACTTGCAACGGCAGTCCCTGTACTCGGAAGAGGACCTCGAACGGCCAAAAGCGGAGGCGGCAGCGGATCGGCTCCGCAACGTGAACTCGGACATCGAAGTGGAACCGCTCGCGAAGGACGTACATGCGGGGACGGTCCACGACCTCTTGCGAGGAGTCGACATCATCGTGGACGGCACGGATAACCTCGAGACCCGCTTCCTCCTCAACGAATCGGCGATCGACGCACACCTGCCGTTCGTCTACGCGGGAGCAATCGCGACGTACGGGATGGTCCTCGCCATCCGCTCGCCCGACACGGCGTGTTTCCGGTGTTTCAACCCGAAACCCCTGCCTCCCGGCAGTCTGCCGACCTGCGAGACCGCGGGCATCTTCAATGCGGTGTCCGCCCAGATCGGCGCGATCCAAGCGGGCGAGGCTCTGCGCCTCCTCGTCGGGAACGCGCCATCCGGAGATTTGCTCGTCATCGACGGTTGGCGCCCCGGGATTGAGCGGGTCCGCATCGCACGGCGCGCGGACTGTCCCGCCTGCGTGGGCGGACAGCGCGATTATGTCGGGGCGAGGCGCACGCAGGTCCTCGCGTCCCTCTGCGGGAGCGACACGATTTCCGTCGACCCGGTCCATCGTGGCACGATCGACCTCGACGGCCTTGCGAGCCGACTCCGCGGACTCGGCACCGCGCGTCGGGCGGGCGGCGTCCTCGTGGCCGACGTGGAAGGGCGTCGCCTCACGGTCTTTCCAGACGGGCGCGCCTTGATTCGCGGCGTGAAGGACGAGTCGGAGGCCCGTAGCGTGTATGCGAAGTACGTGGGGATTTGACGTGGTCCGCGCGGGCGTCCTCCTCCTGAGCGGTGGATTCGACAGCCCCATCGCAGGTCACCTCATGGCCCGCCAGGGGCTCGGCCTCGTGGCCGCGCACTTCTCCCTTGAGCCGATCACGGACGACGCCGCCGAGGTGAAAGCCCGGGCCCTTTGCGGGATCATCGGCGTTCCCACGTTGTACGTCGTGCGGGTCGGCGAGGCGTTCGCCGAAGTCGCCCACGCCGCGAACCGGCGCTTCTACTTCATCCTGACGAAGAGGCTCATGGTCCGCCTCGCCGACGCCGTCGCGGATCGGATTCGACAAGCAGGAGATCGTGGACCGGGCGAAGGCGATCGGGACGTACGAGGTCTCGAAGGGCCCGGAAATCTGCGACCTCCTGGGGCCCCCGCGTCCCGCGACGCACGCACGCCTCGATCAAATCTTGGAAGAGGAGGCGAAACTCCCCGTGGATCGGCTCGTGGCGGAGTGCCTCGAAGGGGTCCAGCCGGAAAGGTTCAAAGCCGACCGCGCCCCTGGGTCGCTCCAGGCCCCTGCGGAGACGGCCCGATGACCTACTACCTGCTCAAGCCGTGTCGCACCGCTACGGCGTTCATTTCGACTCTCAAGAAGCCGGCGCGCGTGGACCTTCCTGGGGCGGCGGAACGGCTGCGGGGGGCGGGCTGGCGCGTCAGCGACGTCAAGGTGATGCTCATCCTCGAAGGCGAGCCTGAGTTGACCTTGTACGAGAGCGGAAAGATCCTCGTCAAGACGGACGACGAGCGCCGTGCGCGCGAGGCGATCGACCACGTGTATGAGGCGCTCGGGATGGCCGCGCCGATGGCCGCGGCGTGACCTCTTCGTACCTCTTCGTTATCGACGTCGGTAGGCAGCGAGAATCTATATAGCTCGCCCGGAGAATCATGCTCTCGGAGGAAGACCGCAGTGACGTCGCGCCGCGCATTCGCCTTGGCGGTTGCGGCGCTGCTCGCCATCATCGCGGTCGCATCGCTCGCCACGTACGCCACCGGCACCATCAAGATTGCCGTGAGTGCGACGCCGCTCAACTGGCAACACCTGAACGTCGTCTTCTCGGACATCCAGGTCCATCGGGCGAATGCGGGGAACGCGAGCGGTTGGACCTCCTTGCCCCTCTCGACGACGCAGATCGACTTCGTCGGGCTGGCGAACGTAGCGCAACTCCTGTCCCTCGACCGCGCGGCGCCCGGGAAGTACACTCAGCTCCGGATTGCGATCAACTCCGTCGAGGGCGTCCTGCCGGACGGGACTCCCGTCAACGTGACCGTGCCCGATGGTCAGTTGATGACGGTGACGCCGTTCGAACTCGCGGGTGGCGGTTCCGTCACGATCACGCTGAATTTCGACTTGGAGAGCTCGATCCACGGCGCGGGCGACAAATGGATTTTCCGTCCCGTCCTCGGGTCGGTCCAAATCGATTGACCGCCGCCGGCTCACTCTCCGAAGCGGCGCTGCCGCATCTGGTACGACCGCAAGGCGCGGAGGAAGTCGATCTTCCGGAAGCCCGGCCAATACACGTCCACGAAGTACAACTCGGCGTAGGCGAGTTGCCATAGGAGGAAGTTGGAGATTCGCTCCTCCCCGCTCGTGCGGAGCACGAGGTCCGGATCCGGCAAGTCGGCGGTGTAGAGACGCTTCGAGAAGAACTTCTCGTCGATGTCGTCCGGGCGTACGGTGCCCGCCTGGGCGTCGCGGACGACGTCGCGGATCGCCTGGAGGATCTCCTCCCGGCCACCGTATGCAACGGCGACGTTGAATCGGTACTCCTCGTATCCTTTCGTCCGGTCTTCCGCGTATTCGATCGACTCAATGACCTCGGTCGGGAGGAGACTCCGGTCGCCGAAGACGTGGATGCGGATCTTGTGTTTGTGAACGCGCTCATCGTCGCCGACCTTCCGGAAGTTTTCGGCGAAGAGGTGCATGAGGTGCTGGACCTCCGTGCTCGGGCGCTGCAAGTTCTCTGTCGAAAAGGCGTAGACGGTCAGGATGCGCACGCCGACCTCGAGGCACCACTCGAGGACTTCCTCGAGCTTGTCCCGGCCCTTCACGTGGCCGTCGAGGACGTTGCCGAGGCCGATTTCCCGCGCGAATCGCCGGTTGCCGTCCATGATGATCGCGACGTGATGGGGGATCGCGGCTTGCTTGACCTGATGCATTAGCCGTCGTTCGTACGCCTGGTACGCCGCATCGCTGATGATCTTCGAGATGTCCGTCGGCATCGACGGACGCGGACGATTGGGGGCGACCTATTTAGGCGTTCCCGGGTCGATTGACTGACGTGGCACGGGCCCGTGCCGTTTCCGTCGAGCCGCGGACGCCTTCATGCTCGGTCGCGCGATTCGGCCAAAAACCTTTAAGTATCGTGGCCAATTGGTGACACCGTCCTTTCACCCCTTCAGCGTGGTTTTGTGGCCTTATCGATGAAATTGAGTGAGTACCAGGACCTCTACGGGAAGCTTGCGACCGCGGAGGACATCGACTTCCTCGCCGAGAACTTCGGTTACGACAAGGAACTCCTCCTGGTCATCTACACGCAGCGAATCGTCCGGGACACGACGAAGAAATTCTATCGGGTGAAGGCACAGGCCCGGCGGCTCGCGTTCATGTGGCAGAACGGCACGAGCCTCGTGGAGATCGCCCATCGGTTCGAATTCCCCGCCATCCTGACCTCGCTGATGGTGCTGGAGCAGCGCAAGGTCTCTCGCAAGCAGTTCTGGAAAATGATCAACGATCTCGAAGCGGTCCGCGACCGCCGCCTCCGGAAGGAACTCGAGGAGGTGGTCCGCGCGGACATCGTCTACTCCCCCGAAGGAAGCGCGCGGCAATATGCGAGGGGTCGGTGGGGAGAGGCGAAGCTGCAAACATGGCTCGATTCGCGGGACCTGCAGTACGAGACCGAAAAGGAGCTCCGCGCGAAGTACGACAAGACGCCGGACATCCTCCTCCACAAGCCGATCGAGATGAACGGGTCCCGCAAGTACTGGATCGAGTCGAAAGCGACGTTCGGCGATCCCTATGAGATCCGGAGGCACATCAAGAAACAGCTCCTGCCGTACAGCGACCTGTTCGGCGACGGGGCCGTCGTGTACTGGTTCGGTCACGTGGACGACCAGACCTACGCCTTACCGGAAGGCGTCGACATCGTGCGGCCGACGTTCTTCGAGACGCCGCCAATCCCGTACCCGTACGTGCCCGTGAGCGAGACCCGGCTCGAGGACGCAAGGCTCGAGACGGATGCGGCGGGCCTTCCGGAGTGAGACCCGCGGTTCTGTACCGTTGCGGGTGGTCGCATCAGTTGGACAATTACATCCGCAACGAACTCCACTCCGCTCGGCTCCTCCCGTGCGCCTCCCCTTCTCGGAGGAGGTCGTAGAGGGGACTCACGACTTCACTACGGAGGGCACCGGGGTGGAACCGTACACCCCTTGGCCTCCTGATGGGAGGCCAGGTTGGATTCCGTAGGCCCACGAATGGCCGTCGCTCCTCCGAGATGCGACGCCATCGTCGCACCCCGGGCCTGTCAGTGTTCTGCGCAGGGCGCGTCATGCCGGACGGGCCACTCGACAGTGGTCTTCCACCGGAGGTCTTGGTGATCCATCTCTTTGGTTGGCCGGGTCTATGGATGTATCGGGGTGGGGTCGATGAAAGTGAAAATCCGACCGGAGCTGTCATCGGTACGACCTCGACTGCGAGCGCGGCGGTCGTACAACGGATTCGGGATCCGCTCACTGGCTTTGCAGAGAAAACTCTGCCTGGTTGAACATCCGACAGAGACCCGCAAACGTTTAAGCCAAAGGCCCCCATCGTTCCGAAAGTGCCGGAAGAAGAGGTCGTCCGCGTCCGCATGCCGCGGGCGAAGGAGGGTGAGATCATGGGGGTCGCAGACCAGCTCCTGGGCGCCTCCCGGATCCGGGTCACGTGCCAGGACGGCAAGAGCCGGCTGGGCCGGATCCCGGGCAAGCTCAAGAAGCGGATGTGGATCCGCGAGGGGGACTTGCTCGTCGTGAAGGTGTGGCAGTTCCAGGATGAAAAGTGCGACATCAGGCACCGCTACACGAAGACCGAGGCCAGTTACATGAGCCGCCGTGGCCTGATCCCCAAATCGATCAACATATTCTGAAGTCCAAAAAGCTCTTAGTCGGGCGGACCGTTCGTTTTGACGACGATGATCGACGACCGGCGGATGCGGGCCCTCGAGAGCCAAGTGGACGCGCTCCGGACGAAGGAGAAGGACTCGGACACGCGGAAGACGTACGAGCAGGTGTTCGACCGCGCGGCCCTCCTGACGATTGCGTCGCTCATCGGTGACGGCGTAATTGCGACGCTGGACTATCCCGTCAGCACGGGCAAGGAGGCGAGCGTCTTCCACGCCACGGACGCCACCGGGCGAGCGAAGGCGGTCAAGATCTACCGCATCGCCAACGCGACGTTCCGCAACATCGCAGTGTACATCGAGGGCGACCCCCGCTTCAAGAAAGTGAAGAAAGCGATTCGGCCGACCATCCTCGCCTGGGCCCAGAAAGAGTACAAGAACCTCGTGCGGATGGACGACGCCGGCACGCGGGTGCCGAGACCGGAGCGGGTCCTGGGCAACGTCCTCGTGATGGAGTACATCGGGGACGAGACACGGCCCGCCCCGACGTTGCGCGAGGTCGCGCTCGATGATCCGACGTCGACCTATGCGGACGTGGTCGCGAACTTGCAGGCGATTCGGAAATCCGAGCTCGTGCACGCGGACCTCAGCGAGTACAACCTGCTCTACTGGGAGGGACGCATCGTCGTCATCGACGTCGGGCAAGCCGTGCCGCTCGACCATCCGAGGGCGGAGGACTGGTTCAAGCGGGACGTCTCGAACATCGCCCGATTCTTCCACCGGCGGGGGGTTCGGGTGACGCCCGTCGAGCTCGAGAAGGCGATCGTCGAGGGTTGAGATGCTCTACGCGCGGATTTCCTCGGAGCGGATCGGGGTCCTCATCGGGGCGGACGGTTTGACGAAGGAGCGGCTGCAGGAGGCGACGGGGACGCGGATTGCCGTCGACTCGTCCACGGGCGAGGTGACGATCGACGAATCGTCCGCGACGGATCCCGTGCTCGCGTTGAAGGCACGCGATATCGTCCATGCCATGGCTCGCGGGTTCTCCGAGGACCGCGCCTTCCGACTCCTCGGCGAAGACGCGTACCTCGAGGTCCTTGACATCAAGGACTTCGCCCACTCGAAGAACCGGGTCGGGCAGATTCGGGCACGCCTGATCGGGACGCGCGGCAAGACCCGCCGCCTGATCGAGGAACTCACGGGCGTCGACGTGAGCGTCTTCGGGCACACGATCTCCCTGATCGGCGGCTTCTTCGAGATGGCGATCGCCCGCGAAGCGGCCGTCATGCTCCTCCGCGGGAGCGAACACAAGACGGTCTACCGGTTCCTCGAACGGAAGCGGGCGGACATCAAGGTCTACCAGATGGGATTCTAGGGGAGGCCCGGCAGAGCCTTTTAGGGCCACCGTCCCATCCTCGTAGGCATGGGCAAGGAGGATGCGGCGGCCCTCCGGGAGGGTTACCGAGTCGCGCTCCGAGAGGCGTTGACGAGCCTCGATCCGGTCGCGCTCGTGCGGCTCCGGGGCGAACTCCAGATCGTCTCGCGCTGGCTCGAGGTCGAGCGACAGGAGGGCCTCCGTCGGACCGCGGGGTCGGCCCTCGACGCCGTGACCGAGTTCTACCGCTTCGGCCTCGAAATCGGTGGATTCTCGGCCTCGACGAAAGCCGCGGAGTCGGCGAGCTTCTACGACCTCGCATCGGTCGGCATCCTCGCGACCGAGAACGTCCTGACGGCGGAGAAGAGGAGCCTCATGAGGTTCTTGATGAGCGGACTCTCGGAAGGACTCATGTTCCTCGGAAGCCGGCAGTATGTCGCGGGCAGCGAGGCCGTCCTGCAGGCCGCGTACCGGACGCACTCGCTCGCGGTGCACGATGCCCTGTGGTCCCTCGCCACCGAATTCCGGGACCCGGACGACCTCGTCTCGATCCGCGAAGCGCGCGCCACGATCGACGCGGTGTTCACGAAGATCGACGATCCCGGCGTCCCGATCGGCACCCGCCTCGAAGCCCTCCTCCGGCTCTACGGCCTGGTCGCGATCATCCGGTGCGCGAGGCTCCTCGACGGGCTCGACGGACTCGCGTGATGAGTTCCGAAAACGGTTATATAACGCGCGGGACTACAGCGGTCGGGGTGGCGCCCTGCCGAAGTACGTGTACCTGTTCGAAGAGGGCGACGCCTCGATGCGGGACCTCCTCGGGGGCAAAGGCGCGGGCCTCGCCGAGATGACGCGGCTGGGCCTTCCCGTGCCGCCCGGCTTCACGATCACGACCAAGGCGTGCAACGCCTATTCGAAGAGCGGCCGGTTCCCGCCGGGCCTCCTCAAGGAGGTCTTTAAAGGCCTCGCCTCGATCGAGGCGAAGGTCGGCCGAAAATTTGGGGACCCGGAGAATCCGTTCCTCGTGTCCGTCCGATCCGGGGCGAAGTTCTCGATGCCCGGGATGATGGACACGATCCTGAACCTCGGGTTGAACGACGCGACCGTCGGCGCCCTCGCGCGACAGACGTCGAACGATCGGTTTGCCTGGGACGCCTACCGTCGGCTGATCGCGTTGTTCGGCCGGATCGTCAAGGAGATTGAAGGGCGGAAGTTCGAGTCGATCCTCGACGGATTCAAGGGACGGACGGAGGGCAAGGAGGACTCGGACCTGACGGCGGACATGCTCCGATCCATCGTCGAGGAATTCAAAGGCCTCTACCGGAGCGAAGTCGGCGAACCGTTCCCCCAAGACCCGGAGACCCAGCTCCGCGAGGCGATCGGGGCCGTGTTCCGATCTTGGAACGGGAAGCGCGCCGTCGACTACCGGAACTTCAGCAAGATCCCGCACACCCTGGGTACCGCGGCGAACGTGCAGACGATGGTGTTCGGCAACATGGGCACCGACTCCGGGACGGGCGTCGCCTTCACGCGGAACCCGTCCACCGGGGAGAAGGTCCTGTTCGGGGAGTTCCTGCCCGACGCCCAAGGGGAGGACGTCGTCGCAGGGATCCGCACTCCGATGAACATCGCCCAGATGCGGGAGAAGTTCCCGGATGCGTACGGAGAGTTCGCGCGTGCCGCAGAACTCCTCGAGAAACACTATCGAGACATTCAGGACATCGAATTGACGGTGGAGCGAGGCCGTCTCTGGATTCTCCAGACGCGATCCGGCAAGCGGTCCGCCCGCGCCGCGGTCAAGATCGCGATCGACATGGCTCGCGAGGGGCTCATCTCGAGGAAGGAGGCGATCCTCCGCGTCGAGCCGGCTCATGTGATCCAGCTGTTGCTGCCGCAGTTCGATGAGAAGGCCAAGCTCGCTGCGAGGCGCGAGGGCCGATATCTCGCGAAGGGGTTGAACGCCTCTCCGGGCGCGGCCGCGGGCTTTGCGATCTTCGATCCGAACGAAGCCGAGTCGCTGGGCCGCGACGAGAAGAAGCCGGTCGTCCTCGTCCGAGTCGAGACGTCGCCGGACGACGTCCATGGCATCCTTCATTCCAAGGGTGTGCTCACGGCCCGCGGCGGCGCGACGAGCCACGCGGCCGTCGTCACGCGTGGGCTGGGGATCCCGTGCGTCGCGGGCTGCGAGTCGATCGTGGTCGATTTCGACGAAGGGGAGTTCCGGGTAGGCGAGAAGATCGTCCACCGTGGCGACTTCGTTTCGATCGACGGCAGCTCGGGCGAAGTCTATGAGGGCCACATCCCGACGATTGAGCCCGATTTCGCAAAGGAGGTGGATCTCCAAACCCTCCTTGAGTGGGCCGACGAGGAGCGCCGCCTCCAGGTCTGGGCGAACGCCGACTATCCCCGGGACGCGAAGCGCGCTCGGGAGTTCGGCGCGCAGGGGATTGGCCTCGATCGGACGGAACACATGTTCATGGAGACGGATCGACTCGACATCATGCACGAGATGATCCTCGCCGCTCCGGAGTATCGGCGGGTCTCGACGGAGGTCCGGACGCTGCAGGCGGAGATCGAGTCGACGCGGGCGGACCGGCGTCGTGTCCTCGAGGAACGTCTCGCGCGTCTCGAGCCGAACCTTCAGGATCTATCCCGTCGCTACATCGGATCCCTGGAGAAGCTCGAGCGGCTCCAGAAGGGCGATTTCGTCGGCATCCTCCGGGCGATGGCGGGGCTGCCCGTCATTATCCGATTGATCGACCCACCGCTCCACGAGTTCCTCCCGAAGTACGAGACGCTCCTCGTGCAGGTGACGAAGCTCACGCTCGCGCGCGGCAACCCGGACGTCCTCCAGCGGGCCGCGCGTTCCGACGAAGACCAAGCGTTCCTCGAGGAGGTCAAGAAGGCGGGCGGCGGGGACATCGGGCGGGGGATCGAGGCGCTCCTCCCGAGGAAGCAGTTGCTCCTGGAGGCGGTCGCCGCCAGCCGCGAGACGAACCCGATGCTCGGGCTCCGCGGTTGCCGGCTCGGGATCATGTTTCCCGAGATCACGGAGATGCAGGTGCGCGCGATTTTCGAGGCGGCGTGCCAGCTCGCGAAAGAGGGACTCGACGTCAAGCCCGAGGTCATGATTCCCCTCGCCGGGCATGTGAACGAACTGAAGGTGGAACGCGAGGCCCTCGAGCGAGAGGCACGGAAGGTGATGGAGCGGGAAGGCGTCCGGGTGAATTACAAGTTCGGGACGATGATCGAGATTCCCCGAGCCGCGCTCACGGCGGACGAGATCGCGAAGCACGCGGAGTTCTTCTCGTTCGGGACGAACGACCTCACGCAGACGACGCTCGGCTACAGCCGTGACGACGCGGAAGGCAAGTTCCTCCTCGACTACGTGGAGCGGGGCATCCTTCCCCACAACCCGTTCCAGACCCTGGACCGGGAGGGCGTCGGCGCGCTCATGCGCATGTGCGTCCAGAAAGGGCGCAAGGTCCGGAAGGACCTGGAGGTCGGGATCTGCGGTGAGCACGGCGGGGATCCCGCGAGCATCGAGCTGTGTCACGAGCTCGGACTCGACTACGTCTCCTGCTCCCCCTTCCGCGTGCCGGTCGCCCGGCTGGCGGCGGCGCACGCGAAGCTCCGGAACGAGGTCCAGCGGCCCGAGGATCGCTGAACCGCGGGCGGTCTCATGGCGGGCCTCGCAGACTCTCCGTCCTTCGTCCTGGTCCTCATCATTTCGGCGTTCGTCCCGCCCCTCGTCTTCATGGCATTGATCCGGAACACGGCCCGGTACGGGAAGGAGCCGTGGCGGACCGTCTTGAAGGCGTTTCTCTGGGGCGCCATCCTCAGCATG
>WNGF01007661.1_pt1 | contig 17528 bp, 20 predicted proteins | sample 5400641 | NCBI WGS metagenome assembly WNGF01 (sample SAMN13153371, study PRJNA577476) | soil metagenome | isolation source: 80 cm soil or saprolite under grassland replicate 2 | place: USA:California | collected 2016-06-15
CCCCACCCGCGGTCGGGGTGTGGTTGGCGGCCAGCCGGCACAGGTCCAGCAGGGCGTCCGCGCGCCGGTGCGCCGGGGTGCGCGGGTCGTGCGGCACGGGTGGGGGCATCAGCGCGGTCAGCGTGGTGAGGAGTAGCTCCCCACCGTCGGGGTCGAGCAGTCCCTGCACGGCCACGGCGCCGTCGAAGGTGCGGGCCACGCTCAGCCACCGCTCCTCCAGCCGTTGTCGGGCCCGCCGCTGCGCGGCGTCGGGGTCGAAATGATCCCTGATGTGGATGGCGGCGTGCCGCAGCGGCCCCGGGGAGAGCTGGCTGGCCTGCTCGGCCAGCAGCTTGCCCGCCCCGGCCGCGAGCACCTCCGGGTCGATGTCCGGCACCACTGAGGCCACCACCGACACCTGCGCATACGAGACCTCGCCCGCCGCGTAGATCGTTTCCAGCTCCGGCACCTGCCGCGCCGCGGCCGCCGCCCGCACCTGCGCCTGCCCGTCAGACATCCGCAGCCGCGAGCGCAGCCACGCCCCCGTGGAGACCGCCCCGTCGGCGAAGACCGCACCCCGTTGGTGCACCGAACCGATCACCCGGCTCCGCTGCGCCTCCATCCGGCACACCAACGGATGCACCACCCGCACCAGCGCCAGCTGCTGCCCGTCCGACAACGCCTCGACATCGACGTCGGACAGCGCGGCAACCCCGGCCTCCAGCAGCCGCACCGCCGCCGCCACACCGCCCGTCGAACCCATGTACGAAACCTACCAACCGGGTCCGACACTTTTCCGACGCAGCACCACTGTCCACAGCGGACGCGTTGTGTTTCAGTGGAACCGTGTACTTCACCGATCGTGGCATCGAGGAGCTTGCCGAGCGGCGGGGCGAGGAGACGGTCACCATCGACTGGCTCGCCGAACGGCTGCGCGACTTCGTGGACCTGAACCCGGACTTCGAGGTACCGATCGAACGGCTCGCCACCTGGCTCGCCCGGCTCGACGACGAGGACGCGGACGAGGACTGACTGCGAAAAGCTACCGCAGCGTGGTCACGAGCCGGCCGATCATCCTGTCCTGCGCAATCGGACTCCACTGGCGCGAGTCCATGGACACGGCCCGGTCGTCGCGGTACAGCCGACCGTCGTGGCAGGCGATCCGGTCGCCGGGAAGGCCGACGATCCGCTTGATCGCGGTCACCGACCCGCCCTCGGACACGTCAATGGCGAACAGCCATCGCCTCGCTCGCCACATACCGGACGGTCAGCACGAACTGGTTCACCAGTACGCCGGCCAGCAGCACCGCCGCCGCGACGATCGCGATCCGGCGAGCCAGCCGTACCGGCATCGGGGCCATCCGGCGTGCCGCGGCCCGTTGGCGCCGCCGTTCCCGGAAGGCTACCCGGATCCCGCCGGCCGCCCAGCGCACCGCCTGCCATGTGCCGACGGTCTGGTCGAACTCGGCGAGGATCGCTTCACCCCAGGGCAGACCTCGCTCGGCCCGTCCGCGTACCACCCTGGTGAGGACCTGGTGCGCGAGCCGGCGCGCCCTCATGACGTTATCCCCAGCGCGTTGCCCCTCGCGGCAGACCGGGTCACCGCAGGCCGGGAGCGTAGCCGTTCGCGAGCCAGTTCGGCGCCGTCGGCCGTGAGGCGGTACATGTGCCGGGGCGGGCGGCCGGCTGCCGCGGCCGGCTCCCAGCGCGTTTCCAGCAGCTCCCGCTCGGCCAGACGGATCAGGATCGGGTACAGCGTGCCGGACGCGAGCCCGGTCTCCTGGCTCAGGTCGTAGCCGTAACGCCAGCGCGAAGGGTCGGCCAGCAGCGCGCGGAACACCCGCAGTGTCTGCGCCGACGCATGCGGAACTCGTGGCACAGCAAAAGTCTACATATGTAGCCTTGACCTGTCGAGGCGCCAGGCGCCAGGCGCCAGGCGCGAAAGACCGGTCAGATCACGGCGATGATGACCACGATCGCGACGATCACGAGGAGCGCGGCCACCCCACCGATGATCAGCGGAGTACGGGACCGGGCCGGCGCCTCGGCTGCTCCGGACTGGACGAACGCCTGGAACTGGTCGGTCGTCCCACTTGGATCTACGTACTTGTCAGCCATGCGCAAGACCTTAGCGAAGCCGTTGCGGCCGGGCCGGTTTCGACGCATGTCGGATTGTGGCAGGCTGCCATCGGCCGCCAGCGGGCGTCACGGCGGCCGGGAACCAGGAGGCTCGGCATGGGCGGTCGGCGACGGGAAGGCCCACCCAACGCGGGCGAGCGTGCCCGCTCCTGGTGGGGCTGGGGCTGGGCCGACGAGGCGCTCGACGACGACGCCTGCCGCAAGCTGGCCGAGCGGGCGCTTCGCCCCTGGATGCCGGTTGACGGGCACGTATCACCGGTACCGGCCGATCCGGTGCTGCCCTCCCCCCGGCTCGTCCCGCCGTCCACATTGGACAGCATCTTCGCCCGTGACTCGCTGACCCGCGCGGCGCACAGCTACGGCAAGGCGTACCGGGACGTGGTGCGCGCGCTCGCCGGGCGGCTGGACCACGCGCCGGACCTCGTCGGGTACCCCCGCAACCGCGCCGATGTGGTCGCGGTGCTCGACTGGGCCGAAGCCAGCGGCGCGGTCGTGGTGCCCTTCGGCGGCGGTACGTCCGTGGTCGGCGGCGTGGAGTGCCGCACCGACCAGCCGGTGGTGACGCTCGATCTGACCCGGCTCAACCGGGTCGTCGAGGTCGACGAGGTCAGCCTGGCCGGCCGGGTGCAGGCGGGCGTGTTCGGTCCCGCCCTGGAGGCGCAGCTCAAGCCGCACGGCCTAACACTGCGCCACTACCCGCAGAGCTTCGAGTTCTCCACGGTCGGCGGCTGGCTGGCAACCCGCTCGGGCGGCCACTACGCGACGGGGTACACCCACATCGACGACTTCGTCGAGGCGCTGCGGGTGGTGACCCCCGCGGGCATGGTGGAAACCTTGCGGGTACCGGCGAGTGGCGCCGGGCCGTCTCCGGACCGGCTGTTCCTCGGCTCCGAAGGCATCCTCGGAGTGATCATCGAGGCGTGGCTGCGGCTGACCCGCCGCCCCGAGCACCGCGCATCGATGGCGGTGGTCTTCGACTCGTACCCCGACGCCGTCGCGGCCACCCGGGAGATCGCGCAGTCCGGGCTGCGGCCCAGCAACTGCCGCCTGCTCGACGCCCTGGAGGCGGTGCTGCACGCGGGCGCGACCGAGGCGCGCTGCCGGCTGCTGCTCGGGTTCGAGTCGGCCGACCACGACGTGACCGCCGACCTCGACCGCGCCGTCGAGATCTGCCGGGCACACCACGGGGTACCCGACGGGACGGCGCAGACCGAAGCCGACACCATGGGCACCTGGCGCGACTCCTTCCTGCGCGCGCCGTACCTGCGCGACGCCCTCGTCAGGCTGGGGTTGGTGGTCGAGACGTTCGAGACCGCCTGCACCTGGAGCCGCTTCGAGGCGCTGCATGCCGCGGTGCTGACCGCGGTGAGCGAGGTCGCGCCGGGCGGCGTGGCCGTGGTCACCTGCCGCTTCACCCACGTGTACCCCGATGGGCCGGCGCCGTACTTCACCGTCATCGCGCCCGGTCGGCGGGGCGGCGAGCTGGCCATCTGGGACGAGGTCAAGGCGGCCGCCAGCGAGGCCATCCTGGCCGAGGGCGGCACGATCACACACCACCACGCGGTCGGCCGCGACCACCGGCCGTGGTACGACCGGCAGCGGCCCGAGCCGTTCGCACTCGCCCTGCGTGCGGCCAAGGCGGCGCTTGACCCGAAGGGAATCCTCAACCCAGGGGTGCTCATCGACTGACGGCTACAGTCGATGGGTGCTCCGACGGACGATGGCGCTCGTGGTCGCGCTGCTAGCGACGACTGCCTGCGGCAGCGGCAGCCGTGCCCCAAGCCAGCCCGCGCCGAGCCAGCCCGCGCCGGGCACGCAAGCACCGCCCCAGAGCACCGCCGCGGCGCCGGCCACGCCGTTCGCTGTAGGCGTGCGCCGGGAGACGTTCACCAGAGCCGGCTCCCGGACGTTGCCGACGACGATCTGGTACCCGGCAAAGGACGGCCAGCCGGCGCCCGGCCGGTTCCCGGTCGTGCTGTTCAGCCACGGGCTCGGCGGCGCGCCCGACGACTACGCGGCCCTGCTGAGGCGCTGGGCGGCCGCGGGTTTCGTGGTCGCCGCACCGGCGTACCCGAAGACCCACCGCGGCGTCCGCGACCCGGACATCACCGACGTGGTGAACCAGCCGGCCGACGCCTCGTACGTGCTGAGCCGCCTCCTCGACGGTCCGCTGCGCGCCAGCCTGGACGCCAAGCACCTGGCAGCCGCCGGGCACTCGGCCGGCGGCATCACCACGGTCGGGCTGTTCACCAGCTCCCGGGACAACCGGCTCGCCGCGGGCGTGGTGCTCGCCGGTAACGCGCTCGGGGTCGGCCTGAACTTCACCGGACCTTCGGCGCCCCTGCTGTTCGTGCACGGCGAGGCGGACGGCGTCGTGCCGTACTCGATAGGCCGGGCCGTGTACGAACGGGTGCCGTGGCCGAAGGCGTTGCTGACGCTGCCCGGTCAAGGCCATGTCGTGGTCGCCGGTACCGCGGCGTGGGCCGCCGTCGCCGCGACCACCCTCGACTTCCTGCGCTGGACGCTCTACGCCGACAGTGCCGCAAAGAGCCGCCTGCGCGCCGACGCCGGAACGGTAGCCACCCTCGACGCCCGCTTCTTCGGGGGTACCCATCATCGAGCCCAGGATCTCCAGCTGCATCGCGAAGACCCGGCGCAGGTTGACCTGAGGCAGGTGCCCGCTGGTGGCCCCGGAGACCACGATCCGCCCGCCCGGGGCGGCGCATTTGAGCGAGTGGTCGAACGTGGCCGCGCCAACCGTCTCCACCACCACATCGACCCGCTCGGGCAGCCGGGCACCGGGTTCCACCGCCGTGGCGCCCAGCGCCGCGACGCGCTCCCGCTTGGCGGGGTCGCGGCTTGTCGCGTACACCCGCGCCCCTAGCGCCACGCCGAGCACGATGGCGGCCGTGGCGACCCCGCCGCCCGCGCCCTGCACGAGCACCGATCCACCCTTGGGCAGCCGCCCGCGCGAGGTGAGCATGTGGTACGCCGTCAGCCACGCGGTCGGCAGGCATGCCGCCTCGGCGAACGACAGCTCGGCCGGCTTGGGCACCAGGTTGTACGAGGGCACCGCCACCCGCTCGGCGAAGGTGCCCTGGTAGTGCTCGGACAGCAGGGAGAACGTCCGGCCGTCCGGGAGCGGCTCGAAGATGACCGGGTTCACCACCACCTCGGCGCCGTCCGGGCCGATCCCGGCGGCGTCGCACCCGAGGATCATCGGAAGCTGCGCCTCGGTCAACCCGACCCCGCGCAGCGACCACAGGTCGTGGTGGTTGAGCGAGCTCGCCCGTACCTCGACCGTGACCCAGTCCTCGGTCGGCGGCACCGGCTCGGGCCGCTCTCCCACCTCCAGTGCGGACAGCGGGTCGTCGTCGCTGAACCGGACGGCGTAGGCAGCGCGCATGGCCGGACCCTAGCGGGTGACTGCCTCGCGGCGGGCGGCGCCCGCGACGGCTGTGGCCACGGCCACCGCCACCCGGCTGTCCAGCGCGCTGGGCACGATGGCGTCGAGCCGGAGCTCGTCCGCCACGACCGCAGCGATCGCCTCGGCGGCGGCCAGCTTCATCCCCTCGGTGATGCGGATGGCGCCGGCGTCCAGCGCGCCACGGAACACGCCGGGAAAGGCCAGCACATTGTTGATCTGGTTGGGGAAGTCACTGCGGCCGGTCGCCACCACCCTGGCGTACCGGCTGGCCACCGACGGGTGTACCTCCGGGATCGGGTTCGCCAACGCGAGGATGGCGCCACCCGGGTTCATGCCGGCGAGCGCCGCCTCCTCGACCGTCCCGCCGGAGACCCCGATCAGGACGTCGGCGCCCCGGAGCGCGTCGGCGATCCCGCCGGTGACGCCGCGGGCGTTGGTGAGCAAGGCCAGCTCCCGCTTGGCGGGTGTCAGGTCGGTACGTCCACTGTGGATGGCGCCTCGCGAGTCGCACACCACCGCCTCGGCGCCGTTGACGCCACCGGCCGCCAGCATCCGGGTCACGGCGACGCCGGCCGCACCGGCGCCGCTGACCACCACACGCAGGTCGCCGAGCTTGCGGCCGAGGACCGTCGCGGCGTTGCGCAGCGCCGCGAGCACCACGATCGCGGTGCCGTGCTGGTCGTCGTGGAACACCGGGATGGGAAGCGCCTCGTCCAGGCGCCGCTCGATCTCGAAGCACCGGGGCGCGGAGATGTCCTCCAGGTTGATGCCGCCGAACGAGGGCGCGAGCGCGGTCACCGCGGCCACGATCTCGTCGGAGTCCTGCGTGGCCAGGCAGATGGGTACCGCGTCGACGCCCCCGAACTGTTTGAACAGCACCGCCTTGCCCTCCATCACCGGCAGGGCGGCCCGCGGACCGATGTTGCCCAGACCCAGGACGGCCGACCCGTCGGTCACCACCGCGACCGCGTGGCTCACCCAGGTGTACTCGTTGACCAGCGCCGGGTCCGCCATGATCGCCTCGCACACCCGGGCCACCCCCGGGGTGTACGCCATTGACAGGTCCTCACGGGTGTTCAGCGGTACGGTCGACGCCACGGCGAGCTTGCCGCCACGATGAAGCTCAAACACCGGGTCCAGCATCGACCGAGCATATTCGGCGGCCAGCGGACGTAGCGGAGCGGAGTCCGCGGTCAAGCCGCCGGAACCCGGTAGGCATAGTGCGAGGCTCGCTAGCGGATCCGCGAAGGGCAGGGCCACCAGCGGAACACGACACGCCCGACCACGTCGGCGACGCCGTAGGCCCGCGAGTCGTCCGTGACGAGGTCGTTGTCGCCGAGCAGCCACCAGCCGTCGGCCTCGCGGCGCACGACGCGCTTGAACACGAACAGGTCCGGGCGGGACCGGAAGGTGGCCAGCACGACGTGGCCGGGGCGTACATCGCGAACGCCGCGACGCACCAGCACGGCGTCGCCGTGGCGCAGCGTCGGGACCATCGACGGTCCACGCACGAGCGCGACCATCCATCGCACGACACAGACCTCTCTGTCTTCAGTTCCGGCCGCTTGACCGCGGACTCTGCTCCGCTGCGTCCGCTGGCGGCCGATGTCGCTGGGAAGGACCGACCGGAGTAGGGTCAGGGCTTGAGGATCATCGCAAAAGGGATCATCGCAAACCACCCAGGAGGGTTCGATGCGACTGCCGCGTCTCCTAACACCCCGCATCGTTGGAAGTGCCCACTGCGATCTGCCGTGCGGAGTGTACGACCCGGCACAGGCGCGGATCGAGGCCGAGTCGATCAAGGCCATTGCCGAGAAGTACCAAGCCAACCCGGACCCCGAGTTCCGCACCCGGGCGATCCTGATCAAGGAGCAGCGGGCCGAGCTGGTCAAGCACCACCTCTGGGTGCTGTGGACCGACTACTTCAAGCCACCGCACTTCGAGAAGTACCCGCACCTGCATCAGCTGTTCAACGAGGCGACCAAGCTGGCCGGCGCGACCGGGGCGAAGGGCTCCGTGGACCCGGCCGTCGCCGAGCAGCTACTGGTGAAGATCGATGAAATCGCGAAGATCTTCTGGGAGACCAAGCAGGGCTGATCGAGCGGCGGATGATTCGCGGCCCCCACGTCCGGGTACGGACATGGGGGCCGCAGTACACCGCTGAAAGGCACACGAGCGGGAGGGCGGATGGCGTTGGAGGTTCGGCCTGTCATGCCGGCGGACGTGCCGGCGGTCGTGGCGATGGTCCACGAGCTGGCCGAGTTCGAACGGGCGCCCGACCAGTGCCAGCTCACCGAAGATCAGCTCCACGAGGCGCTGTTCAACCCCCAACCCGCCCTCTTCGGTCACGTGGCATGCCGGGACGGTGAGCCGGTCGGCTTCACGCTGTGGTTCCTGAACTTCTCCACTTGGCGCGGCGTGCACGGCATCTATCTCGAGGACCTCTATGTCCGCCCCAGCGCCCGCGGCACCGGGGCCGGGCGGGCCCTGCTCGCCGAGCTCGCCCGGATCTGCGCCGAGCGCGGGTACGAGCGCATGGACTGGTGGGTGCTGCACTGGAACCCGGCCCGCGAGTTCTACCACGCGGTCAACGCGGTCGCGATGGACGAGTGGGTGCCCTACCGCCTGACGGGACAGGCGCTGTACGCCTTGGCGGCGGTGTCAGCGGCGCTGCCAGCGCCCACGTGCGACCGCCCCGTACAGTCACAAGTCGGGGGGATGCCGCAATGACGCAGGTGATTCCGGAACGCCCGACCAGAGATAACGGCGAAGACGTCGTCCTGATCGCCGTGCCCGCTTCTGGCGCATACCTCGGCGTGCTGCGCACCGCCACCGCCGGCCTCGCCGCCCGGCTGCAGTTCACCCTGGACGAGATCGAAGACCTTCGAATCGCCGTCGACGAGGCGTGCGCGATCCTGCTCGCCGTGGCCGACATCGATGCCGAGCTCGCCTGCCGGTTCACCGTCACCGGCAACACCTTGAAGGTCGAGGCGTCGGTGCCGGCGTCAGGCAACCCGGTACGCATGCCGACCGGCGAGTCGTTCGCCTGGCAGGTGCTCAGCGCCCTGGCCGACGAGGTCTCGGCCGACGTGAGCGGCAAGCGGGCCACGATCCGCCTGACGAAACGGCGCCCCGCTAGCGGATGACCGTCCGCAAGTGGGCCAGGTGCGACAGGGTGGCCTCGCGGGCCGCCGCACCGTCGCGGGCGGTCACCGCCTGCTCGATCTTCCGGTGATCGGCGTCGATGCGCTGCCAGAAGTCGGCCGGTACCGCGTCGCCGGCATGGCCCACCCAGTTGCCCACCCAGTACAGCGGGGTGGTGACCAGCTCGCACAGCGGGTTGCCCGCCGCCACGGCCAGCGCCGCGTGGAAGTCCCGGTACGCCTCGAACATCCGCTCCCGCGGATCGCGCGACGGGTCGAACAGGGCGGCCCGCAGGGCGGCGAGGTGTGCCTCGGTACGCCTCGACGCGGCGAGCGCCGCGGCTGGCGCCTCCAGCATCTCGCGTACCTCGATCAGCTGGATCGGGCGGATCGCTCCGGTCGACAGCAGCAGCCGCATGCCCGTCGACAGGATCTCGCCGAGCTGCGCCGGGCTGGGGTGCGCCACGAAGCTGCCGCCGGTCACACCTCGCGTGGTCACGATCAGATGCTGGCTGGCCAGCAGCCGCAACGCCTCCCGGACCGTCGACCGGGACAGCCCGGAGCTGGCGCACAGCTGCGGTTCGGTCGGCAGGCGCTCGCCCGGCCGCAGCGACCCCGTGGTGATCTGACTCCGCAGCTGCTCGGCGAGCTGTTGGTACGCCGGCAACCGGTCTGCAAGCCCTGCACCCACGGGGAGACAGCCTAGGGCCTCAGGGCGCCCCGCGGGCCTGGATCGTTCAGCGCACCCCGAGACCCTCGCGCGAGGCGGGCATGAGCAGCAGGCCGATGCCGATCACTGCGAGCGACAACACGAGTACGCCAACGACGGTCAGCCCGCCCTGGATCATGTAGTAGCCGATCGCGGCGAGCATCAGCTGCAGCACGATCGCCGGGCCACGCGCCCAGGACCTGCGCCGGACCAGCGCCCAGCCGATCGCGGCGAACGCCAGGGCGTACAACCCGAAGTAGACCGTGACCGCGGCGCCGCGTCCGGCCACGTCTGCGCGAGTGAGATCGGCGTAGATCAGGAACGCCACGTACGCCCATACGCCGATGGTGTCCACCGCGAAGACGGCGATCGCCCAGCGGAGAGCCCCCGGCATCGCGGTTGGGGTGGTCACGCGGATCACCCTATCGAGGCCGGATCACCCCATCGAGGCCGGTAGGTTCCGGCAGCAACGGGTAAAGTCCCCGCCATGCGAGCGCTACTCGTGGTCAACCCGAAGGCCACGACCACGAGCGAGCGCGGGCGCGACGTTCTGGTCCGCGCGCTGCGCAGCGAGGTGAGCCTGGCCGTCGCGTATACCCGCCGCCGGGGACACGCGGCCACGCTCGCCGCCGAGGCCACCAACGACGGCGTCGACATCGTGATCGCGGTCGGCGGCGACGGCACGGTCAACGAGGCCGTCAACGGCATCCTGCGGGCCAAGCCGTCGGCCGATGCGGCAGACCGGCCGGCGCTCGCGGTCGTCCCCGGGGGCTCGACGAACGTGTTCGCCCGCGCCATGGGCCTGCCCAAGGACTGGGCCGATGGCACCGGCGTGATCCTGGAGGCACTGCGCGACGGACCCGACGGCCCGCGCTGCCGCACGATCGGGCTCGGGCGCGCCGACGACCGGTACTTCACATTCTGCGCGGGGCTCGGCATGGATGCCGAGGTCGTGCGCCGGGTGGAGCGGGCCCGGCTGCGCGGGCGCCGGTCCACACTGAACCTCTACTTCCGCGCCGCGCTCGCGCAGTACTTCCTAGAGACCGAATGGCGCACGCACGCGATCATCCTGGAGCGGGGTGACGAGCCCGCCGAGCCGGACCTGGCGGCCGTGATCGTGCAGAACACCGCCCCGTGGACCTACCTCCGCGACCGGCCCATCAACCCGTCACCGGACGCCTCGTTCGAAACCGGGCTCGACGTCATGGCCATGCGGGCACTGCACCTGCCCAGCACCCTGCGCACGGTGGCGCAGATCCTGTCGCGGCGGCCCGACCCGCACGGCAAGCGGATTCTGCGGCTGCACGACCTCGCCGGCTTCAGCCTCCGGACGCACCAGCCGTTGGGATTTCAGGTCGACGGGGAATTCCTTGGCGAGCGGGACAAGGTAGAATTCGCCGCTGTGCCGGCAGCGTTACGCGTCGTGTGCTGAACGGTGCGCGGCGCGACACCAAATCGAAATGGTGGCCACCCTCCGCGAAGGGTACTGCCTTGGTTACAGCCCGTCAGCAGAACGGCCCGGAACTCGGGAGGGAACGGACAAATAGCGTGTGGCGTTGGTCACCCCTCACAGTTTTTTCAAACGCCACCCCTTGACATCGCGAGTGTTCGTGAAAGCATTCACAAGCGAGACCAGGTTTGCCTGCTCACGCGCTGTCGTTCGGGTCGGGCCCGATCGCCCCGAATGGCACCGCGAGATGCATAAATGAGAGAGATCAGAACGCATCACCGCCACCGATCCGCGAAGAATCAAGGAGTGTTGCCGCCATGGACTGGCGCCACGATGCCGCTTGCCGCGATGAGGACCCGGAGCTGTTCTTCCCAATTGGGACGTCCGGCCCGGCCCTGCTGCAGGTGGAGCAGGCGAAGGCGGTCTGCCGGCGCTGCTCGGTGATCGACGAATGCCTCCAGTGGGCTCTCGACTCCGGTCAGGACGCCGGCATCTGGGGCGGGATGAGCGAAGAAGAGCGGCGTGCCATCAAGCGTCGCGGAGGCCTGCGGGTCCGCGCTCACTCCGTCTAGTCGCCTTCGGCCAAGACCAGACGCCCCGGGGGTACGGCCCACCGGGGCGTCACTGTCTCTGCCTCAGGTTGTGACCAGCTCAGGTTGTAACCAGCTCAGGTTGTAACCAGCTCAGGTTGTGACCAGCTCGGCTTGGTGCGCCTCGTACCCGGACGCCTGGCGTACCGCCGTCCGGTAGGCGGCCGCCGTTCGGGCGGCGACCGTGCCCCACGAGAAGCGCTCGGCGACCATGCTCCGCGCCTTGCAGGCCACCCGGCGCGCGAGCACCTCGTCGGACAGCAGGTTGCCCACGGCGTCGGCGAGGCCGCGCGGGTCCTTCGCCGGGAACGCCACGCCGGTCACGCCCGGCTCGACGATCTCGTTCAGCCCGCCGGTTGACGCTACGGCGAGCGGTGCGCCGGCCGCGGCCGCCTCCAGCGCCACCATGCCGAAGGGCTCGTAGATGCTCGGTACCACCACCGCGTCGCTGGCCGCCAGAACGGCCGCCAGCTCCGCCTCGCCCAGGAAGCCGGCGAAGCTGATCGCGCGGTACAGCTTGAGCTTGCGCGCTTCGTGCTGCAGCTCCGGGCGGTGCGGGCCGTCACCGGCGATCACCACGCGCAGGCCGGGATGGCGCTCGCGCAGCTGCGGAACGGCGTGCACCAGGTCCTGAACGCCCTTCTCGTAGACCAGGCGGCCGGCGTACCCGATCAGCGGCCCCTCACCGGCGAAGCGCGACCGGGCGGCGGAGATCGCGCGCGGCGCGGCGTGCCACGCGCCGCTGTCCACGCCGTTGGGTACCACCTCCACCCGACCGGCGGGCAGGTCCAGCAGGCGGGTGACCTCCAAGCGCATGTACTCCGAGCAGACCAGCACCCGGCAGGCCTCGTGGCCGAGCCACCGCTCGATGGAGTGGATGCACTTGTTCATCTCGTCGGGCAGCCAGCCCTGGTGGCGGCCGGCCTCGGTGGCGTGGACCGTGGCGACCAGCGGCAGGTCGAGATGCTCCTTGAGGGTGATCGCGGTGTGCGTGACCAGCCAGTCGTAGGCGTGGATCAGGTCGTACTCGCCGGTGGCGGCGGCGCGCAGGCCGGTGCGGGTCACGGCGTGGTTGAACGCCATGGTCCAGGCGAGCAGGGTCGGGGTGGCCAGGGGGAACGTCGGCGGGTCCTCGGGGGCGCGCAGCACGCGTACTCCCTCGCGGTGCTCCTCCAGCGGCGCGCCTGGCGCATGCCGGGTGACGACGGTGACCTCGTGGCCGGCGGCCACCAGCGCGGTCGACAGCGCGCTGACATGGCGGCCGAGCCCGCCCACCAGGACCGGTGGGTACTCCCACGACAACATCAGCACGTGCAACGGCTTGTCGACATGCGGCCTGACGACAGGTGCGCCCACCGCAGCCCCCTTTCACCCGCTCCGGGCACGCCTCATCGCCGCGCCGGGTGGCGACGCTGGTGAGATGGGTCCGGGGATCTGCCGTCCATCCTGCCGGTTACGCGTTACCGCGGGGGCAAATCTCATTTCCAGGATGTAACGCCGCGGCGAACCCTTAGCGTCTCGGCCACCGACCAGGCCTGGAAGGGGCAGCCCGTCGCCTGGTGCGGAGGATCGCCGTCCGCGGTCTCGCTCACCGAGCCCAGCCCCCACTCGCCGAGGTGGGCTTCCAAGCCGTCGAGCAGGCCGTCGAGCAGGCCGTCGAGCAGGCTGGCCAGCACGCCGGACCTCGGCGGGCCGGCCTTCCTTATTGCGTCGGCGTACGGCCCGATCAGCCACGGCCACGCCGTGCCCTGGTGGTAGGCCCGATCGCGGTCGGCCGGGCCGCCGCGGTGGCGGCCGCGGTGGCGGCCGCGGTACGCCGGGTCGCCCGGCGCGAGCGTGCGCAGGCCGAGCGGCGTGAGCAGGGCCTCGCCCACGGCGCGCAGCACGCCAGGGTCCGGCGCGAGCGGGGCGTACGGCAGGGAGTACGCCAGCAGTTGGTTGGGCCGAAGCGCCGGGTCATCCGGGTCGACAACGTCGTGGAGCCACCCGCTCGGCGTGGGGAACCGCTTGGCGAAGCTGGCCTTGGCGGTGTCATGCAGCGCGACGAGATCGTCGTTGTCCCGCCCCATCCGGGCGCGCAGCGCCGCCACCGCGGCCAGCCCGTTGATCCACAACGCGTTGACCTCGACGGGCTTGCCAGCCCGCGGGGTCACGGCCACCCCGTCCACCCGGGCGTCCATCCAGGTCAGCGCGTGCCCGTCGGTGCCCTGGGTGAGCAGGCCGTCGGTGTCGGTCCCGATGTTGAACCGGCACCCGGCGACGTGTGCGGCCACCACCCCGTCGAGCGCCGCGAGCAGCTCGACGCCGAGGTCGGTGTCGCCGGTCAGGGTGACGTGCCGGTCGACCGCGTGCAGGAACCACAGGGTCGCGTCGACCGTGTTGTACTCGGTCCGCCCGGTGTCGGCGGTGTTGGCGAGCATGCCTTCCGACAGCGTGGCGGCATAGGCGCGGAGCAGCGCACGCCCCTCGTCCACGCGGCCCGTGGACAGGAACAGGCCCTCGTAGGAGATCATCGTGTCGCGGGACCAGGCGCCGAACCAGGGGTAGCCGGCGACGACCTCAGGCCCGGAAGGGCCGCCGATCACGAACGCGTCGGCGGCCACGGCGAGCACGGGGTCCGGCGCGGCGGCGACGAGGGCACGGACGCGGCGGCGGCTGCGCTCCACGATGGCGGTGGCCGGCGCCGGCCGGGTCCCGAGATCGCCCGCCCATGCGGAAACTTCCAGGCACTGTCCTCGCGACATCCGGGCCGCGAAGCGGCCCGAACACCACAGGTCCTCGACCGGGTTCAGGCCCCGATCAGCCTCTTCCCGGGCGTATGCGCCGAGGTACCACTCGCCGACCGGCTGCCACCCGGGGCCGGCGAGGCGGTACGCGTCCTCGATGACGGCGCCGTCCGCCGCCGGGGTCATCCGCAACGGGCCGGCGCCCGCGTGGCGCTCGCCGTGGGCGTCGCGCCAGGTGCACAGCGCCTCCAGGGCGAGCGTGACCGGTTCGGGCGCCTCGACGAGGCGGTGGACCACGGCGAGCGACGGTTGCCCGTACGCCATCGCCAGCTCGCGCTCGACGACGATCCCGCCGATCCGCCAGCGCCACCGCGGCAGCCCATCGACCAGGTCGAACCGTTCTAGCAGCCGGTGCCCGCGCGGCTCGACCGCCCCGGAGGACCACTCGTGCACCCCGAGCCGCACGGTGGCGCCCGAGGGCAGGGTGAGCACCGGGTCCAACGAGACCAGGCCCACGTGCCGGGCGGCCGGGGTCTCCCCGCTGACCACGAGCAGCGCGTGGTACCGGCGGGTGCGCAGGCCACAGACCGTACCCATGGCGTAGCCGCCGCGACCGTCGGGCACCAGCCACTCACGCTGCGCGCCCTCCGCCAGGCTGCCGCAGGTCTGTGTACCGAAGACGAGTGACATGTGATTCATTTCCCTGTTTGCGTTGGCTGGATTCGCAGCCGAAACACCTCGTGGCGACAATCCTCAGTGTGATGGAACGCGATCGCCTTGCTCAGGCCGACGCCGGGGAGCAATCGTGGCGCGCCTGGGGACCGTACGTCTCCGAGCGCGCCTGGGGCACCGTCCGGGAGGACTACAGCGACTACGGCACCGCGTGGGACTACTTCCCGCATGACCACGCGCGCTCCCGGTCCTACCGGTGGAACGAGGACGGCATGGCCGCCATCTGCGACGAGTGGCAGACGTTCTGCTTCGCCCTGGCCCTGTGGAACGGGAAGGACCCGATCATCAAGGAACGGATGTTCGGGCTGTCCGGCGAGGGCGGCAACCACGGCGAGGACGTCAAGGAGTACTGGTGGTACCTGGACTCCACGCCCACCCACTCCTGGATGCGCTGGCGCTACCACTACCCGCAGCGCGAGTTCCCGTACACCGAGCTGGACATCGAGAACGGCCGGCGGGGGCGCGACGAGCCGGAGTACGAGCTGGTCGACACCGGCGTGTTCGACGAGGACCGGTACTGGGCGGTGACCGTCGACTACGCCAAAGCGGGGCCGACCGACATGTGCGTACGGATCACGGCCCGCAACCACGGGCCGGAACCGGCCGCGCTGCACGTGCTGCCGACGCTGTGGTTTCGCAACACGTGGGCCTGGGGGCTACCGCGCCGCGACTACGTCCCCACGATCCGGGGCAAGGGATCGTCGCTCGTGGCCGAGCACAAGCTGCTCGGCCGGCTCACCGTCACCGGCAGCGGCTCGCCAACGTCGCTGTTCTGCGACAACGACAGCAACGCGGAGCGGCTGTGGGGCAAGGTGAGCCGTACGCCGTACCCGAAGGACGGCATCAACGACTACCTGGTCCACGGTGCCGAGACGGTCAACCCGGACCAGGTGGGCACGAAGGCGGCGCTGCATTACCTGGTGGCGGTGAACCCGGGCGAGCAGGTCGAGATCCGGGTACGCCTGACCCTCGACGCCGTTGACGCGGTGTCCGAGGCGCGGCTCGACCTCGACCGGGAGTTCGACGCGGTGATGGCGGCCCGCAGCCGCGAGGCTGACGAGTACTTCGCCTCGCTGGTGCCGGCCGCCGCAAGCACGGAGGAAGCCGCCGTGATCCGCCAGGCCATCGCCGGCCTGATGTGGGGCAAGCAGCTCTTCCACTTCGACGTGTCCCGCTGGCTGGAGGGTGACCCGGCGTCCGAGTCGCCGCCGGCCGGCCGCAAGCACGGGCGCAACAGCGCCTGGTCGCACATGAACAGCTTCGACATCATCTCCATGCCGGACCCGTGGGAGTACCCCTGGTACGCCGCCTGGGACCTGGCGTTCCAGTGCGTGACCATCGCCCGCGTCGACCCGGAGTTCGCCAAGTCACAGCTGCTGTTGCTGCTGCGCGAGTGGTACATGCATCCCAACGGCCAGATCCCCGCCTACGAGTGGGCGTTCAGCGACGTGAACCCACCGGTCCACGCCTGGGCCGCGCTTCGGGTGTTCCACCTGGACGGCTCACGGGACTACGAGTTCCTCGAACGGGTGATGCACAAGCTGCTCATCAACTTCACCTGGTGGGTCAACCGCAAGGACTCCACCGGCAACAACCTTTTCGAGGGCGGCTTCCTGGGGCTGGACAACGTCGGCCCGTTCGACCGTTCGGCGGCGCTGCCGGTCGGTGGGTGCCTGGACCAGAGCGACGGCACCGCGTGGATGGCGATGTACGCCTTGAACCTGCTGGAGATGGCGCTGCTGCTGGCCGACCACCACCAGGTGTACGAGGACGTCGCGACGAAGTTCCTGGAGCATTTCGCGTACATCGCGTTCGCCAGCTACCAGCACGGCCTGTGGGACGAGGAGGACTCGTTCTTCTACGACGTGCTGCGCGTGGAGGACGGTACGACGATCCCGTTGAAGGTGCGGTCGGTGGTTGGGCTGCTGCCGCTGGCCGCGGCCACCGTCGTCAGCTCCCGGACGCTGCGCCGGCTGCCCGACGTCGCGGCGCGCCTGCGCTGGTTCCTGACCAACAAGCCGGAGTACGGCGATGTGATCGGCGCCAAGCGAACCAGGGACGGGCAGCAGCTGCGCCTGCTGTCGATGGTCGGCGCCGACCAGCTGATCCGGATCCTGCGCCGGATGCTGTCCGAGGAGGAGTTCCTTTCGCCGTACGGGCTGCGCTCGCTGTCACGCCAACACAGCGCCGAGCCTTTCACGGTCTCGTTGGGCGGCCACGACTACACCGTCGGGTACGAGCCGGGCGAGTCGACCAGCGGCTTGTTCGGCGGCAACTCCAACTGGCGCGGCCCGATCTGGTTCCCGGTCAACTACATCCTGATCGAGGCGCTGCGCCGCTTCGGCGACTTCTTCGGCGACGACCTGCTGGTGGAGCATCCAACCGGTGGCGACAAGCGGAGCCTGTCCGAGGTCGCCGATGACCTCTCCCGCCGGCTGGTCTCCCTGTTCCTCGACGGTCCGGACGGCCGGCGCCCGTCCTTCGGCGGGTACGAGCTGTTCCAGCGCGACCCGGCCTGGCATGACCTGCTGCAGTTCTACGAGTTCTTCCACGGCGAGACCGGCGCCGGGCTCGGCGCGGCGCACCAGACGGGCTGGACCGCACTGGTAGTCGACCTCATCCTCGACCTGCAC
>WNGF01004812.1_pt1 | contig 17525 bp, 17 predicted proteins | sample 5400641 | NCBI WGS metagenome assembly WNGF01 (sample SAMN13153371, study PRJNA577476) | soil metagenome | isolation source: 80 cm soil or saprolite under grassland replicate 2 | place: USA:California | collected 2016-06-15
GCCCGGCCGGATGAGCATGGACGTCAAGACAATCGGCCCCGACAACAACCTGCGGCTGGTGGTGACCGTCGCATAGCGCACGAGGCAAACTTCCCGCGTGCTGGGTGCGGGAGGGGCTGTCGACTCCGCGGCCGCTCCCACGCCGACGTCTGAGAAACCGCTTGCAGAAGTCGGCCATCACCGATTGGAGCGGGCCCCGTCTTGCGAGAGGGGGACCCGGTTTGCGCCCAGCGTCAGGTGTCTTGCCGAGGTGCAAGTACCAGATCTAGACCGACGACTCGTGCGCCTCTCCGCTCGCGTGAGCAACTGCGACCACTGCCTCGGCCAGATCGAGCATGGCTCTCGACTTGACGACGTAGGCGGCGGCGCCCGCCTCACGCGCAGCCTCCAGGCCCTGCTCGTCGTGCTCCTGGAAGATCGAGCCGCTGACGAGGACGACCCGGCACTCCGGCTGGCTCCTCCTGATCATTCTCGCCGCCTCGAGGCCATCCAGGCCCGGCATCACGACGTCCATCGCGACGACCTCGGGGTGCAACGCGGCAGCCTGCGCGACCGCCTCTTCGCCGTTCCCGGCTCCGCCCACAACCTCGAGGCGCTGATCGGCTGCGAGCATCGCCTTGGCCGCCTCGATGAAGTTCGGATCATCGTCGACGACGAGAACGCGGATCTTCTCTTCTGCAGCCACCGACCAATCCTTCCGTACCCGAGGCCTGAGGCTAGCTGCCGAGCGACACGCCCGCACACCCACATCTGTTGCCGCCAGACTGGAACGGCTGCGCTGGCGAACGATTCGTGACGACCTTGCACCCACGCGTTGTCTACTGGGTCAACTTGAACGTGCGCCGGCCGGTGATGTTGTGCGGCGAGACTGGCAGCTCGACGGGCATTTCATCCGGGCCCTGAACGCCTCCCCGGTAGAGAGCGACAAGCAACCGGGTCGAGAAGGGCCTCGATGCTCGCAGCGACCGTCCCGGACACGGGGCGTGACCGCGGGACGAGCAGGCGGGCCCGACTGGTCGCCGACCGGGAGCATGCTCCTCTTTCGTCAAGGGGTTAGGGATTCAGTAGCGATCGAGTTCGATCAGACGCTTGTCGCTGATTCCGAAGTGATGTGCGACCTCGTGCAGGACGACGCGTCTCACCTCGCGGCCGAGCAGCTCCGTGTCGTGCCCGTACAGCCGCATGAGCGGGCCACGGTAGATCGTGATCTTGTCCGGCAGCACTCCGCCGTAGTAACTGCCGCGTCGAGTTAGCGGCACGCCCTGATAAAGGCCGAGCAGCCGTTGACCGAGTGGCGGTTCGTCTTCGACGACGATCTCCAGATTCGAAATGCGCGCACGCAGGTCCGAGGGCAGCGAGGCGAGCGCATCCTGCGCGTACCCCTCGAACCGCTCTGCCGGATCGAGCGGATCGCTTTCCACTTATCGTCCGAGCCGTGTGCGGCGACGAATGCCGAGCCGCGCCTGCACAGCCCTGTCCGCTTGGCCATCCTTCCGCGCGGCCCAGACGAACAAGGCGATAACCACGATCGCGGGCACGAGCACCAAGAGAACGAGAATGACCCCAGCCGCGATGTTCTGCCGACGCCGGTGACGACTACCTGCTGGCGCTCGCCGAAAGCGAGCGCGCCGTGCTCGTCTCCGGAGACCACCACCCGCTCCGGCTCGCAGCGAGCTTCCGATCCAACAGTCAGTCCGTGGGCGTTCATGGACATCCGTGGAAGTCCACTCGTTTGGCGCGTCACCGGCGGCCGACTGGCGTACGGCCCGTACCACTTTTGTCGTCTCCACAGACGACGAATTCGGTCCGCCATGCGAGCCCGCGGCGACAGTGTTTAGTGGCGACACATACGCCCGCGCAGTAGGCGAAGCCTACGCTGATGGGCGGCGACGCCAGGTCGATCGCGGCAACGGAATGGCTTCGTCCACTGGATCACTCACCGAGACCGCACTCAGCCCCACGCGCCGGATTGGCGCGATGCAGACGCCAGCGGTCGAGGATCCGGTCGACGTCGTTGCGTACGCGTTCGCGCGCCTCGGCGCGGTTGACGCCGGCCATCAGCAGTTCGTCGTAGGTGGTGTCTTCATGCCGGACCGAGGCGATGACGGCAAGCTCGACGGCGGCAGGGTCGAGGGCGCGGCCGGCGGCGGTGCGTCCGACGCGTCCGCTGCCGCGCGCGGCGGCGTGGCGGGCGATCGCCGCCGCGCGCGGCGCAGGGCAGCCGGGGAAGTGGCGCGCGATCTCCGCGGCGAAGTGCCCGCGTAGGTCGGCGTCCTCGGCCGCGCGCCGCTCGGCGTCGCGCTCGCGGCGCCGAGCACGTGCATCTTCGTCGGCCAGGCACTGCTGCTCGGCTGCCGCAAGCGCCTCTTCCTCCACCATGACGCCCTGGCGCTCGTAGCGCTTGCGAGCGCGGCTGAAGCGGACGACGACGGCGGAGAGACGGCTTTCGGTTCTCGCACGCCGCGTCAGTGCGGCGTCGCCGGCTGGCAGGTAGACGAGATGGTCGAGCTCGGCGCAGCGCAGGCAGAGCGGGCCGGGAGCGTCCATGATCAGCAGGCCGCCGGTGCCGCCGCACGCGGCACAGGCCCAGTCGTTGATCGGCGCGATCACGACGAGATCGGGCGGCTTCGACTGGCGCTCGAGCAGCCGCTCACGCTCGTGCTCCGACAGCCGGGGCGAGACCCAGTGCGTGCGATAGGCGCGCTCGATGTCGGGATCCCCGCTCTCGCTGAAGCGGAGGCTCCGGCGGTCAGCCGTGCGCGCGAAGTAGGCGGTCTCACTGGGGACGAGGCCGTTACGGCGCGCCCACTGTTGGAACACGCGCACCGCGACAGACAGCTTCGCCCGACTCACGGTCATCGTGCCCTCGAGCGAGTCGATCCTGCCCTGGCGCCACGTGTCGACGTGTGACGGCGCCAACCAGCCCAGGCCGACGAGCACGTCAATCGGACTGACGAACGTCCGCTCGGCTAGGAGAGCCTCCGCCGCACGGGCGACACGCCGCTCCAGATTGCCCGAACCGTCCACTGTCACGCTTTCCGACGCATTCTCTCGAAAGCAAACGAACGATTCGCTCCGTCGCGCCGGTTGCGTAGATTCCGCTGAAGTGGAGCCCACCCTGACGGCGCTCGTAACCCAGGAGACGCTCCGGCGCCTCGCGGGTCAGCGCTCGTTCGAGCGGGGCGAGGAGTATGCGGAGTTCGGCGCGGTCGGGTCGCTCCAATGGGACGACGCATCGATCCGCGCAGGTGTGCAGGGGGCGGACCGCTACCGCGTGCGACTCGAGATCGCGGGCGGCAAGCTCGCCGGCTCCTGCACCTGCCCGGTCGGCCGTGACGGTCTGTTCTGCAAGCACTGCGTGGCGGTCGGCCTCGCCTGGCTGTCCCGTTCCCCCGTCCGGGACGAAGGCGTGGCCGCTCCGACGAGAAGCGAGCTCCACGAACGTCTGGCGGCGCTGGGCGCCGAGGCTCTGGCCGGCCTCCTGGTCGAGGTGGCCCTCGACGACGAGTATCTGCACGCGCGTCTGCTCGCGCTGACCGCCGACATGAACCCGAAATCCGGTAACGGCTTTCACCAGCTCGAGCATGCGTTCGACGTTGCCGTCGACCCGGGCGGCTTTGTCCACTGGAACGAGGCGTACAGCTTCGCGAAGGCGCTCGAGGAGGTGGTCGGCAAGGTCAAGCAGCGGCTCGGTACGGACCATGCCGCTGAGATCGTCGCCTTCTGCGAGCATGCCCTCAGCCGCATCGAGGCGGCGTTCGAGTACGTCGACGACTCGAACGGCGAACTCGGTGGGGTCAAGGAGCAGCTTGAGGAGCTCCATCTGGCTGCCTGTCGCGAGGCGCCTCCCGATCCGCGCGAGCTCGCTGAACGGCTGTTCCGTTGGGAGTTGGAGGGCGACTGGGAAACCTTCTACGGCGCGGTCGAGCGGTATGCCGACGTGCTCGGCGAGCGCGGCATCGCGCGCTACCGGGAACTCGCCGAGGCATCGTGGGCGAGCGAGCCGGAGCTCGGGCCCGGAAGCCGCCGCGGATGGGACTCGCGTCGCTTCCGGCTCTCGCGGGTCATGGAGGACCTTGCCCGCGCCGAAGGCGATGTCGACGCGCTCGTCGCCGTACTCGCCCGCGACCGCTCCAGCCCCTATCGCCACCTCCTGATCGCCGAGGCGCTGCTCGCCGCGGGACGCATCGGCGACGCGACCGAATGGGCCGAGCGCGGCCTGACCGCCTTCGAGGACCAAACTGACTCGCGGCTTCTCGACTTCCTCTGCGAGCGTTACGCGGAGTCAGATCGCCACGAGGAGGCGATTCAGCTGGCCTGGGTGACGCTTGAAGGGACATGCCGGCTTGAGGCACACCAGCGGCTAGCCCGCGTCGCGTCTCGCGCGGGCGTCTGGGACTCGTGGCGCGAGCGCGCGCACGACGTGCTTCGGCGAGGGCCCGACACGAGGCTCGGCGGGCGCGACCGCTCCGAGCTCGTGGCCGCCCTGCTCTGGGAAGACAAGCCTGAGGAAGCCTGGCACGAGGCGAAGGAGGGAGGGTGCGGCAAAGACCTGTGGCTCGCGCTCGCGCGTCGCCGTGAGCGCGATCATCCCGCCGACGCGCTCGAGGTGTACGCGGCCCAGATCGAGCCGGCGATCCGCCACAGCGACAACCACACCTACTCCGGCGCGGTCGAGTGGCTCGAGACGGTCGAGGCGCTCTTCATGCGCCTCGGACAGCAAGACTGCTTCGGCGAGCTCACCCGTCAGATCCGTGAACGGCACCGGGCGAAACGCAACCTGATCAAGCGGCTCGACGAGCGAGGCTGGGGACTGCCCTCGGGGGCGAGAGCGCCGGAGCCGCAGCCGGCGAAGAGAGCCGTACACTCGTAGCAGTGGAGCGATTTTCCGAGACGCTGATCCAAGAGGCAGCCCGGAGGCTCGGCCGGGCCGCGCGCAGTCCCGCACGGGTCGTCCTTTTCGGTTCCTACGCCCGAGGCGAGGGCGATGCCGAAAGCGATCTTGACTTCCTCGTTGTGCAGCAGGACGGCTTCAGCCGCCGGCGCGAGATCGTCCGGCTCCAGGAGACCCTGAGCCCGCTTCGTCTGCCCGCCGAACTGCTCGTCATTAGCCACGAGGAGGCGGCGCAGCCCGAGCGGTTGGGCGAGGCACTGCGCGACGCGCTCACCGAGGGCGTCGTCCTCTATGAGTCAGCCTGAGGCCGAGCGCGCTCGCGCGTTCCTCGACCGCGCCGACGCTGACCTCACTGCGGTTCGAGCACTGGAGAAGCTCGACACTGTTCCCGACGAGATCGTCGGCTTCCACGGCCAACAGGCGGCGGAGAAGCTGCTCAAGGCTGTTCTCGCAGCACGTGGGATCGACTTTCCTCGCACGCATTCGATCCGCTTCCTGCTTGATCAGCCGACGACGAACGTGCGTGCGCGAAAGGCGTGGATCGCGAAGAGGCTTCGCCCCATCGGTCTGCACGAGGCGCGACACACCTACGCCTCGCTGATGATCGCCGCCGGCGTCAATGCGAAGGCTCTGTCCACCTACCTCGGTCATTCGTCGGTGACGATCACATATGACCGCTACGGCGACCTGATGCCGGGCAACACGGACGAGGCCGCGGCACTCCTCGACTCCTACCTCGTACGCGCGACGCAGGCGCACTGACCACATCACGCACGCGTCGCTTCGCGATACCGCTGCTCGTCGATGACGAGCTGCCAGTAACCGCTGCGCGGACGAGTCGCCCGGAAGTGCTCGAAGTCGAACGTCAGGATCGGAAGGTCCTGCTCCTCGGCCAGTGCCATCACGGTCGCGTCGACGAGCCCGATACCAAGGTCGGCGAACCCGGCGTCGATGTCTACCGCGCGGCGAAGAAGCCGAGACGATGCAAAGGAAACCGTGTGCTCGCCGCGCGCCATCGCCTTGAGGAACGCTCGCGCCGCCGCCGCCGACACTCGCGCCCGCAGAAGCTCATCAACCTCGACCAGGACGAGATCTGGAACGGCGAGATCGCGTCCGAGCCGCGCCACCAGCTCCGCCGACAACCGATGCGCCCGGTCACGCCGGTTCGCCGCGGCCACCAACGGCCCGGTGTCGGCGACAGCCCTCAGCGCGCCTCGACGAGCTCGCGAAGGTAGTCCTCCGCACGACGACCGAGGTCGTCCGGCCCGTCACCCAAGCCTACGTAGCTCGGCCGGCGCGGTCCCTCGACGGCCCGCGCTCCCTCCTCGATGAGACGCGCAACCGTGGCCGAGAACGACTCACCCTCGCGCGCCAACTCACGCGCGCGCGCTTCAACCACTTCCGGCAGATTCACGGTCCGTCTCGCCATGTCCTTCCTTCGCCTAGAGTATGAACTCGTACATCATACCTTCCGGCGCCGGAGCTGAGCGACGCTTTGGCGCTGCAACCCAACGCTCGATAGCCCGGGAGAGATAGATGCATCCGTGATGCAGACCCTCTTGAGATCTGGATGGCTCGTGAAACCGATCGTCGGTCTTCGGGCACAGTCCGGGTGATGGAGCCGGTTCTGTCGGACGTGGACTGCCTCGCACGCTCCCTGGGCGAGCCGGAAGCGTTCGAGTTGATCTTCGAGCGGCACTTCGACGCTATCCACAAGTACCTCCATCGACGCGTTGGACGGGACCTCGCCGATGAACTCGCTGCGGAGACGTTCGCCTCCGCCTTCGAGGGGCGAGCGAGTTGCCGTGCAGGCGACAGCGCCCTCCCGTGGCTCTACGGGATCGCGACGAACCTGCTTCGTCGCCGATTCCGCGCCGAGCGCCGTCAACTGCGGGCCTACGCGCGTCGCGGAGTCGATCGGGGCGTCGTCTACGAGGACGAGGCGGAAGCACGAGCCGAGGGGTCGTCCTTCGGCGCTCGTCTGGCGTCGGCTCTCGCGGCGATGCGCCCGCGAGAGCGCGATGCACTGCTGCTCTACGCGCTCTGCGACCTCAGCTACGACGAGATCGCGCTTGCCCTTGATGTGCCCGTCGGGACGGTGCGCACGTGGCTTCACCGGGCGCGCCGGAGAGCACAACGCGTCCTCGCCACAGAAACGAACGTTTTCCCTCTCGCGAGACCAGGAGCCGAGCTGAATGAATGAGCTGGACCGCTTTCGTGACTTCCGCCGCGGTGTTGCGCCCCCGAGCGGCGACGCCAAGGGCCGGGCTTCGGCTCGACTGGCGGGCGCGATTGCTGGAGCACACACGGCGGGTGCCCATCGTCGGAGCCTCCGGGGCTCGCTCGCCCATGCGGGCGGTCGGCGCCGACGCGTCGTCCTGGTCGCCGCGGCCGCGCTCGTCGCCGTCGTGGGCACCGCTTCCGCGTTCAGCACCGTGCGTGACTTCATCCTCGACAAGGACGACCAGTCCGTCGACTACTGCATCGGCGCGGCGCTGCGCCCGCAGGTGATCTCGTTCCGGTCGACGGACGGCGTGCCGCTGCACGGCCTCCTGCTCGGCTCCGGCCAGAACGGGATCGTCCTTTACGGTGCAGGCGGCAATTTCCGCGGCAGCCTCTGCGACTGGCTGCCGTTCGCGCAGACGCTGGCGCGGCGCGGCTACCGCGTGCTTGCGGTCGACGTGCGGCCGCTCCCCCGGAGAACAGGCCTGGCGCAGCTGAGGGCGACGCACTTCGAGCGCGACGTCGTCCGCGCCGAGCGCGAGCTCGTCCGTCGCGACGCGAGGCGCGTACTCGTCGGCGGCGCTGCGCTCGGCGGCACGGCGGCGATGACGGCGGCGGCGCTGATCCCACGCTCGGACCTCGCAGGCGTGGTCGTGCTCTCGACGCTGCGGAAGTTCGGCGTGATGAACGCCGCGGCCGCCGCGCGCAAGGTGACGGCGCCGTCGTTCTTCGGCGTCGGCAGCCTCGACTCCCCGTTCGTCGACGAGGTCCGGAAGCTCTACGCCGCGTCGGCCTCGAAGCGGAAGGAGCTGGTCGTCGCGCGCTCATCCGGCAACGGCACGCAACTCCTCGAGCGGTCCTGGGCCCCTGCGAGCTTCCGCACGAAGCTCCTGACGTTCATCGCCGCCGCTTTTAGGAGCTAGCTATTGAGCGAAATCACTCGGCGAGCGAGCGCCTGACCGAACGCGAACGAACGCCGAACGTTGCCATTGTTGCCACGGCCTGATTGGGCTTGAGATCAAGGAGATCGCTTGCCAAGCTTGGAAAGGCTTGATGCGAGCTCCAGTTCTCAGCGGAACCGTGCTCGCCGGTCTGCGCGTGAAGGCGCTGATCGGCGAGGGGGCGATGGGTGCGGTCTACCTCGCCGAGGAGATCTCGAGCGGGCGTCGCGTCGCGTTGAAGGTGCTCACTCCCGAGCTGGTGCGCGACGCGCGCTTCCGGCAGCGCTTCCTGCGCGAGTCTGCCATCGCCGGCGGGCTCGATCACCCGAACATCGTGCGGACGGTGGCGTCCGGTGAGGAGGACGGCGTCCTCTATCTCGCGATGGACTACGTTGACGGCGCAGATCTCCGCGAGCTGCTCCAGCGCGAAGGCACGCTCGATCCGGAGCGCGTAGTCGACCTGATCGCGCAGGTCGGCAGCGCGCTCGACGCGGCGCATGCGGTCGGGCTCGTCCATCGCGACGTGAAGCCGGGGAACATCGTCGTCGCGAAGGACGATTCCGGCGAGAGCGCATACGTCTGCGATTTCGGGCTCGCGCGGCACGTGTCGTCGGTCAGCAGCCTCACCGGAGATCGCGGCTTTGTGGGCACGATCGACTACGTGCCGCCGGAGCAGATCGAGGGCGGGCAACTCGACGGCCGCGCCGACGTGTACTCGCTCGGGTGCGTCCTGTACGAGTGCCTCGCGGGGAAGCGGCCGTTCGACCGGGAGAGCGAGCTTTCGGTCGTCTTCGCGCATTTGAACGAGCCGCCGCCCCGTCTGACCGACGTTCGGCCGGATCTCCCCGTTGCGTTCGACACTGTCGTCGCGACGGCACTCGCGAAGTCGCCGGCCGACAGGTATTCGACGTGCGGCGAGCTCGGGCGAGCCGCTCGCGCAGCCTTGCGTGGGAAGACACTCGGGCCACGGCGCGTCCGCCGGCGCCTGCTCCTTGCCGGTGCCGTTGCTCTTGCAGCGGTCGCTGCGGCAGTCGCCGCGGTGTTCGCGTCCCGAAACGAACCCGCTAAGGCAGAGGCGCTTTCATTTCGACCGAGCGCGCTGAACGTCATCGATGCGCGAACGCGTCACGTGGCAGAGCGGGTGCCGTTCGGTATGCGCGTCGACGTCGGCGACACGTGGTCGGACGTCGCCGTCTCGGGACGCTCGGCCTGGGTCTTACTCGGCGCCCGGCAGCGTCTCCTTCGCATCGACCTGCCGACTCGGAAGGTCGTCGGTGTCGTGAAGCTCCCGTTCTCTCCCGGCGCGCGTCTTCTGACGGCCGCCGGCTCGGTGTGGGTGACGCAGGATCTCGGGCCGGGGCTCGTGCGAATCGACGCTCGGACCGGCAAGATCGAGCGTCGTTTCACGTTCGCTGGAGAGGCGCTCAGTGCCGGACTCGCATACGGCGCCGGCGCGCTGTGGTTGACGCTCGGGTCCGACGTGGCACGTGTCGACCCGCACAGCGGGCGCGTCCTTCGCCGCTTCGCCACCGGCTCCCGCTGGTTGATCTTCGGGGACGGCGCCGTCTGGGCTGTGAACCCGGGCAACGGGGTCGTCACGAAGATCGACCCCGTCGAGAACAAGATCGCTGCGCGAACGAAGCTGCACGGCTGGGCCAGCGACGTCGCCGTCGGCGGCGGCATTGTCTGGGTGTCGGTGATCCCGGACAGCGTCGTGTTCAGGCTCAGTGAGGACGACCTCAGCGTCGAGGGGACATCTCCCGCCGGCCCGGATCCCCAGCGGCTGTCCTTCGCGGCAGGCAAGCTCTGGATCGCGAACACCGCCGCATCGGCGGTGTCCTTCCTGGATCAGGTGTCGGGGGCGCGGCAGGCACTGGCCGCCAGCGCGGAGCCGACTGCGATCCTGTTCCGCGATGATCGCCTCTTCGTCGGCGCGTCGCCCGCGCCGTCAGCCCTTCCGCCGATCGAGGGAGAAGAGCTCCGCATCTCCACGCCGACGGAGGACGGTCAATACGGGAGCACCGACCCACTGAACTATGGGTTCACCAACGAGCAGCTCATGTACGCGACCTGCGCGAACCTCCTCAACTATCCCGACTCCGCCGGCCCCGACGGAACGCGGCTGCGGCCCGAGATCGCCGCCGCGATGCCGAGGGTTACACGCGGCGGCCGCACCTACACGTTCCGCGTCAGGTCGGGCTTCCGCTTCTCGCCTCCGTCGAACGAGCCCGTGACGGCCGCGACGTTCAAACGCTCGATCGAGCGCGAGCTCTCGCCGTCGAACCGCTTCTCCCCTGGGCCGCGAATCGTCTCGGACATCGTCGGCGAGCGGGCGTACCGCACGCGCACCGCCGCGCACATCTCCGGCGTCGTCGCGCGGGGAAACCTCCTCTCGATCACCCTCGTGCGGCCGGCCGGAGATTTCCTGACGCGCATCTCGATGCCGGCGTTCTGCCCGGTTCCGGCGTCGATCCCCGTCAACGCGTACGCGACGGGCGCCGTTCCCTCCGCAGGCCCGTACTACATCACCTCCAGCCAGGGCGACCGCACGGTTCTCCTGCAAAACCCCAACTACCACGGAAGCCGCCCCCGGCGCGCCGCGCGAATCGTCTACACGAACGACGTGCCGACGCCGACCGCCGTCTCGCTTGCGAACACGGGAGCCGTCGACCTGCTGCCGCAGGACTTCGACAACACGACGCCGTTCTTCTATCCCGGCGGCGTGCTCGCGCACCGCACCGGCGCGAGCAGTGCCGCCGCACGAGCCGGGCGTCAGCAGTACTTCCTGTACGCGGCGCCGCTCGTCGACTACATCATCCTTAACGCGGCCCGTCCCCTGTTCCGGGATGCCCGGCTGCGTCGCGCCGTGAACTACGCGATCGACCGGCGCGCGCTCGCGGCGGCGTTCGGCGACGCGCCCGCGGATCGCATCGTCCCGCCTGCGGTTCCCGGCTTTCCGGCGGGACGTTTCTATCCGCTCGAGCATCCGGATCTCATCACCGCGCGCAAGCTCGCGGGCCGTACGCGCCGACACGCGGTGCTCTACTGGTGCGGCCAGGACGCGCGACAGCGGACGCTCGCGCACATCATCTCCGCGGACCTCGCACGGATCGGCATCGCCGTCTCCGTGACGACGACTGAAAGATGTCCGCAGAGCGGGGACTACGACGCGAAGGTGCGGCGCGCGGACCTGATCCTCTTCAGCGCGCTCGGGAACGAGGAGCGCGACCCGGCGCCGTTCCTCGAGCAGGCTGTGGCGCGCGACGGGTCGGCCGGCTCGGCGCTCGGCCCCGGGTTGTGGACGACGCCGAGCTTCCGCAAGCGGCTCGCGCGAGCCGCCGCCCTCGGCGGCCCGGCGCGTAGGCGTGCGTACGCGCGCCTCGTCGACGAGCTCACGCGCGCAGCACCGTTCGCGGTCTTCGGCAGCTTCGTCTGGACGGAGTACTTCTCGCCGAAGGTCGGCTGCAAGGTGTTCCAGTCCGAGTACGGAGTCGTCGACGTCGGCGCCCTCTGCAAGCGCAGCCGCTAGCCCTTGATCGACCAGGTGAAACGCGTGCGACTCCCGCGCGGCGCGAGCCCGCCTGGACGCGGGCCGCGGTGGACAAGGAGCGCCGGCGGCGCAGCGCGTTCGACGAGTGCTCGCCGGATGCCGCCGATGCCGTCCCGTCGCCAGCGCGGCGAGATGCCGACAACGACGACCGTCGCCGACGCGACCGCCGCGATGAGCGCGTCCTCAGTCGCAGCCGCCAGCCGCGGCTCTGTCTTCACGCCAACGACGCGCTGTACGGACAGCGACGCGTCCGCGAGCAGCCGGCTCGCGTCGCGCCGCTCGCGCCGAGGGTCGGCGGTCGTGCCGACGAGCCGGAGCGGCGCGTCCATGCCCGACGCGAGCCACGCTCCGAGCTCGAGCGCCGCCCAGTCGTGGTCGCCGCCCGCGAACGGAACGAAGACGCCCTCGCCGGATACGGCGGCGACGCCGCGCGCGAACAGCGCCACGTCGGCAGGAGAGCCGTCGAGGATCGAGACGACCTCGTCGTCGAGTTCGCCGTCAGCGTGCGACAGCCCTAGCAGGACGAGATCGACGTCGTAGCTCCTCGCGAACCGCACGGCGTCGCGGGCGAGATCGTCGGTCGTGAAGGCGGCCGTGCGCGCACGGGTCGCGAGCGACGCGCAACGCTCGTTCAGCGTCGCAGCCGTCTCACTCAGCGCCTGCTCGTTCGCGAGCAAGCGAGCGAGGATCAGCTCCCGCTCCTGCGCACCCGCCAGCGGCTCGGCGATCGCCAGCAGCTCATCGAGCTCGCCGTCATCGCTCGAGAGGAGCAGCACTGCGCGTTGGCTGTCGGGCGCAGCTTCGAGGTTGAGCGCCGGCTCCTGTGCGAGGATCGCGCGCTCGAGCTCGCGCAGGCGCGGCGACGGCTCGATGCCGAACTCGTCCCTGAGCGTCGCGCGCGTTCTGCGGTAGACGTCGAGCGCCTCGGTCTGCCTTCCTGACCGGTAGAGGGCGAGCATCAGCAGCGCGCGGAAGGCCTCCTGCGTCGGATGCTCTTCGCTCAGTTGCTCGAGCTCGCCGACGAGCTCCCGATGGCGCGCGAGCGCGAGGTCCGCCTCGATCCGTTGCTCGACGGCCGCGAGCCTGATCTCCTCGAGCCGCTCGATCGCCGTCTGCGCGAATGACTCGTAGGCAAGGTCGGCGAGCGCCGGGCCGCGCCACAGCTTCAGTGCGTCACGCAGAAGGTCGCTCGCGCTCTCCGCCTCACCTCGAGCGAGCAGTTCCGACGCCTCCTCCGTGCGGCGCTCGAAACGACCGAGGTCGACCTGCTCCGGTGAGACGTGAATCGTGTAACCGGGCGCGCGCGTCTCGATCACCGGCTCGCACAAGAGCTTGCGCAGCTCGGAGACCTGACGCTGAACCTGGGTGACAGCGGTGACGGGAGCAGCGCCTGCATACAGGTCGTCGGCGAGCCGCTCCACGGGCACGACCCGGTTGGCGCTCAGCAGCAGGATCGCAAGCGTCGCCCGCTGCTTCGGACCGCCGAGGCGGAGAGAAGCCCCGTCCGCGACGACTTCGAGTGGCCCGAGGATGCGGAAGTCGAGCACCGATGCGCACGGTAATCGTTCGATAGCGATTGGATAGCGAGGGCTCCGATGATCGCGCCCTGATCAGCCTGGCTCACGACCGGAGGGAGGAACGATCATGTGGAAGCTGTTCATCTTGGCCGTGCTCGCGGGCGCGATCGTCACGGTCGGCGCAACCGCGGCGACGGCGAGGCCGCTGGGCACCAACGGAAAGATCGTCACGAACAGTGACAACCGGGTCACGGGCGAGGAGCAGGTCTACACCGTCGACCCGGACGGCAGCGACCGGCACCTCGTCGCGAACAACGCCGAGGTCGGGCAGTGGGCGCCGGACGGAAGCCTGCTCGCGCTCTTCACGGACGCGGGCGAGCGGTTGTTCAACCCGGACACCGGCGGCTCACGGGACCTCGGGCTCCCGGACACGCGCTATCCCGGCATGTTGCTGTTCTGCGGGGTGTGGTCCCCAGACGGCACCCGACTTGCCTGCGAAGGCTTCGGCGTCGATGACCCGAGCCTGAACGGCGTCTACACGGTACGGTCGTCCGACGGTGGCGACCTGCAGCGCGTGACGTCCGACCCGAACGGCGACGACTGTCCGAGCGACTATTCGCCGAACGGCAAGCAGCTCGTGGTGACTCGAGCAAACGAAAGCGAGTATGGACTGTTCACGGTGAAGGTTCGCGGCGGCGACCTGCGGCAGATCACGCCCAAGGGAATGGCGTTCAACTTCTGCAACGGCAGCTGGTCACCGCATGGGAACGAGATCGTCCTCTCGGCCCACACGCCGGACTTCCACTATCACAGCTCGATCTGGGTCGTGCACAAGGACGGCAGCAGCCTGCGGGAGCTTCCCGTCGCAGATTGCGGCGGACCGAACGCTGACCCCACCGCGATCGGCTGCTTCAGCCCGAGCTGGTCACCGGACGGCACCAAGATCCTCTTCGCCCGCCGCCAGGGAAACGGGCAAGCGGATCTCTACTCGGCGAACGCCGACGGCAGCGGCCTGTTCCAAGTGACGAACACGCCGGACATAGACGAGTTCGGCGGAGACTGGGGCACGCACCCTCTGACTCCGTAGCGACCGAGGAGGTCGGCCGCGCGGCGACAAGCCTGATCGCCGCGCGGCCAGCCTCCGCTGCGCCGTCAATCGGCTCCGCGCGCCGCCGCTTGCGCGTGGCTCGACGAACTTCAACGGAACGGGCGCGAACGTCGGCGAACGCGCCGGCCGTTGCCACGCCATCAGGCGAACATTCAAGACGCAGAGCGTGTTTGGGCGGAGCGCGACTGCGCAACCGTTGCCATGAAAGGCGCAGCCGTCGTCGATACAGCAAACGACACCTCGCGCTTTGCAGGGCTTTTCTATGGGCGGAACTTGTCAGTGCGCAAACCAGCCGCTCCTTCAAGCAGAGGCGCTCTCTCTGTAGAGGGCTGCGCGGCTCGCCCTCCCGAGCGAGTCGCGGCGCAGTCCAAGGTTTGGCATCGTCCAGACATGGCCCAAGTCGAGGGTATCTGCCAACATGAACATCGCCCGGCCTTCGATGCGTAGGTGGTGACCGCCGCCTCCCGTGAGAGCGGGCGGGCCGCGGCACTCGGGTGTCGTGCCCACACCGGATGGGCCGCGCTGGTCGTGGTAGCCGGAGGAGTGACGCAGCCCGAGGTCGTCCTCCGCAGCCGCGCGGAGCTCGGCGACCCCAGCCGACGTGTGAGGAGGAACGCCTACCAAGCTGCCCGCGGACTCGAGCCCGCTGCGGCGGCGGCCTTCGTCGGAGCCGCCGAGCGAATCGCCGCCGAACAAGCGGCCGCCGCTCTCGAGCGAACGTTGCACGAGGCGACGGATGAGGGCGCTGTCGTGCGTTCGTGCGCAGTCGTCGTCGGGTCCGCCGGTGAAGCGCGACTTGAGTCGATCCTCGCATCACACGCGCTCGCGCATGCGGCAGAGGGGCGGCTCTACCAGGGCGCGCTGCTGCAGAGCGCCGAGTCGCGTGGACTCGACACCATCGCCATCCCGAAGCGCTCGATCTGGGAACAGGGCGAGGCGGCCCTCGGGGTCGCCGCGGACGAGCTGCGGCACTGGATCGACGAGCTGCGGCGGGAGCTCGGTCCGCCATGGGCGCAGGACCAGAAGCTGGCTGCGCTCGCAGCGTTGATTGCGCTCGCGCAATCGTCTAAGCGCGGTCACGCAAGCAGCTTCGCTCGCTTGGGAGCCCAACGCTGACACCTCGAAGGTGAGGACGAACAGACGCAGTGCGAGCAGGCCCGGTTTGCGAACCGCCCATGTTCAGTGGGCGGTACTGGGCTCGAACCACTGACCTAGCCGATCTCGGATTGCCCGTGCAGGCCGTCCACGAGGCGCTCCACGACGTCCTCGTCGGCAGCCGCGAGATCGGCGAGCACGCCGCCCTCGCCCAAAAAGCCGCGGAACGGCTCCGGGCTCACCACGAAACACCAGCCGGGCCCCGTCGAGGACGAGCTCCCAGGCGCTCGGCTCGGCCCCGCGCGTGCCGCCGCCCGGCAAAGTGGGCCGTAGATCCGCAGCGCCCTCGCGAACGGCATCAGCTTCTCGAGCAGCCGCAGCCGCTCCGGCCCCGCCAGACACACCGACGCATCTTCGGCGCGCGAAGCAAGCCGCAGCCCGGTACCCGCCGGTGTCGCCCACGCCAAGCCGCGCGACCGACCGCGCGGCAGGCTTTGCAGGAACCGTCGGGCCTCGATCGCCGTCAACTCTTGGCGAAGCACCATCCGCGAGACCGCCGCCTGCACATCCGCGAATCCCTTCAACCACCGCTCCGGCAGCGGCACCCTTTCTCCACCGCAGTTCCGGCGCCTGTCGTCACCGCGACCTCGTCGTGACCGACGTTCACCAGGCATTCGCGTCCGCCCGTCGACGTCGCGCGAAGCGTCCATGATGGGAGAGCCTCGCCACGCGGAAGCGCCGGATTCGGCGCACGTGCCACCGCTGTCGTCAGTCGAGCAAACGCGCCTCATCCGACCCGTCGCGCGGTGGCGAACAGACTGGCGACCGAGAACAGAAATCCCTGCAAATCTCCGATGTTCCCACCGGTCTCGAAAACCGTTTTCGTCGAGGCAGATCAGATCGTTGCGCTGGTTCCGGAAGCAATCGAGCGCCTGCACGACCCGGTCCTCCGCGACCGCCGGCCGCTCACGTTCGTGTCGGGCCCGTCCGCGACGTCAGACATCGAGCTGTCGCGCGTCGAGGGCGTCCACGGTCCGCGCACGCTCGAGGTGCTCGTCGTCTCCTGACGGCGCGCCGTCACCAGGCGCCAACCGCCGCCGCCGCAGCCGGTGGCTCGAACTTCGCGAGCGAGCATCCGCCGTCGATGAGGAGGGTGGCGCCTGTGATGCATGTGTCAACTGCGGCGCGCGACAAGCTCTTAGAAGGTTGTTAGGCCAACCTCACTCCTCTCTTAGGGAGCGCTGATTCGATCGGGTCACTGAGCGCTGCAAGAGCGCTCGAGTCGACCGAAAGATAAGGAGCAGCGATGAACGCAGCAGTAGAACCCCTCGCCGCCGAGCGCCGGCCGAGAACGGCCGAGAACCGGAGCCTGGGGAACCCCGGGATCGTGGAGGAGCTAGACGCGACCTCGCGGGCGGTCCTCGCCGCCGACCACGCTCACGTGCAGGATGCGATCACGGGCGTCCACTGGCGGCGGCGCGGCATCCTGCAGAGACTGACGCGCGCCGCCGGGCCGCCGGAGTCGTGGAACGATCAGCCGTAGATGGACGTCAGTGCTTCCGAGAGCGCCGCCTCTCGCTCCGCCTCCTCGAGGAGACAGCGAACGATCGCCCCGACGATCGCCTCGACGACCGCCGAAACGGTCTCCTCTTCGTCCGGGCCGAGGGCGCGAAGCCGCCCGTTCTCGTGCGCGAGCTGCCCGGCCGCGACGAGCGCCGCGTGGCGGCGCAGTGCCTCGGCGTCGAAGCTCATCGGACGAGCGCCGCTCTCTCGAGCCCCGGTGCGGGGACCGCCCGGGGCTGCGGCTTGCGCCCGACGAACGTGAACCCTGAGAACATGAGCGCGATCCCGATGAGCTCGCCGAGATAGACGAAGGAGTAGCTGCCGGTCCGTGAGAGGCCGGTTGCGAGCGCGACGACGAGCGCGCCTCCGCCGATCCAGACGTTCTGCCGTACCCGTTGCCGCCGCACGATCGAGTAGAGCGACCCGCCGACGAGGAAGAGCGTCCCGAACGAGTTCAGCGCGACCGCCCACAGGAATGCATGTCCGCCGAGCGCCGCGTTCGCGGGCGGCCGGCCACTCGGCGTCGCGGCGAGCGTCTGGACGTCGACCGGCGCCAGGACAACCGTGAAGAAGGCGGCCGCGGTGGCGACAATGAGACCGCCGACGAGCGCGTCTCTCGCGCGCCGGGGCAAGA
>WNGF01009051.1_pt1 | contig 17523 bp, 15 predicted proteins | sample 5400641 | NCBI WGS metagenome assembly WNGF01 (sample SAMN13153371, study PRJNA577476) | soil metagenome | isolation source: 80 cm soil or saprolite under grassland replicate 2 | place: USA:California | collected 2016-06-15
TCTGTGCGTACAATGTCATGATTTTCCACGAAAGTTACAGCCCGTAGGGCTAAGCCATCTGTAATCAGAGTGCCGTTTTGCACGAGTGTTTTCAGGCTGAAACCATCCGTATCGCAGAGATCTTTTAGCCTGCCGCGCAGAGGAAAATCAAAAGCGGCTACCGGATTATCGGTAAATGAGTTGGTTTCCTTCAGCCATTGTGTAATGCAGATATCGGAATCCCAGTATTCTCCTACACCAAAGGGAGAGAAATTTGTATTGCCCTGTTTTTGATATAGCCGCTCCAGGATAGCTGTGATAATCCAGGTGCCATATCCTTTTACAAAATCATAGCGCAAACCATCAAATCCGATGTCTTCAATCAGCCATCGTGTATACCCCATCAGTTCAGAATATACGTCGGGATTTCTATGGCACAGATCTGGCATTCCTTCAAAAGCCTGGTCGTCCCATCTTTCAAACCATGAAGGATGATAGCATTTCCAGTCGCGCAAAAATTTTCCGCTGCCGGGATTATATTTTGTCCATCGTTTTTGACCATCAAATAAATTGATCTCTTCTTCATCCGCACCGTTCGTATGATTTAATACGAGATCTGCATAAACCTGCATGTTATGTGCATGTGCTTCTTTTATCAAATCTTCCAATTCATGCCGCGAACCAAACCATGTTTTTACAGAGTTTTTCTGATCTATGTTTCCGAGATCATAATAATCATAAGGATCATAACCCATAGACATGCCGCCTATATTTGCAGCTTTGCAAGCGGGAGGCAGCCACAGCGCAGTGAAGCCCACTTCGCTCAAAGCTTTTGTTTTTTCTTTCAAAAAGTTCCACCATTCAAATTCTTTTGATTCCCATTTGGGACAATCCCAGTAAAAAGCTTGCATGATTACACCCATGAGTATTGGTTTTAGTTGTAGCTAATTTTGTTTATAGTGGTTTCAACAGTAGCACCTCCGTCTGTGCTGCCATGTTTGTTGCGGTTAATTACCCTTGTTCCACGTGTGATGCGGTTCATTGGCAAAAGCAATTACTGGTTAGATCTGCTATTTTTCTTCTCAAACTTACAACATTAGGTATCTCTTTGTCAAGAGTAAAAACACTTATTTTTTATTGAAGTATTTTTACACAAGATGTGGGTTTTTAACAGAATGATTCTCATTAGGGATAAACAAAATGACAGGTAGGCACGTTTTGATCTGCTAATATTCTTATTTTTTAGGATTGGAGGGAAGAAAATTTTTTTCAGTATCAATTTTTAATTCACGCCATTCGCTAAAGTGTTCTTTGTTCATCTAATAAACAAGCGACATTCGCCGTTATCCTTCATCATAATATATAAAGAATTGTAAAAAATAAAACCCCGTTCAAATTTGAACGAGGCTTTGTTTATTAAAGAATATTGTTTTATGCAGAACTATTTACAGATTCTTTAGGAATCGCTATTGATTCTGTCAGTACATAATCGTTATACTTTGCTTCATCGCTGTCTTCATAAATGCTTTTCCCAATGCTGCATATCCTTACTAGTCTTTGGAGGTAAGAAATTAACCACTAATAGTAGTTGAATAATATTCATAAAAAAACTGCCTCAAATTTTATTATTGAGACAGTTTCTTAGAGAATGCCAGACTAAGGTGTTATAAACTCAACTCTCCTGTATAGATACTTGTTGCCACTTCTTTTCCGTCTTCTGAAATAAAGCCGATATAAGTATGCACTGTTTCACCTGCAAAGTTTGCTGCATTTAATGAACCAGAGCCTGCGATGCGAGCGCCACCATTTGTTGTATAAATGGTTTGATTAAGCGAAGGACAATATGCTACCAGTATGGCCCGGTCTGTAGCAAGAGCTCTGCCTGTACCGCTGTTATCCGTCCAGGTAAAATTGATATTGTTGTCACTTTTAGTGACGGTAGGGCCATTGGTATTAGGCAGGTCACCCCTGCTTACCTGTGCGAGGCTGTAATCGATGGAAAAATTGGGATAAGTGCCTGTTATCGCAAACCGCAGATGGTAGCTCATGGCGCTGTTAAAGGCCGTCATTTTGATGGCAAAGTTTCTATACGTCATTCGTATAAGCCCTACCATGGGGTCAAGAAATTTAATTACCTCTGCAAATTTTGCCTGTTGCTCCAGTTGAGCCGGTGTAGGATTATTTGTTCTTTTTGCAGGGCGGCTGCGCATATAGTCAATACCTTTCCAGCTACCGCCGATTACCGTACCTACGGTTCCGTTGAATCCGCCAAGGATTCCTTTCGTAATAGTGCCCATTAAATTTGGTTTTAAGGATGATGAAATTTTGTTTGATGCAATCATCCCGGCCTTAGCGCTACAAGCTTTTGATGAATGCAGCATAAAAATATAGAGCAGTTTTCAAAAAAGTACGGATCGAAATACTCTTATACTATTTTGTAGCGTTTTGATTCGCTTTGTACTGGTTTGTGTTCTTTTGCTTGGATTTATTTTGTTTTGCAGTATTTTGTTTTAGATTGATTTGATTTTGCTTATTTTGATGTAGTCCGAGTAATAACTGTAAAACTGAAAGAGAAAATTTGAATACCGAGGATGCTAAGTTGCAATTATCCTATTGATATGCTCCGTTCAACTCGTCGTCTTCACACATAATGGAGTAGGGTTCCTAATCTGCTTAGTGTCCCTCTATACACTTTCGGAATTTAATTAAACCAATTTTTATATTTAGAGAAAGCCGTTCATTAAAGATTAACTCAGTGAGAATTCAAAATAGATAGGGACATGGTCTGATATGCATCTTGCTTCTTCCAACGTAGAAAAACTTTTGAAAAAATATATTACTCCCGATTTTACAAAAGTAATTTAGAAGTATTGTAAAACATATTATCAAATTCAGAATATTCTTGAAACTCAGTTCTCTGAAACACTTATTCTTTTGAGTCGAAAAATTTCCAACTCAGAATCGCCTCTTAAAACTTCAAAGGATAAGATAATGTCTTAACTTCTCCATTCTTAAAAAGGACCTTCACAGCTACGGTAAACGTTCCCCAGCCATTTGATGAAAGTGGAAACGCTTTGGTATAGCTACCCATATCACAAACCAACCTGATTGGGTTTGGGAAGGTGGGATGCAGTGTATACTCAACACACTTTATTTTGTCCAGGGTAGATTGCGACGCCTTGATAAATATTGTCCAATTCCACTTGTTATTTCCTGCGTATGAGGAGGTATTTGTAACTCCAACGTCTGTGTTATCCTTGGCTTCATTCTGTTGAAATTGCAACAAGTGCTTTAAATTCAGTATAGCCCCATTTTTTAAAACTACCTTTACTTTAATCTCAAACGTTCCCCAACCGTTGCTTGGTAACCCAAAAGGATATGCAGCATTACCAATTTCAAATACTCGTTTGACTGGATTTGGGAAGGTAGGGTGAAGCGTATACTCAACGTATTCGATTTTACTAAGGGTTGCTGGCTCCGCCTTTACATATATAGTCCAGTCCCATCTATCATTCCCAACGTAGACAGATGTGTTTGCTGTGCTTATGTCCTGACCGATTGCTTGATGAAAAAGCAATAAAGCACAAAGAGTGGCGGAAAAATTATATTTCATTTTTAAAAGAGCCATTGTTAATTGTTTCTTTCTTTCATGGTGGTAGTTGTTATTGGAATTTCGATCTCATCGCTTTCCCAAGTGTCTCTGTTATTTTCTTTATTCACAGCAGAAATTTTGATTTTTTCACCTTTGGTTAAATCACTAAGTTGTACATACACACCGCCAGGTCCAAGTTCGGGCGTGACGTTTTGAAGTTTATACAGTCCCTCACCGGTTTTTTTAGTCTGTATTTGTATTATATACTTCTCGGGATTGACTTTATCGGGAAATATAACACGCAACCCCAACTCATATTCTTTAAATTCTTTAAGATCATCTTCCAGTTGGCTAACTTTCCAATTGATCTGATCAGAGTTTTTTTGGAATTCGTTTACCGTGTTTTCATAATTTTTCACCTTAATGAAAATGCCGGTTGCGGTTATGATAAAGCCGATAACAAACAGAAGGGCCACTCTATCAGCTTTAAAATTCACTCCAATTTTTTCTAAATCTAACTGAACAGGTGAATTGCCTATCTGTTTGGAGAAAAAAATTGATAGCAAGATAACCGCTAAACCGGCACACAAAAAACACGTTTCTTGACTGACTTGCATCGATGAAAAATTAGGAGTTTATACAAATAAAATTTAGCGCTGTAATGAGATTGTAAGGAAATATTATTTCCCTAATTGTTACTTACAAATTTGCTTTTATGACAGGGGCGAAAACAAGAGAGTTTTCTCGTAATTTTAAATTCAGGAGTTTTTACTCAAGATGCGTAGAACTACTTATCCTGGCTGCCTCACTGTGGTGATGATAGTTGTGATGCGATTAGAGAAAGGTTTTGGAAGAATTTGCTTTCAAACTAAAGTTATAAAGTAAACACCTTCTTTTTCTGCTATGGATTTGCGTACAGGCATACAGGAAAGTTAGGAAAAACAGATGAGCTTTGTGGTGCTAAAAGCTTTGTGGTGCCAATTCCGCAATGTCCCCATGCCCGCACACAGAGCTATTAGGGAGACATTGCGGCGAAGGAGAATACCAATTGTTTGAAATACTTAAAAGTCGATAAATATGTTATTAAGATAGGATTGAAGTGATCGTGTATATATTACACAACCCTAATTTTGTGTCATCCAATATCCAAATATCTAAAAGCTTCAACTAACCCAAAAATCCTTGAATTTATTGAAAGACCACCTGATAATCCGGGTGGTTTTTGATTTTAGACGAATTTTTTCCCGCAAAAGCCAGGAGTATAAAAAATTTAAAAAGCAAAGCCTCCCGCACTTGCGAAGAGCCTGCTTATAAGAGCGCTTTATTATTATGACTCGTGATAGGTATTTATTACATATGTAAGCTCTATTGGTCAGGCGAACAACAACGGTGGGAAGTGCCTCGGTTTTGTTGGTCATGCAACCCACAAAGGTCACAAACGTTGCACGTTTAGTTCTGATGCAGCACTTATACCATTCAATAACAACTCTTAATAAAAGAGACTGCCAGTTTCGACAGCCTCCTGTTGATAATAAAAATTTCTCTTTCCCCTTCCCCCTTTTTCCCGCAATGTCTCCCTAAGGGTTCTGCACAGAAAGGGACCTTGCGGTAAACTTTTTTAATACTATTGTCGCAATATCCCTCGGCTCACGCACATAGCTGTTTAGGAGACATTGCGATGAAGGAGAATTCAAACCTCTTTAAGCTTCAGTCTCGCCGGGGTCTCACAAACAGATTTTGTGTGAGGGCGGTGGACCTCGGCGTATTCAGAGACAAGCATATAAATCCCTCAATATAGTTCATCATAATGCAAAGGTTGGTAATGTATAGATTTATTCAGCTCATAAAACAAAACGAGGGATAGTTGCTTTTTATTTATAACATACCACGAAGAGCGAGGGGAGAACTGAAATTTACATCCCTAGGTAGCTAGCAAGGCTACGGATAGGATCTGTTTTTTCAAGTTCTGTCATCCTGGTAAGGTTTAATTATTTTTTATTTGATTTTCCATGAGACTGTAAAGTCTGCATAATATTCCTGGTCCGATCCTCTTTTGGTAATCGCATCTAACGTTAATATTACAGTTCTGTTGGCAAACCGGAACTCTTTACCTGAACCCGTTTGATTTGAAAAATTAGATTCTCTTCTCTCGTTGGAAGTAAGGTCTTCAATAATAAAATCTACAAATTGCGTTTCAGGATTCAAGGAAACAATGCTTAATATGAGAGAGTCGCGATTCATTTGATTGTTTTTATTCACGTAAATGCCGGGATAGTTTTTCCCGGTATAGCCATTTACTAATCTCCCATTTCCCGCAACAGAATTGTCCTTTTGAAGAGGCGGTTCATTTGATGGTGATTCTTTATTATTATCCACTTTGTGTTTGAAGGTTTTTGTATTATGAATTGGTTTCTTACTGCTGTCAATCAAAGCAGTGGCTGTATCTTTTAGTGCCGTTGTCGTATCAGTGGTTTTCGAAGAACTATCCGCAAGTTGATTATTCGAACAATCTTTTTGAAGTGCAAAAAGTACGATTAACAAAATGCCTGCTATAAATGCAAAAATTCCAAAACCTGATATTTTAATTTTTATACCAAAGATTGAAATATCAGCTTCTTCTCTTGCTTTAAACTTTACTGCAAGTAAAATACCTATCAGTGCAAGGATACTGCCTATTATTAGAAGCTCTATACTTCTGCATTGATTGAGCAGATCATTCATTGGTTTTGCTTGTTTCCTTTAGTTGTATAATAATGTTCCTAAAACTATCCAGTGCACTTTCTAAATTCTCTACAATATCTTCTGCTAATTCATCGGGGTCTGGTAAATTGTCTAAATCTGCAAGTGACTTATCTTTTATCCATGTTATATCGAGTGAAGTTTTATCACGGTTGATGACTTCATCGTAAGTGTATTTTCTCCAGCGTCCATCAGGATTGGTTTCATTCCATGTTTCTTTACGGAGATGACGATTGATTGGCTTGTAGCAGTTGATAAAATCTTTCAGATCATCGTATGATAATTTATTTTTCTTGAGTGTATGATGAATGTTGGTGCGGTAATCGTATATCCAAACTTCTTTTGTCCACGGGTCTTTTGAGGCGGGTTTGTTGTCAAAGAAAATTACGTTTGCTTTTACACCATTTGCATAGAAGATGCCTGTTGGTAGACGAAGGATAGTATGCAGGTTTGTTGTTTCCAATAATTTTTTTCTTACGGTTTCTCCTGCACCACCTTCGAACAAAACATTGTCGGGAACAACAACAGCAGCTTGTCCGTCTATTTTCAACATCGTTCTTATGTGCTGTACAAAATTGAGTTGTTTGTTGCTGGTGGTTACCCAAAAGTCTTGCCTGTTGTAAGTAAGATCTTCTTTTTCCTGCTCGCCTTCTTCGTTTGTAAAAGTCATACTGCTTTTTTTGCCGAAGGGTGGATTGGCAAGCACATAATTATAACGGTTGCCTGCATCTGCAATTAATGCATCTGCGGATGAAATAAAGTTATCGGTGTCTATATCACCTATGTTGTGCAGAAACATGTTCATTAATGCAAGTCTTCTTGTGCCGGCAACAATTTCATTGCCGTAAAATGTTTTGAACTTAAGAAATTGTTTTTGCTCTTTATCAAGTGTGTAATTGTTTGGGTCTGCGATAAAATCATAAGCTGCAAGGAAGAAACCCCCTGTGCCGCATGCAGGGTCTGCAATAGTTTTCGTTGGTTGCGGACGCACACATTCTACCATTGCTTTAATGAGTGCTCTTGGTGTAAAGTATTGTCCTGCGCCGCTTTTGGTGTCTTCTGCATTTTTTCTCCAGCAAGCCTTCATAAATATCTCCTTTTACATCTGTGCCCATCATTACCCATTGCTCTTCATCTATCATGGCAATAAGCCGGTATAGTTTTGCAGGGTCTTGTATCTTGTTCTGGCTCTTGGTAAATATCTGACCGAGTATTCCTTTTTGTTGTGCAAGTTCTCTTAACAGAATTGAATAATGTAATTCAAGTTCTGCGCCTTTTAAAGCAGTAAGACTTTCCCAATTATATTCTTTAGGGATATTTAGTTTACGATTGTATGGAGGCTTTGCATACTCATCTGCCATTTTTAAAAACAAGAGATATGTTAATTGCTCAAGATAATCGCCATAACCCACACCATCATCTCTTAAAGTGTTGCAGAAACTCCAAACTTTGGAAATTATAGAAGATGTATTGCCATTCATGTCTGAACTGTGATTTGTTTGATTTTTGTGATTAATATGATCGCTTGAATTTTTTATTATTGAGCCTTTTAAAATTCAAACTTGTTTCTCCAAAGTTTATTAGCAATCCTATTTCAAGATTATATGCTTCCAAATAATTAATAGCCTGAGCAAGATGCACATCTTCCAGTTTTGTTATTGCTTTCAGTTCAACTGAAATAATTCCCTCAACTAAAAAATCTACTCTTCTTGTTCCTATTATTTCATCCTTGTAATAAACAGGCATTTCATGTTCACGTGTAAAATCAATTCCCCCTAACCGCATTTCAATTTCCAGTGCTCGTTGATAAATTACTTCCTGAAAACCGTTGCCCAGTGTTTTGTGAACTGTCATCGCACAGCCAATGATCTTCGATGTCAATTCTGAATATTTATACTGCTCTTTGATCATGTCTGAACTATGATTTGTTTGATTGTCTTAATTTAGTGTTACTGTTCATCATAACTGGTTTTCTTAATCATAAAAATCATTTAATCACAAAAATCACAGTTCAGACACCTACACCATCATCACGAAGCGTGTTGCAGAATGACCAGACTTTGGATATGATTTGATTAGTTGACATTTTGTGTTTTTAAAAGTAATAGACAGAAAATTGGATTGAGCTTTCCGTGAATGGCATTTTTCCACCTAAATCCAGTCTCAGCTCAAGAAATAAATCTTTGAAAAAAGCATCCATTTTTTTATTAGACACTTCTAATTCAAGTTTATTAGATTCTTCTAAATACCAATTTTTTATCTTGGCAATAATCTTTGGGTAAAAGAAATTTTCTGTATCCGATACAAAACTTGGGTTTGCAATTTTTAGTAAAGCTTTCGAATAGTTGGAGCGAATGGATGAATTACCAGATGTCTGATAGTAAAAAATAAGACCCAGGTAAAAAATATTAATTTTCACTATTGGCTTTACAAATACTCGCTGCGTATAATTGTTTTCAGCATGGGTAGGCAATAAGAGATAATTGGAAAGTCCCCTTGTCAAGCTTTTGAGGGTATTAAGACAAAAAATTATATCGTTGGGATATCTATCAATTTTCGGTTCAAAAATAAAATCGTGATTTTTTTTGTGCTCAAAAATTAAAGATGGTTTTGCGGCAAATTGCAGCTCTTTTTTTGCGAGTGCAATAATTTGACCCAATTGTTCAACTTTTATATATGTCCCATTTGTGTTGGGATAATATCTTACGTTATCAACTATCTTCATCACCGAATCAAATTTTCCCTTTTGTCTTTCATAAAAGACTCCTTTGTCTTTTAGCGATGTCTCAATTGCTACATGTATTGAATCGTTTGAAAACAACTGCCAATTCTCAATAGGGTTTTGCCTATTATTTGCATTAGTAATTTCTTTTAACTCTTCTTCTGATACACCTACTACTACTTTGGCTATAACTTGTATTTGTTTGAATCGCTCTATCTTTATTCTTTTTTCATCGTCTTCTTTTTCGTTTTCAAGGCGTTTCAAATATTCATGTGAAAGGGTAATAGTTTGACACCCATTTATAACGCTTGGGGCTTCGAGCGTAAACAAAAAATTTTTCCCTTCCTCGCCTCTTATTGCACTGATGGTAACTCCAATATGATAGAAAGGAAATATCGAAGGGGAAGCTGTTCCATTACAAATTTCATCTAAAGTATCAAATAGAGGATGTAAAAGCCTTCCCTTAATCTCCTTCGTATTCAATAATGATAGTCTTACATTTTTATCAAATAAAACATCACCCCTTTGCCTGTACAATTCGATCAGACTTATTAGTGAGACATAACTTAATTGTAAGAATGACTCCGAACGTAAAGGAATTCTTGAATTTTGAAGAGTATGTATTTCATATTGTTTGATTTTATTTGGAATTGTCGTGTCAAGACAATACTGTTGAAGACGAATTTGAATCTTTCCATCCAGAACCTCCGATATATATTCATTTAAGCGGCTCTTTGCCATTCTTTCATTGAAATTTTCGACTGCAGAATCATCTTCTAACTCGTTCTCATCAAAAACTGAGAGTAATACAAATACAATTTTTCCTATTGAATCCTTAACCTGTGATAGTTTTGAGTACAATCCATATAACATGTGGTTGTCTACAGGAATTCTTTCAAGCGTTCCATTGATAATAATTTTCTCTAACCATTCCCTTGCTCTAAAAAGGTCATTCAATCCATTAAGCACTAATTGTCGGCTTTCACTTAGTTTACTTTGATAAACAAACAGCTCATTTGTTTTTTCATTATAATACCAGGCGTCAATGCCATTATCATTTGCACTTCTAGAGCTTTGGTCTTTTGCGGCATTTTGTTCTAATCCATTTTCATTCATTAGATGCAGCGTGGCAATTATACATTCATCAGAAGCATCTAAGCTATGTTTGATCTTAAATTCCTTTATTTTTTTTAAACAAATTTCTTTTCTTATCATATTGAAAAGTTTCTATGAATTACTTTATTGTATCAATTTTCCTTCAAACGCTTTTTCCGCTCTTATAAATCATATTTTCATATCTATAAATATATTTACCAAGGCGCTCCATTCTTCCACCTTAAATTTTATTGGCCTAATCGAAGAAGTATGGGGTATACCTATTGCCAAGCATTTTCCTCCGTCATACTCTAATTCCCATAAGGTAGCTCCTTTTTGATTCCTTTCATCTCGAATTGTATCTAAATACTTACCCCACAGTATACTTTGAGGCAACCCTCTTTCCCAAACCAATTTGGAACACACTAACACTTTCTCAGGCTTTACAATGTTTAAATATTCACGGAAAGCAGGTTCAATTGTTTTAATTTGAGCGCTGGTTTTAGGTTGTCTCGATTCACTAAATTGATATTGAATAGCATTGGCAAAAGCCACCTTCGACCAGACGTCTAAATAATTTTCTGGATCGAATAATTGACCAACTTTTATAAAGAAATCATTATCGTTACTAGTTCCTAGACCATTAATTACCTTTTTGATGAAATTCTGAAAATCATTTTCCTCGTGATAGAAATAATGTGATTCGCCTATGATCAAGAGTTTACCATAAGATGATTTCCCATAATTTTCTCCTATCCAAGGTTGGAACATTAATACGTCCATAATTTTTATTTTAAATTTTCCCTCAAACGCTTCTTAAAATGCTTTGTGTTAATGTTTTCTGCTTGCTGGAGTTGCTGTTAATTGTTTCTTTTAATTTTTTCAATTTACTCTTCTGTCCCGAATCTTTATAAGCTTTCCATCTCTCATTTTTAAGATGATACGAAACATTATACCACGGACTTTTTCCACGATAAAAAGGTATCAAGCCTCTTTCTATTTTATTTTTATTTGCAGGTATTGGTATTGTTTCTTTGCATTCATAAAAATCAGGAGCAGCAAGTTTCTCATAACCATCAAATGCTAAAACTTCGAGCAAATATTGAGAAGTTAGTAAAACCGGAATAAAAGGTTTAAAAATTTCTAATTCTTTTTTGAGTTCATCTATCCAATAACGACGCCAGGGCTGGTTATAAAATATCTGCAAAGCCGTTATTTCATTTTTGTGCGCTTCTATCCATGCACTAAAATCTTTTATAAGAACACCTGCATTTGCCGCAACCGTTTTATCCCAAGCCGCAGTAATGAGTGTATCGGGATTGATGTGATCAATCACTTGTTCATGTGCCTTGCGTACATTTTCAATATAAGTGTTGAGTTCACCGGTGAAAACAGATGCTGCGGCTTCGATTATTTCAGATTGCAGATTGGCGATTGCAGATTGTTGTTCCGCAGGTGATGCAGTTGGGTTTTCTGTTTCTACTTTGCTGCGAATGTTTTCAAGTGTATCAGGATCAAAAGCATTGAGCAAAGCCTTTGCAACATCACCGATGGTTTTGCCATTTGTTTTTTCCGCAAATAGTTTTTTCTCTGTGTCGTTTACCTGTTTTTCTAAACGTGTAAACGGTTGGCAAGTGAAGTAAATAATTCTTCATCACGCACACCCACTGCTACTGCACCTAATAAATCTTTTAAAGCCACACCGGGTTTTTTCTCAAGTGGTCTGCTGTCAGTCTTTAAACTCTTTGTAATGCCAATTGCATCAACAATTACGAAATGATCTTTGGTGAGTTTTGCAGAGGGTGTAACTTTTTTAAGATCATCCAATGAAATAGTACGGGTACCGCGACCTTTCATTTGTTCAAAATAATTTTTACTTTTTACGTCGCGTATAAAGAGTAAACATTCCAACGGTCTTACATCGGTGCCTGTAGCAATCATGTCAACCGTTACTGCAATACGCGGATAATATTCATTGCGGAAATTCTGTAAAACTCCTTTCGGATCATCCGCCTTATAAGTAATTTTTTTACAGAACTTATTTTCTTCTGCAAATTCTTCACGTACAATTTGAATAATATCATCGGCATGGCTGTCGCTTTTCGCGAAGATGAGGGTTTTGGGGACTTCAACCTCACGACCCCCCTCTTGATCTCCCCCAGAGGGGGAGACAAAGCGGTCAGGAAACAATTCAGGTAAATGTTCTTTAAAAGTGCGAATAATAAGACGTATTTGATTTGGATTTACTACTTTATCATCAAGCTGCTTGTTGGTGTAAGCAATATCTTCATCTGTTTGCTGCCAGCGTTTCTTACGGGAAAGTTTTTCGCGGTGATCTACATATTCACCTTTCCAAACAACAGCGCCTTTTTTTGTGATGTCTGTTTCAATCATGAACACATCGAAGCCTACATTCACATTATCAAGCACTGCCTGTTCATGTGTGTATTCGCTTACGATATTCTGATTAAAGAAACCAAAGGTGCGATTATCAGGAGTTGCAGTAAGACCGATCAGAAAGGCATCAAAATAATCGAGCACCTGTTTCCATAAATTATAGATGCTGCGGTGACATTCATCTATTACGATGAAATCAAAAAATTCAATTGGCAGTTTTTGATTGTATGCAACGGGAACGGCTTCCTTCGGTTGCCATCTTTCGTTTGGATTTTCTTCTTCAGCAGTTTCATCCAGTTCATCGCCTTTCAGCAATGAATACACTCTTTGAATAGTGCTGATATAAACCTGGTTGCCATTTGCGATATAACTTGCAAAATGCGTTTCGCATTTGCATATTTAAGTAAACGATAAATAAAAGTGATGGCCGTATAAGTTTTACCCGAGCCAGTTGCCATTTGAATAAGTGCACGCGGACGATTTTCTTTAAAAGAAACTTCAAGATTATTGATTGCATTTATTTGACATTCACGAAGCCTTTCTATTGGTAATGCGGGTAAACATTGCAACGATGTTCTCAATGAATTATCGTATCGCAACCATTCCCGAAAAGTTTCAGGACGATGAAAAGAAAATAGTTCTTTTGAACGAGGTTTCGGATCACGATAATCGGTAAAGCGCGTTACTTCACCTGTGCTTTCATAAAGAAAAATCAACGGAGCATTATTGAGATATTTCAATTTTGCTTTTGCATAATCTTCTGTTTGATCTTCATGCATAGTTAAATGCAAACCCTCCTCTTCACGCTTCGCCTCAATGACACCGATAGGTTTTTTATCAACGAATAAAATATAATCAGCAGGACCAACATCTGTTTGATATTCCCTAACAGCAATGCCAATGCCCGCTGCAAGATTGATATTGGATTTATTTTGAATGATCCATCCACAAGCAATAAGTTGGTTGTCTATTTTATCTCGGGCAAGTTGTTCGGGGTTTTGATTCATATCGAAACCGTGAAAATATAAGATTTTCAGCGACCGGCAAAGTGCTTAAGGAGCATTTAAGCCTGAAAGGAATTATAACCCATATTTTAAGAAGCGATGAATATCTTATTAAAATGCCATTGAGACAATTTGCGGTTCAAAAATCATTTTATCTTTGTCCAGCCTTTTAAACAACCCAAAAACCACAACCCATAACTCAGCCCAAACCGAAATCCAATACATGAAGAACCACTTGTAAATCAGGTGGTTTTTTTATTTTTACTTCTTTGTGTCTGGTTGTTTCTATAGATGCAGTTATTTGGTATGTAAGAAATTTCATTTCTTAAAATGTCTTCCCGCGGAATTTTAATATCTCGCTGTTTGTATTAATTTCAATAGGATTAGGCGTTTAAGTCGTGAACCTTCTATTCGGTGTTTGAATAATATGTTCTTACTTTCTTTTGTCTTTTAAGTAACAAATTTTTTTATGTTCTTTTGGCTTGACCCAAAAGAACCAAAAGGTCATGAAAGAAACGATATACAGCACGTTTCTTTCATTCGCCTTGATTAAGCTGTAGTGCTACTGTGGCTTCAGCATTTGAGCCCTAATGCTGATTCTAAGAGCTTCAAAATTTGCCTACGCATTTAGAGTGTAAATTGCATTTGCTTGTTACTTTAGCCGGTTTGTAGTTGGTAACTACTATTCACTTGACGCAAAAGAACCAAAGGTCAGGAAAGAAACCCTGCCTGACTGCGCCAGGGATATACACCACTTTCCTTTCTTTCGTCTTGACTAAGCTGTAGTGCCACTGTGACTTCAACTGTTAGACCTTGATGATGCACGCTCTGAAATAAAATGTGCGTTTTTAAATTTTGGAATTAATACTCCCCTTTAGGGGATGGGAGCACAGCGCTTTTCTTTCTTTCGCCTTGATTAAGCTGTAGTACTACTGTCACTTCAGCATTTAACCCCCTGATCGATTAGTTCTAAGGTCATGAACTATCTTGTTACTTTGCCCGGTTTGTAATTGGTAACTACTATTCACTTAACAGGAGATAATTGCGCTGTTTTAAATGTTGTTGGCAAATTTTTGGAAGCAGACGTATACATTCTTTTCTTGATAAATACACGCCCCTCTTAGTTTTAGAACCATTTCCTGTTTAGAAATTGAATTCAAGTTTTTCAAGCTTTACAGCAAAATCTTTTTGAGAAAAGGCATTGGTGTCTATAAGATGAAAGATCAATGCGGTATTGTTTACCCAAACAGTGCGGGAAGCATACACTATTGAATTAAACCTGTTGTTCACATCGATCATTGTATCTTGTGCAATTTCCATTTTATCAAGATCAATGATAACGTACCGGAATTTGTATTTGGCATTGAAAATTTTTTTCCCGTCAAAAACATCTGTAAGAATAATCAATTTATTACCGATTATTTTATAGCCCGGGTCTTTACCCATATATTCATAGGTTGGAAAATATTCTTTAATACTGAGTTGCTTTACCGGTTGCATCTTCTCATTAAAAAAGCTTACCAGGATGTCCGCACTGTTGTATAATGAATAGGTGCGGCTTCCTCTTACTTCGATTGAAGTAGTATTATATTGTTGTATCGTTATCCAATTGTTTTTATAATAATCAATTCCTGTTTGGTCAAAGCTTTCAACGCCACCCTTAAATTTTCCCAAACCCATTACATCTTTTATATCTGCAGAGGATGAAAATGTCTGGTTTTGTGAAAAGTCAAATTTTGCAGTAAGCGTGTTGAATGTCTTATCGGTTCCCCGATAGCAAACAGAGCATGTAACAATTTGTTCATCTTCGCAACTATCAAAATAATACCCTTCAAAATTATATTCTGAAATTTTTGGCAGGTCTGCAGAAAGGCTTGCAACTTTATCTGCCTTCTCCTGTACGTATTTTTCTGTTATAAGTTTATTTTGACCCGCAGACGCAACAAATATTTCACCCTTTGGATTGCTTAAAACCATTAAAACCCTTTCGCCTGCAAAATTATTATTCAACGTAGTTGTGCTTTTTACATTCATTTTTTCATCAAATGCGATCCAATCTATTCTTTGTGTTTCCAGCATTTGCTCTAACGATTTCTCCTGGTTAAACAATTTGATGTGTTCAAGACTGGAATAGCGCAGAGCCAATGCTTCATTTTTAAAGTTTAGAAGTTGAAAAGATTTTTAGACACAGGCAAAATAAGAAAAATTTAAACATTTTCCTCATGCTGATGCAAGTATAAAAATAAAAAAAGAAATAGAATTAGGCGCTTAACTCGCAAAACTTTGAAAGCTATGCATCTTGAAATGAAATATTTTATTTCGCGAAAATCTGTTTCCATTTAATTACACTTCCTCAATGCGATTGTGGGGACACAATCGCAGGCTGCCGCCGGGATTTGTGTCCTCACAAATCCTCTTGACTAAACGAAATTAAATTTACTATTCAAGATTTAAGCACCTGATTCTGAAAAGAAATCATCGGTCAGGTATCAGGCAGAGTGCCTTCCGTTTTGTAAGTTATAAGCATCATTCATTCGCATTTGATAATCCTAAAAGGATACTCACTATCCATAATATGGAAGAAATTCCAGTAAGGCAGCAAATTATTATTATTGGAAAAGAAAAAGCCCTTGTTCGTATCATGTTCGTACCATGTTCGCACCATGTTCGTATCACGTTCGAACGTGGCTTATTTCGGTCCTATCCTCGCTTTGAGACATAGTGGAGATGTAGCTGTACCATCAGAGGCGGGCACCGAAGACGGTACGAAGAAAACAAGAACAAGTATCGAACATGATACGAAGAAAATACATTTGGAAATTCAATTTCTTTTTCTATTTTTACGATTCAGCCCAATTTATCTTATTTTAAAACCCTTGCTTTTATGCAAACCAAACCTAAACCAACTGTTCGTAAATCAAATCATGTCAAAACGCAAACTGCTTCAAAACGTAAAGCAAAAACCGGCAAACAAAAAACTGAAAAAAGTATTGTTATAAACCTCGAGGAGAAATGGCTCGATAAACAGGAAGTATTGCAACGCCTGCACATTAGCAGCGGGACGCTCCAAAACTGGAGAAAAAAAGGCTTGCTTCCTTACACAGCGGTAATAGGAAAATATTACTACAAAGAGTCCGACCTGCAAAAGTTACTGCACAGTTTCAATACTGCTCATCGGGCATAAGCTTTTGCCTTTGTGTTGCATGGAGTAACCGCCTGTAACCTTTTATAATTGTACGTTCCAGAAGAATCAGGAAAAGATTTTAAATGTTTACAAACGCTTAAAAACAGCGATGAAAAATTTGTATTTGCGCAACTACGCGCCGGTAGTCGAGCGGCAATATAAAAAAGCCGAATGGATAAACGTTGATAATCAATAAGGAAAATTTAATTTGTGGGGAAAAGCGTTTTATATATTTAAGCCTTGGCGGCGAACATTTTTAACTCACTATAAAAAATTTAAATCTTATGACAGATGAAGAAAAAATAAAACAGCTTGAGGAAGAAAATAAAAAACTCAAAGAAAGATTAGTTGACTTTAAACAATTGGAAGAAGACCTTTTGGCCGACTTATGATTTTTTCAATTATTGAAGAAGAATTAAATTGAAACCTCAGTGGAATTATAATATTATCAGTTGGAATTTTCTTTTTTAAACATCTATCTATATTACGAACTAATTGCATTACTGCTTTTCTTAATCTTCTTTCACGCCGTTTTTATTTTGATATGTGACTAAAAAAGCAATAAATCCAAAAGTAGACTGCATTCATAAGTTGGGTTGTTGTATCAGTAGTATTAAAAGGTCTAATGAGAGAGCCATTTTCATAGGTTGAAAAATAAAAAATATTACAAACATAAGTAGTATTTGGAAGAAAACTCTCTGATGTAGTAGAATCAAGTATTTCAGAAAAAAGTTATGGTTGAATATTTATCCACAGGATGTGATTTTACTGCATTACAGCATATTTTTTGCCGGTTATTCGCAACCAAATA
>WNGF01004813.1_pt1 | contig 17522 bp, 17 predicted proteins | sample 5400641 | NCBI WGS metagenome assembly WNGF01 (sample SAMN13153371, study PRJNA577476) | soil metagenome | isolation source: 80 cm soil or saprolite under grassland replicate 2 | place: USA:California | collected 2016-06-15
GTCCGCCTCGCTGGCCAGCGGCCTCAGCAGCTCGTGTGCGCGCCCCATCGGCAACTCCACAGAGAGCCCGCCCGCGAGCGCAAGCACGATGACCTCTTGCCGCTTGCCGAGGACGACTCGTCTCTCCCTGGCCGCCACGCGCCCCGCCCCGTGCGAGGCGTACACGACCATGTCCCCGACTGCCAGTCTCACCTGGGCAGGGTAGCGGCCGCTTCGCACTGTCCGGAAGCACACCTCCGCAACGACCCTCCAGCCGTTCCATCACAGTGGCGTCAAGCGCGTCGTGCTCGCTCGCACGAAGTTCGCGCCGAGAGCTGTCGCGTTTTGGCGGAAGAGCGACAGAGATCTCGGCGACTGCTGTGTGGTCGAATTTGTCCAAGCTGGTGAGCATGGCGACGAGGTCGTTATTCCTCGACGACCACGGTGCGCTCTTCGGCCTGTGCGACCGCGTCGGCTGCGGCCTCGGCCTCCTCCCGGCTGGTGTGGTCTTCGGTCTCGCCTTCGCCGTAGTCGACGTGCCACATGCCGTGTTCCTCATAGACCCGGATCGGTAGTCCGCTCTCGGGCATGTGTGCCCCTCTCTATGAGCTTCGCCGCTCGACAGGGTCGTGCGGCGTATCAGGCCGACCTTCGACCTCAATCCTGACGATCGCGCTCGCGCGCACACGAGAGCACCCGTCGCCCGTCGAAAACCAACTGCGATCGTCGGCGTTCTCGATCTTCTCCATCAGGTCTTGGGCTGAGCCTTCTCCAAGGTCGAGATCGCACTCGTGGCCGCCCGCAAGCCACGCCCTCAGTCGCTCTGCCATGTCGGCACCTTAGACCAGCCCAAGCCAACAGCAAACGCTCGGCTTGCCCATCAGCCCTCTCACACGTCGAGCGCGAGTTCGGCAGGTTGAGCACGAATACGGGCTGGCACCACTCCGCGTCCGCGGTCTTGACCGGCTGGCGCTTACGCGGATCAAAACAACTCCTCAAAGCGGTGAACACGGTGAGCATCACACCAACCCTGACGGCAGCTAGCTTCCGAGGGTGAACACGCCCGTGAACACGCCGGGTGAACAAGATCACGCTCGAAGTAGCCGCCGACTGCTCGTGCGCAACCGCGCCGGGGAGTCGCAAACGCGCTCTCGCCGCCGAGGTCGGCTGCTCGCTTGCGACGCTCCACAAGCATGGAGCGTGTCGCGGTTCCGCCAAAACGCGACAGCGGCGGACCGTTGGCAGGCGTTGGTTAAAAAACAGTCCCCCGCGCTCCCCCGGAGTTCTCCGAGAGGCCTCGGACGTGGGTGGCCTGATTGGTTCGTCCGGTAGTGGCTCGCGATGACGCGAACGAGCGCCGCCAAACGAAGCTCCAAAACAGCGGGTCCGTAACCTTTTCGGCTGTGTCCCGGTCGGCCCGCCCTTCAGGCTGACGAAGCTCAGGCGGGCGCGACCGCGGTTCCGAATCCGGGCTGCCGCTCGGGCTCGAGCGCGGGCCGAGCTGCCGGCAGCGACCACACCTTGATCTTGCCCTCGCGCCCACGCACCTCTTGTTCGCCGGCGAAGACGAGGTCGTTCGCCGGCCGCACAAGCGCGTCGCACGTCGACTCCGCGATGAACGCGGAGTGGCCGGAGCCCTTCGTCAATCCCTCGAGCCGGGACGCCGTGTTGATCGTGTCGCCCATGGCCGTGTACTCGAGCCGCTTCTCCGAGCCGACGTTGCCCGCCAGGAACGCGCCGGTGTTGATCCCGATCCCCATCCGGAAGCCCTCGCCGAAGCCGCGCTCCCGGAACCACTCGTTGAACCGCGGCAGCCGCTCTTCGAGGATCTCGCGCGCCGCTGCGAGCGCGCGGTCGGCGTGGTCGTCCTGGTCGATCGGCGCACCGAAGATGGCCATGAAGCCGTCGCCCAGATACGAGATCAGCGTGCCGCCGTGGCCGAGGATCGCCTCGGTCAGCTCGCCGAGATAGCGGTTGACGACGGCGACGACCTGTTCCGGCGGAAGAGACTCCGCGAATTTCGTCGAGTCGCGCACGTCGGTGAACATGCACGTGCCGATTACGCGGACGCCGCCGAGGCGGAGGTGTGCGTCCGTCTTACTCAGAACCTGATTCACGACCTGCTCGGGGACGAAGCGCGAGAAGATGTCACGCGTCCGCTGGCGCTCAGACGCCTCGAGGAGATAGTGCGCTACGAGCGCTCCGACTGCCGAGAGCACGAGGGCGCCGAGCGGATAGACGACCTCGACGACGTGTCCATGATTGAACGCCGCCTGCGCAGCCACGACGAAGAGGCCGCCCCCGGCGATGGCCGCGAACGAAGCCGGCAAGGGCCGAGCACGGACTCCGATCGCCGGCAGCAGGCCAAGCCCGAGGATGAGCAACGCGTTCCACCAGCCGGAAACCGACGTGAGCGGGAAGCCGCTCAGCGCAGTCGCGATCGCATTCGCCTGGATCTCCGGACCGGACATGGTCGGGGTCGTAGGAGTCGGATGCACGTCCTGCAACGCGAGCTCGGTCTCACCGATGACGACGATCTTGCCACGGAAGAAGCCGGGCCGAACCTTGCCGCGCAGCGCGTCGGAGTAGGAGACAGCGGGGATCGTCCCTTCGGCGCCCGCGTAGTCGATCCACGCTGTCTTGCCCCCAAGCTGAGAGGGCGCGATGGCATGTCCCAGGAATCGCTCGGCCGCGGCGATCGAGAATGCCTTGACACCGTTGACGTCGTACCGGACGCGCCGAATCACCGCTCCTGGGTCAGAGGGGAACAGCGGCGTGCCCGCGCGAGCGCCGATCTTGTCGAGATAGGCGCCGCCGAAAAGGTTCGTCAGACCGTGCCCGTCGGTCTCGGTCGCCGCAAGCACGACGTTGCCTGCGCGGTCGACCGCCTGCAGGAGCGTGTCGTCGTCCTTCGTCGCCGCATCGAACAGGACGTCGAACGCGATTACCTTCGCGCCGGCCTTGCTCAATCGATCGATCAGCTCGGCGTGCACCGAGCGCTTGTAAGGCCAGCGCATGTGGAGATCGTTCAACGTCTTGTCGTCGATCTTGACCAGGACGACGTTCGACGGCGGCGTCTGCTTTCCGCGTACCTCGAAGCGGAAGTCGACGGAGCCGAGCTCAAGCCCGCGCATGACATGGGCGCGCGAGGCGGCGAGCGCCAGAGCGCTCGCCGCCAGTCCCACGCTCAGGAACAGAAACGTCCGGAAGCGTCGCCGTTCGTGCCGCATCAGTGCCCCGGCCTGGCCACGTAGCTCTGACCCGCGCCGAGCTTGATCGTCTTGTGCTTGACGAGGTCACGCACGTCGACGACGCCTTCCTGCACGAACGCCCTCGATCCGTCGCAGCGATCCTGCGTCAGCCACGTCGTGCCGTGCACGGTTGCGGCCAAGTAACGACCCCTCGTGCGGAACTTGCCCTTGCCGCTCCCCCACAGGTGCCGCACGACGCTCTTCATGGACTTCGCCTTCTTCGCCTTCTTCGGCTTCTTCTTGTCGAGGGACGCGAGGACGCGCTTGGCGGCCTTGCACGACTTGAAGTCGCTACCGCTGAGCCGCAGCACGGTGACGCCGTTCGCGAGTTGCTGCGTGATCAGAAAGCGGCCCTCGTAGAAGTCGGCGTGGTAGAGCGTGCCGTTCGCGTCGACCGTCGAAAGGGCGACCCGCCCCGCCGTCGCGTCCAGCTCACTTCCGAACGGCGCCTGCATGCCGGCCTTGAGCGGAACGAAGTCGGTCGTCCCCGCGAGGCGAATGAGGACGTCGCCGGAAACCGGCTCGATGTCGGCGTTCTGCCGGAACTGGGGCGGAGGCAGCTGGGCCGTACCGGTCGGGACAGTCGTCGTGGTCTGGCCCTGCGTCGACCCGCTGCTGGAGCCGGTTCCCGATCCCGGCTGCTGACCCGAACCGGTGGTGCCGCCCGACCCAGGCTGGGCAGCAACGACCGTGATCTGGACCGTCTCTGCCGTCGCGAACGTGAACGGCGCGTCGACGGTCCCCCGTACGGCGGCGGTGTAGTCGCCGGGCGCCGCCGGTGCCGTCACCACGAGATGGAACGACGCACTTGCGTCGCTCGGAATCTCGACGGGTCCCTGCCAGGTCAGGCTCTGGCTGGATCCCTCGCCGCTCCCGATCTGCGGATCGGTCGTGATCGCGCCGCTCGTCGAACCGTCCTGATACGAGAAGCCGCTCGCGAGCGTCACGTTCACGCTAGAGACTGCGACGCTCTTGGCGTTCGGATTCGTCAACGTCGCCGTGTAACCGGTGGTCGCCCCGGCCGCCACGCTCGGGGTGTCTGCCGTGAGTCCGAGCGTTATCGGGCCGAGATCGTCGTTCGATACCGTGCATGTCTTCGCCTCGCCGGCCTCGATCGTTCCCGAACAATCTCCCGAGAGCGTCGTCCAGTACCCCAGCGTCGTCTCCTGGCTCACCGCATACGGTCCGGCGTCGAGGGCCACATCAGTGCCGGGTGAATCGGCACCGCTGAACTGCGCCGGATTCGGCGAGCCGCCTTTGACGGCGAGCGCGAAGTCAGAGGCCTTCGCGGTCCCGTCGTTGTCGTTCACGACGTGCCCGACGACGGTCAGGTGCGCTTGTGGCTGGCCCGGCGGCGGATCATGCTGCGCGCCCTCGACCTCCGTCGACTCGCGCGCGCTGTCGTTGTCGTGATTCGGATCGTCGGCCGCAGAAGACGCGGTCGCCGTGTCCCAGAACAGCCCACCTACTGTGGCCCGAACATGCAGGACGACGGTCACACTCCCGCCATGTGGGATGTCGTTGAGCTCGCAGTAGACGGCCCCGTCGCGCACACACGACCTCGCACCTGTCGACGAGACGAGCTCGAAGCTCTCCGGAAGCGTGTCGACGAGGCGAACGCCGCTCGCGTCGTCCGGTCCCAGGTTCTGGACGCGGAGGTTGTAGTGGAAGTTCTGCCCCGGTCGAACCGGATCCGCTGAATCGGACTTGTCAACCGCGAGATCCGCACGTACCGGCTCCCCGTTCGACACGCTCTCCAGCCGCAGGCCGAAGCCCGCCGCTCCGGACGGGACACCGACCGCGAGCCCCGCCGTGGCCATTGCCAGCAGCGCCATCGTCTTTGCAAGGCGGCGCCCAAAAGCTTCAAAACGCATTTTGTCGTTCCCCTCCGTTCGGCTCCCTGGTTCGCCAGACGCTGGGAGCGGGCGGAATCTTCCGGGGCTTATCCACGGACATCCTCGCGCAGGGGGTCTGACCGGCGGCCTCTAGCGTCGCCCTCTCGGCGCCCGCGATCATCGCGAGTGCGTCCAGATTGAGGTTCACGGGATCTCCTATCTCGTCGAATCGTCGACGCGAGCATCCCAAGGAGGTTGCGTCGGCGTTAGCCAGCGAGCCGCACAGCGCGTGTCGGTCAGGCGCCAAACGACTGTCGGTTTTCCGCCGTGCTCAGCGGCCGAGCAGCGCGAGCACGGCTTGCGTGGCGAACAGGTTTCCGGGTTTCGGCACGCGCGTTTCCCACAGCGGAAGCGATGGCATTGGCGCCGGAGGCTTCTACCGCGGGGTCGTCCGCGCGGGGTACGGCAGCGCGTATCTCCGCGCGCTTGCGTCTGGCGTTGCCGCCGGAACCCTGCAGATCGAGGACCTCGGCCAGCAGACCGGCTTGCCGGACGAGGAAGTTGCCCGCCCGGGGCTCTTAACCCTGGTGGCTAGGGAGGCGGCGGAGGTATCCATGGGGCACGATGCATTTCGGGTCATGGTGCCATGGGTAGAGGTCGATTTCGACGTCGTACAGTGCGAGCGCCACGCGCACTGCCTGACCGGCAAACCGAAGGGCTCCGCAGAGGTCGGATCGGGGGTTCGCGAGAGCACAGAAGCAACGCACGGGGACGGTTAGCTTGTGGTCGCGCGCGCGATATCACAATTTGCTCGTTCGACGTAAACGGAACGAAAGCCGCGCTCCTGGTGAGTGGCCTCGCGCTTGTTGCATAGGAGGGCCCATCGAACGCACCCGCCCACACCGAAACCGAATTTGCGCACCCCACACGCACGGGATCGCCTTCTCGGCCGAGGAAGCCCTCGTCGTCCTTCTGCGCTCGGAGCTCGAGTCGAGCGGAGAGTCACCGCCTCGAGTCGGAAAGGAGGCAGACGGATGATCAGAGCTATTAGGAGGACAGCGACGAGACGGAGGCTCCGGCGAGCCGGCATGCTGCTCGTCGCAGTCGCGGCACTCGCCCTGCCGACTCAGGCGCTGGCGGGCACACTGGTGCCTTACGGAGGATCGGATAGCGGGAGCTTCGTGCTGGGCGCGGGTCCGTGCGCTTCAGGGTTCATTCCGCTCGACATCAACGGCAGCGGCCGGGCGACGCACCTCGGCAACTACGCCTACCACGCGGACGAGTGCTTCGACGGGGTAAGCGCCTTCTACGGCGTCTTCACGATCACGGCCGCAAACGGAGACATGATCTTCGCGACCTATTCAGGCACCGCGGCCGCCGACCTAAGCGGCTACGCCGAGACGGCGGTGGTCGCAGGTGGCACCGGACGTTTCGCCGGCGCAGAGGGCGAGTTCGAGGTCAGCGGGCTGATCACGGGCCCGACCACGTACAGCCAGACGATGTCAGGAACCCTGTCGAGTCCAGGGTCGTAAGAAGCAGAGCGCGAAACAGAACGACGGAGCCCCGGGCTGACAATCGGGGCTCCCCGTTCTCCACCCCCTGAGCCAGACTCGGGCGCTCGTCGGGCTCCCATTTCGCCGGCTCGATCGAGCGGCCCGCCGCAAGCCCGAACCGGCCTGAACCAGGAGTGTCGGGGTCGGTCTTTTGTGGCCAAAGCGGGTCCCGGCCTCGCGGCGATTGATGGTTGCCGGGAGCCCCGGGGGAAGCTTGCCAACCGGCCGCGCTGGCAGCGCGTCAAGCCCAAATCGCCACCAGATGCGGTCTCGTCCCCACCTCGTCGTCGCGAAACGTTGAACGTTGTCCGGCCCGGACAGGGCAACGACATCGGCGCTCCGACGCTCATCGCCGCGAAACGTTGAAACGTTCTCCGACCGGCAGGACAACGACATCGCACCAGGACGTCCATCGCCCCGAAACGTTGAAACGTAGTCCGACCGCGGGCACGATTGTCCCGCTTCCGCCAAGGCGCGACACGAGCCTCTGTCAGGCTGCAACTGCGAGCGACAGCTCGCGACTACTCGGGTCGACAAGAAAGGACCGTTCTCCGCGCGCTGAACGTACGTCGGGGGTGAGGCGGACCCTCAGCGATTCGAGCGCTCAGCGTGGGACGACCAGCACGTCGATCGGGAAGAACTGCGGTTGTCCGCTCTCAGGCGGCGGGCCGCCCATCACTTCCCCGATCGCCGGGCCGAGTTTCTCGTCCAGGAAGCGCTGGAACGCTTCGCGCGACTCCCAGATGTCGTACACGTAGTAGCCCTGGTCACCCTGGCCCGCGCTGTGGACGATCAGTCCTTCGGGCGCCTCGTCCTCCCGCATCGGGGCGTGTCCGAACATTTTCTCGGTGACCCCGTCGTAGATCTCCCTGGTGAATTCCGGCGCCGCCGTGAGCACTCCTACCGCCATTTCGCCTCCTTGCGTTTCGTGGACGCCGGATTCTAGGCGAGGACGTGCCCGAGCAACGGCTGAGCCTCGACTTCCGGAAGTCCTGGGCCGGACAGACGATCTCCACAACGCCAGAATGCCTTCGGCTCCCGCTCGCGGCGGTGCGCGAGAACGGAAGACAATCGTGAGGAAGGCGGTCCACTGAAAGGAGGCGCGATGACGAGTATCCAGCCGGAGCTGTGGGTCGAGACTCCGCGTGAAGCGGTCGCGTTCTACGAAGCTGCATTCGGCGCGACCGTCCTTCACCGTGTGGGCGAGGGGGATGACATCGTCGCGCAACTCGGCGTCGGCGACGCAGCGTTCTGGCTGGCTGCGACGTCCGAGGACATGAAGCGGCTCAGCCCCCGCGCGATAGATGGCGCGACCGGCCGAACGCTGCTCGTGGTCGAGGACCCCGACAGGGTCGTCGGGCAGGCGGTTGCCGCTGGTGCGACGGAATCGTCGCCGGTGAGCAGCGAGCACGGTTGGCGGCTCGGCCGGATCATCGACCCATTCGGCCACGAGTGGGAGATCGGCGTGCCTCTGGGAGCCTGGCCTCCGATCTAAGCGGAGCGCGAAGGCCGCGGCCGAGCAACGGCTACGTGGCCAAAGCCGACAACATAGGATGGAGCCGGTTAGCTCACCCCGCGGCTGTCGTCTCAGGGAAACGGCCTTAGCGGCGACTTGTCACCCACCAGCCAGAGGTGCCCGAACGGATCGAAGAAGCCGCCCTGCCGGTGTGTTCCCCACGGCGCTTGATGGTCGCGCACGCGATCAAGACTGCCGTTTGCGCCTGCCGCGAGCGCGCGCTCGACGAATGCGTCGGGATCGTCGACGAACACTTCGACTCTCACCGTCGTGGTCCCAATCTCCGTCGGGCTGTCCCAACCGTTGTTCGCAGGCTGGGCGAGGAAGAACGGCGCACCTTCGACCTCCAAACCAACAACGCTGTCAAGGTTCCACAGCTCCGTCGCGCCCAGCGCGCGCTTGTACCAGTCGACCGCTGTCGGCGCGTCCAGCACCGCCAGCATGAGCGAGATCACGGGTCCGCCGGCTTCTGCTGTCATGACCTGCTCCTCTCTTCGGCCTCGCGCGAGCGACCGCCCGTAGACGCGCGCGAATATCACATCCGTTCGATAGACGCAATTTTGTCGCCTTCTGGTGGAAAGGCGACACACACTGCCCCTCGTCGACGCGACCAGCGAACCCTTATCGGGCCTGCTCGTCGAGGGCAAGAGTTACCCGAAGGAGCTCTACGGCCCGGCTGTACGGCGGCAGACCGAGAAGTCGACGGAGCGGACCCGATCCGCTTACGCGCGGATCAGCGCAGTTCGCGCAGGCTGCCGATTCCGTCGAAGTCGATCAAACCGGCGCCGGGGCCGGCGCCGGCGCGCGTGATCTTGATGACACCCTCACGGACGGGCTCTACGTCGAGGCGTAGCCACGCGCGTCCTTCCTCGAGGTTCGCCCCGGGTGCCGGATCGTGGAAGCGTCCAGACCACGGCAGATCAGCCTCGGCCAGCTGCTCGCCCCCCGACTCGACGACGCAGTCGCCCTCAATCACAGTCTTCCCCTGCCGGATGGTCGCGCTGCCCTGGTAACGGATCACGAGCCGAACGTTACGCGCTCGGGGGCAGCCGCGACTGGTTCCGCAGCGACCTCGACAGCGAATGCATCGTCGACGAACTCCGCGAACTTCGGCACGGCATCGCGGGTCGCTCCCGCCCCGGCGAAGCACAACCCACTTCACGTTGGCATACGTTCCGAAGAGTCATTCATTGCTCGCGCAGAACAGCAAAGCGATAGTTGGTGTCGCAGATGAGCCAAGGAGCAACACGGCGCGTGCGCGGCGCAGGAAGCGGAAAGCCCTAACCGCCCACGCCCCATCGGCCTCGCGGCGGAAAAGTCCAGTGCTTAGCGTCGGCGAGCTCGACGGCGTCAAAGCGTGCGTTTTGCGCGTTAACAGCCGAGCCGAGATCCTGCCGACCTACAGGCTCGTCACGCCCGAGGTTTGCGCAATGTCCGAAAAAGTGGGCGCACCTGGGATCGAACCAGGGACCTCCCGCGTGTGAATGATGCGCAAGCCGACCGGCAGCAAGATGTGAAACGATGCACGCGCCGGTCGCGGACGAAAGCCGCCAACCGCCCGAGCTCGATCGAGCCGTCGGGCCCCAGCGTGATGTCGTCGACGATCCGGACGCCGTGGCCGAGGCGCTCCGCGCCGCACCACTGGAGCGCCTCCCAGATCGAGGGCAGGCCGAAGCTCGCCCGATTGAGGCTCTCGAAGTTCGGTTTCACGATCACCCCCTGATTTGGCTCTAGGACTGGCTTCGCGGGCAATCTGACCGTAGTCACACGTAGTCGTGCAACCCGCACATCTGTTTTTCTCAACAGGCAACGGCGGAGCCAGGGTTGGCGAGAGCCGAAGCGCGACAGTGCGCCACCCGACCCTCTCCCCGCGAAACCTTGAAACCTTGCTCCGAACCAGCGGACAACGACAACGCGGCCCCTGACCCCGTCCCCCGCGAAACCTCGTCCGACAGAACCCGCACGACACCAGAAGCTCTTGTCGCCTTTCCGCCAAAACGCGACAGAAGAATGCGTGCCATCATCGTCCGGTTAGAGGCGATCGACCGCGACCTCGACGAACGCGGCCAGTTCGGACGTGGCCGCGCGCAGCCTGCTCGAGTCCGAGGAGCTCGAGAACCGGATCGCCGATCCTGGCCGAGGTGTTGTACCGTGGTCATCCTGCGGCGTCTTCGCCGTAGTGCGGCATCACCAATCTAGGGGAGGGAACCATGCTTCGACACGTCACACCGATCGCGCTCTTCGCGATCGTTTTCGCCGTCTTCGCGCAGAGCGCCTCAGCGGATCCGCTGAACGCGAAAAACTCGGGTATCTTCACCGCCAACTGCGGCGCGACGCAGCTGAACGTCGTCGTGAACGGCAACGGCGAGTTCACGCCCGCACACGTGATCGGAAGCACCGCCGTCTTCATCCCGACGGCGTTCAACCTGACGTTCTCGTTCACACCGACCGGCGGCACAACGCAGTCGGAGACGGACACGTCCGCTAAGACACACCAGCCCAGCAACGCGGTCACCTGTGAACTGCCCGCAGCGCTAAACACCTTCACGAGCCCCGAGGGGACGTTCACCCTCTCGGGATTCGTGACCGGGTTCTTCACGCCGGCGAACTAGCAGACCTTCCGAACGTCGAAGCGCGATGCCTCGCCGACCACCGGCGGGGCATTCGCATTCGAGACCGCCGGCGATTGACTGCCGCTGTCCTTTTTGGAAGCGCGACAGAGTGGTCGCTATCGCGCTTTGGCGGAAACACGACAATCGTGGCACGCGTCGGACTTACGTTTCAACGTTTCGCGCGAAGGGTTGGGACGGATCTCGTTGCCTGCGGGTCGGACTACGTTTCTACGTTTCGCAGGGATGAGTATCGGAGCGCGATGTCGTTGCCCTATCCGGCCGGACTACGTTTCAACGTTTCGCGACGAGGACGTTGGGGGCGAGGCTGCGTCTGGTGGCGATTGCGCCGACCGAGGAGCGCCGTCGTCTCGCTGTTACCAAAGCCGTGCAAAGAGGCGACGAACCATGACCGGCGAGCTGGGCCGAAGCGGCGAGAGCGAGCTCGGCCTGGGACAGCGCATCCTGGAACTCGGCCTATTGGAGCAATGCCTCCTGGGCAGAGGCCTCGTGGGGAAGCGCCTCGTGGTCGGAGGCGTCCTGGGCCAGTGCCTCGTGGTCGACGTCCACGACCACCACCGCGTCGTGGAACACCGCCAGCTGGGCCGCTCTCTCCTGGCTCAACTGACATCTCACCGCAGGCGGCTCGCGCCCTGCGCGGGGTCCGCTGGCGGAAGCGCTCCAGACCCAGGTTGCACGACGCGCTCCCTGTCGACGCGGCTCATGCGCTGACGCCTGCTCGGTGATCTCGACCAGGCTGCGCTTCTGCTCACCCTACGGCGAGGACGCGCTCGTCGACCGGCCAGCAGGAACGCCGTAGCTGGGGAGGGTCGGACGGCGATCGTCGACCGCGGGCATGACTACGTTTCGACGTCGCACTCGCTTCACATATAGTCGAGCAGGCGTCGCTTCGATCTCGCGCCGCGCGCGTGTAACAGGCGGTAGCTGCGTGCCTATGGGTTCGACCCCGCTTCGTCGGGCGGAACCAAACATTGCGAAGCCAAATGGTCGTGACCGGCGACCCGATCAGGCTGGGCAGAGCCAGCGGCTCGCGGTCGATTAGCCTGCTCGTGTGCGCAGAGGCCTCACGGTGGACGATCTCGGAGATCTCGTCGAGCTCTCCTTCCTGGCGGTTCTGGCCACGAGTCGGCACGACGGCACTGTGCTCCTGTCTCCGGTCTGGCACGAATGGCGCGACGGCGGCTTCAACGTCGTCACTGGCATCCGCGGCGTGAAGGCAACGCATCTGCGGCGAGATCCAAGAGCAAGCATCGTGGTCTGCGAACACTCCCCGCCGTACCGCGGCGTCGAGCTCCGTTGCAGCGCACGACTCGTCACCGCAGGAGTCGAAGATGCAGTGAAGCGAATCGCGTCTCGCTACCTCGGTCGCGAGGCCGGAGCCGCATATACCGAGAGGGCCGACGACGACCTGCTCATACGCCTCGAACCGGGCGATCTACGTGCCTGGGACTTCGCCGACGAGTTCTCCTGAGTCGGCTTGAGGCCCCGTACCTAACCAGAGCCGGACTCATCCACTCGCACGGCTACCTGCCTGATGCTCAAGGTCTGCGAGAACTGCGGGCAGTGGCTGGAAGAGATCCGTGTCTTCGACGAACCGGCGATCGTCTGCCCGCACTGCGGTGCGCCCGTCGCTAGGTCGCAGCGTAGTTTCTTCGCGTCCGCTGAAAGCGCGAGGTCTGCGAGCACGTACGCTACTCGGCTTGGGACACCTGCTTCGTCACCGATGGGCGCCGTGTCGTTCTCGGACGGCTCGGACGCTCTGCCCTCGCGGGTGACGGCGTGTCCGTCGAGGAGGCGACGAGGCCGGGGCCGAGCACCGTGCGGCCGAGCCTCGAGCTCGACCGGGCCGTCGAGCGGATGCAGACGCGGCGGCTGAGCAGCCTGCCTGTGACGCGTTCGGACGGGGTATTCGTAGCCGTGATCCGGCGCGAGGACGCCGAACGGGTGCTCGGGCGGTCGTGAGCGCGGTGCGTAGGACGAGCGTCGCCGCCGCGGCCGGCACGGCCGCGTATCGGCTCGTCACGAGCGGCGCGCTCACGCTCGACCTGGGCGTCGGTCGGCGGCTGCAGCCGCTCGGGCCGCGCCTACGCACGATCGCGGCGCCGCGCGAGGTGGTCTTCGACGTGATCGCCGCGCCCTACCTGGAACGAACGCCGCGGGCGCTCGAGGAAAACTGCAAGTGTGCACGTGGTCGAGTCGTTTCTGCTGACGCCGAGCGAAGAGGGCACCGTGCTTCGCTGGCAGGGGGAGCTCGGAGCCGACCTCTGGGCTCTCGGCCGATGGTGGGGCCACCGGGTCGCGCTCGCATGGGAGCACGCCGTCGACGCGTCGTTCGCGAACATCGCCAACGGTGACCGGTACTTCTCCGCCATCGCAGACGGAGCTAAGCGCTGAACGACGCGCTTGCAACCCTCGACCGAGGGTTATCGGCCCTGAGGGGTTTCAAAACCACGGTTCACGCTGCCGTGCGGTAGTACTCGTGGATCACTCCGCCTAGTCGGTCACGGCGCCCGATCTTCCCGACGGTCGGTGGAGCGGTGGTCCTCCTGGGTCAGGCGGTTGGAGCGCGAGTCCGCGATGGGGACGCTCGCTATTGTAGGGAGATGAGACTGCGCGCGTGGAGTGTCTGTGTCGTCCGGTCGTTGTCGTAGCGTCGGCGCGTTCCGGATGCCGGGGGCTTCAGGGAGACGCAGGTTGGGCAGGCCGTCGCACATTATGGGTTGCGAGCCCGCTGTTTGTAGGTGGCCGCCCCTGCGACTGTCCGGGTGTGCCGTGCGCACGGATCCGTAGTTGTCGTGTCGCCCGCCTCGTCTCCGTCGGTAGCGAGCGAGAGCGGGAGGTGGTGTTCGATGCGTTTCATCGGGTTGGACGTCCATCGCGACTTCTGCGAGGTGGCGATCGCAGAGGCGGGCGAGGTGCGGCTGGCCGGGCGGGTGCAGACCGAGCCGGCGGCGCTTGAGCTATTCGCGCAGAGCCTCGGCAGTGACGACGAGGTTGCGCTGGAGGCGACGGGCAACGCGCTCGAGATCGCGCGGATCCTCGAGCCACACGTCGGCCGGGTGGTGCTGGCGAATCCGAAGGCGGTCAAGGGGATCACCCGTGCCGGCGCGAAGACCGACAAGATCGACGCGCGCACGCTCGCGCAGCTGCTCGCCGGCGGCTTCCTACCGGCGGTGTGGCTGCCGGACGAGCAGACGCGGATCCTGCGCCGCCGGATCTCGGCGCGGGCGCAGCTGGTCCGGCAGCGCACACGCGCGAAGAACCAGGTGCACGCGACGCTGGTGCGCAACCTGAAAGGCAAGCCGCCAGTAAGCGACCTCTTCGGCACGAGAGGACGGCGCTGGCTCGCCGCCCAGGACCTGCCCGCCGATGAGCAGGAGACGGTCGCGGCCTGCCTGCGCCAGATCGAGTTTCTCGACGGCGAGATCGGACTGGTCGAGCGAACGCTGGCCGAGCAGGTGCTCGCCTCGGCCGAGATGCGGCGACTGCTCACCCTACCCGGCGTGAATTTCGTCACCGCCGCCGCGTTGCTCGCCGCGATCGGCGACATCCACCGCTTCCCCACAGCGCGCCAGCTGGTCAGTTACCTCGGCCTCGATCCGCGCGTGACTCAATCGGGTGCGGAGCCGGCCCGGCACGGACGGATCAGCAAGCAGGGCCCCGGCGAGACACGGCACGTGCTGGTCGAGGCGGCCTGGCACGCCGCGCGCACCGCCGGACCGCTGCGCGCCTTCCACCAGCGAGTCGCCGCCCGCCGCGGCGGCAACATCGCCACCGTCGCGGTCGCGCGCAAGCTCGCCGTGATCGCCTGGCACATGCTCAGCCGCGGCGAGGACTACGCCTTCGCCCGCCCCTCGCTCACCCGCGAGAAGATCCGCAAGCTCGAGCTCGCAACCGGCGCCGAACGCCACAAGGGCAGGCGGATCGGCGTCTGGGCCACGAAGGAGCAGCATCGACTCGACAAGGAGCTCGCCGCCCAGGCCGAGATCGCCTACCGCCGCTTCGTCCATGACTGGCAGCCCGCGATCAAGGGCACGGGTGCCGCACCGGGGCGCGCATCCTGTGGGCCGTCAAGCGGCCAAGCAGCGCGGCAGGAGACAGCCCCAACCCCTGCGCTTTAGCTCGCGGTCACCCGCGCCCAGCGCAACTCTCGCAAAGGAGCCGCCAGCCGTCCAGCGGACTTGACTTACATCCGTAATGCGCCGTGTAGATGCGGAGCACACGTTCGAGGTGGCGGCGACCAATGATGAGCAGCCAGTCGAGGCACTCGGCGCGGACAGTGCGGACGAAGCGCTCGGCGTATGCGTTCGCTTGTGGTGCGCGGACTGGTGTCTCGATCACCGTGATGCCTTCGCTGTGGAAGATCTCGTCGAAGGCGGCGCTGAACTTGCTGTCGCGGTCATGGATCAGGAAGCGCATCCGTTCGAAGACGCCTGTGAAGCTGAGGTTGCGCGCTTGTTGGGTGACCCAGGCGCCCGTCGGGTTGGTCGTGCAGCCAGCAAGGTGGACGCGGCGGCTTTCGAGTTCGATGAAGAAGAGCACGTAGAAGCGTCGGAGCGAAATCGTCTCGACGGTGAAGAAATCGCAGGCGAGCATGGTCGCGGCCTGCTGGCGGAGGAACCCCCGCCAGCTCGGACCCGAACGCCTCGGCGCTGGCTCAAGACCGGCCGCCAAGAGCAGACGCCGCACCGTGCTCGGAGAAACTCGGAGGCCGAGCTTCAGCAGCTCACCTGCGATCCGCCGATGGCCCCAACGTGGGTTCTCACGTGCGAAGCGCAGGACGAGCTGTCGCACGCGATCCTCGACCCTCGGACGGCCCGGACGTCTCCGCGGCTGCGTCCACTTCCGCCGCACGAGTTCCCGATGCCAGCGCAGAAGCGTCTGCGGGGTCACGATCAGCCGTCGCCGCCGACCCGGAAGCATCCGGGCAAGCGCAGCGAGGAACGCGCGATCGGCCGCTCTGAATGAAGGACGCGCCTGTTGCCGGCCGAGCACGACGAGCTGATGGCGTAACACGAGCAGCTCGACGTCTTTGGCGAACTCGCTGCGCCACCGTCCGGCAAGCAACCGCAACACAGCCGAGAACGCGAGATAGGCAAAGGAGAGGAGCATCCGCCGATGCTTCCAGAGCAAACCTCCGGCCGGACCCAGACCGTGAACCTAGGTTTTGAAACCCCTCACGTCTGCCGCGAAAGTAGAATCTCCCTGCAAATCAGCCGTGACCGAATTTACGCACCCTACGGGCGCCGTGTAGCGGGCAGCCCGCCCACGAAGCTCCCGCGCTTCCTCCTCGCTCAACTCGATCTCGAACGGACTCTTCGCACGCCCTTCTCTTCGACGCCGAGCCGCAGGTCCCTTCAACCAATCATGCGCGTATTAACGACCGGGAGCACTTTAGTCGTCGGAGCTGCTCGGCTCGGATCCGCCGTCACCCGAGACGCCATCAGGCCCGGGATCCGAACCGCTCGAGTCGGAGCTGTCAGAGGGTTCGCCCGACGGCGAGCTCTCCAGACCGTTTCCCGGTCCGCTCGAAAGTGAGCCCGGGCCGGAATTGCCGGGATCTGAGGCCTCTCTACTCGAGAGCCATTCCTCGTCGCCCGGACCGGGACCGCTCGAGTCCGAGCTGCTCGACTCCGAGTCCTCACCCGCGCTTTCCGAGCCCGACTCGCTCGGGCTGGAACTGCCTCGCGCATCGTCGGCACGAGAGTCGTCACCGCCGCCACGCCCGCGACTCGACCCTTCGTCCGCCTCGCTGCGTTCCTCGGACTCCCTCGCGGTGGCGCGGAACGATTGTCGGACCGGTGGCAAGGCAGACGAAGGCGCGAAAGCCGGCGGCGCGATCTTTACGACGGCCCGAGTCGAGGGCGCGTGCGACACACGAGGCTCGTCCCCAGTAGCGAGACCCACACCGACAGCGACGACGCCGGCCGCGGTGAGCTTCGCGACCACGGCCACCGTACCGGCCGCCGTCGCGGCCTCTGATGCGCCGGGTCCGGGAAGCAGCCTCGCAAACACCTTTCGCACCGGCTCGACCGCAAGGGCAACTCCCGCGAGCGGACGTCTCGATCTGTCGAGCCGTTCCGCGAGTCGCCGCCTCGCGCGATAGAGGAGGGATTCCACCGCCGGCCCGGTCTCGTCCATCGCAGCAGCGAGCTCGCTGTAGGAAAGACCTCGAAATTCGCGTAAGAGCATTGCCTCGCGCTGCCGTTCCGGAAGTTCGGCGAGCTCCTGCCCCAGCCGCGCGACGAATGCATGCTGGGCCGCCAGGTCGACCGGGTCCGGAATGTCCGCCGCCAATCCTGCGGACAGCGGCGCTTCAGGATGAGCCGCCGCCCTGCGCGCGCGCGACCGACACTCGTTGCGTGCGATCTGCGCGAGCCACGCCTTCGCGTTGAACGGGCGCACACCCTCTCCGAGAGCGCGGTAGGCATGCAGGAACGCCTGCTGTGCGGCGTCTTCCGCCTCCTGCGGGTCCCGGAGGAAGATGTGGCACAGCCTGAGCACGAACGCACGATGCTCCAGGAGGAACTCGCCGGTTCGTTCCTCACGGCCAGCGGCGTTCGACCGTAAAGCCACCCTGTTCGACACTACCCCTCCACGGCCCGAGCGGATCTCGCTGGATTGTTAGTGATTTGTAAAGAGGGCGGAAACCGCGCTGGAAACCGACTGATCTCGCGTCGTAGGGGTGTCAGTAAGCTTCCCAACCGCACGCAAGGAGGTCAGAGGGATGGCAAGACGCAGGCGCAGACGCCGCTTCC
>WNGF01007053.1_pt1 | contig 17516 bp, 17 predicted proteins | sample 5400641 | NCBI WGS metagenome assembly WNGF01 (sample SAMN13153371, study PRJNA577476) | soil metagenome | isolation source: 80 cm soil or saprolite under grassland replicate 2 | place: USA:California | collected 2016-06-15
TGCCGCACTCATTGCAGAAGCGGACCCGTTCCTTGACGTCCTCGATCGCCGAGGCGAGCGCGAGCGCTTCGTCCTTCGGGCGCTGGAGCAGGTGGAACGCGAGCCGGTGGGCCGTGCGCGTCCCGACGCCGGGAAGGCGGGAGAGCTGCGCGACCAGGTTTTCCACAGCGGGGGTGAGCACGTGTCCTATTGTGCCGACATGGCCCGGTCGACCCCTGCGCGAAGCTATCGCTTCGCGCAGGATTTTGGGTACGGCCGCTTCGCGGCGGGACGCGCACGGGCCTAGCCCGCGCGCTCCTACGGGTCAGCGGTTGGTGCCGGTTCTCCTCCGCGCGGGCGGGGGCGCTGACGCGTCCCCGCCCACGTCAGGTCGCCTCCACGTAGTGCGGCTTCGCTCGCACTACGTTCCGGCCTCGGTGTGGTCGGCGCTCGGGCGGGCCTGTGCGACCGCGACGGCCGTGCGGTCGAACTCCAGGCGGAGAGCTAAAGCCCAAATGCCGGAGTTTGAGCGAGCGACGCCACGCTTTCGCTCGGACTAGGAACTTAACTCGCGGAGGCGCTCGCCGATGCGCGGATCTTCGACGAGCAGGCGATCGATCGCGGGTCGTGCGATCGCCAGGCAACGCACGCCCGTTTCTGCCCGGACGCGTGCAGCCCGGGGGATGTTCTCTCCGAGCAGCGCACGCTCGCCGAAGACGTCTCCCGGACCAAGTTCGAACCGGCCGTCCGGCGCCTCGACGACGGCCTGTCCTTCCTCGAGGACGAACAGGCCTGAGCCCGGCGCGCGGTACTCGATCAGCAGCTGGCCGGCGGGCGCCTCGAGCTCAGTGGTTTCCGCCGCCAGCCGCACGAGCGTGTCCTCGCCGAGGTCCGCGAACAGCGGTTGCGCGCGCAGGCGCTCGAGCAACGCTACTGACCGAGGCCGGGGAGGCCGAGCCCGCCCAGGGCGCCGCCCGCGAGTCCGCCCAGCTTCGACTCCATCAGCGCGCGTGCGGAACGGTTCGCCTCGTTCACGGCGGCGAGGATCATGTCCTCGAGCACCTCGGGATCGTTCGGGTCGATGGCTTTCGGATCGATCTTGATCTCCTTGATCTCGCCGGCGCCGTTCGCCGTAACGGTGACCATCCCGCCCCCGGCGGTCGCCTCGACCGTCTCGTTTGCCAGCTCCTCCTGCGCCTTCTCCATCTGCTCCTGCATCTCACCGACCTGCTGGAGCAGCTTGTCCATGTCCATCCCCATCGGTGTCGCTACTCCTCTCGTTCGCGGGCGTCCAGGGTTTCCTTGACCAGCTCGAGAATCTTCTCCTCGCCGGGAGGCTCGTCATCTTCGTCTTCGTTGCCGCGCGCCTCGCCCTCTGCGAACGCGAGCCCTAGATGACGTCCGGTCACCTCGTAGAGCGCCTCCGCGAGGAGCGTCGCGTTCTTCGGCTCCTCGGCGAGTTGCCGATGGAAGGCGGCGCTTGACGGAAACTCGACAGTGAGCGTGTCGTCCGCGAGGTCGGCCGGATGCGCCTCGCGCAGCACCGATGCCGCCGGAATCGAGCGCTCCTCCACCGCCGGGACGATCGTCCGCTGCCACGCCTCTTGCAGCTGCTCGAGCTCGAGCGAAGGCGGGGCGGACGGTCGCGTCTCTTCGGGGCGTGGCTCCTCGGGACGCGTCTCCGGGTCTGACCCCTGGCCATGGCTTGCAGGGACATGGCTCCGACTTTCGAGCTGCTCGAGGCGGTAGGAGAGCGACTCGCGCGAAAGGTCCGTGCCCGGTCGCGTCACCTTCACGAGTGCGAGCTCGAGCGGGAGGCGTGGGTCGCCGCCCTGGCGCATGTCCTCGATCGCCACCGCGAGCAGATCGACCAGACGGATCACCGTCGCCTCGCCGAGCTGATTCGCCTGCGCCCGGAGCCGCTCGCGAGTCTCGTCCGTGACGGGCAGCGAATCCGGGACCTCGCCCATATGTTGAACGAGCATCAGATGCCGCAGGTGCTCGAGTAGGTCGACGACGAGCCGTCCAAGATCCTGTCCCTGCTCGGACAGCTCCTCGACGAACGTGAGCGCTCCGGCCGTGTCGCGATCGACGACGAGGTCGCAGAGGCGGAACAGCGCCTCTTCCTCGACAGCGCCAAGAAGCTGGAGGACGGCCTGCACGGTGATCTCTTTCTCCGTCGCCGAAGCGAGCTGGTCGAGAGTCGACTCCGCGTCGCGATACGCACCGCGACCGCTCCGGGCGATCAAGGCCAACGCCTGGTCGGGCACGTTCATCCCCTCGCCGTCCGCGACCCGACGGAGCTTACGGACGAGATCGGGCAGGCGCGGCCGTGAGAAGACGAATGTCTGGCACCGCGACCGCACGGTCGGAAGTACCTTTGACAGGTCGGTCGTGCAGAAGACGAAGACGAGGTGCGGCGGCGGTTCCTCGATCAGCTTCAGGAGCGCGTTCCAGGCCGCGTCGGTGAGCTGGTGCGCCTCGTCGAGGATGTAGACCTTGTACCGCCCTTCCGCCGGCTGGAGGACGACGCGCTCCCGGATCTCGCGGATGTCGTCGATTCCGCGCTGCGACGCCGCGTCCATCTCGATCACGTCGAGCGAGGTGCCGTTCGCGATCGTGACGCACGGATTGCAGACCTTGTCCGGCGTCGGCGTCGGGCCCTGGACGCAATTGAGGCACTTGGCCAGGATTCGTGCCAGCGAGGTCTTTCCAGTACCCCGTGGCCCCGCGAAGAGATACGCCTGGCGTACCTGCCCCGAGGAGATCGCGTTCTTCAGCGTTCGGACGATCGCCTCCTGCCCCACGACTTCGTCGAAGTCCTGAGGGCGGTACTTACGGTAGAGCGCGGCCACTCCGGCGATCTTACTGGCCGGGCCCGGCGGCCCTCGATCGTCTAATCGGGCCGCGTTCTAGATCGACCCGGAGAAGGTGTCGCAGACCGCGGGGCGGCCTTCTTCGTAGCCGCGGGAGAACCAGCGACGCCGTTGCTCGGAAGAACCGTGCGTCCACGTCTCAGGGTTCACCTGGCCCTGCGTCCGTTCCTGAATGCGGTCATCGCCGATTGCTGAGGCCGCGTCGAGGCCGTCGTTGATGTCGGCCTGCGTCAACTGCTCGATCACTCGGGTCTCGAGAGCATGCGCGGCCCAGACGCCGGCGTAGCAGTCGGCCTGGAGCTCCGAGCGCACGGCGAGGCTCTCCGGCCCTTGCCGGTCGCCACGGACCCGGTCGAGGACACCGAGCTGGTTCTGCACGTGGTGCCCGTACTCGTGCGCGATCACGTACGCCTGAGCGAACGGCGCGCTGCCCACGCCGAGACGCGCCTGCAACTCGTCGAAGAAACCGAGATCGATGTAGACCAGCCGATCTTCCGGGCAGTAAAACGGTCCGACCTGAGAGCTCGCGACCCCGCAGCCCGTCTCCACCTGGTCGGTGAAGAAGACCGTGTCGGCATAGGCGTACTGCCTGTTGCTGCGCTCGAAGACACCGTCCCAGAACCTCTGAACGCTGTTGACGACGGCGACGATGCGGCAGTCCTGCCGCTCGTTCGCGTCCTGGCCCTTGCGGCACTCCTGGGACACCTCGCTCGGCGTGTCTCCGCGCCCAACCTGCTGGTCGTCGAGCGGCTCGAGCTGTCCCAGGCCCCCGCCGCCGCCCGAGAGCAGCGAGATGAGGAGATAGATAACCAGCCCGGCCAGGCCGAGGCCGCCGCCGCCCAGCGCAACTCCTCCGGGCCCGCCCATACGGCGCCCGCGGACATCAGTCACCTGGCCCGGATCAAGCCGAGCCCCGCGCCGGAACCGCACGGCCCATCTCTTGCCGGGCGTATGCAGCGCGAAACGCGGTCGAATCAAGAAGAGAGGCAGAACTGGCTCGCAAAGCCACTGCTACGATCGTCGCGCCGCGGCGGTGGAAGTGTGTGAACCGCGTCAGGGCCGGGAGGCAGCAGCGCTAAGCATTCCTTCCAGGCGCCGCGGTTTTCTCCCGGGCGCATAGCTCAGCGGGAGAGCGCCCGCTTCACACGCGGGAGGTCCCTGGTGCAATCCGGACTTGGAAGCCATGATGAGTGTCACCCTCGGTAACGACCGCAGCGCTCCGAAAAGACCTACGATTCTCATGGAGTCGTCTGCGTTCAGGACGATCAAGAGGCTCGTCAGTGCGGTGACAAGACCTTTCGGTAAAGACCGCAAGAAGGACGCGACCACACGCGCGGACGACGCGACCACACGCGCGGACGATTCCCCCGGCGGAGCAGAAGCCACAGACGAATCTCATTGAGTTTCAGTCGACGGGCGCACCGCTCGGATGCGGCGTTTTTGCGCGGCGCAGTGGCGGGCGTTGAGAAAGATCAACGTTTCTGAACCTTGACGGGCAGCGGCTCATCGGCGCACAATTCCTTCCTTGCACTGTCCACCGTCGCGCTGCGGCGACGTAACCTGGGGAGGTACGTCATGCGTCGAAGAGTCACAGTGGCGATTTGTGCCGTCGTCTTTGCTGCACTAACTGCGGGTTCCGGTTTCGCCGGAGAGGTTAAAGGCCCGCCGGGCACTCTCAACAACACCAACGAAACAGGCGCTCTGGATCACGCGAACTCGGCCTGTGCCGCCAGTGGTCTCAATGATCTCGACCAGTCATCCGGGCAGAACGTCTCGCAAGTTCAGACCGCGGCGGACTCTTGGAAGTACTACGGCCTTCCGAAGGGTGCCCCGGGCACGCTCGGACTCTGCAAGGGCGGAACCGGGGAAAGTTGAGTCTTAGGTTGGCCCCGGCGTCGGTCGGGGCCAACACTTCCCTGAAATCGCAGCGCAACCCTCTCGGGGTCGTCTCGTTTTTGCGCCGCGCCGTAGCAGCGTCGCGCGTCGCCGCCAATAGAAAAAACGCGGGAAGCTAACCGACGTCGTCGGACACTGTCGATCCGCGTCGGCCGTTGCAGCTTCGACACAACACGCGGAGTGGTCCGAGCGGGTGGCCGCCGATCGCGAGCGGCGTGATGTGGTCGGCTGTCAGGTTCGTGGTCGCTCTGCAGATGGAACACCAGGGCTGCTCTGCGATCGCTAACCGTGCTCGTCCCTTGTGCTGGTTCGTGTAGCCGCGTGCGGCTGTTCTGCTGCAGTACTCGCAGTAGCTACCGGCCTTGGTGAGTCGCCGGCGTCATCTTCATCGAGGCCGTCGCGCCTCAATGGAGCGAAGGCCCAGGGTTGGGACTCTGGTTGCTCACCCTCCCACCCCTGCGTCGTCGCCTCCGCTTGCTCCGCAACGCCGCGCACCTGCAACGGCTGCGGCTGCCTGTCGCTCAAGTCCTGCGTGCTCCTGAATCCCGATGACGAGGCTGCCGAGATCGGACCGGGCTCGCACTATCTCGTGCGCGACAAGGAGCTCGTGGCGACGCGGCGGTAGCATCGACCACCGGCATGGCTACGCCCGTCGACGATCTGCCAGCGGTCGAGGTCGAGGAGATCGTCCGCATCTTCACGCCGAGGAAGAGGCCGGCGGTCACCGCGCTCGACCACGTCTCGCTGACGATTCCTCTCGGCGAGATTCACGGCCTGCTCGGTCCGAACGGTGCGGGCAAGACGACGCTCGTGAAGATCCTCTCCACCGTCCTGCTGCCGACCGGCGGCAGGGCGCGGGTGCTCGGCCGCGACGTCGTCTCCGAGACGAAGGCGGTGCGGCCGCTGATCGGAATCGTCTTTGGCGGCGAGCGCGGTCTCTACACGCGCCTGACTGCGCGCAAGAACCTCGAGTACTGGGGCGCGCTCTACCGGCTCCCCGCCTTCGAGGTGAAGAGTCGCGCGGAGTCCCTGCTCGAGCGGGTCGGCCTCACCGAGCGCGCGGACCAGCGCGTCGAGGAGTTCTCGCGCGGCATGAAGCAGCGCCTCCATCTCGCGCGCGGGTTGGTCGGCGACGCGAAGGTGCTGTTCCTCGACGAGCCGACGACCGGGATGGACCCGCTCGCCGCGCGCGAGTTCCGGCGGCTCGTCGTGGAGCTCAAGGGCGAGGGCAGGACGATCTTGCTGACGACGCACGACATGGTCGAGGCGGAGCTCGTCTGCGACCGGGTCTCGCTGATCGACCGCGGGCGCATCCTCGCGACCGAGACGCCGCGTTCCCTCGGCACGCTCATCTCCCGTTTCCAGCGGATCGACGTCGAGGGCGCGCCCGCCGGGCTGCTCGCCGAGCTGGAAGCGCTCGGCGGCGTCGCCTCCGTCAGCTCGCAGCTCGACGGCGCGGCGCGAATCGAGGTGAACGAGGAAGGCGCGACGGCCGAGGTTCTGCGGCACCTGGTCGAGGCGGGCGTGACATCAGTGAAGACGTCGCTGCCGAGCCTCGAGGAGGTCTACGTGCAGGTAATCGGCGAGCGCGGACTGGAGATCTAGTGCGAGCGTTCCTGGCCGGCGCGAGGGTCCAGCTCAGCTTCATCCGAGCGTACCCGGACGCGCTGATCCCGTTCTTCACCGCGCCCCTCTTCACCGTGATCTTCATGATGATCTTCAGGCACTCCGGCCGGCCGGACCTCACAGGCTATGCGGCGATCGCGCCGGTCTTCATCGCGCTCTGGTGGCTCGCGCTGTTCCAGTCGGGGTGGGTGATCCAGACCGACCGCTGGAGCGGCACGATCGAGCTCCTCGTCGCGGCGCCCTCGAGCTTCGCCGCGAACGTCCTCGGCCGGATCGTGGCGACCACCATGCTCGGCGTGGTCTCCTTCGGGGAGGCGTGGCTCGTCGCGCGCGTCATCTTCGGCGCCGCGGTCACCGTGCACCACTGGTGGACTTTCCTGGCGACTGTGGTCGTCACGCTCGCAGCGATGGCGGGCACGGCTGTCGTAATGGCGAGCCTGTTCGTTCTCACACGGAGCGCGGCAACGTTCTCGAACTCCGCGAGCTATCCGTTCTACGTGCTGGGCGGAATCCTCGTACCGGTGTCGCTGCTGCCGAGCTGGCTCCGCCCGGTGAGCAGCATCGTCTTCCTCTCGTGGAGCGCCGACCTGCTCCGCTCGACGCTGCGACCTGGGTCGATCCACCATCTCGCCTTCCGCCTCGGAATGGTCGGCGTGCTCGGCGCCTGCGGCTTCGTCGCCGGCGCGCTCCTGCTCTCCTGGATCCTTCATCGTGTCCGCGGCAACGGGGAGCTTGCGCATACATGAGCCGCCTGTTCGAGAACCTGCGCGTCGCCCGCTTCGCCGTGCTGAGCGGCGCATACGACTACTTCGCGATCTACTCCCTCCGGAGCTGGGTCTTCGGGTGGATGGTCCGGGTGCTCTCGCAGGTGACCTTCTTTGCCCTGATCGGCAAGCTGCTGAAGTCGGACGAGCAGACGCAGTTCCTCCTGATCGGCAACGCCGTAATGATCGGCGCGATGGGCGGGATCTTCGGGCTGAACATGACGACCGCCGAGCGCGCGAACGGCACGCTCTCGCTGCTGGTCGCGAGCCCGTCGCGCCCGGTCGTCGTCTTCGCGGCGCGTGGCCTCTACGTCGTCGCCGACGCGGTCCTCAGCGGGCTGCTCGGGCTGTTCATCATCGGGCCGATCTTCGACCTGCATTTCCCGTGGCCGCGGGTACTGCTCGTCGTTCCGCTGACCACCCTCGTCGGGCTCTCGGCCTACTGCTTCAGCACGTTCCTCGCCGGTGTGATCCTGCGCAAGCGCGAGGGGCAAGGGCTGGTGGTGAACACGACGATCGTCGCACTCATGGCGCTGTGCGGAGTCAACGTGCCCGTTTCGTTCTTCCCGACGTGGCTGGAGTGGCTAGCGAGCCTCTTGCCGATCACGAACGGTCTGGAGGCGATCCGCGACACGGTTAACGGCGCGCCCGCAGCCACAATCGCGTGGAACGTGCTGGCCGAGCTCGCGGTCGCGACGGGTTGGCTGTCGCTCGCGCTGGCCACGTTCGGCCGCTTCGTCGGCCACGGCCGCCGCGACGGCTCGCTCGAGTACGCCAGCTGACCCTACGGTTTGGTCCGCGTTTACGCAGCCGCCGCCACGACGGCGACATAACCTTGCGAGCTGTCGGATGGCCGGTGACTGGATCGAACGGAACATCGTCAACCGCGGCATGCGTACCCTCGTACTGCTCGGACGCGACATCGACGGCGTCCGCATCCTCGAAGTGAAGGGCCGTCGCACGGGCCGTCCAAGGCGCGCTCCCGTCAAACTGCTCGAAGTCGACAGCGAGCGATATGTCGTCTCGCTCCGCGGCGAGTCGGACTGGGTCCGCAATCTGCGACAGGACCCACGAGCCCACATCCTCTTCGGTCGCGAGTCGGTGGCTGTGAACGCAGTCGAACTCCCGCCGAATCAGCGATCACCCATCGTTCAGGCCTACCTGGCCGCCGCTACTCGCAACGAGACGAGGAGAGCCCTAGCACAAGACCTGGCAGAGCTTCCCGTCTTTCGCCTTGACGCGGCCTGAGAGGTCACACGCTCCTGAAGGGACATCCCGCACGCCCGTGCAGTGGGCGGTGGCGGCCTAATCCGCAGCGAGCCCGCGGCCCGTGGGATAGAGGGGCGTGATGGTCGAGAAGTACACGCAGTTCTTTCGACGGCCGCCGTCTCGACGGGCGGCGCTGAGGCGTTGCGCAGCACACACCGGTTACGGCAGGCTTTGAGTTCATGGTTCCCGAGTCGAAACTGGAGCAGACCGAGCACGGGCTCGTCCCGAAGGGCGAGGGATGGTTCGTCCTCAACATGCGCGACGCCATGTGGCGTCACGTCGAAGGCCGCGGCGCCGTCTGCGTCGTTGGCGACGATTTCGAAGGCGAGCGGCAATTCGAACAGCTCGGCGTCAATCCGTTCGTGCTCAGGCCGGGCGAACCGATGGCCATGTACCACTGGGAGGCCGATCAGGAGGCCTTCCTCGTCGTCTCGGGCGAAGCAGTTCTGATCATCGAAGGCGAGGAGCGGCAACTGCGCGCGTGGGACTTCGTGCATTGCCCGCCAAATACGAAGCACGTGATCATCGGGGGAGGAAGCGGTCCCTGCCTCGTGATCGCAGTCGGCGCACGCGAACGCGACTCGCTCGGCTTCACCGTCGACGAAGTCGCGACGCGCCACGGCGCGAGTGTCCAGGAGGACACTATGGACGGGGGCGTTGCGTACGCTCCGTTCCCGCGCCGCAAGCCCGCCGCGTACCGCGACGGCTGGCTTCCCAGGTAGTCGTCGCGTTGGCGAACGTTTCGAGTCGGCGTACGGACGTCCGCCCACGCTCGGGTTCGCCGGGTACGTGTGGTTCAGCGCCGGCGCGTAGCTCGTCGTTATGGCGCGCCCCTTCGAGCCGGCGATAGGTGACAGCTTTCGATGAGCGTCGAGGAGCTTCTCGACGCCAATGCCCTCCCAGCGCAGACGACCACCGCCCTGCGCGATCGGTACCTGCCCAGCTGGATGAGAGACGGCCCCCGGTGGGGCGTTAGGTCCGGGGAGTCTCACACAACGCCGCGTCGTGCGACGTGGCGGCCTGTGGGGTGAACGACGGCCGGTTGCCAGCCAGCTGGTGGCGCTGGTGCTTGTTCGTCGGCAAGTTGGCGCCAAATCGCGGCGGTGCCGAGCCTTCCGGACGTGTAGAGCTCGAAGATGCGCTTCACCGTCGGCGCCGTGCGCTCGTCAGGGATCACTTCCTTTTGCTCGTTGCGCCGGTAGCCGAACGGCAGCCGTCCGGTCGCCCACTTGCCTTCTTCGCGCGTCGTTCGATCCCGGCCGTGACGCGGTCGACGATCGTGGCGTGCTCGAACTCGGCGAATACGCCGAGCATCTGCAGCATCATCCGGCCCGCAGCCGCGCTGGTGTCGAACGGCTCGGTTGCCGAGCGGAGCACGACGCCGAGCCGGTCGAGCTCCTCGGCCAGCTGGGCGAGCTGGCTGATTCTTTGACCCGAAGCTTCCCAAACCGCGTGCGCTGGTTCGATTCCGGCCGGGGGCACTTCGCTGGCTGAAGCGGAAAAGTTCCGCTAAGCAGCGGAATTCCGCCAATCAGCCTTCATGAGGGACCTTCGACTGCGGTCGAGCGTGTGAGTATGAACGGCGAGCCTGACGACTCCTAAACTCAGCACGATGCCGCCGTTGTACATCCGGTACGATCCCCAGCCGCCCGTGTGACAGACGAGCGCGATCTGATCAGGCTCGGAGACGTCTTCAAGACGTTCGAGACCCCGGCCGGGGACTTCACCGCGCTCAAGGGCGTCAACCTGACGGTGGGCTCCGGGGAGTTCGTCGCCGTGATCGGCAAGTCCGGCAGTGGCAAGACGACGCTCGTCAACATGCTCACCGGGATCGACCGACCGACCGCCGGTCAGATCTGGATCGCGGGCACACCGCTGCACGAGCTGAACGAGAGCCGGATGGCGCGCTGGCGCGGCCGGAACGTCGGCGTCGTGTTCCAGTTCTTCCAGCTCCTCCCGACGCTCTCGCTGCTCGACAACCTCGTCCTGCCGATGGAGTTCTGCGGTGTGTACTCCCGCGACGAGCGGCGCGCGCGCGCCGTTCGTCTGCTCGAACGCGTCGGAATGGCGGAACAAGCTCACAAGCTCCCCGCAGCGCTCTCGGGAGGTCAGCAGCAGCGAGTCGCAATCGCCCGGGCGATGGCGACCGACCCGCCGCTGATCGTGGCGGACGAACCGACCGGCAATCTCGACTCGAAGACGGCAGAGCGTGCGTACGAGCTCTTCGACGACCTCGTGATCGAAGGGAAGACCGTTGTGATCGTCACGCACGACAACGATCTCGCCGCCCGCGCAACCCGCACCGTCGTCGTCGCGGACGGCGAGGTCGTCAATGAATACGTCCGCCAGGCACTGGCACCCCTCGACCTGGACCAGCTGACGCTGGCCTCGTCGCGGCTGCGCCGCCAGACCTACGCTCCGGGTGCGCTGATCGTGCGTCAGGGCGACGAGCCGGAAGACTTCTACATCGTCACCGCCGGCGAAGTGGACGTCGTGCTCGCGCATCCGAGCGGACAGGAAATTCCCGTCAACCGCCTCCGCCGTGGCCAGTACTTCGGTGAGATCGCGCTCCTGCGCGGCGGCACGCGCGTCGCGACGGTGCGGGCGACGACGGAGGCCGAGGTCGAGGTGATGGCGCTCGATCGTGAGACGTTCGTGGGACTGATCGGCGAATCCGAGCTCGCTCAAGAAGAGCTCGACCGCGTGATCGCGGAGCGGCTGGCGCAGCTCGAATGAACGCGCGGATGCGCAAAGTGCTGGGCGACCTGCGCGCGAGCAAGGCGCGCACGGCGCTCGTGGGGCTCTCGATCGCTGTCGGCGTCGCAGCGGTCGGGACGGTCATGGGAGCACGAGCGATGATCCTCCAGAGCCTCCACGACAGTCGAAGCGAGGCACGGTTCGCAAGCGCGACGTTCGTCACGGACCCGCTCGACGCGCGACTGGTCGATCGTGTGCGCCGCCTGCCCGGGGTCGACATGGTCCAGGCCCGCCGCATCGTGACGGCCCGCCTCGCGGACGGCCGCGACCTGCAGCTGGTTGCCGAGGAAGATTACGAGCGCTCGCGACTTGCGCGCGTCACGCCCGACCGCGGCGCCTGGCCACCGCCGACCGGAGCGGTCCTCGTGGAACGGGCATCCCTCCACGAGCTCGGCGCAAAGATAGGCGCTCCGCTGACGGTCGAAGTCCGGGGGAACGCCGCCCGCACCGTGCGCCTGGCGGGGACCGTGCACGACCTCAACTTCCCCTCGACGAGAACGTCCGGCGTCCTCTACGGCTACGTCACGGACAAGACGCTGCGCCGGCTAGGCGATCGCGAGCGGCCGAACGGGCTCGGCATCGCCGTGTCCGGCAACCGGGACCGCGTTCTCGAAGTTGCCGCGAATGTCCGCCGAGAACTCGAGCGCAACGGGCTCGCCGTGCTGTCGGTGAGCGTGCCGAAGCCGGGGACGTTCTGGGCCACGGACGCCGTCAATTCGATGGTGCTCCTACTCACGGTGCTGGGCGTCGTATGCCTGCTGATGAGCGGCCTCCTCGTGGTGAACATCGTCTCCGCCCTCGTGACGCAGCAGACACGCCAGATCGGCGTCATGAAGGCGATCGGCGCGAGTCCGCCGACGACCGCGGCGCTCTACCTTTCGTCGGCCTTCCTTTTCGGCGTGCTCGCGCTCGTGTTTGCCGTACCGATCGCCGTCGTCGCGGCACGCGCATTGGTCGACTATTCGGCAAAGCTCATCAATCTCGACAGTCCGCGTTTCGCCGTACCGGGGAGCGTCCTTGCACTCGAGCTGGTCGCCGGCATCGCCGTTCCTCTGCTCGCCGCGGCCGCTCCAGTGCGCGCCGGCAGCCGCCTCACCGTTGGAGAAGCGATCACGACGCAGGGCCTAACGCAGACCACGGAAGGACTGGTGGAGCGCCTGGCCGCACGAGTGCCCGGCATGCCGGCCGCCGTGCGACTTGCTGCGACGAACACGTTCCGGCGAAGGCGGCGCCTTTTGCTCACCCTGGCGACAATCGTCCTCGGCGGCACGGTCTTCCTCAGCGTGCTCAGCGTCCGCGCGTCGCTGGGCGCAACGCTCGACGACGCCGCGCGCTACCGCGCCTACGACGCCGAAGTCGATTTCAATGGCGCCTATCCCGCAGCGGCGCTCGAGCGCGTGGCTGCCGAGACGGTCGGTGTCGTGCACGCCGAGGCTTGGCCCGTTGCGACCGCGGCTCGACTCGGGAGCAGTGGGAGTGCCGGCGAGACGTTCACGACTCTCGGCGTCCCGGCCAAGACGCGGCTGGTCCGTCCGGTGGTCCTCCACGGCAGGTGGCTTCGGCGAGGCGACACGAACGCTCTCGTCGTGAATACCGACGCCGTCAATCACGACCACGCGCTGTCTGTCGGCCGTGTCGTGCAGCTCGAGCTTGGCAGGCGACGGAGTACATGGCGCGTTGTCGGTGTGGTGCGCGGGATCATGCAAGGACCGGTCGCGTACGGCGTCGCCGACGGCGTCGCGCGCGCGGCCGGCGAGAGCGGTCTGGCACGGCGGCTCCAGATCGTGGGGACGCACCACGACGCCACCGCAGAGCTCCAGCTTGCGTCGGCCGTCAGACGACAGCTAGAAGACGCGGGCTACAGGGTCGGCGCAACGCAGACCCGTGCGTACCGCCGCGCGATCGACGAGCGGAACTTCAGGGTCCTCGTCTCGTTCCTCCTCTCGATGGCGATCCTCGTCGCGATCGTCGGAGGCCTCGGCCTCATGGGGACGCTGAGCATCAACGTGCTCGAGCGCTCACGGGAAATCGGTGTCCTGCGCGCGATCGGCGCCACAGATGCCGCCGTGTTCCAGCTTGTCCTCGTCGAGAGCCTTCTGGTCGCCGCGATCGGGTGGCTGGTTGCCGTGCCGCTCTCAATTCCGGCCAGCGCTTTGCTGAGCAACGCCGTCGGCCGCTTCTTCATCGGGACGCCGCTGACGTTCACGTACTCCTTCTCCGGCATCTTCGTATGGCTCGGGCTCGTCCTCCTCCTGGCAGCCGTCGCGGGCCTGGTGCCCGGTAGACGCGCGGCCCGTCTGACCGTCCGCGACGCGCTCGTCTACAACTGAGCGCGTGCGCTAGTTCCCCGACACGGTCCCGCGTGCGAGTATCTGCCTCTCGGTGGATGCTCACCCGTGGTACCGCGGACCGAGATTCGCGGCGCTGGCTTTAGCGCTCGCGAGCGTCGTAGTCCTGCACGCCGCCTCCGCGGCGACGCCGGCGCCCGCGGCGCAGCCGAACATCGTCGCGCAGGCACGGGCGCGGCTCGCGAAGCTCGCCGTACCGCGGGACGCCATCGGCAAGCCGAAGTCGACGCCGAAGTGGAAGCGGGGCATGAAGGTCTGGGTCATCTCCTGCGACCAGAGTTTGACCGGCTGCTGGATCCCGGCCAAGTCGTTGCAAACAGCGACGAAGCAACTCGGCTGGACGGTGACGGTCTTCGACGGTCATTCCAATCCATCCGAATGGGTCAACGGCGTCCGCCAGGCGATCGCGGCCGATGCGGACGTGATCATGCTCGATTCGGTCGACTGCAGCGCCGTCCGGGCGCCGCTCGCGCAGGCAAAAGCGGCTCATATCGTCATCTATGGTCTGAATTCGATCGACTGCAACGATCCCGGCGCCGGTGGCGGTCCGAGCCTGATCGACTACACCGGCGTGCCGAAGGGCTACAAGAGCCATCCGCAGTTCATCCGCGACTGGGGCCGCATGAAGGCCGACTACGTGATTGCGAAAACGAACGGCCGTGCGAAGGTGATCACCTTCAGCCAATCGGACGTCCTGGGGATCAAGTACGAGAGCGAGGCGATCAAGCAGGAGCTCGCCAGGTGCAAGGGCTGTCAGGTCGTCGCGAACGTCAGCTTCACGCTGCCCGACTTTGCGACCGGCGGTGTGTTCAAGAAGTTCCAGACGGCGCTGCTGCAGCATCCCGAGGCGAACGCCGTCGTCACTCTCTACGACGCGATCATCATTCTCGCCGTCGCCCCGGCGCTCCAGCAGGCAGGCCGCACCAAGATGATCGTGGCGGGCGGTGAGGGCGACCCATCCAATCTCGAGCTGATCCGGCGCAACAAACTACGGTCGTGCGCGTTCGCGGTCGCCGTCCAGGATGCCGGGTACCCGATCGCAGACAACATGATCCGCCTCCTCGCGCACAAACGACCGGTCGATCAGGCGACTGCTGTCTTGTTGATTGACAAGCAGCACAACCTCAAGAGGATCCACGGCTACTACAACGGCTTCTTCCCGTACGCCAAGTACTACAGCAAGCTGTGGCGGAACGCGAAGTAGCGCTTCGCGTCGCTCGTCTCTCGAAGGCGTTTCCGGGCGCACAGGCACTGCTGGATGTCGACCTCGACGTCCGACGCGGCGAGATCCACGCGCTCGTCGGCGGCAACGGTTCGGGGAAGTCGACGCTGGTGAAGATCCTCGCAGGCGTCCACGATCCCGATGCGGGGACGATCGAGGTTGGCTCCCGGATCTTCAGACACGGCCTCCGCCCCGGTGAGGGTCGGGCCGCCGGCCTTCACTTCGTTCATCAGGACCCCACGGTCTTCCTCGACCTGAGCATCGCCGACAATCTCGCGATCGGCCGCGGTTTCGAGACCGACGGGACCGGGCGCATCCGTTGGCGGGACGTCCGCAGCCGTACACGCGAGATCCTCGAGCGCTTCGAGATCGACGCGCAACCGCAGATGCACGTCGGGGCGCTGCGTCCCTCGGAGCGCACGATGGTCGCGATCGCCCGTGCGCTCCAGGATCAGGAAGGGCAGAAGAGCGGCGTGCTCGTGCTCGACGAGCCGACGACGTCGCTCCCTGATCCCGAAGCGGCGCTTCTCCTCGACGCACTCGGGCGCTACGCGACTGCGGGGCAATCGATGCTGTTCGTCAGTCACGACCTCGACGAGGTGATCGGATTCGCACACCGGGTCACGGTCCTGCGCGACGGTCGAAGAATCGGCACCTCACCGACGGCCGACGTCGACCACGATCGGCTGGTCGAGCAGATCACCGGCCGTCCGCTCGAGCAGATGTTTCCGGAGACACCGAGGGGCGCCGAGGGGGAAGCCGTGCTCGAGGTTCGCGACCTCTCCGGCGCTCGCGCGCGCGGGGTCTCGTTCAGCGTCTGTGCCGGCGAGGTCGTCGGGCTGGCCGGCCTGATCGGATCGGGTGCCGACGAGATCGTCAAGTGCGTTTTCGGCGCCGTGGTTCCCGTGGGCGGCACGGTCGTGGTCGCCGGCACACCGCTCCCCCCCGGCCGGCCGGCCGCGGCGATCGCACGCGATGTCTACTACGTCCCGGGCGAGCGCAGCCGTGCGTTGTTCCCGGACATGAGCCTGCGCGAGAACCTCTCGGCCGCAGACGTGAGTCGCTACTGGCGCCACCTACTGATGCAGAACGCTCGCGAGCGGCGTGATGCGCGTGAGACGATGAGGCGCTTCACGATCCGCGCCAAGTCCGAGGAGCAGCCGATCGCGTCGCTCTCGGGCGGCAACCAGCAGAAGGCCGTGCTCGCGCGCTGGTTGCGACACAGGCCGAAAGTCCTCCTACTCGAAGAGCCGACGCAAGGCGTTGACGTTGGCGCGCGGGCCGATGTCTACATGCTGATCCGCTCGGCTGCCGACCAGGGCGCCGCGGTGTTGCTCACGACGCTGGACTTCGTGGAGATCGCCGGCCTCTGCGACCGAGCCCTCGTTGTCAACGAGGGCCGGATCGTGGCCGAGCTGCGCAGGCCTCACATCGACCACGCGCGGCTCACGGAGCTCGCGTACGGAAGGATCGAGCGCGGAGTCGTTGCTTGAGCGTGGAAACAGAGGCCGGCTCGGGCAGGGCAACGCGCGAGTCGACCGGGCGGCGGCCCGGCACGGGAATGCTCCTGGAGATTGCCGAACGCTTCGGGCTCGTCTTCCTGCTCGTCGCCGTCGTCCTGTTCTTCTCCTTCTATGGACCGACCGGCGAGGCGTACGGCACCTGGGTGAACTTCCGCACGATCCTCGGCAACGAAGCCGCGCTGTCGGTCCTTGCGCTTGCCTCGATCCTGCCGCTGATCGGAGGGAGCTTCGACCTCTCGGTCGCGTCGATCATGCTCCTGGCCGACATCGCAACTGCCTCGGCAACGTCTCATCACGGCGCGCCGATCGGAGTCGCGGCCGCGATCGCGATCGCGTTGGGCGCGGCGATCGGGCTCGTCAACGGGCTCGTCGTCGCGAAGGCCGGCGTGAACGCGCTGATCGCCACGCTCGGCACGGCGACGGTGATCACGGGGATCGTCCAGTGGTATACAGGCGGCCTCTCGATCGTCACCGGTATCCCCGACAGCCTCACGCGGCTCGTCACGACGCAGTGGCTCGGCCTCCCGAGAATCGCGCTGTTCACCATCGGCGCTGCGGTGCTGATCTGGTACTTGCTCGCCCATACTCCGTACGGCCGATACCTGCAGGCCGTCGGATCGAACCGGGCTGCCGGACGTCTCGTGGGGATCGACGTCGACCGCGTGGTCGTGCTGAGCTTTGTTCTGTCTGGCACCTTCGCGGCTGTCGCCGGCGTCCTCCAGCTCGCGCACGATGGGAGCGCCAACCCGCAGATCGGGATGAATTTCCTGCTGCCGGCTCTCGCCGCCGCCTTCCTTGGTGCCACGACGATCCGACCCGGCCGTTTCAACGTAGTGGGGACACTCGTCGCGGTGTTCTTTATCGCAGCGACCGTACAGGGCCTGAACTACGCGGGCGTTCAGTCGTGGGTCCAGAACGTCGTCAACGGCACCGCACTCGTCCTCGCCGTCGGACTGACAGCGGTGATCGGCAGGCGACGTGCGCACGTCAGCCGGATGTCTAAACTCGAAACGACGTAGACGAGACGGATGCGACTCGACTTCGCGTGCGATTCGGCCCGTGGCAGACCTCCACAGGCTTGCGGGCCGCGCGCTCGAGTACGGGCGGGTGCCCTTCGATCGCGGGGTATTTGGACGGGATCACGCTTCCGACTGGGTTAGCGCAAAACGCGCGACCGGCTCTACGTCAGAGGCGTGCGCTGGTTCGATTCCGGCCGGGGGCACTGCTCTTCGATTGAGCGAAGAACGGCGCTTGCA
>WNGF01006151.1_pt1 | contig 17512 bp, 18 predicted proteins | sample 5400641 | NCBI WGS metagenome assembly WNGF01 (sample SAMN13153371, study PRJNA577476) | soil metagenome | isolation source: 80 cm soil or saprolite under grassland replicate 2 | place: USA:California | collected 2016-06-15
AGGGCTCCTGGGACGGGCTGGATTAGACACCCAAACGCCTACCAGGAGCCCCCCTCGCAGGCAAACCGCCCCGAAGCCCAGCAAAATCCCAGGTCAAAGACTCATGTGAACCGGCACGGCTTAAGTCCGTGGTGTTGGGCTGATGCGCTGGATCAGGGCCAAGTACGCGGGCAAGTCCGGGCTGAGCATGCAACAGATGCGGCGTCGCTTCTGCGACGTCGGATGGAGGTTCGCCCACGACGGGGTCGTGTTCACCGGCGCCTCCAGCGTCAAGGTGACCCGCTACCGCTACCGCGGCAGCAACATTCGGACCCCGTGGACCCCGAAACCGCCGGACGCACAGCCGGCGTCAGGGTAAGGCGCGCGGAGCGCCCGGTGCGGTGAGAGTCGCACGCCGGGTGCGGCGGGGGGACCGCGGGAAACGGACGGTGGTGACACCGGAACCGCGCCCGCGGTCCTACCCGATCCGGGCCTGGTGCCCGGGAGCGAAAGCACGCTGACGTGGGCAGGTGAGCCGTTGAAGGCGAACAGCCAGTAACTGCTGGAACCGAAGGGCAAGTTAGGCACCGATGACAGGACAGGCATTCGCTCAGGCGATGGCGGCCCTCGAGGTGAACGGACCGGAGGACCGGCCCCGGAAGCCAGAGGCACCCGCCGGGTGGGACAGGATCGACTGGCGGGCGCAGGAGGGGCGGGTACGGCGGCTGCGGCAGCGGATCTTCAAGGCGGCGCAGGAGCAGGACTGGGCCAAGGTCCGGAACCTGCAGAAGCTGACTGCTGCGGAGCCGGTCGAACACGCTGGTCAGCGTGCGGCAGGTGACGCAGCGCAAGGCGGGGCGCAAGACCCCGGGGATCGACGGGGAGGTCGCGATGACTCCCGAGGCCAGGGCGGGCGTGGCGGTGCGGGTGCACCAGTCCATCTCGTCGTGGAATCCCCGCGCGGTCAGGCGCGTGTGCATACCGAGGGCATCAAACCGTGCGAAGCTGAGGCCGCCCGGAATCCCCGTGATCATGGACCGGTGTCATCAGAACCGGGCCAAGAACGCGCTGGGGCCCGAATGGGAGGCCCGGTTCGAACCCCGGTCGTATGGGTTCCGGCCCGGCCGCGGCTGCCATGACGCGATCGCGGCGATCTGCAACGTGTGCAAAGGCCCCCGGGCCCAGCGCACATGGGCGCTGGACGCCGGCCTGGCCGCCGCGTTCGGCAAAATCGATCATGATCATCTTCTCGCCGCTATCGGGTCGTTCCCCGCCAGGGACATGATCCGTGGCTGGCTGAAGGCGGGCGTGTTCGAGGCGGGCAAGGGGTTCGCGCCGACCGGGGAGGGAACCCGCAAGGCGGCGTGATCAGCCCGTGCCTGCTGAACGTCGCGCTGCACGGGCTGGAGGAGGCCGCCGGGGTCAGCTACGTGACCTCCGGCACGCATGCCGGGGACACCAGGCCAGGTTCCCCGGTCGCGGTCAGGTACGCCGGCGACGTGGTCGTGCTCTGCCACAGCCAGGAGCAGGCCGGTCACGTCAAGGCGCAGCTAGCGGAGTGGCTGACGCCCAGAGGGCTGGCCTTCAGAGAGGACAAGGCGAAGATCGTCCACCTCGGTGAGGGCTTCGACTTTCCCGGGTTCAGCGTCCGCCGCTACCCCAGCCGCAAGCTGCTGATCAAGCCGTCCAAGGCGGCCATCAGGCGGCTCCGGGAAAGGCTCGCGTCCGAGATGCGCAGCCTGCGCGGCGGCAACGCGATAGCGGTCATTGCCACGCTTAACCCCATCATCCGGGGCTGGGCGGCCTATTACCGGACAGTGGTGTCGACCAGGACGTTCACCGCCCTGGACGACTACGTGCGGAAACTCACCTGCAAGTGGGCCACATGGCGCCACGCGGACAAGCCGAAACGCTGGATCGCCGGCCGGTACTTCGGCAAGTCCGGCAAGTTCAGGAACGACCACTGGGTCTTCGGCGACCGCGATAGCGGCGCCTGCCTGGTCAAGTTCTCCTGGACCGGCATCGAACGGCATGTGCCGGTTAGGGGCACGGCGTCACCCGATGACCCCGCCCTGGCCGCGTACTGGGCCGAACGGCGGCTGCGGGTCAGGCCCCCGCTGGACAGGTACACCCTGCGCCTGCTGTCCAGGCAGGCCGGGCTGTGCCCGCTATGCGGGGAGCCGCTGCTGGCCGCCGGCCAGCCACCCCAATCCCCCGGGCAGTGGGAACGGTGGTAGCTGCACGTCACCCGCAAGGCGATAGCCGCCAGCTACCTCGTCCACCACGGCAGACCCGGCCCGGCCGACGGTGACCAGACCCGCCTCGTGCACGCATCCTGCCAGCGCGGGCTCCACGCCCGCCCGCGCCGGAAACCAGCGCTTCACCCCGCGACGCCCTCGCGGCTTGCCTGAGCCGTGTGCGGGGACTGACCCGCACGCACGGTTCTTAGGGGAGGGCGGCGCAGCAATGCGCCGCCCTTACCCGGCCGTGTCCCCGCCCGGCGGGGATGCGGCCGCTCAGTCTAATCAGGCCGCCCGCCTGGCCCATTGGTGCGCGCGCACAGGCCGGCAGCGGCTGACAGCGGCTCGGCGGGAGCTGGCCGCGGTGGTCCCCATGAGGTGAGTGCGGCTGCGGCCTGCCGGGCGTGGGCCTGGCCGGCCTCGTACACCGCCCAGCGCAGGCCCGGGCGGCTGTCCCTGCCGGGACAGCCGCCCGGGCGGGCCCTTGCGGTCGGAGGACCAGACGGTGACGTCCAGCCCGGCGAACCGGTGGCGCGCATCCTGTCGAGCCGGTACCTCAGGCGGCACGTGCCGGGCGACGCCCGCCCGCGAACACCGCGGTCGGCCGCGCCAGGGCGCCGATATCGGTGACCGGGTCGCCATCGACGACGAGCAGGTCGGCGTCATAGCCGGCCCGCAGTCGGCCCTTCCGGTCTCCGAGGCCGCAAGCCGCCGCGGCAACCGAGGTTGCTGACGCCAGCGCGGCAACCGTGCCCACGCCGCCTTCCACCAGGAACGCCACCGATACGGGCAGCAGGCCGTGCGGTTTGGCGGCGGCGATGCCGCCGTCCGAGCCGGACATGACGTGCACCCCGGCAGCATGCATCTGCCCAACCTGGCGCTTGCGCATCTCCATCACCTGCTCGAAGGTCATCCCCAGCTTGTCGAGCAGAGCAGCTGCGGTCGGCGTCAGCGGTGGGACCCCGGCGAATCCCAGTGTCGGGCAGACCGCGGTTCCGGCCCCGGCCAGCCGGGCAAGGTCTTCCGCGGACTGCGACACGCCCTTATCCGTCAAGAACGAGCAGTGTTCGATGCCGTCGACGCCGACCGCCATCGCCATGTGCACCGCAGGCAGGCCGTGCGCGTGCGCGGTGACCGGCAGGCCGGCGGCGTGAGCCCCGCCCACCACGACCCGCAGCTCCTCGAGGATGAACTGGCAGAGCATCACCTGCGTGCCCGCCGTCGCGAACCCGCCGCTGACCATGACCTTAACCAAATCGACACCGCGCTCGGCGCGCTCTTGCACAGCGCGCCGAAGCTGGTCCTCACCAGCGGCTTCGCCGCCCATGTTGGCGCAGTGGCCGGCAGCGCTCGTGATCGGCGGCCCCGCGGTCACCACGGCCGGGTACACGCCACCGCCGCTCTGGCTGGACGAGCGCCAATTGAGCACAGCGAACCGCCGGTCCCCCAGGTCGCGGACGGTCGTCACCCCCGCCGCCAGGTGGCGCCGCAGGCTCTCGCCGATGACGGCCGCCATGCCGTCCTCGCTCGGCTCCTCGATCCGGTCCAGGCTCCCGTCCGCGCCGTCGGCGCACAGGTGCACGTGCGCATCGACCAGCCCCGGCAATACCGTGCCGCCGGGCGCCTCCAGCACTTCGCAGCCATCTGGCGCCGACGCGGAACCCGGCTCCACCCCGACGATGCGGCCCCCGTCGAACAACACTAGCGCCCCGCCCGACACGACCCGCTCCCCATCGAACGCTCTGCCCGCCCGCACCCCAAACATCAGCTCTCCCGTATTAGCCGTCTATCCGCACTGCCATCATCCGCGCTGTCGCGCACGCTCGTCTACGCCGCCAAAGCAGAGCCGACCCGCAGCGCCCACCAAAGACACGAGCGGCGACCGGCGACCACCCTGACCCTTGTCGACCGCCGTGACTGGCGATCAGGCCCTTGACCTGCTACAACGCGTGTAGCCCCGACCGGATTTGAACCGCCGCTACCGCCTTGAGAGAGCGGAACTAGACGCAGCTGACGGCCGACCTGAGCGGCCGACCAGAAGTGGAGGCGGTTGATGCGAAGCCGGTTCGAGGACGGTGAGTGTCACCTGCTCACGCCTGTCAAGTGGGCCGCCAAAGTTCCGGTACCTGGGCGACAGATGAGTTCCGGTAGGCGGGCGACATGATCGTCAGGCCATGTTGCCGGTGGCGGAGTTCTTCCGGCGGGGGCGTCCTTTGGGGTTGGCGAACGCGCCGAGCTCGCGGGAGCGGTCGTGCCGGATGGGGTGCACGCGGATCACCTTGCCGTCGCGGGACAGCTGCACCGGCCCGGCCACGATCGTCACGTCGACGGGCTCGCGGGCCCAGCGGCGGCCGCACGCGTACGGTGTCCCAGCGAAGCTGACCTCGCCGGCGCCGTCGGCGAGGCGGGTGACGGTCAGGCCGGCGGTGGCGTCCCGGGCGCGGCGTGCCACCCGGGCCCGTGGCTTGCGGCCGGCCTGGTCCTCGCGCAGCCGCTGCGCGTGCGTGGCGACCACCACCCCCGCGTGCAAGATGCCCGCCAGGCCGCCGGCCACGACGACCTCGACGGGCTCACCCGCATAGGTGGCTCCGGCGCCGTAGCTGAACCCGGCCAGGGAGATCTTGCCGTGGGCGTTCACCCACCGCGACACCCCCGCCGGCCGCTTCACCGTCACCGCCGGGGGAGCCGGTGCCTGAGCTGCCGCGAAATCATCAGCAGCGGCCAGGGAGCGGTCCGCGAGCCGGAACCGCTCAACCGGCGGCCGCCCACCACAGGACTGATGCGGGCGGGCGGTGTTGTACTCCGCGACCCAGCCATCCAGCGCGTCCTGGAGGTCCGCGACGGTCGTGAACAGCCGGTCCTTCGGGGTGAAGAACTCCGCCCGCATGGTCTTGCGGAGGCGCTCGATTTTCCCCGTGGTGGTCGGTGAATACGGTGCGGTCAGCAGATGGCAGATCCCGTTACCCGCGCAGATCTGGCCGGACTTCACCGGTCCCGGGCCGGCTGGTGAACACCTTCCCGTTGTCCGTCAGGATCTGCAAGCACCGCCGCCACGGGATGAACCTGCAAGTCATCGCCAGCCCGCAGGGAGACATCTTGTGGGTGTCTGGGCCGCTGCCCGGTGCGGTGCACGACCTGACCGCCGCGAGGATCTGGGGCATCGTGCGCGAACTGGCCGCCGCCGGGCTGATCGTGCTCGCGGACAAGGGCTACCACGGCGCCGGGGACCACATCCGCACCCCCTACAAGGGGAAGAACAAGCCGGAATCGCAGAAGGCCGCCAACCGCGCCCACGCCACGCTACGCAGCCCTGGCGAGCGCGCCAACGCCCAGCTCAAAACCTGGCGCATCCTGCGCAAACTCCGCTGCTGCCCCTGGCGGGCCGGGCAACTGGCCAAAGCCATCCACGTCCTTCAGACCCGCGAGCTCCAGACCCGCGTGATCGGAGGATGAAAAAACGCTCAGTGGGCGCGAACAGCCTATTACCAAGATCCTCGGCGCTATTACACGCGAATCGGTGGCATGTTGCTGGTCGCGACCCGCAACAGGGCGAGATCGCCGCGTGGGCATGGCGGACGGGCATCGTCACCGAGCGGCCCCGAGTCAGTCCTGCATGGCTTCAGTGAAGAACTCCGGTGGTGCGTGCAGGTCGTGGGCGCGGAACAGAACGGCGCGCTCGACGCCCATGGCCTTGCCGCACATCGCGGTGAACTTCGGGATGAAGTCCTCGGGGGCGGGGTGGTCCGGGAGCGCGGCCAGGTACGCGGCGTGCGCCTCGAGCGAGGCGATGCCGCGGCGCAGCGGCTCACCCGTGACCTCGACGCCGTGGGTCGCGCCAAAGCCGGCGAGCCCGGGGACGATGAACCAGCGCACGGCGTGCGGTTCGAGGTCCTCGTTGTCGACCTGCTCCGGGAAAACCCACCGGTTGCCCGCGTCGCGCACCGCGTCGAGCGTCGCGAGCCCGGCCGCGCGGTGGTCGGCCTGGTCGAAGCCATAGGGCGTCTCGATTTCGTAACCGGTGCCGAGTACGACGTCGGGCTTGAACCGGCGGATCTCCCGGCAGATGTCGCGGCGCAGGTCGAGGCCGTAGACGAGCACGGCGTCCGGATGTTCGAGGACGGTCAGGTGCTTGACGCCGACGACGGCGCAGGCGGCCTGCTGCTCGGCGACGCGCAGGCGAGCCGCCTCCTCGGGACGGTTCGGCATGCCGGCCTCGCCGCGGGTGAGCAGGAGATAACCGACCTCGATGCCTCGCGCGGTCCAGCGCGCGAGGGCCGCGGACGTGCCGTACTCCATGTCGTCAGGGTGCGCGACGACGCAGAGCACGCGCTGGAAGGACTCCTCGGGGAGGGCCGCCAGATCGCCGGAGCCGGCTCGCAGCAGCGCTGAATGAGGTTCACCGAACCTGCCTGAGGCCCATCCGGGCAACCGCGAATAGAGGTCCGCTTCTGCCTGTTGACTGAGCCCGCATATCCCGGAGCATGTTTTGGCCGCGACTGCACGAACAAGTTACGTTCGCATGGCTGTGGAAGCAGATCCCAGACGCCTCAAAGGCCGTGTTAGCCAGCCGTGACTACGGTGTTGCCGGAGTTCGCTCATTGGCTGCCCTTAGATGACCATGTGGCCAGCGCGCACGTCTTAGCTCCGGTCAGCGGGTATTCGTAATTAAGCGTCACAGTCTGAGACTGGCCAGGTGTGATGACCACGGGCAACGAGCCAATGGCCGCGCCGTTTGCGTCCGACTCGTCTGAGCTAACCTGAGCGCCGCTCGCGCCGTAGTACACAACGCTGATACGCACGATGTCAGCGGCTTGGGCCGAATCGTTCGTAAGGGTTACCTTGGCCACCGCGGCAGGTGCACCACCGCCCTCATTGTTCGTCGAGTATTTGCAGCCAGCCTTCAGGGCTGCGCCGCTGCCTGCCTCATCGACTATCGACGAGCCAGAGCTGTCACAGGCGCTGAGTGCCAGGACGGCCGCGACAATCGCCGCACCTCCGACAGCTCGATGTCTCATTTCCCGCCTTGCGAAACTTCCTCCGCCTTGTGCGGTTTTGTACCTACGGCAATTCGCTGCTCGCGGAGTGTAACACTATTGAAAGAACTCGGAGATGATGCCATCGCATAGGCCGAGCTGGCTGAATGGAAGCAACGTCGACTTGTCGGGCGAGGCCGCCTGCCCGGAGCTGGCCTCCTACTCTTGGCGGCGGTCCTGCTCACCGCAGGAGATACCCAGAGCTGGGGATATTCAGATCCATCCTGACCGCTATGGCACCTTCGGCATGCCGCTCACGATTGGCAGATTCGGGATAGCGGTGGCGGATCGCTTCGGTTCGAGTTGCCGGGGTGCATGATCAACGCGTCATTCTGCCGAGGGTCACACGCCATAGCGTAGACAGCAGGCCATGGTGTGCCCCTCATATAGCGGTCCTGCCAGCCGGCGCCGCAAGGCCTGGTAGTAAATTTATAATGCGTTCGTCGATACACCTAAAATTGAAGATGAGAGGATATACTGACGAAAGGCAGGGATGGAAGATGATTGACAATATTGAGTTCGCAAGATGGTTCCGCGCTAATACCGTCCGGAATGCGGTCTATTTGCAAGTACGAGCGAGCGAGGCGGACTGCTGGCCGAGCCATGCCGATTTCCTACGGCATCGTGCGAGGGAGTTGCTTGAATTCGCAGAAAGCATCGATTCGTGGATCGCTATGAAGTCAAGAGGCGCCGTATAGCTGGCGGTTCCGGCTGGAACGTGATTCAGGATGTGCGCCGGGTTATCTCAGCCGGGTCCAACTCGACGGCGAACGGCCGGGTAATCCGGCCCCTTGTTCCAGCGGTGAGCGTGGTACGGGTGACATACCGTCCGCGGCTCAGCGAGCACACGACGACCGTGGGGACGCCCTGCAGTTCTACCCGCCAGTAAACAGGGATCGATGCCTCGGCATACATGCCCGGCTTGATCGCCCGGTCCATCGACATGGTCGACGGAGAGACGACCTCAACCACGGCCAGAACCGCCTCGCACGGCAGCCTGGTGGTCGCCCTATCGGCCGCTTCGGCGGCTACGACCACGACGTCGGGCACCAAGAGCTTGCCACCTGGCATGGCGACGTTGACCGCTTCCAGCACCTCGACATCGGCACCTGCCGCTGCCGCCGCCTGGGCGAGAACGCGGTGCAGCCAGTATGAGGCCCGCTGATGGGCCACTCCCGGCGCCGGGCTCACGACAAGTACCCCACCTTCGTAAACCTCGAAGCGGGCGTGGTCACCGAGGTCTGGCAGCGCTTCGACATCGTCGGCTGTCCATGGGCCGGTGTGCTCCACCAGCGCAACGCTCATGCGTCTCACCTCCCTGCGTCATCCAGTCTGGCACCTGTGGGGATCCGTCTGGAAGGACGACCACGAAACCGAGTGTCTCACCAGTGCGAGCATCCTTCCGGCCGTACGAGGCTCGTGACATTCACTTGATTTTCGCGCAGTTTCCCCGGTGCAACGCTATAGTCGATCACGTGGATGAGTTCCTGAGCCGCGCGAGCGACATTCTGGTGCAGCGGGGCGTCGTTGCGATCATGACAGAGATCATCGGCGACGTGTACGTGAAGAACGCGACGAGACACGACCCCGTCCTGGGTGATGACCCGACGACGTTCGGGTTCACGACGTCTAGGAATATCGCAAACCGCTCGGTGCGGCGGCTTGAGGGTTTGCCGGGCGTGCGCGCACGCCTGGTTGACACTGCGCTTGAAGTCACGTGCGACGGCTACGTGCTGCGTCAGTACAAGCTACCGGGCACGACACGCAACGTGAGCGTGGACGCCATATCGTGGGAGGACAGCGAGGCCAAGCTTGACGGCGCCATCGAGAACTCTGCGATCCATCAGCTCACGTTGGATGCTGACGTGGAGGGTGGGCCAGCGGCGTTCGGCGGGGTGGTGCCGATGATGCGTCACCTTCGGATAGCTCACGCTGGTGATCTTGAGACCGGCGAGTGCGTCATCTACCTTGGCATTCCCCAGGACAATCGGGACGGCGGCGTGCCCTGGCTCGACGTTGCCGTCATCAACGGCGAGCCAGGCGGACCAGGTGAGGTAAGCCGCGGCTCGAACCCGCCATACGATCCTGCACCGCCATTGGGTCCGAGCTATGACGAGTTGCCACTGCCCGACGTTGGGCTGGGACGGCGCGCCGCACCGCGGCGAGTAGCACAGCAGCGGGACGCAGGAGAATGAACCGTGGCGACACGTCGCGGCCCTAGCGGGGAGGCTGCAACTGCGTCGCGTGCCTTCGACCCGAAGGCGTTGACGCTGGCCCGCCGGTTTCGCGGCATGCGCAAGAATGAGCTTGCGCGTGCCGTCGGCGTAACGGCCGCCGCGCTTAGCCAGTACGAGCTGGGCCAGTCGCGCCCGTCGGGCGCTGTCCTCGGCAAACTAGCTTTGGCGCTTGGAATGCCGGTCGGATTCTTCATTTTCGGGCACCCCGTGCCCGCCACTCCGAGCGCTGCGCATTTCCGCAGCCTTCGTGCAACTACCCACCTAGAGCGCGAGCAAGTACTGGCCTTCGGCGAGATTGCCTGGCGCTTGATGACAGGCGTTGAGAAGTACGTGGAGCTTCCTTCTTGCAAGCTCCCCCATCTAGCGCTGCCACTCGAACCGAATGCCGATGACATTGCTCTTGCTGCCGGTGAGATACGCAGCTCGATGGGCATAGGCAGCGGACCGGTACCGCATGTCGTGCGGCTGCTGGAAGCGCACGGGACAGTGGTGCTACTGCTGCCCAAGATGTCGAGGCGTGTTGACGCGTTCTCACACTGGTATGGATCCCGGCCGGTCGTCTTCCTGAACCCGCTCAAGGACGATAGGCCTCGGTCCCGGTTCGACGCAGCCCATGAGCTCGGGCACTTGATTCTGCACCACGATGCAGAACCTGGTAACAGGATCGTTGAGAATCAGGCGCAGGACTTTGCAGCGGAGTTCTTGGCGCCACGTGATGAAATCGTCAACGAGCTCCCTCGTCGATTGGACTGGGATCGCCTGCATCAGGTGAAACGCCGCTGGGGAGTGTCGCTGAAGGCATTGGTCTACCGTGCTCACAGGCTCGGAATATTCGGAGAATCGACGTATCGGAGTGGAATGGTAATGCTCGCCCAATGGGGCGATCCGGAGCCGGGAAGCCTCGGTCGTCGGGAAGGGCCAATTCTTCTCGGCAAGGCAATGCAGATTTTTGCGGATACAGGCACCGATCTGGGTACACTAATGCACGAGACGGGCCTGGCTGCCGAGATCGTGCAAGAGGTCATGCATGCGGCAGAAAGCGGGCGACCGCGCCTCGCGATGACGTTGACCTGAAATCCAGCAGGGGAAGCCATGGGCCAGGCGCCATCCTCGTCGTCCGAGCGACGCGCTCTCATGCCGCCGATCGCGCGTCGGGTGGGACTGGATACCGGACCGCGTCGGCAACCGGCTGAGCGCGCGTTCAGGCGGCGAGGAAGTCCAGCAGAGCCCTATTGAACTGCCGGGCGTGCGTCACGTTCACGCAATGCGGTCCCCCCGGGATGACCACCGCCTCGCTGCCGGCGATCGCCCGGTGGGTGCGGGCCCCGCTGGCTTCGTAGGGGAAGACGGCGTCGCTATCTCCGTGAATGATCAGCGTCGGCACGGTCACGGCCGCTAGGTCGTTGCGCAGGTCGGTATGCGCGAACGCGGTGACGCAATCCAGCGTCGCCTTCGCCGACGCCTGCGCCGCGATGCCGCGGTAATAGGTCAGCGTGGCCGAGCTCACCAGGTCCGCGCGGTCACCTGCGCGGAACATCTCGGTCGTAAAGCGGTCAAGGAAGTCCAGCCGGTCCGTGCTGAGTCCCGTCGTCAGCCGCGCGATATCCGCGTCGTCGAGCCAGCCTTCGGGGTTGTCATAAGACCGGTACGGATAGGGCACGGCCGCGCCGGCCAGGACGGCTTTGCCGACCCGCCCCGGGCCGTAGGCCGCCAGATGGCGGACGACTTCGCCGCCGGCCATGCAGGCTCCGACGAGCGTGACGTCGGCGAGGTCGAGGTGCTCGATCAGCAGCTGCAGGTCACGGGCCAGGGTCTGGTAGTCATAGCCGTCCCAGGGCTGGGCGGAACGACCGAATCCACGCCGGTCGTAGGTGATGACCCGGTACCCGCGGTCGACCAGCGGCCCGATCTGCCGTTCCCAGCTGCGCGCGCTCGTCGGCCAGCCGTGCATGAGGATGACCGGCCTGCCCTCCCCGTGATCTTCATAATGCAGGCACACCGGGGTGCCGTTCTCGGTATCGACGCTGTTGAAAGGCATGTGCTGAACAGTCCCGTGTCTCGTGGCCAGAGGCCCTGGCGCCCCGACACCCGATGTAACCACCTCCTCGGGCCGGTGCCCAGGCAGAACCGCATGCAGAATCCGCCCGGCACCTGGCGCCAGCCCGCACCGGCAGTTCTGGGCTCGCCGGGTTCTGCATGCTGTCCTGCATGGTCATCCGGCAGCAAGGCCGCTTAGCGTGGTTCGCGGGGCGTTGCCGGAGCGGACTGCCCGACAACGCTCATGACGGACGCTCGTGGGCGGTGAATAAGCCAGTGCATGACATGACAGCGATGATCAGCGACTCCTCACCCGGAGCACGCGGGAACGGCAGGCCGGCGATGCGGCCGGCCAGCGACAAGACCGCCGGCACGCGTGCCACACGGGAGAAGCTCGAGCGGATGGCGCGCGGGCAGCAGGCGTTGCGCCGCGACCTTGCCGCGGCGGCGATCACGAGCGCGCAGGCCCGCGAGGAACTGATTCCGGCACAAGGCGAACCGGTTCAGCGGCCGCGGCGGCGGGAGCGGGGGTGCCGCAGGGCATTGAACTGCGGCACTTGCGGTATTTCGTGGCGCTGGCCGATGCGGGCAGTTTCACGAAGGCCGCGGAGCGGATTTTCATCACCCAGCCGACCTTGAGTCAGCAGATCAGGCGCCTGGAAGAGATCGTGGGCACGCCGCTACTGCAGCGCCGGCGCGAAGGGCTGAAGCTGACCGCGGCGGGCCGCGTCTTGCTGGACGCGTCCCGGAACGTGCTGTCCCTGGTCGATCACGAGGTGAGCCGGACCCGGCAGGCGGCAGGCCTGGGACGGCAGCGGCTGCGGATGGTGATGCCGCCGGGCCTGCCCGAGTCCCTGGCCGTAGCGGCCACTGTCAGGCTGCGGGCGGCGGCGGCCGCTGAGGTGGATGTGGTCTGGCTGGAGACGGCGCTGGACGCGGAGTTCTCGCTGATCGGCACACGGCGAGCCGACGCTGGCCTGGGCTGGCTGACGGCCGGGCCGGAGGCATTGCCTGCCCCGCTGGAGGTGATGGTCTTGGAGGAGTTCGAGCCGCAGGTGTGGATCCCGTCTACCCATGCCGCGGCGCATCACGGCACCATCAGCCTCGATGAACTGGCCGGCCTGGAGGTCATCCACGGGCCGCGCCGCGCGCAGGCCGGGACCTACGACGCGTGGACCAGGGTGCGGCAGACAGTCGACCCGCGCTTCGAATTCACCGACCCGCCTTTCCGGCGCTCGCTGCTCATGACGCTGGTCTGTGCCGCGACCGCCGGCCGGCCCGCCGCGGTCCTGACCAGCCCCAGCACCGTCGCGGGCAGCCGGGCCTGGCCCATCCGGCGATCACGCCCGGCCGATACCTGCGGCATGGTCCGGGTCAGCCTCCAACATCATCCGCTGACCGCGTCGGCGGCCCTGGTATGGAGCGGCGACCTGCCCCGCCCGCTGCAGCAGATGCTCTTCGAGACCGCGGACAGCCTCACGGCGCCAGCGCCCCCCACGGCCCGCCGAACTGGTCTCCTGACCACCGCCTAACGGGCTTCGGCCCCAGACCGAACAGGCGTGCCGGTGACTGGCTGAGGTGAGCGAAACAGCCTCGGCCGACGACGAAACGGTGCCACGATATGCCCCGTTCATGGACCGCGTGCCGCGGTCAGGTGGCCCTTTGCCGGGCCAGATGATCGGGCCCAGCGATGCGGATCCAGGCGGCGCGGTCAGGCTAGCACAAGACAGAATTGGACGATCTGCACTATAGCTGTCCGTGAAGTTGACGAAGGTCTCGTGCGCACGGATTCGGCGTTAGGAACCGAACCGGGAGCAGCGCTGTCCGACAGGTAGTAACTATCCGTGATGGCGACGGCGGCTTCGGCGTGGCAAGTCATCTGTGCGCCCCCCGAGACAGCTGCCGTCATCGCCCAGCTCGTTGACGAAGCTGTTGAAGGGAGTTGAAGGGAACGGTGCTGGGCTATGTGTCGTACTGTGCGGTGGCTCCGAGGGCTCAGATTCCCCAGAGACGCTCATCCATGCCATGGCGAAGCCACAGCCAGCCAGGAGCGCTGCTGATCTCCTGTGCAGAGGTGAGTATCTCCAGCCGCGATGAGAAATGCGGTGAGAGCTGCGTAGCTGAGCACTGATGCCCGCCCTCTGAGTGGCCAGATCGCCGATTGCGCAGTCGGGTATGAGGTCATTCTCGGGGCCTGCTGCCGAGCTACAGATCAGCCGGATCTGGGCGGCAGGCGCCTTGATCGGCTTCGAGGGACCAGGTCGTCGACCGCCGGCGAGGTTGCTTCGGGGGGTGATTTGGCTGTGTTGGCCAGGTGGTGCGCGACGGCGAGTCCCCAGGGGACGCCGAGCAGGAGAACGAGCGCCACGCCGAGGAGCAGCGGCGTTGGATGTGCGGCGCCGACGCCGAGGCAGGCGCCGGCTACTGCGGCGCGCGTGCGGGTGAGCGGCTGGTGCAAGGCTGGGTCGCGTTGCCGGGCTTGCAGGCTTGCGGATACCAGCATCGTCGCGCATAGCACGACGGCGGTGCCCGCGCACAGTACCCATGCCGTGGCGACGGGGGTGCGGCCGTCGTGGGCGTGGTCGACGAGGCTGATCATCGCGGCGCCCATGGCGGCGATGGCGGCCGTGAGGGGCAGGTGGCTGAGCATCCACTGGGCTGTGGCCGGCCGTGTGGGCCTGGGGTGGCGCTGTCCGGCGAAGTCGAAGTATGTCCACCAGGCGCCGAAGCCGACCACGACGGCGACCAGCCCGACGCTGAGGGTGAGCCCGCTGATCGGCTGGCTCGCCAGTCCGGCGACGACACCGGTGAGGGTTTCGCCGAGCACGATGATGGTGAGCGTCCCGAACCGTTCGATGAGCGCGTCGGTGACGGTCAGCGAGGCCCCCGGGGCGGCCGTCAGGATCACGGCGGCGAATACGGCCAGGTAGGCGGCGTCGAGCAGGCCCCAGGCCGGCACGCGAGCACTGGCAGGCAGCAGGGCGGTGCCGGCCAGCAGGCCGGCGCAGGCAGCGGTCCCGGCGACATACAGCCGGCTCGATCGGCGGTATTCGGGGCGGTCGCCGCGTGCGGCCAGCAGCCAGAGTATGGCCAGTACCGCGAACAGCACCGCTGCGGCGACGGCGAACGCCGCTCCTCGCGCACCCCCGGCCTCGGGGATGCAGGCGCCCATCGCGGCGAGCACCAGGATCTGGACCAGGAACGTGCTGCGGCTGCGGGCGTCATCGTGTCCGTGCAGCTCGTGGTGGAGGCTGCCGTTGGCCCAGGCGATCCACACCAGCGTGAACACCACGGCGAACTCGCCGAGCCCGCGCCAGCTCAGGTGCCCGGCGAGATGGCGGGCGGCCTGGGCGACCAGCACGACCACGGCCAGGTCGTAGAACAGCTCGAGCGGGCCTACCACGCGCTCGCGCGGCTGCTCGCCGTGCGGGCGGGGCGGCCGCCACAGCGAGCGGCGCAGCCGAGCCCAGCGGTCTCCGCGAGTGGCTGCGCCGGCGCCCGGTGCGGGCACTGGCCCGGTCGTCAGGTCGCGAACGGCCGGGTTTCGGTCCAGTTGACCATCAGCTGGCGTTCGGCGAACAGCCACTGGCCGTCTTGCTTGGCTAGTTCGTCGAGATAGCGGATGGACGCGATCATCATCGTGCGCTGCCCGTCCTGGCCCACCTTGAGGTGATGGGCCAGGCAGTAGCTCTCGCCGGTCGCCCGGTCCCCGTCCAGCAAGATGGTGCTCTGCCCGTTGAAGTGCATGGTGGCGACGTACTGGTTGAGGTCGTCGAACACCGGGGCCAGCGACTCACGTCCGTGCAGCTCTTGAGTCGGCTCCGCGGCGGTTGCGTCCATGAACACGAGAAAGCGGGTGTCGCCGGTGAACAGGGCCATCTGGCCCTTGGCGTCGCGCCGGTCTGCACAGTGCGCGTAGGCGTCGATGAGTTCGCGGATCGCCAGCCGGTCCGCGGCTTCCAGCGGTGAGATCGTCGCATGGGATGTCATGGCGGGCCCTCTCGTGAAACTATTTGACACGTGTATAAAAACATGCTGGCGTGGCATGGTGCAAGCTGGGGGAGAGCGGCCCCCGGCGCTGAGCGACAGCCGGCCATCCGGCGGTTATGGCACGATTTGGGAGCGCAGCGCGATGGCTGACCGCACCGACCCGCGCATCACCCGCACAGCCCGCGCCTTTGAGCAGGCGGTCGTTGAACTCGCCTCACAGCGGCCCGTCTCCCAGATCACCGTCGCTGAGCTGGCCGACCGCGCCGGGATGACCCGCGCGACGTTCTACAACCGCTACAACAGCCCCCTTGGGCTACTCATCCACGTGCTCGACACCGACCTGGAGCGCGGGCACCGCGCGGAGGACGCGCGCCGGGCCGAGGGCCGGTACTCGGCCGCGGAGATGCTGCGCCTGGCCACCGCTGATGTCGCCGATCACGTCGAGCGGTTCCTGGCCGTATACCGGCACGCCCTGCACGATCCGGCAGACGGCGGAGTGTACGAGACGCTGGTACGCCACTTCGCCGACTACAGCGTGGCGTTCATCGCCCGGTCCACCCACCCCGGCCTCCCGGACGCCAACTATCAGGTCATCGCGCAGTTCGTCGCTCACGGATTCGCCGGAGCCATAAAGGCATGGCTCGGCGACGACTCGGTGACGAAAGCGGACCTGGTCGAGGCCGCCGTCGCCTGCGCACCGACCTGGTGGAGCTGACGCGCACACCGGCCCGGGCGACTGAGGAGCACGAGGCTTCGGTCAGGCGTCGGAACGGATCGCGAAGCCTTCCAGCTTGCGCCGCACCAAGCAGACACATGGTCATGGCGTCCGCCACAACGCCGGCGCGACCGCCGAATGGGTGCTTGCGAGACCACTCCGCCAGCCACGCCGGGGACAAGCACGACCCCCTCATAAGCCAGCACGAAAGGACCCTTCCCCGCTGTCCATGATCGTCCGCCGTTCGTCGGCGTCAAGCTCGTTCGTCCTCGCCGCTACGCGGCTGCGGGCGCTCCAGCTGGACTCCTCCAGCACGGCGACCTGAACCGGGCAGCTGCGAGGAAGATCCCGAAGAACAGTCAGGCCAGCCCGGCGACACCACGCAAGTCACCGGGCCAAAACCCATGCCCTCTTGACACCAGTGGCCCACATGGGTGCCACGAAGTGGCCGCTGCGGTCACGCCAGCTTGGCGGCATCGAGTTGGCGAAGCAGGCCGGGATCGTCGGAGGCGACCCAGATGGCGGAGATGACGCCGGCGGTGACGGTGAGAACGTCCATCGTGCGCACCTCGATGTCGCGCTGCGTGGGCGGCGCGCGTCAGGTCAGGCAGGATCTGGCCACCGGCGGTCGAGGCCTTCCTTCGCATCATCGACGGGCACCCTTGCGCGGCGGCGACTCCCGGCCAGTCACGCCGCGCCGAGCCGGCGGCCAGCATCGGGCTACGTCGACAGCATTATCACGCTGAGTGACCGGGGGAGGCAGGGAGAACGCTCGCCGAGCCGCCGATCTGCGCGTCAGTCCCGACCCGCCGGGGCACCGTCAGGGCCGTGCCGAACGGTCGTTATGTCGCGCCGGGGGATGGGCCAAGATCGGATCCAGGGAACTCGGGTGTTGACCGCGGGCCTCCAGCTGGCGGGGCCCGGGTGCAGGGGGGTGCTGACGTTACGCCGGCCGGAGTCCCGCGTTGGGGTTACCAGCGCGACAGCGGCCGCGGCTGGTCATCAGTACGCCTAACGAGATCTAGCCCAGCCCCGCAACTGTATGCGGGGCGTGTCCCACACCGGGGGCCTGGCCATCCTCCGGAGATGGTTGCCGCGACCGCCTCACCTCAAAAGAATGGGGCAGGGCAGGTGAGAGGCGAGCGATGAGTGCGGTAGCGAGGAAAGCCATTCAGGCGGGGACCCGGGCCAATGTCTGGCTGTATCGGCGCACGAGCGGCCGGGTCGGTGGCCGGGGGATGGGGCGGCTCCCGCTGCTGCTGCTGACCGTGCCCGGCCGCA
>WNGF01022914.1_pt1 | contig 17504 bp, 25 predicted proteins | sample 5400641 | NCBI WGS metagenome assembly WNGF01 (sample SAMN13153371, study PRJNA577476) | soil metagenome | isolation source: 80 cm soil or saprolite under grassland replicate 2 | place: USA:California | collected 2016-06-15
CCCCGGTCACTATGGTGACCGAGGCATTTGGCTCGGCTCGCTTGAGAGCCTGCGCGATGACGCTGGTGCGCCGCACGTGCCCAAGCCCGTAGCCGTCGTGAGAGAAGAACAAGTAACGTCCCATGACCGTTAAGAGGCTCGGCGGCGGACCAGTCGCCCTCGGAGGCATGGGAGTAATGAAGTGACCATGGGATCACCGCATGGTGGCCAATGGACAGTTTCAGCCTTGTTTGGGAGTTCTCAGCTCGAGGTGAAGAGCAAGGAAGAAGTTCCTCCAGAGAAATCCGTTTCCTGTACGAGAAGGCGCCGTAGCTGTTGAATCGCGGCAAGTGACCATTGGCTGAGGAGTTCTAGTCATGCCTCCGGCTCTCCCTTATGTCCGGGGGATCCGCCTGAGCCAGCCGCTGGGCAGACCAGGTTAGGATTGCCATTGTGTCCGGTCCATCCCCAAGATCGGAATCCCCCGGACAGGGGGAATCTGGGGTCACCCATTGGACCGATGCAGGTCCATCGCACTTGGCAGGAGCCTGAATCGCTCAGGTTCGTGCCCAACTGGTGCTCAGCTGCTGGCTGGCCCGTCCCTGAACACACGGACTTCCGTGCCAGGGGCTTAGGTCTGGTGCCGGACCGCCATCCGGTACAAGAGCTGCCATCCGGGCCTCGTAGCACGGAACCGACCGGCGCACGGTTAAGTGGCACTGGCGACGGATTCCTCGCGGATCCGCCCCCTCCTTGAACTTGACCTGGGGCAGACCAAGGAGCTAACCTGCGAGCTGGAGACCGCTGGGACCTTCGGGTTCCGGCGGTTTCCATTTCTGGCTCGACCCACGCTCCTCAGGTCCGGCGTCGTCGATCTCGGCTGAAGCTCGGCTTGCCCATTAGGGTTCTTCGAGGGACGCCACGCGCCACAGAGTGGCCAGTCCATCCTCCGTTCCCGGCCAGTGCCGGCGCACGGCCTCCCGTCCGGCTCGTCGGACGACCGAACGGAGGACGGCTGCCACCATGACGGCGTCGTCGGCATAGCCAACGACGGGGATGAAGTCGGGCACGAGATCGATAGGGATGGCCAGGTAGATGAGAAGGAGCCACAGCCGAACCCGAACTCCCCGGGGCAGGCTGGGGTCGGCTGCGATGCGTCGGAGGAGCCGCACCGTGTCGGGAAGAATCCGCAGGGCCTCCCTAAGCACCGATCCTCTCGGGCGGTCCACGAAGAGGAAGGCGACCAGCACCAGCCAAGCAAGCGCGAGAGCGATCCCGACCGCGATCAGGCCTCGCAAGACCGCTCGGTCCTCACCTCCTCACTGAGGAGGCCGGGTCCTCTAGCAGTGCCGGTACGTCGTATCCTGCCCCTTCCCGCGGCTGCCGCAGGGCGGCAGCCGGTCGTCAACGTCGTTCAGGTCGACGGACTAACGGCAGTTGGTACAGCAGTACCGGCCGACTCCCGGCTTCTCCCCGATGTCGTGGGTCTCGGCCACGGCTCCTCCCTTCTGGCTCGACTAGGGCTTAGGAGCCGGGTCTGACACTTGAGATCCTCCTTCCTTTGTCGTCAAGTCGACGCGGTCGGCTGGGAATTCAGGATCTTGTCGATCCGATCGAGGAGCTGTTGCAGGCCTATCGGGCCTGACCACTCGTCCACCTTGCGGCCGGACGCGTTGTAGAAGATGGTCCCCGGCTGCCCGATGTACCCGAGGCGATCGCGAATCTCACCCGTCGGATCGAACACGCTGGGATACGGATACCCCTCCTCCTGGATGAATGCCTGCGCCGCCGCCCGCTGGTCCAGGATGTCGACTCCCAGGAACTGGACCTCCGTGCCGTGACGCTCCGCGGCTTTCACCAGGTTCGGCGATTCCGCCCGGCACGGGCCGCACCACGAAGCCCATATGTTCACCACCACTGGAACGCCGGCGTTCGCGAGCTTACCCAACAGGTCCTGGAACCCAGCGAAGTCGAAAGTGGGAAGAGAGAACCGGTCCTTTGGGAGCATCGCGATGCCCATCGCGTTCGCGACCACGACGGCCGGCTCCGAGGGTCCGCTCGCGGATGTATCCTCTCGCCGCGGGCTCGTCCCTCCCGAGCACGCGGCGCCAACCAACGTGATCGCAGCCAGGATCGGAACCGTCGTCACCACGAACCGACCGGTCAGCCTCGGAGAATCCATCAAATCGCCGGACTGAACCGGTTGACTAGCCGGAGCACGGGAACCAGCAGCCGGACCCACATGCCGCTGATCAGCAGCACGCCGATGGTGACCATGAGCGTGCCCCCCACCCCGGCGAACCAGTGGTAGTTGCGGCTGATGAACCGCGACGCCTCCATCCCCCACCGCATCCCCATCCCCAGCAGAAAGATCGGCAGGCCGAGACCCAGCGAGTAGAAGAAGAGCATCAGGAGAGTCCTCGCCGTCGCGCCCTGCGCCGCAGCCAGGGTCAGCCTTCCCCGGCTGGATCCCGGACAGGAGCGGTCGGCCCTCCCGGTACAGCCACGGCACCCGCGCCCGGAGCGCGTACACCATCATGAACACGCCAAAGGACAAGACGAAGGCGCCGGCGAGGCGCTGGCCCACCGGGAGACGGAGCCACCTGCTGACCGAGCTCGCCGCGAAGCCGAACACGAAGGTGAACACGATCGTGAAGCCCATGATGAAGAGAAGGATCGGCACGGCAGCGCCCCGCCTCCCCTCCTCTGGGGCATGTCCACCGGAGACGAACGCCACGTACCCGGGAACCAGGGGCAGGACACACGGGGAGGCGCAGGAAACGGTGCCCGCGGCGAAGGCCAATGCTGGAGCCCACCAGGCTCGAAGCCCCGTATCCACGATTTCAGAGATCACTCCGACCTCCGCCTTCAGATCCGAGTGGAGGCAAACGAACCGGTTGGCGAATTCCCTCCACCACCAAGGACGCGCACGCAACGTCCGAGATTCCAAAACGAGTACCCTGCCAGAGGTAGGCTATTCCCCAGGAGGCTTACGGGCCGATGCCCTCTCCATGATGCCCCAGGCCCAGCGGTCGACCCGCTCGACCTCGAACCCCTCCGGTTTCGGGTTCTCGAGCGGCTCCCGGAGCAGGTGATCGGCCAGGAACCGCAGGAACAGCGGCTCCAGGAGGCGTTGGCCGGCCCGAACCACCGGCGAGGGACTGCGGACGTGCTCCAGCAAGAGCAGGTGGCCGCCCGGGCGCAGCACTCGCCACGCCTCTGCCATAGCCCGGCGGTCGTCGGGGATCGAGCAGAGGCACAGGCCAAACACAACCGTGTCGAAGCTCTCCTCCGGGAAGTCCAGGGCCTGAGCGTCGCCCAGTCGGAGTTCGACCTCCCGGCCCAGATCGCTGGCCCGCCGGCGGGCCAACTCGAGCATGGCAGGGGTGAGCTCGATCCCGGTCAGCCGAACTTCCTGGGGGTAGTGCGGAAGGTTCAGGCCGGTGCCAATGCCGATCTCCAGGACCTCACCTCGGGCCTGCGAGCAGACCCATCGGCGTCCCTCCTCGATCCGGAGCAGCCTCTCCCAGAAGCGCACGCTCCGGTCGTAGCGGGGCGCGAGCTTCCCGTAGACCTCCCGCACCCGGGCGGCGTCGGGCTCACGAGCCACGTCGCGAAGATACACGCACTCGGCCGCTCCCCTTCCCCCTCGGTCCGCCGCACGCGGCTCACCGGGGCGGCCTGACGGGGAAGATGCGGGCGAACGCGTCGGCGAAGATCCCGAGCAGGATGAACCACACCCCGACCACCACCAGGACGATGCCGCCCCAGCGCTTGACGCTCGGTGCACTGGCCCGAAGCCGCTCAGCGGTGCCCTCCTGCGCCCATCCGACCGTGAAGGCCGCGCCGAACGACAGGGCCACGATCGCGGCGGCCGCCGCCGAGAACGCGGCGAGCGCGGCGAAGACCCCTCCCGTCGAGAGCGCTTGTCCCGCCAGACCGGCCAGGATCGGCCCCGTTCAGCCGAACCCGATGATCAGGTAGGCGAACCCGAACAGGGCGAAGCCGGCGACGGGGCGCTCCCGCCGGAGGCGGGCCTGCCCCTCGGTGAGCGGCCGTGTCACCCGATCAACCCCATGGAAGGAGACGGGGATGAGCCCCGACTGAATGAGCCCGAGGAACACGAGGAGGACGCCCACGAGGATCCGCACAGTGATGCCGAGTGGGCTGGTAAACGTCACCGACCCGACCAGGCCCCGGCCCCCCAACCCGATCAGCGCACCGAGCAGCGCGAGGAACGCCACCGCCCCTGCCGAGAAGGCCCCGGCGAAGACGAGCACGGCTCGGGCTCGGCCCCCGCGCCCGCTCCTCACCTCTCTCGCCAGGAGCGTGAGGAGCAAGGGGAAGGAGCAAGGCGAGAAGAAGGAAGCCACGCCAGCCGCCGCCCCGAGGAGCAGCACCCCTGCCCCAGCCACCGAGGGCATGTTGAACCTCGGATACGTGATATAGCCGACGTACCCGGCCACTCCGAGGAGGGCGACGCCCGCAGCCAGGACGGCGTATCCAGCCCAGCTCGGCCGCCTGGGAGGCCGGCCGGGTTCCCTAAGAGGAAGCTCTCTCATCGTCCCCATCCCCTCGGCCTATCAGCTGACTTACGCGTCTCCTGCCCGCAGCGGTCGATCGACTCCGTGCACCGTATAGGTTCCAGTCGGCTGGAATGTCAACCCGGTAGCATGGGCCTATGCGGATTGGAGAACTCAGCCAGCGAACGGACGTACCGACCAAGACCATCAGGTACTACGAGGGCATCGGCCTGATACCGGACCCTCCCCGCACTCCCTCCGGCTACAGGGAATACGGAGAAGACGCCGCGGCGAGGCTCGGTTTCATCCGAGCGGCCCAGTCGGTGGGTCTGAGCCTCGGGGAGATCCGGGAGGTGCTCGCCTTCCGGGACAGGGGCGAAACCCCGTGCGCCCACGTGGCATCCCTCATCGAGCGGCGCGCGGCCGACCTGTCCGAGCGCATCGCGGCCCTCGAGCGGATGCGCCGAGATCTGGAGCGCCTTTCCAAGAAGGCCCGAGCGATGTCCGCGGGGAAGGCTCGAGACGCGGCCTTCTACCACATCATCGAGGCTACCGAGCGTTAGTCGCTGCAGGCCAGCCCCGTCACAACGGTGAGGCGCCGAGCCGCGATCAGGCGAGGAGCCCGGTCGTCTGGCCTACCTCGATCAGGTGCCCATCGGGGTCCTGGATGTACGCGCGGATTTCCCACCCGTGGTCCTTCGGCTCCGTCAGGAACTCCGCCTTGGCCGACCATTCCTTGTAGATCTTGTCGATGTCTGCAACACGGACATTGAGGAAGGCGCTGGTCCGGTCGGGATCGGGAGGCGTGGCGAGGGTGAGACCTTCCTTCGGCGCCGGAAAGTCGACTGCGTTCATCTGACACCTCCATTCTTCGCTGGTAAGGCAGGTGGTCCGCCCCTTCGCCCACTCTCCCGATGCGGAATGCACCTACCGCAGGTCGATCGGGGGCATCGTTCACTGCTTCATCTCTCCTGGAGTGGCTACCCTCCCGGCCACCACTCCTTGATCGCCCCGATGATCTCCTGGGGGGCATCCTCCTGGATGTAATGGGAGGCGCCCTTCAGGATCACGGTCATGTGGTTGGGGAAGGTGCGCTCCCACCGGAGCCGCTGAGGTTCCTTGAACGCGCGGTCACGGTCGCCCCACACGATCAGCGCGGGGAGGTGGGCAACGTGAGGAAGCCCCTGCTCGACCTCCGAGAGCAGCTCATGGGCGGCGAGGATCTCCCGAGGCATCACGTGCACGGGGACCCGAGACTGGGGCGTGGGATGGGGCCGCTTGTACATCTCCTTTTCGGCCGCCGAGAGCTTTTTCCGCTTGATCCCGCCGGGGACGAACACGTTCGTGAACAGGTCGAGACGCTTGATCAGGAAGCCGCCCGGGAAGGCGCTCCCCATCAGCTTCGAGAATCGCTCGAAGATCTTCTCCCCCCGAACCGGCCACCCGAAGGTGTTACCGATAACGAAGGCCCGGAACCGCTCGGGGTGACGGACCGCGACGGAGAACCCGATCGGCCCGCCCCAGTCCTGGACCATCACCGTGATCCCCTCCAGGCCAAGGTGGGTGACGAAGCCCTCCACCACCCGGGAGTGCTCGGCGATGGTGTAACCGTAGCTGGGCGGCGCTGTTGAGAGCCCGCCCGAACCCTGGATAGTCGAGGGCGACGCACCGGAACCGGTCCTTGAGTCCGTTCACGATGTGCCGGTACAGGAAGGACCAGGTGGGATTACCGTGCAGTCCGAGGAACACCGGCCCCTCACCCTCGTCGATGTAGTGGACACGCGCCCCATCGACCACCGCGAAGTGGCTCTCGAACGGGAACAGCTCCTTGTTCACCCACCCTGGCCTGGTCGCCATTGCCTCCCTCCAGGACAGAGACCGGCCTCCCTTACCGTCTGGTGACATCATGGCGATGTCGGTTCCTATCCCAACGCCGTTTCCCAGGGTCACCGCCTCTTCGGATGCCTGAACGACTCGACCTTTGCGCCTGGGACAGACCCCTCGGATTTCTCAGCGTATACCTCCTACCTTCTTAACCCATGACCGAGACCACGATGCGGTGGTACCCGCTCGCCCCCGAGGGGTGCGGAGGCAGGTAGGTCGCCGACTGGATGGCCCCGGTTCCGTCGGTGGCCCTGACGGTGAGCGCATGGATGCCCGGCCGCAGCGTCATGGGGAGCCGCCACCGCCGCCAGGCGAGGGGATCGCCCGGGCGTTCGAGTTCGGCCCGAGTCCACCTACGGCGGTCGTCGGACGATACCTCCACCCGCGAGATGCCGCGGTCACCCGCCCAGGCCACACCGGCAGCCATGAAGCGGGCCGGTACCTGCGCGTGGTCGGAAGGGACGTCGAATCGGGATTCTGTCCGGATGACACCGGCGGGATCCCATCCTCGCCGCACCCAGTACCCCTGAGCGCGGCCCGGGACGACCGACAGGGACTGGAGCCACTTGACGCTCTTGTAGCCGTAGTGACCGGGGACAAGCAGTCGAGCGGGTATCCGTGCTCACGCGGCAGGAGCGCGCCGTCCATGGCGACGGCGACGAGCGTGAACGGGAGCGTCGCCGCGTCGAGGGGAATCGTCTCGAAATAGCCGTCGGCGCCGCGGGCGACAAGGGTCGCTGCGCCACCGGATAGGCCGGCCCGACCCAGAACGTCCCTCACGGGCACGCCGGTCCAGATCGAATCGCTCACTAGGGCCCCTCCGACCGGATTCGAGATGCACGACATGCAGACCAACCGCTCGACGGTCGGCATGTCCAGCAGATCGCCGAGCGACAGGGCCAATGCCGGGCCCATTTGGCCTTCCACGGTGAGTCTCCAGCCGCTCGCGGCGACGATGGGATCCACAAGGTCCACATCGACCACGTAGTGGTCCTCGCGCGGCGTCACCAGCGGCGAGAGCCCCCCGATGCGGTCGAAGGCCGGGTCCGTCTGGACTCCGAGGGGACGGGTTGCCTCGAACCGTGCCGGAACGGCGGCTCGGAAGGCCCTCCACAACGCACCGCCGCCGAGTGCGAGCATCCCCACCCCCGCGACGAGCCCGGCGAGGAACCGCCGCCGTCCGAGATTCACCGAAGCTGCCCCCCGAGGTTCCGACCCTATGGCCCCCGCGGCGAGGGTTGCCGCCCCCGCCGCCACCAGGCCCGCGGCCAGAGAGTGTTCGATGGCTGGACGCCCTGGGTCCAGAGCTGCACCCCCCAGGGACGCCGCCAGTGCGGTCGCCCCGAGGAAGACCGGCCGCACCCGACGAAGCACCACTCCCCCGAAGAGCGCTCCGGCGATCGTCAAGGCGGCCAAGAGGCGGAGAGCCCACCGCCCCAGGACGTCGATCGCCATCGTGGCAAGGCCTCCGGGGTGTGGCGAATGATCCACTCTCCTACGGAGAACGGAGCGAACGGAGCTTCGGGCACGGCGATGTGCAGGAGCCACTGCGCGCCCAGGCCCGCGCCCGCCGGAACCAGCGCGGCCCCCCACGAGGCGACCCGCTCCGATCTCACCGCGAAGCGAGCACTCACCCGCCCGATGGCAGGAGCGCGCCCACCATGCCAGACGTGCGGTGGTACTTGCAGAAGAAGGGCACTGGCGCGCTCCCCACGTTCACGGTCACCGTGATGGTCTGACCGGCGGGAACGTCCTTGTCGATCCCGAGCGACTGGATCGTCACGTTGTGCAACGCCGTTCCCGTGTTGTGCACGGTCAGCGTCAGGGTCCCCGCCGACACGTCCGTGGCGCACGTGGGAGCGAAGAAGAAGTCGCCGGCCTGGATGGGCACACTCGAGCCTCTCGCCGCCACGGCGCCGTGGTCGCTGACCGGCGTGGGAAGGGCCGCCGACGCCGGGCAGGTGGCAGACGATCCCGCGGCGCTCGCCGACGCTGCCGCTGAGGGCGCGGAACCACTGCTACCGGAACCGCCGCAGGCCACTCCCGCCAAGGCGAACGCGACGGCGAGCGCAATGCGCATGGAACACGTTCTCGCAGCTCATGCCGAGCATGGTGCCCATGCCCATCATGGGGCCGGTCATCGAGTCGAGGTTCACGTGCCAGTGCCCGTAGCCGGACACGCCCGGCTTCCCCATCAGGTCGCAGCTCGGGTTGAAATTCGTGATCCGCACCACGACGTCGAACGAGCCCGAGACCGTCTCTCCGTCCTTCGGGGACAGGATCTGGATCGAGGGCTTCCCTGCGATGGTGGCGTCCGTGATCGCCGGCAACGGCTTCGTGGGCTCGTAATCGATCTCGATCTTGGTCTCGTTGTCCAGGACCTCGGCGTGATCATCCAGGGTTGGCACCACGGCCAGTTCGTGCATCCCCGGCGTGACGTTCTGCATCGAGATCTGGGCCGTCGGGGTACAGAACATGTTCACCAGGGATCCATCGATGAGTACGTGGTAGTGCCCAGTGCCCTGTGTGACTGGCTTTCCGGCCATGGCACAGGTGTCCTGAAATCCGGAAGTTCCCACGTGAAGGGTCACCGCGTTCGCGGTCACCTTCGTCCCGTCGGCGGGAGACGTGATGGAGACTTTCATCGCATCTGCCCACGGCGGCAGCGGCATCATGGAGGCGCTCGCCGAAGCACGGGGGGAACCCGAGGCCCCAGACGCGGCAGGGGGGCCGGAACTCTTGGAGCAGGCCGTCGCTATGACCAACAACCCAATGAGGGAAGCGGCGAGGCGGGGAGTCGTGTTCACCATGAGGTCCTCCGGAGACAGGCGACGAAGGCTCGCGACCACGAGCCGAGGCCGATTTGATTCGGGGGCGCCGGTTGGCTGTTCTCTCGCGGGGCTGCTCGATCACCTCCTCGAGCCCGGGCGATGGATCTCGGGCACGGAGTTCGTACTCGCCGCCGCAACGAGCGACCGGCGAGCGCGGATTGCCTTGGCTAGCTCTTTGGGATTGGGACGCCACGAGCGGGGCGGCGATTCCAGCCGAGGAGGGTGGCTGGATTCCTGTCTGCTCCATGACCTTCGGAGACCAGACGAGTACTGCATCCGCTACCCATACGATGTCCGTGCTGGCCACCCTCGCCGGCGGGATCACGTATCGGAGGAGGCCATGATGATGTGGGTCGAAACGGCCGCCGATGCCGGAGACATGGACAATGTCCTGGCGTCGCACAGCTTGAACCGGGAAGCTCTGAACACCCACCTGGCCCTGTACCGGACCATCATGTTCGGCTCATCGGGCCTCTCGCGTGCTGAGCGGGAGGCGATGGCCGTGTCCGTCTCGGCCGCCAACGACTGCCACTATTGAGTGATCCACCACGGCGCCGCGCTGGCCCGGGAGGGCGGGGAGGCGCTGGTGGAGGCGGTCGCCTCCAGAGACCTCGACGCCCTACCCGAACGGATGCGGCTCCTCTGCCGCTACGCGCTGAAGCTCACGATGACTCCGTCGGAGATGACCGAGGCAGATGTCCTAGTCCTTCGAGAGACTGGGTTCAGCGACCGCGACATCGTCGACGCCAACCAGGTGGTCGCGTACTACAACTACGTGAACCGCGTGGCCGAGGGCCTCGGCGTCGAGCTGGAGGGGTACTGGCCGCCCGAGGCCAGGGAGCGGCGCACGTACCGGGGACGGCCGGGGTGAGGTCGGCCCGATGATCGGAGCGGGCGCGGTGACGTGGAGCCTCGTGGTGGTGAGCGCGGTCCTGGTACTGCTCATCGCACTCCTCGTGGGCGCGTGGCTCGTCGGCCGACTGACGATCGATCTGGGGTGGGGCCGGACCCGACACGCTCTCGGTCCGATCGAGCTCAAGATCGACGCGCCGCGGACCGTCGTGTTCGACGTGGTGGCCTCCCCCTACCTTGGCCGGACCCCTCGCGAGCTCCGCGAACAGCTCGAGGTCTTGGAGCGCGGAACGGACCTCGTCGTCGCCGCGCATCACACGCGCCTGTCGCTTCTCACCTCGACCACCGTCGAGAGCGTTCGGTTCGAGATGCCCGAGCGGATCTCGTTCCGCCTCTTGCGCGGCGTGGCGCCATCGGTGACCGAAGAGTTCACGTTCGAGCAGGACGACGGCGGCACGGTAATGGGCTACCAGGGGGAGCTGGCCATGGACTTCTGGATCTTCGGCAGGCTGGCCGGCCGATTCTTGGTGAAGCCCACGTGGGAGCGGGTGGTCGGCTGCCACCTCGACGATGTCAAGGCGATGGCCGAGGAGCGCGCCCGGAGTCGGAACGATCGTGAGCCCTGAAGGGCGAGCTTGGGGCCGTCAACTCCGGACCGGAATCCGGGCGATGAACAATCCGTAGCCGAGGAGGCCGTCGCCGACCGCCTCATTCGCAGTGGCCAGCAACCGCTCGCCCACATCGAGAAGACTCCCGTCGAGTCCCACCGAGGCGACGTCGACCAGGCCCGCGCGGATCGCTCCGCGGATCAGGGCGAGCCGCCGCGCCACCTGCGCGAGGAGGTCGGCCATCGCCGATCGGTGGTCCTCGGCTACCTCCACGACGAATCCGGCTGCCTCCAGCAGCCCGACGTAGCCGCTCGCGGGGAGTGCTCCCGCCGCGCACGCGATCCAGCCGGCGAACGAGTCCAGGGCATCCGGGAGAACGCCTTCCACCGCGACGTCGGAAAGCGCCAACGACCCGCCGGCTCGCAGGACCCGGGCCACCTCCGCCAGCGCGCCCGCCTTGTCGGGCACAGCCGAGAGCACGCATTCCATGAACGCGGCGTCCATCGCCCCCGAACGGAATGGCGCTCGCTCGGCGTCGGCGATGACCGAAGGGGCGACGGCCACAGACTCCGCGGCCAGCGACGCGCTGTAGTCGGCCCCGATCGGCCGCAAACCCCGCCTCGCGAGCAGGTCGAGCGTCGCCCCTGGACCCGAGCCGATGTCGAGCACCCGGGCCCCCTCCTCGAGCCCAAGGACATTCAGTGCATGTAGCGTCAGCTCGGCGCCTCCGGGCCGTAGGGTCTCCCCGCACAGGAGCCGAACACCGGGATGTGACCACATGTCCGCGCAGCAGGCCTTCAGGTGCTCTGGTGCCGCTGGCGCGGCAATGCTCGTCACGCTGGCTCCCCTGAGGAAGGCGGCACGGGCCGATGGTCGGGCGCGAACCGGTACAGCGTGTTGTACACGCAGAACGGCACGATCCGGCCGTCGGGGAGAGCCTCCTGGATGCAGCACCGGACGGCCCGGGACAGGTCGAACGAGTCCCGGTCCATGAACCCCTCGATGGTGACGCCGAAAATCCGCTCGGGCATCTCGCCAACGCCCTCCATCTCTGCCAGCAGCGGCTCGCAGGCGCAGAAGAACGCCTCTGCCTGGCGGTCGGAGCCAGCCGGGGCCGATTTTGAGTAGAGCTTCATGAGGACCTCTCGCATCTCCGCGGCATCCCGCCGGGATCGGGGTCATCTCCCCGTCGTGCGCGTAGGCGAAGGTCGCCGCGGTGCACATCGGATCGCAGCACGGGACGGGGGTGAAGTCCTCCCGGGTGAACAGACCACTGTCCCGGTCGATGGCGTCGATCACGTCCGTCACGGTCATCCGGTCGGCCGGATCGAACTGAACGAACCGCCCCTCCCCGAATTGCGGCTGCACGGATACCGCGCGGACGGCAGGGTGCTCGGCCCCGAACCGCACGATGGCCCCAACCTCGTGGTCGTTCAGGCCCTTCAGGACGGTGGCCACCAGCACGACACGCACCCCCGCCTCCTGGAGGTTCGTCAGCGCCCGCATCTTCAGGTCATAGAGATCGGGCCGGCCACGGAGCACCCGGTAGGTCTCCGAGCTGAACCCGTCGAACTGCAGGTACACGAGCATGTCGCGCGCAGCGAGCCGCTGGCAGAACGACGGGTCGCGGGCCATCCGGATCCCGTTCGAGTTCACGATGACGTAGCGGATGGGACGGGACCGGACCGCATCGGCAACCTCGAAGAACGCCGGGTGCAGGGTCGGCTCACCGCCGGAGAGCATGGCCACGTCGGCCTGGCCTCCCTCCGCCCTGACCAGCGCATCGGCCATGGCCTCGATGTCGGCCAGGCTGGCATGGCGGACATGCGCCTCCCCGGCGAAGCAGGCCGGGCACTCCAGGTTGCAGGCCTCGGTGATCTCGAACACCGTGACACACGCATGCTGCTGGTGCTCGGGGCAGAACCCGCAGTCGTACGGACAGCCGTGGACGGTCTCCGTCGCCGTATGGGCCGGCCGCCGCCCCGGCCGGATGAACCGGCGGCTCCACTCCCACCACGAAGCGTCGGACAGGACCAGCGACTCGGAGTCGCCGTGCTCGGGGCAGGACCTGCTCAGGTACACCTTGCCGTCGCGTTCGATGTTGCGGCCGGCCACGACGCGAAGGCAGCGGGGGCAAAGGGCCCGGGTCTCGCTCAACACGCGCCCGGTCATCGGTGATGCGTTCGTTCCTCTGGGCTCCGTCGTCACTGCGACCTCCTCCAGACCTCCGGACGCGATCGAGCGCCCAACGGTTCCCGATCGGGCCGTCAGGCCGCGCTTTCCTCTCGCGCGACGATCGCGCGGGCCGCCTCGACCAGTCCGGAGGCCAGCACGTCGGGTTCGGGATAGACCGAGAGGTAGCGCTTCTCCAGGTGACTCACCCAGCACGTCCGCAGGCCGGCCCGGGTCGCTCCCGCGACGTCCCATGCATGGGCAGCGATCAACCACAGTGCCCCCGGCCCCGCCTCTTGCCTGGCCATCTCGTACACGTCTGGGTGTGGCTTGGTCTTCCCGATCCGATCGCACGACAGAAAGGCAGAGAAACGATCCTCCAAACCCGCCCGTGAGAGGAGGTGCCGGGTCGATTCCTCGCTCCCCATGGTCAGGGCGACCATTCGCCAGCCGGCCTCGAACAGGACGGAGCAGGCTTGGTCGGCCCCATCGATTGGATCCAACTCGGAGAATGCCTCCATGACCTGAGCAGCCTTCTCCTCACTGGCTTCGACACCGACCGAGTCGAGCATCCGAGGGAGGGCCGCCCCCAGGAACTCCTTCAGCGGACGGTACCCGCCGGCATGGGACCAGGCGGCATGGGACCAGGCGAAGGCATCCCGAAGCGCCTGGGCGAACCACAGCTCGAGCGCCTCCCGTGGAGCACCAAGGGCGATCAGTCGATCCCTGGGACGGTCGAGGCTGAACAAGGTGCCGATGACATCGAACGCCACCGTCGGTCGGTCATGTTCCCCGGCCACAGTCCTCCCCGTGATCCTCGCCGTGCCTACCCTGCAAGCGCTATGAGGAAACCAAGCGGGTCATGTCGAGACGCCCAGGTGCTGCTGGATCGCCTGGCTGAGACTCCCCGCATCCAGCGGGCCCACTTGTACGTAAACGATCTCTCCCCCGGGCCGGATGAAGATCGTCGTCGGCATCCCGGTCGACCCGATTGCCCTGAAGAAGTCTCCCTTGGCGTCGATACCAAGCGGGTAGCGTACGCCCGTCTCTTTGGCCAGAGCCGCGCTCGCGCTCTTTGCATCTGACTGCGACACGCCGAGGAAGGCCACGTCCGACCCGAACCGCTCGTGTACTTCCTGGAAGGCAGGCATCTCGGCGATGCAGTACGGGCACCAGGAAGCGAAGAAGTTCAGGACCAAAGGCTTCGACCTGAACTGGTCGTAGCTCACCGTGCCGCCGCTTTGGAGCGCCGGCAGCTTCAGGCTCCGCAGGGTACCGCCGGTTCGGAGGTCGCCGGCGAAGGCCACGCCTCCGGACCCACCCCGGACGGCCGCGAACACCAGGCCGGCCGTCACCGCGATCATCACAGCGATGCCAAGCCCTCTTCGAAGGGCTCGCACCCTGGTCTGCTTCCGGAGCAGCCGCTGCCGCTCTTCCCGCGCCTGAGCCCTCCGTTGCTGCTTCGCAGAAGTCGGCTCTTCAACTGAGATCGCCCCGCCTCGTCGTCTCTTGTTGGCCATGGCGATCCTTCTGGTCACTGGGTCGGATACGTCGTTTGGCGGAGGGCGGACTCCGCTCGATTGGCGAGCGAACCGTCCCGGCTCATCAGCAGATAGGAGACGGGCGTATCGGCGCACACCAGCTGGACCCCGTCATCGGCGGCCCGCCATCCGTGAACCGCCCCGGCCCGTTCCTGCGCCCCGATGGCCTCCGGGAAGCGCTCGCCACTCAGGAACAGCACCACCTTGGTCCGGCCGTTCGTGAACCAGAACACGTCCACCGGCATGCCTCCCAGCGAGGACCTTCCGCTGCCCAGGAGTTGGAGACCGGCCGGCGACAGGTCCGGCGGGGCGTGCAGGCTGGGGGCCGGCCCGGGTGCCTGGTCCGAGCGGAACGAGGCCAGGGCGGCGGCGATCGGCCTCGGCTGCGCGGGGCCACCTCCACGAAACAGGCCACCGAGCAGCAGACCCGAAGCGACCAGCCCAGCCAGAACAGCGACAGTAGCTGGCACCAGGATCCGGACCTTTCTCCGCCCAGGAGCCTCTGACATGGCCACGGCAGCCCGGACGTCCTCACGCAGCCCGGGTGGGCTGAGCTCCCGGCCCCTCTCGGCCACCGCCCGCCCCGCTCGGGCCTCCTGTACCTCGTTCCAGCACTGCTCGCACCCCAGGAGGTGAGACTCGAACCTCCGGCGGGAGCGTTCGGGCATCTCGCCCTGAACGTACAGCGCGGCATCCCGTTCGGGGTCATGGACGTGGCCTCGACCAGGGATCCTCACGAGCCCCACCCCTCCATGCGTCTCCGGTCAGAAGCCCCATCGGTCAGGATGACGCCCAGCGCCTTCCTGCCCCTATGCAGCCGGGACAGGATGGTCCCTCGGGGGACCCCAAGGATCCTGGCCGCCTCCTTGGTCGAGAATCCGCCGAGATCCACGAGAGCGATGGCCAAGCGCTGCTCCTCCGAGATCTCCCACAGGGCTCTGTGGACCCGGCTCCGGTCGAGTGCGGCCAGCGCCTCGGCCTCCGCGTCGGCCTCTGTCTGGAATGAGGCCATCTCCTCCCAGGAGACCTCCTGGGGGCGCCGGGCCCGGTGGCGGTAGCTCGACCGCCCCAGGTTCAGGCAGATCGTGGCCAGCCAGGGCTCGACCTTGCGGGGCCGGCGATGGTCCTGCCAGGCCCGAAAGGCCGCCAGGTAGGTCTCCTGCACCAGGTCCTCGGCGTCCTCCCGTCGAGGCACCATGCGCCGCGCGATGTTGTACACGAGGTCCATGGCAGAGAGCGTCGCGTGAAGGAACTCCTCGTTGCTCACGTTTCACTGCCTGGGACGCCGCACCGGCCCTTTCGATTCCTGCGGGATCGTCCCCTTCTCACTACAAAGTGGCCGGGCGACCCCTTCATTCCGGTGCTGAGTGGAATCCCTGTGCGTCCGAACGCGTCGGAGTCTGTGGGAGTGGATCCTTGAGCAGACGTCGATCCGAGTCGAGCCGCCCCAAGGCGGTTCGTATGACGCTTGCGGTGGCCTTTGTAGTGCTGCTCTCTGCCTGCTCTCGGCCGGCACCCGGCCCCACAGGTGCCTCTGGAACCCTGGGGCCGACTCCGCTGGTCGACCCGGCCGATATCGTCTCCGGCGGCCCCCCTCCCGACGGGATCCCGCCGATCGATGACCCCAAGTTCGCGGACCCCGCAGCCGTCGATTTCCTGTCTCCCCAAGAGCCGGTTATCTCGCTGGTTCTGGGACATGACGCCCGGGCCTACCCGGCGCAGATCTTGGTGTGGCACGAGATCGTGAATGACACGGTCGGCGGGGTGCCGGTCACTGTTACCTACTGCCCCCTGTGCAACACCGGAATCGCCTTCCGGCGTCCGGTGATCGAGGGGAAGCTACTCGACTTCGGCACGTCCGGGAAGCTCTACCACTCGAACCTGGTGATGTACGACCGGCAGACCGATTCCCTGTGGCCTCAGGCGCTGGGCCAGGCGGTGATGGGCCCGCTTACCGGGACGAAGCTGGAACTCGTCCCCGTTCAGATAGTGGCGTGGACAGACTGGGTGGCCGAGCACCCCCACGGCAAGGTCCTTTCCACGGACACGGGGGCCTACCGCCCGTATGGCCAGAACCCCTACGAGGGCTACGATAGCCCGGACTCGCCGCCCTTCGCCTTGGGGGGGAAGGCTGACCCGCGGCTCCCGCCCAAGGCCAGGGTGGTCGGGGTCCAGGTCGGGAGCGACGTGATGGCGTTCCCCTACGACCGGCTTCGGTCGGCGGCCTCCGGCGGGTGGGCGACGGTGTCCGCGAAGGTGGGCGGGAGATCGGTGGTCGTGTTCTGGAAGGAGGGCGCGGTATCGGCCGTCGACCAGGCCGCGATCAGCCATTCTCGCGCGGTTGGCGCCACGGGAGTGTTCGATCCGCGCCTGGACGGACGCACGCTCACGTTCCGCGGGACCGCGGCCGGGGCCGTGGATGACCAGACCGGGAGCACGTGGGACATTTTCGGACGAGCGGTGAGCGGGCCCCTGGAAGGCAGCTCGCTGGATATGGTGATCTCCATCGAGAGCTTCTGGTTCGACTGGGCCGCATTCCATCCCGACACCAGGATCTACGGACGATGAAGGAAGCTCCACACGCCCACGCCAAGCTGGGTCAAAGGGAACTCCTGTGGACCTTGGGCGCCGCGGCCGCGGCCACGGGCTTCTGGTCGCGATGACCGGTGTGTTCGATCTGATCTTTCACCTCCAGCCCGGCTCGTCGGAATCGTGGCTGGATGGGCCCTTCGGCGGGTGGCGATGCCCGGGCTGTCAGCCGGACGAACAGCGACGCTGGCCGTGGTGACGGCCGCAGGGGTTGCCGGCGGAAGCGTCGCGATCGCCGCCTTCCATGGCCCCACGGACCCCTTACCCTTCACGATCATCGTCGCTGCGGCGGGCGGCCTACTCGGCGGGGCCCTGCTCCTCAGCCCGAATCCCAAGGGCGCAACCTCGGCCTTTGGGCGCTGAAACCGGCTATGTGAGCTCTCAAAGAGAGCTGGCCGGGGAAGAACTAGGAGGCGATGCGCTCACGGAGCGACTTCGTGTAGGGGAAGAACCGCTCCCGCTCGCTCCGCTCCCACGCCGCCCGTAGCTCGGGGTCGGAGATGTCCCAGTCGGGCCGGATCTTCT
>WNGF01020722.1_pt1 | contig 17503 bp, 14 predicted proteins | sample 5400641 | NCBI WGS metagenome assembly WNGF01 (sample SAMN13153371, study PRJNA577476) | soil metagenome | isolation source: 80 cm soil or saprolite under grassland replicate 2 | place: USA:California | collected 2016-06-15
TTCCCAGGCGTGTCTCAAGGCCGCTTTGATTGACTCTTTTCTGAGCGCCAGCGTTCTGGTGGGCCTTTTCTACTACCTGAACCGCTACACCAAACGGCGTTACTTCAGTTTCTGGACCATCGCCTGGCTCTTCCACGCCCTCTGGCTGGGACTTTGCATAGGATTCCCGGAGGCTCCGGAACGCCCGCTGTTGGTCCTGTGCAAACAGTGGTGCGTGGGCGCTTCCGCTGTTTTTCTGATCTGGGGCAGCGCCTGGTTTCTGAAATGGCGGACCAAACCGTCGCGCCTCCCCCTGTTCCTGGCCTTCTTGTTCGTCTGGAGTTATCTCGGCGCCTATCATTTCGACCGCCGCATCGAGATGGAGTTGCCCGTCTTTGGGCTGGTGGGAGTGGCGGGGCTGTTGACCGCCTGGTGTTTTTTCCGGTTTCGCTCGGAGCAATCCTTTCCGGGCGCCGGCCTGTTGGCGTGCGGTTTTGCATTGTGGAGCATTTACATCGCCGCTTATCCGTTCATTCAACGCTCCGACCAGTTGATCAGCGCCGGCTACATTATGTCGGCGGTGCTGCAGCTCTTCATTGCTGTCAGCATGATCATTCTGGTGCTGGAGGAAGTGCGGCAAAGCAATTTGCTCGCATTCCAAAAAATGCGCTCCTACAAATCGAAGACCGAACTCCTGCAGAAGAAGGTCCTTTCCACCGAGGAACGCTACCGGAGCCTGTTCGACCAGGCCAGCGAAGGCATCGTCATTGCGGACGCGCAGGACCTGCGCATTCTCGAGTTAAACCAGACCGCAAAACGTTTGCTGGGCATCAGCCAGGCCGACTCCAACACGTTGTCGAGCTTTTGCCGGATTCACCCCGAACCGCAGCCGCCGCCGCAGACGGGTCCGGAGTGGTTTGCCGCCATCTGCCGGCAGCGCATTCTGGACCTGGTGCGCCAGGACGGCGGCGTCACGCCGGCGGAGGCGGATGGCGCACCGATCAGCTTCGAAGGCCGGGCCGCCTACCAGTTCTTTCTGCGCGAACTCACCGAACGCGCGCGGCTGGAACAACAGCTTCGTCAGGCGGAAAAACTGTCGGCGCTCGGCCAGATGATTTCCGGCGTGGCGCATGAATTGAACAATCCGTTGGCAGTCATCAAAGGCTATCTGGAACTGATTCTGCGCCGGAACGAGTTGGGCAAGCAAACGCGCGCCGACCTGGAAAAAGTCGCCCAGGAAAGCAACCGCGCCGCCAAGCTCGTGAGCAATTTCCTGTCGTTCGCCCGGGAACAACCGACCCACCGGGAAACGGTTGACCTGAATGAGCTGGTCCGGCAGGCGGCGGAATCGCGCCGTCTGGACTTGCACAAGGCCGGAGTGGACCTCCGCCTGAATCTGGATCCGCAACTGCCGGCGACACAGGCCGACGCCGACCAAATGCGCCAGGCGCTGACGAACCTGTTGAATAACGCGCTCCAGGCGCTCGCCGAAGTGCCACGGGCCGGTCGCCTGCAGGTCTCCACGCAACAGCGCGAGAATCTTATTCAAATTCTGGTGGAGGACAACGGCCCCGGGGTGCCGCCGGAAGTATTGCCGCGTATTTTTGAGCCGTTTTTCACCACCCGGGATGTGGGCAAAGGCAGCGGTCTGGGACTCTCGATTGCTCACAGCATACTGACTGACCACAACGGGCGGATTTCCTGCGTGCCGTCCGCCCTCGGCGGCGCCTGCTTTGTTCTGGAACTGCCGGTGGTCAGTCCCGGCGCCGAGCCGCCACCGCCCGCGCCGCCGACCGCCCCTGCGACGCAGCCGGCCCGAATTCTGGTCCTCGACGACGACCAGGCGATTGCCGAACTGCTCGGCGAGATGCTTTCTCTGCTCGGCTATTCCGTGACGTTGTGCCACTCCGCCCCGGCCGCGCTGGAACTGTTCGAGCAACACGAGTTCGACATGGTCCTCTCCGACTTTCGCATGCCGAAAATGAACGGCCAGGAATTCTATCAACAGGCGATCCTGAAAAAGCCGCACCTGAAGCGGCGCATCGTCTTTCTCACCGGCGACGTGGTCAACGAGGATACGCAGGCCTTTTTGCGTTCCACCGGCAATCCGCACCTCGCCAAACCGTTTCAACTGGCGCGCGTCGAGCAAACGGTGGCAGAGGTCCTGCAGCGAGAGGTCGCAGCCCAATGATTTCCCCGGAGCCGCGCGCGACGGAGCGGCCTCGATCGGCGATGGGTGCATGACCGGAATCTTCACAACATGCGTTTTCCCGGGCTTTTGGCGCAAAAAGTATCCGGGAAAAACCCAACGGAAAATTCACTCGATCGCGGCCCTGCCGCGCTGTAATCCATGTCGCTTTGAATCCGATGGGCAACCCCGCAGTGAATCCCGGGCACCGGGATTTTCCCACAGGATTCGAAACGTCCAGAGGATTCGCTCTGTTCTTTGCGGTTTAATCGGCGAAGAATTCTGTCTTGCGCCCCGACGAGCCGCCGGCTTGCAACGTTCAACCTCCCACTTGCAACCCAACGGAGAATTGACTCGTTGTGGCCCTGCCGCGCTGTAATCCATGTCGCTTTGAGTCCGGTGGGAAACGCCGCCATGAATCCCGGGCGCCGGGATTTTCCCACAGGATTCGCTGTGTTCTTTGCGGTTCAACCGGCGAAGAATTCTGTCTTGCGCCCTCGGCGGATTGGCGCGCGAATCTCTTGTTGACTCCCCGTGACAATTTGATGCAACCTTCGGGCAGCACAAAGAACTTGCGGTGTCGGTGTCAGAAGACAGATGTCAGTGAAGTAGCGAGACATTCAGTGATCCTGCCGGGTGCAGAATCCCCCCACTGGGTTTTTTGAGCGGGACAACCAATAGTATGAACAACGAATCCAGACTCTTCGTGGGTAATCTCTCTTACCAGACGATGGAAAACGACTTGCAGGAGTACTTCTCCCAGGCAGGTGTGGTCACTTCGGTAAACCTGATGCTCGACAAATTCACCGGCAAATCCCGGGGCTTCGCCTTTATCGAGTATTCCACAGCCGAAGAAGCCAACAAAGCGGTTGAAATGTTCCACAGCAAGGAATTTCAAGGCCGCCAACTCACCGTCAACATCGCGCGGCCTCGCGAAGAACGCCCGCCTCGTTCCGGCGGCGGCGGCGGCGGCGGTGGTGGTTACCGCGGTGGCCGCGATGGCGGTCGTCGCGAGCGCTACTGAACGGGATTTTCAGGATGTTGTTTCCACGGGCCGGTGTCCACCGGCCCGTTGTCATTGGCAGGTGCCAATTTGCTGTCAATAACCATTTGACACCCACTGGCACCAACTCTAGTTTGGATTTGAAAAAGTTTATGGCTGAGAACATCCCCAACACTCCATCGGGCGCCGTCCCGCCCCGACCGACCGAGGCCGCCAAAGTGCAGCCCAAAAAAGAGACGGTGCGCATCAATTTGCCCCCAAAGCCGACGGCCGCTCCCACGATCAAGATTCCCGCGCCGGCACCGTCGGCCGCCGCGGCGGCGGCGGCTCCTGCTGTTGCGCCCGCGCCGGCTGCTGCGCGCACGCCAGCCCCCGCGCCGCCCACACCGGCTCCACGGGCGACGGCCGCTCCCACGGGAAGGCCCGCGCCTGCTCCCCGAACGGCGCCCGTCATGGCGGGCATCAGCGGTGTGGACAAGGCCCTCGCTGTCGTCGCGGCGCTGGTTGTCGTGGTGGTCCTGGTCCGGGTATTGATGCTGTGACTTTCGGCATTCCGGGCCCCATCTTCGAATCCATTCAAGCTCTATGTCCGCTGCAAATATTGTCACTCTAACGGATGCCAATTTCGAGCAGGAAGTGCTCAAAGCATCCACTCCCGTGTTGGTGGATTTTTGGGCCGAGTGGTGCGGCCCCTGCAAAATGATCGCGCCGATCCTGGAGGAACTCGCCAGTGAATACGACGGGAAAGTGAAAGTGGGTAAAGTCAACATTGACGAGTACCAATCGATTGCCACGGAGTACGGGATTCGCGCCATTCCCACGCTTCTGATTTTCAAATATGGTGAGGTGGCGGAACAGGTGGTGGGCCTGCGCAGCAAGCGCGATCTGAAGGCCAACCTCGACAAGGTCGCTGTCTGAGCGCCGTGGCGGGCGCGGTGTATGCCCCTCATCGTCACGCCCCGCCAACTGGCCCAGCACGCGGAATTGTATCATCAACTGGCCCAGTTGATGAGCGCCGGCATCGGCATCATTCAAGCCCTGGAAATGGTCCGGCGCAGCCCGCCGAGCCACTCCTTCCGCCAACCGCTCACCCGGCTCATCGCCAGTCTCACCGAGGGCGCCTCGCTCACCGAATCGATGCTGAGCCTGGGCCGCTGGCTTCCTTCCTTTGATCTGGCACTGATCCAGGCCGGCGAACAAAGCGGACGCCTGCCCGAAAGTTTCCGCTTGCTCGCCGGTTATTACAATGAACGCGGCCAGCTCGCGCGCCGGGTTCTGGCCGATCTGGCCTATCCTCTTTTTATCCTGCACTTCGCGATCTGCATCTTTCCCATTTCCCAGCTCATCCATCTGGCAAGCCACTTCGACGTCGCCGGTTTTTTATGGGCCAAGTTCATCCTGCTGGCGCCGGCCTACGCGGTCGTTTTCCTTTTGATCGCCGCCTGCCAGGGGAAACGTGGCGAGAGCTGGCGCTCGAATGTCGAGCGCGCGCTGCGCTGGGTGCCGGTCCTGGGACCGGCCCGGCGCCATCTGGCCCTGGCGCGGCTCTCGGCCTCCTTGGAAGCGCTGATCAACGCCGGCGTCTCCATCTTCGATTCCTGGGAGCTCGCCGCTGCCGCGAGCGGCTCCCCCGCCCTGCGACGCGCCGTGCACGGCTGGTATGACGCCTTGCGGGCGGGACAAACTCCCGCCGAACTGGTCGCGCACACCTCCGAGTTTCCCGAACTTTTCGCCAACCTCTACAACACCGGCGAAATCAGCGGACAACTGGACGATACACTCCGCCGGCTGCATCACCATTACCAGGAAGAAGGCTCGCGCAAATTGCACGCCTTCGCTCAATGGATGCCGCGGCTCATCTACATCGGCATTATGCTCGCCATTGCCTATCAGATCGTCAGTTTCTGGGCCGGCTATTACAATAACCTCTTCCAGCAGCTCGGTCTCTAGACCTTCCGGCATGACGCTGGCCGATTTGCTTTCCAACGAGGAACTCCGCCGTCACGAATTTCCCGTGGCGGGCGACAAAATTTACCTGGCCCACGCCGGCGTTTGTCCCTTGCCCAGGCGCGTGTCCGAGGCGATTCGTGATTACGCCGCGCTCTGCACGCGCGGGGACCAGGAAACGCTCCTGCCTGCCCTTCCAATGCGGCGTTCGCGCGAGCTCGCCGCCCGCCTGCTCAACGCGCAACCGGATGAGATCGCCTTCGTCGGACCGACTTCGCTCGCTCTCAGCTTCGTCGCGGCCGGTCTCTCATGGCAAAAGAACGACAACGTCGTCATTTACTTCGACGATTATCCGGCAAACGTCTATCCCTGGATGGCGCTGGCGGAAAGGGGCGTTGAAGTGCGCCGTTTGAACGTGCGCGAGCCGGGCCACATTCGCCCGCTGGATGTCATCGGCCAGGTGGACGAACACACACGCCTGGTGGCCCTGGCCTCCTGCCATTTCGTATCGGGCTACCGCCTGGATTTGAATGCGGTCGGCCAGGCGTTGCACGAACGCGGCATCCTGTTTTGCGTCGATGCCATCCAAACCCTCGGCGCCTTCCCAACGACCGTCGAGCACGTCGATTTCCTGGCAGCCGATGCGCACAAATGGCTGCTCGGCCCGTGCGCCGCGGGAATGCTCTACGTGCGAAAGGAACTTCAGGACCGTTTGCAGCCGGTGGTCTATGGCTGGCACAATGTCCGCTGCCCGAACTACGTCGCGCAGGAGGAAATGCTTTTCCGCCCCGACGCGCGTCGTTACGAGGCCGGCACACAAAACCTGCTCGGACGGGTCGGCTTGAACGCGGCGATGGAACTGCTGCTGGAAATCGGCATCGACAACATCGCGGCCGAACTGCTGCGCAAACGGGCCTGGCTGGTGTCGGCATTGCAAGCCAAGGGTTACCAGGTCCTGCACGCGGACGTTCCGACCGCCAACGCCAGCGGCATTGTCACATTCCATCGCGAAGGCATGGACGTGGCCGCGCTCTGCGAAAGACTCGAGTCCGCCAGCGTCATCGCCTCTCTGCGGACGGACCGTTCGGGTCGCAGATATCTCCGTTTCTCGCCGCATTTTTACAACACGGACGCCGAATTGGAGCGGGCGTTGGAGTTGTTGTAACCCCCGTTTCAAATCCCAAGACCAAAGCTCGAAAGAAATCGCAGGAACCAGGCACGCAACAGTCCCAATCCGGTCAATGATCTGGTGGAGACTCGACGCTCTTGTTTGAGAATTGGGAATTGGAAATTCTTTGGTGTTTGGAGCTTGGTGTTTGGTGTTTACCCCGGTCACTCGACACTGGACAGGAGACACGCTTTCAGGCTTACTTTGCCGAGTTTGATTTTGACACGCGTGAATTCTGAATTGTTGGCCAAAGCCAAATCCCTCGGTTTCTCGGACCGGCAAATCGCCCATCTGACTCTCGGACCGGCAAATCGCCCATCTGACCGGCAAGACGGAAGACCAAATCCGCGCTCAACGCAGGCAACTGGGCCTTGTTCCCAGCTATCGGCTGGTCGATACCTGCGCCGCCGAGTTTGAGGCCTACACGCCTTACTACTATTCGACTTACGACCGCGGCGACGACGAAGTCCGCCCTTCCGACAAACGCAAAGTGATGATTCTTGGCGGCGGGCCGAATCGCATCGGACAAGGCATCGAGTTCGATTACTGCTGTGTGCACGCCGCCTTCGCGCTGAAAGAGGACGGTTTCGAAACGCTGATGGTAAACTCGAATCCGGAGACGGTTTCGACCGATTACGACACCAGCGACAAACTTTATTTCGAACCGCTCACCCTCGAGGACGTCTTGCACATTTACCAGCGGGAAAAATGCTGGGGCGCCATCGCGCAATTCGGCGGGCAAACCCCGCTCAATCTCGCGCTCGGCCTGCAAAAGAACGGCGTCAATATCATCGGCACGTCGCCGCAAAGCATCGAAACCGCCGAAGACCGCAAGCTGTTCGCGGCAATGCTGACCAGGCTGAACATCCCGCAGCCGCCCAACGGCATCGCCACCCACCAGGGCGAGGCGCTCGCCGTGGCAAAAAAACTGGGTTACCCGATCCTGGTGCGCCCGTCGTTCGTGCTGGGCGGCCGGGCGATGCAGATTGTCTATTCCGATGCCGAGCTGCAGCATTACCTGCGTTTCGCCGTCGAAGCGTCGCCGGAACGGCCGGTGCTCGTGGACAAATTCCTCGAGGACGCCACGGAAGTGGACGTCGATTGTCTGGCGGACGTCGGCCAGTTCAGCGACCCGCACCAGGGCACGATTGTTATCGGCGGCATACTCGAGCACATTGAGTTTGCCGGCGTTCACTCCGGCGATGCGGCCATGGTGCTGCCGCCGCATGGTCTCCCGAAGAATGTCGTCGCCACCATCCGCGAATACACGCACGCGATGGCGCGCGAGCTGAAGGTCATCGGGTTGATGAACGTGCAATACGCCGTCAAGGGCGATCTGGTTTACGTGCTCGAAGTCAATCCCCGCGCGTCGCGCACCGTGCCCTTTGTCAGCAAGGCCATCGGCGTGCCGCTGGCGAAGCTGGCGGCAAAAGTCATGGCCGGCAAAAGCCTGGCCGGGCTCGGTTTGACCAGCGAAATCTGGCCAAAGTATTGGGCCGTCAAAGAGTCCGTCTTCCCTTTCAACCGTTTTCACGGCCAGGACATTCTGTTGTCGCCCGAGATGCGTTCCACCGGAGAAGTGATGGGCCTCGATGCCGACCTTGGCATTGCCTATGCGAAGTCGCAAATGGCCGCCAACGCGCCCTTGCCGCTGAGCGGACGCGTGTTCATCAGCGTGAGCGACGTTCACAAGAAGGATGTCGTCGCCGTGGCCCGGCAATTTGCCGAACTCGGTTTTGAAATCATTTCCACCAGCGGCACGGCGAGCGTTCTGGAAAAAGCGGGTCTGCGGGTGCGGCGCGTTTTCAAATTGTCCGAAGGCCGCCCCAACGCGATTGACCTGTTGAAAAACAAGGAAATCCATCTGGTCATCAACACGCCCTCCGGCCAGGCGCCCCGGGCCGACGAAGTGAAGATCCGCACCACGGCGGTTTACACGAACACGCCGATCATGACCACGCTGGGCGGAGCGCGCGCTGCCGCGCTGGGGATCGCGGCGTTGAAGAAGAGCGGCTATGGCGTGAGGACGTTGCAGGAGTATCACTGAGCCGGCGTCCGCGGCAACGGCGGCGGCGGCTTTCGGGAACGCCGCACCATCAGCCAAACGACCGCGCCAATGATCGCCACCAGCCCAAGCCAGATCGCACCCGCGATGACCAGCGCGGATTTGACGCGGTCAGGGGTTAAAAGGACACGCCCGGTGCGGCCGCCGGAGCCGGTCGCGGCGGCCGGGAGGCGCCCGCGGTGGACCGCCCAGTCCTGCCATTGCTGGAAATAGTTTCGTTGGCGCCACACTTCTTTCTCCCACCGATCGCCAATTTTCTGGAAAAGTTGTCTGGCCGTGTCGCGGTCCCCGGCGATACAGGCGAAGTAGCAATAGGAATTCATCTCCCACACATAATCCGGGTAACGCCGCAGGCTGGCTTCGAAGCCGCGCTTCATGCGTGGGAAGGAAATACGCGTGTTGCGGAAGAACTCCGCGCCTTCGGTCGCCGCCTGCGACCGCGCGATGGCCATATAGAGGATGTCGCCCTCTTCGCCGCCGCGCGCGTCGGCGGTTTGTTGGGCAAAAGCCTCCCATTCGCCCGGTTCGCCATACCAGCGGGGCAGAAGGAAATAGGCTTTGGATTCGTAGAGTTGTTGGTAGTCCGGATCCAGTTCCACTCCCTTTTTGAAGACCGCCTCCATTTCCTCCCGGGGCCAGCCTTGTCCCAGAGCCACCGAGAGGAAAGCGCGATACAATTCAGGATCCTTGACCGGCAGTCGCTCGGCGTCTTCGAGATGTTCCCGGGCCTTCTCCAGCCGTTCGCGCATCAGGCGCCAGCCTTCTTCCGTCACTTCGCTACCCCAGCCACCGCCACGCGCTTTCCAGGCCCACGAAACGTAGAGGTTCCCCAGCGCGACCCGCGGCGTCGGCGATTCCGGATAAGCGCGGGCCCATTGTTCCAGCTTGCCGATGTACTCTTTCCAAACGGCGTCGTCGGTATTGCGCCCAATGCCGGCAAGGTGCCCGTAAATCTTGGAAAGCGGCGAGTAACCGCGGTAAAAGCCGGGCTTTTGCCCACGCAGTTCGCCGTCGAGTCTTTCCAGTTCGTCGAACTGCTCGTGCCAGACCATGTCGAGCACTTCCTGGCGCGAGGGCGGTTGAGCGGCCCTCGTTTGGAAAAAGAAAAGACACAGCAGCAGCGCAATCGACAGAAGGCTTTTCCAACGCAATTTCATGCCAGACTCCGTCCGCTCCAATAGCAACACAACCGGCGCGTCGGCGAAAGCTTTTGTTTCACCCGAAGGGGCGCTGGACAGAATTCTTCGCCGATCAAGCCGCAACGCACACAGCGAATCCTGTGGACGTTTCGAATCTTTTGGGAAGATTCCGGCGCCCAGGATTCAAGGCGGCGTTTCCCACCGGATTCAAAGCGACATGGATTACAGCGCGGCAGCGAATCCTCTGGACGTTTCGAATCTTTTGGGAAGATTCCGGCGCCCAGGATTCAAGGCGGCGTTTCCCACCGGATTCAAAGCGACATGGATTACAGCGCGGCAGGACCGCGACCGAGTGAATTCTCCGTTGGGCTTCCCGGATACTTTTTCCGCCAAAAATCCGGGATAACGCATTTTGTGAAGATTCCCGTCATGCGCCCCACCCGACCCCTCAGGGAAAAAGAATTTCCCGACCGAAGCGCAGGATCATCGCGGCGACGACAATCAGGAAAAAAACGCGAACGAAGGCGTTGCCCTTGAGAATGGCAAGCCGGGAGCCGGCGAGCGATCCCAGCAGGTTGCACAGCCCCATCGGCAGGGCGAACTGGTAGAGGATGTTTCCCGTGGCGGCGAAATAAATCACCGCCGAAAGGTTGGTGGCGAAGTTAATGAACTTTGCGCTGGCCGAGGCCGTCAGGAAATCGAATCCGAACAGGCCGATGAAAATGAAAATCAGAAAACTGCCCGTGCCCGGCCCGAAAAAGCCGTCGTAAAAACCGATGACCATGCCCACCAGAATTCCGAACTGTTGCTCGCGATGCATCGTAAACTGCGGCGCGTGTAGATGGCCGAGATCCTTTTCCCAGCAGGTGTAGGCGGCCACCGCGATCAGGAGAAACAGAATCAACGGCTTGAGCACCTGCGGATTGATCGACGAAACCGTGCGCGCACCGAGGAACGAGAACAGGAACGCCGCCACTCCCGCGGGCAGAATCGAGCGCCAGTTGATGGGGACGCGCCGGGCATATTGCACCACTGCCGTACCCGTGCCGCAAATCGAGGAGAGCTTGTTCGTTCCCAGAACGGCCGCCAGCGAATCCGCCGGCGCGGACGGCAGGAGAAGAAGGAGCGCGGGCAATTGAATCAGTCCGCCACCCCCGACCACCGCATCCACAAACCCGGCCAGAAAGGCGAACAGGCAAAGGTAATAAATTTCCACGGAGTCGCCTGCATCCGCGGAATCGTCCGGTTGGCTCCGGGATTTAGGGCTGCCCGAGATCAAAGACCAAGGAGCGCCGTTCAAAAAGCACAAAATTTTCGCCGACGCAGAGCCGCCTCCAACGGCCAAAAATCCGAAGCTTGCCTCCCGGCGACTTCAACAAGGGGTCAGGGAGAATAGGTACAATTATTGTTATAGCTATAACAGATTTTGTACCCAGACGCTTCGCACTCTTGCGTGGAAGCATATTTTTGCCTCCGAATTGGCATGACAAACCGGGCCAAAAGTGTTACAGGAATTTTATGCCATTATCAGCGAAAGCGAACGACGCGCGACCCCTGTCTGCGGGCAACGCGGCCAAGCGCATTTTGCTCGTGGAGGACGACCCTGATCTGACGGTGTTGCTGCGGGATTATCTGGAGGCCCACTTCTATCAACTGACCATCGTCGCCAACGGCGCCGATGGGCTGAGAGCGGTTATGGACTGCGACTACGACGTGATCCTGTGTGACATTATGATGCCGAAAATGCCGGGCGACATGTTTTACTATGCCGTTCACCGGGTCAAACCGCACCTGTGCGAGCGGTTTATCTTCATGACGGCACAGGGAGAAATCCCGCGGGCGAAGGAGTTTTTGAACCGGACGACTGAGATGGTCCTGACGAAGCCATTTCACCTCGATGATTTGCTGGAAACCATTTTGCTCCTGTTTCGCGAGTTGGAAGACACCACCAACAAGCTGAACGTTCCCGAAGAATCGCTCGTGCTGGCGCCCGCTCCGCCGCCACAGGAGCTTCCTTCCCGGCTTCCGGCCTGAACCGCATCCGACCTCAGGGTTCCGGCGGAGGTTGTCCCTTGCCGGAGTGGCGAATATCTTTCGCTTCGTAGAGATAAACGACTTCCTCGGCCACGTTTGTGGCGTGATCGGCAATCCGCTCCAGGCTTTTGGCAATCACCATCAGGTTGAGGCATCGTGAGATGGTCGATGCCCTTTCCACCATGTAACTGGAGAGCTCCCGATGAAGTTGGCGATTCAACACGTCCACTTCTTTGTCGCGCGGGATGACGACGCGGGCCTTTTCCGCGTTGCCGCTAACGAACGCGCCGAGGGCCTCGTCGAGCATCTCCAGCGCCATCTTCGCCATGCGCGGGATGTCCACATAAGGTTTGAGTTGCGGTTCCTGGCTCAGTTCGAGCGAGCGGCGGGCGATGGTGGTGGCTTCGTCTCCGACGCGCTCGAGGTCGTGGGAGATTTTCATGGCCACGGTGATCAAGCGCAGGTCGCGAGCCAGCGGCGCCTTGGCCAGGAGACCGATCGCCATGTCATCGATTTCGATCTCGAGTTGGTCGATGGCGTTGTCCTCCTCCTTCACCCGGCGCGCGAGATCGTCGTCCCGATCCACCAGCGCCTTGATGGCTTTGTTGACCGCTGCTTCGGCCAGGCTGGCCATGGTCAGCAGTCTCTCCTTCAGTGTGGCAATTTCCTGTTCGAAGTGTTGCATAGATTGAGATGCCGATCACGCGACATTCGTAAATCGTAAATCGTAAATCGCAATTGATAACGCGTTGCCATCATCTCATCCAAATCGTCCGGTCACATAGTCCTCGGTTTGTTTGTTCGTCGGGCTGGTAAAAATCTTTTTTGTCGCGTCGAATTCAATCAGCTCGCCCAGGTAAAAAAAAGCGGTGAAATCAGAGATGCGCGCGGCCTGCTGCATGTTATGCGTGACAATAACGATGGTATATTCCTTTTTCAATTCGACAATCAGATCCTCGATTTTGGCGGTGGCGAGCGGATCGAGCGCGGAAGCCGGCTCGTCCATCAGCAGGACTTCCGGTTGCACGGCCAGGGCGCGGGCGATGCACAGGCGCTGTTGTTGCCCGCCCGAAAGACTGACCGCGGGCGCGCGAAGGCGGTCTTTGACCTCGTCCCAGAGCGCGGCCATGCGCAGGGATTGTTCCGTGCGCTCGGCCAGCACGGACCGGGCGCGCACGCCGTTTAACCGCAGGCCGACCGTCACGTTGTCAGCGACGGACATGGTCGGGAACGGATTGGATTTCTGAAACACCATCCCGACGCGACGCCGGACCACGACCGGGTCGATTGCCGGCGCGTAGATGTCCTCGGTGAACAGGCGGATGTCGCCTTCCATCCGGGCTTCGGGCACCAACTCGTGCATCCGATTGAGGGATCGCAAAAACGTGGATTTGCCGCAGCCGCTGGGGAGGCGGGGGGCGGGGCAGGCGCCGGGCCAGGCGCGGACGCCGGTCCGTCGGCGGGGCCGACAGCCGGCGCTTGGTTTTCCCTTGTGATGTCGGCGGCCATCATCAGAAGCGGGAGAGGCGGAGTTTGTCACGCGCGAGGAAGCGCACGCTGAGGTTGACGGCGAGGACCAACATCAGCAGCACGAGGGCGCCGGCCCAGGCCTGGCGATGCCAGTCATCGTACGGCGAAATGGCGTAGGTGAAAATTTGCAGCGGCAGGGCGGCGATCGGTTCGGAAAGCGAATGGTTCCAGAAACGGTTGCCAAAGGCGGTGAACAGCAACGGCGCCGTCTCGCCCGCCACGCGCGCGACCGCCAGCAGGACGCCGGTGATGATCCCTCTGAGCGCGGTGCGCACGACGATCTGCAGGACCGTGCGCCACTGCGCGATGCCCAACGCCAGCGCCGCCTCTCGGTAGCCATTGGGCACAAGGTGCAGCACTTCCTCGGTCGTCCGCATGACCAGCGGAATCATCATCATGCCCAGCACGATGCCGCCGGCCAGAACGGAGAAACTCTTCATGGGCAGCACCACCAGGGCATAGACCACGATCCCCCAGATGATCGAAGGGACGCCGTTCAAAATGTCCGCCCCGAGGCGGATCGCCCAGTTGAGCCGCGCGGCGCCAAACTCGGACAGATAAACACCGCCCAGGACACCCACCGGCACGCCGATGATCGAGGCCAGACCCAGCAGCACGAACGTGCCGACAATGGCGTTGGCCATGCCGCCGCCGATTTCGCCGACCGGCTTGGGCAACTGCGTGAAGAAGGCCCAGTTCAGCGCGCCGGCGCCGGACCTGAGCAGATGGAAAAAAACGAGCGCGAGCGGCGCCAGCACCAGCAGGGCGCAAAGAAGGGTGAGCGCCTGCACGAACGCGTTCTTGCTCTTGCGCCAGCGATGATTGGGCGCATTCATGGCTCAGGCGTGGCGGGCGGCGGCCGGGCCGCCCATGGTCTTGATCAACAGTTGCGCCACAACGTTGACGAGGATGGTGACGCCGAGCAGCACCAGGCCGATCTCAAACAGCGCCTGCAAATATAAATCCGTGGTGGCTTCAGTAAATTCATTGGCGATCACACTGGCCAGCGTGTAGCCGGGCGCGAAGAGTGAGGCGGCGATTTCCGGCCGGTTGCCGATAACCATCGTGACGGCCATCGTTTCGCCCAGGGCGCGGCCCAGGCCGAGGATCACCGCGCCGAACAAGCCCTTCTTCGCGTAGCTCAACACGGCGATGCGCGTGACCTCCCAGCGGGTCGCGCCCAGCGCGTAGGCCGCCTCGCGTTGCAACCCCGGCACGGAGCGCAGAATTTCGCGCGAGACCGAGGTGACGATCGGGAGGATCATAATGGATACGATGATTCCGCCGGCCAACATGCTGACACCGTAAATCGGCCCTTTGAACAGCGGCAGGAAACCGAAAGCGCTCCGCAGCCCGGGAAACAGGTATTCGCGCAGCCACGGCACCATCACGAAAATGCCCCAGAGCCCGAGGATGACGCTGGGCACCGCGGCCAACAACTCAATCAGCATCGCCAGCGGCTGGCGAATCCAGATCGGCGCCAGCTCCGTAAGGTAAATGGCGGTGGCGATGCTGAGCGGCACGGCGATGACCAGCGCGATGGCCGACGAGACGAGCGTGCCAAAGATGAAGGGCAGCGCGCCGAAATGCTCCTCGACCGGATTCCAGTCCGAACTGACAAGGAAGCGCCAGCCGAATTGTTTCAAAGCCAGGTGGGAGGATTTGTAGAGTTCGTAGCCGATCAGCAAGACCATGACGAAGACCGAGAGCGCCATCAGGGCCGTGAGCCACTGGAACGGCCGGTCACCGCCCCTCCGCCCCGCGGACATATTCGTGTCCATGATCAGCGCCCGAGGCGATTCGGAAGCAGAAGCTTTCGTCATGTCAGGTCATGTTATTTGGAACCCCAACGGGCAAACAACCCAAAAGGAACAAAGGCCGAAACGGGCGCTCTTCGCCTTTGGCATGCCCTTACCCATGAATGCACGGCATCGAAGTCGTGCAGGCTACCCATGAACCGTACAAAGCGCTCGGACAGATTCGTGTTGCATATGCGACATGAAATTGTCCAATCAGGTTCATGGTCCCAATGCGCGCCAAAAATGGCGTCGAGGGGCGGGTTCGTCGGCACACGGCGCCGAGACGAAGGCGCGCAGGTGGCCGTGGGAACAGAATCAATACTTGATCTGTTTGACCCGCTCGAGCGCCCGCTTCTGCACGTTCTCAGGCAAGGGCGCGTAGTCGAGCGCCGCCGCCATGGCCTCGCCCTTGGTGATGGCCCAATTGAGGAATTCCACGAGTTTCTTCCCCTTGCCCGGATCTTTTTGTTGTGATGTAATTGCCGGCGGCGTTCTTCACGTCGGCATAGGGCAGTTTGTTCTGCTTGGCGTAAACCAACTCCACGTAGCCGACGGTTCCCGGCAGTTGTTTGACCTGGCCGGCAACGCCCTCGTTGCCTTTTCCACCCAGGCCGACGGGCCATTGGACCGACGTGCCGCGCCCAACCTTGGTCTCCCATTCCTTGCTCACACTGCTGAGGTAATCGACCCAAATGTAGGTCGTTCCGCTGCCATCGGAACGGTGCACCACGACGATGTCCGTGTTAGGCAGTTTCACCCCTACGTTTTGGGTCTGTATTTTGGGATCGTTCCACCGGGTGATTTTGCCCATGAAAATGTCCACAATGGTCGGCCCGTCGAATTTCAACTTCGGGTTGCCCGGCAGATTGTAAGTGAGGACATCCGCTCCGGCGACCGTCGGAATGTGGAGGATTTTCCCGGGCGCCTTGGCGAGATTTTCATCACTCATCGGGCCGTCCGACGCGCCGAAATCGACGGTCTCCGCCAGGATTTGTTTCTGGCCGCCGCCGGAGCCGATGGATTGATAATTGAATCGGACCGAGGGGTCCACCCGGGCGTACTCATCGAACCATTTCGAGTAGATGGGATACGGGAAGGTAGCGCCGGCGCCGTTGATGAGCATTTGAGCGTTGGCGCTGACAGCGGTTCCGGCCAACAGGCACGCTCCCAGGAGAGTTTTGATGGTTGTGTTGGGTTTCATGCTTTGTGAAAGGTAGGACAGGATTGTGGTTCGTGCGTTACGAGCAGGTCTCATTCAAGTGACATTGGAGGTCCTTTTTCGACCGCAGTTTTGGTTTTCGCCGGTGGTTTGATTCCTAGAATTTCCACATCAAGTCGGCCATAAAGTGGCCGGCCTTGGACGCGGAATCGACGCCCGGAATCGTTGGATTGGCGATGATGAGGTCGTTAAGATAGTAGGTGAACGTAAAGTTGAGGTAATCGGTGAAGGAGTAGGTTGCTATGAACTGATGACCCTTGACATTGGTGCCGCCGAACCAGCCGTTGGCCTTGCCGGTGCCGGCGAGCTGCGGGTTGCCGGTGGCGTAAAACGCGCCGTTGTCATCGTCCACCAGCGCGTCAAACCAGGCGTCCGCTTCGAGCCACTGGTAGCGATAGTTAATTTCCCACGTGCGTTTCCGTCCCGCCTTGCCAATCGTCGCGCCGACGCGATACGCCTTGTTATTGGAGGGAGCGCCCGGATTGTTCATGTATTCGCCCATCACTCTGAGCGGAAACGGTCCGGTGTAACACGGAAAGCTGTCCAGCTTGTAGGTGAGCGAAGCTGTCCCGATGATGGGGTTCATATTGTATTTCAAGAACCCGTTTGTGTCGCGGCTGTTGCCGGAGTTATAAAACGGTTGCACTCGGGCGCTCAGGCTCTCCTTATGGGCAATATCAAATGCCGCCACACCAAGAGAGGTTTCGAATTTTGGAGTCCATTTGGATTCCCACAGCCATTGTGCCCCATAAACATACGGATCATGACTTGGGGCTGCCCCGGGGGCGCCGGCAGGCAGAGTGTTGGGTGAATTATATCCCTGGTTCAATTCGTCCAGCACAATGAATGCGGCATTAGCTTTCAATATGTGCTGGTCGCTGAGGTTGTACGCGATTTGCAGCGCGGTGCCTTCCGGGTTGATGTCGTAGTCCCAGATCATATTGGAAAGGGCGAAGGGATTGTCGATCTTGCCGATGCTGCCGCTCACGGTCCAATCGCCAGTATGAAGAGGCGTCCACTTCGCGTACGCCGCATCGATCCAAAGGAATTTCCGGGACTCGAGTGAATTCAAATCCTGGTTGGCGGTGATCGGCGAGCCCCCGACCAGTGTGCCCCCGGGATTGGTCTGCGGATTGCCTGAGGCAACACGGAGGCCGACCTCGAAATTATCAATCAGGGAAGCGATCGCCGCGAAACGAATGCGATAGCGATAGCGATTGCGATCGACGTACAGGTCATTCTCCGCGTTGTTCTCTTCGAACCGCCCGCGAAAATCGCCGGTGAACCTCAGGCTCGTCACCCAGTCCGGCATGCGGGTCTGTTTCCGATAGTTCTTGTCGAAATCCTTCTTCGATTCGTCGCGCAGGTCCTTGGCTTCTTCGGCCGTCAGAATCCCTTTCTGGACCAGCTTGTCCAAAAGAGCGTCGGACGA
>WNGF01015746.1_pt1 | contig 17492 bp, 16 predicted proteins | sample 5400641 | NCBI WGS metagenome assembly WNGF01 (sample SAMN13153371, study PRJNA577476) | soil metagenome | isolation source: 80 cm soil or saprolite under grassland replicate 2 | place: USA:California | collected 2016-06-15
GTTTTGTCGCAGGGCAGTTGTGCCACAGCCTCGGCCGGCGACGGCCGATCACGCGCGGCACGGAATCGAAACCGTTCCATGGCGGGCCCGCGGAGAACAGCTCGCGGCCCTCACGGAGAACCGCATAGTGGAATGCAGATTGTGAATTTGCACGATGCCACAACTGACAATAGCATTTTTGCAAAATGGAAGAGCAAAAAGCCAGCGATTTCAGCCCCTTGATTTTTCAATGGCGCAAGCGTCGGCACGCGGAAAGGCGGGCAGTTCATTCTTCGCGCGTTGCGAAGCGCGACGGCGACCATCGGGACGGACCGCGGAGCGGGCCGGTCGCTCGCGCGGGGCAGCCTTGCCGGAGCGCGGCGGTGTCAGGGTCTTTTTGCCATGATAAGCCTGCCGCGATGGCCCAGGCGCTGGAGCTCCGAACGCAAACCAAGCACGCCCGCGACACACGCGTCATGGGGCTCGTGAGCGGCGCGCATTTCGTCAGCCATTTCTACATTCTCCTGCTGCCGCCGCTGTTTCCCTTCGTGCGGGCCGAGTACGGCGTGAGCTATATCGAGCTCGGGCTGGCGCTTGCCGCCTTCAACGTGGTCTCGGCCGGGCTGCAGACGTCGGCCGGATTCCTGACCGACCGGATCGGCGCTCGCGCCGTGTTGGTCGCCGGGCTCTTGCTGGGCGCGGGCGCGTTTGCGCTCGCCGCGCTGGTGCCCTCGTTCTGGTTCCTGGTGGCGATGTTCGCGGTCGCCGGCCTCGGCAACACCGTCTACCACCCGGCCGATTACTCGATCCTCTCGCGCCACGTTTCGCCGCAGCGGATGGGGCAGGCGTTTTCGTTCCACACCTTTGCGGGGATGCTCGGGTCCGCGGTGGCGCCGCCGGCCTTGCTGGTGCTGCAAGCCATCGTCGGATGGCGCGGCGCGTTCATGGCGGCGGCGCTGCTCGGGGTCTTGGCTGCGGCCGTGATGGTGCTCCAGCGCGACGCCTTGGGCGGGCCGATTGCGCGGGAACGCACGCGGCCGGCCGAGGAGGCGGCGAACGGCGAAGGCTGGAAGCTCCTGTTCTCGCCGCCGCTCCTGCGCAATCTCGCGTTCTTCGTGATGCTGGCGATCGCCGCCGGGGGAATGCAGAATTATTCGGTCGTGGCATTGGGCGCGCTCTACGGCACGCCGCTGTCGATCGCCAACACGGCCTTGGCGGCCTATTTGCTGATGATCTCGATCGGAGTGCTCCTGGGCGGCCTGCTGGCGAGCCGCACCCAGCGCCACGAGGTCGTCGCGGTCGCCGGGCTGATCGTGGTCGCGCTCACGACGCTTGCGGTCGGCCTGGTCTCGCTCGGCACGGCATTGTTGATCGCGTCGATGGCCATCGGCGGATTATTTTCGGGACTGATCATGCCGTCACGCGATATGATCGTGCGTTCCCTGGCTCCGCCCGGGTCGTTCGGCAAAGTGTTCGGTTTCGTGACCACGGGGTTCAATCTCGGCGGCATCGTATCGCCGCTGCTGTTCGGCTGGCTCATGGACCAGGGACACCCGCGCGCGATCTTCCTGTTGGGTGCAGCCTTCAGCTTGCTGTCGATTCCAACGGTTCTCAGCTTTGGTCCGCGCCGAAAGGCGGCGGAGAGCCGAGCATGAGCCTCAACCCCGCGTCCGCCGATGGCACTTCTCCCAGCGTCGCCGCGCCGGCAGGTGTGATCGAGGCGAGCCGGGAGCTTGCGAACCGGGCGTGGGCGGGCGCGGATCTCACGAACGTCGTCCCCTTCGTCAAACGCCATCGCCAGGAGGGCGAGCCCGGCGTGCAGGTCCGGCTTGCACCCGGCGAACGTCCCGCGCCGGTACTCCTGAAACCGGACCGCGGCGCCTGGATGCTCGCTCTGCTGCTAAGCTCGCTCGCTGCCCATGCGGGGGTTTATTGGATGCTCAACCGCGAGCCGCCGCCGCTGGCGAGCGTCGGGGTTGAATCGATCTCGGTCGAGCTGGTGCTCGGCACCGACATGCCGGCGGGGCATACAGAGCAGACCACAAAATCCGAGCAAGAGCCGGCCCAGGCTCCGATCCTTGCCGAGGAGCCGGCGGCACAACCGGAGCCCCAGCAGGAAGCCGCGCAGCAAGTCGAGCCCGAGCCGCCGCCGGAGGAAGCTCCGCTCGTGGTGTCCACTGCCGAGCCGCCGCCAACGCCCGCGCTGCCCGTGGCAACGGTGCCGCCGGTGCTCGCGGTCCCGTCGGCAAGGGATGTCGTTCCGCCGCTCCCGGCGCCTGCGCCCAGGCGCGCCGCGCCGGCGCCGGCTCGCCAGCCCAAGCCGCAGCATCCGGTGCGGCAGCGCCAAGCCATGCTGCCGGCGACCGCCGGCGCCCCCGCAGCGTCGGCCAATGGCGTCGGACGCGGCCGCTCCGACGCGGACACCAATTACCGCGGGCTCGTCGCCGCGCATCTTGCCCGCTACAAGCGCTTCCCGGCCGATGCCCGCAGCCGCGGCGACCAGGGGGTGGCCAGCGTCTCCTTCAGCCTCGACGGCGCCGGCCGCGTGACCTCGGCCGCGCTGGTGCGCGGCAGCGGCGTCGCAAGCCTCGACCAGGAGGTCCGGGAGATGGTCCATCGCGCCTCGCCGTTTCCGGCGCCGTCGACCGGCCGGCCGATGTCGTTCACCGTTCCGGTGAGCTTCCGGCTGCAATAGCCCCAACGCGGGCGCGTCCGGCAGAGCCGTCACGACCTCGACATCTTTTCCGCTGAACTTCCCGTGCGGGCTCAAGTATCGCGCTAGCTTTTCGCGGCAGCCCGTTTTCTCTATGGTCGGTTTTGGACGCGGGAAGATGACCACGACCATCGAAGAACATTATCGGGCCCTGGTTCCCGGGCTGGGGGTGCTGCTCGATTTTCTCGCGGCGTCCCATGCGCGCGCGCTCGCATTTCTGGTCGCGGTCTGCCTGGTGAGCTATCTGCCGGGATTCTTCAACATCCCTCCGGTCGATCGCGACGAGGCACGGTTCGTTCAAGCGACCAAGCAGATGATCGAGAGCGGAGATTATGTCGACATCCGTTTTCAAGAAGAGGTTCGCTACAAGAAACCGGTCGGCATCTATTGGCTGCAGGCGGCAGCAGTCCGGGCAGCGGAGGGACTGGGCGCGTCGGACCCGCGCACTACGATCTGGCTCTATCGGTTGCCGTCCCTGGTCGGCGCGATCGGCGCCGTCCTGCTGACCTATTGGGCCGCGCTCGCTTTCGGCTCGCGGCGCACCGCCTACCTTTCCGCCCTGATGCTGGCGTGCTCGCTGCTGCTCGGGGTCGAAGCGCGGCTCGCCAAAACCGATGCGATGCTGCTGCTCACGATCGTGGCGGCGCTCGGCGCGCTGGCGCGGGCCTATCTCGCCGCGCCCAAGCAGACGCCGGAGCCCTCGAACTGGCTCGTTCCGGCAATTTTCTGGACGGCCCTTGCCGGCGGCGTGCTGTTGAAGGGGCCGGTGATCCTCATGGTGGTCGCGCTCGCGGTCGTGACGCTCGTGGTACGCGACCGCTCCGGGCGCTGGCTCGCACGCCTGCGCCCGGCCGCCGGAGCCCTTTGGCTGCTGCTGCTCGTGCTGCCGTGGTTCCTCGCCATTCTCCGGCGGACCGGGGCGAGCTTCTTCGTCGAGTCGATCGGCAACGACCTGCTGAGCAAGCTGGTCGGCGCGCAGGAATCGCATGGCGGACCGCCCGGATATTACCTCGCGACGTTCTGGGCGACGTTCTGGCCCGCGGCGCCGCTCGCCGCGGTTGCCGCGCCTCGGGTGTGGCAACAGCCTCGCGACCCGGCAACGCAATTCCTGTTGGCCTGGCTGGTGCCGGCATGGCTGCTGTTCGAGCTGGTGCCGACCAAGCTGCCGCACTACGTGCTGCCGCTCTACCCCGCGATCGCCATCCTGATTGCGCGGGTCATGGCGGAAGGCGGTCTCTCGCGCGACCGGCGCCTGGTGCGCGCCAATATCCTATGGCCGGCGGTGACCGTGGTGCTGCCGATCGCCGCCGTCATCGGACTCATTGTCCTGCGGCGGCAGCTCGGGCTGCTGGCCTGGCCTTTTTCCGCCGCGGCGATGATCTTCGGATTTCTGGCCTGGCGGTTCTACGAGGCCGATGGCGCGGAGCGCTCGCTGCTGCGTGCCGCCGTCGCCGCCATCATGCTGTGGATCGCGGTCCCGGGCGCGATCGTGCCGCTGCTGCGCCCGCTGTTTCCGAGCGCGCTGCTTGCCTACAATATTCATCCCGACTGCGAGCGTCCGTTGTTTGCATCCGCGGGCTATCATGAGCCGAGCTTGGTGTTCCTGTTCGGCACTTCGACGCGCCTCACCAACGGCCAGGGGGCCGCCGACTTTCTGCTCGAGGGCGATTGCCGCTTTGCCTTCGTCGAGTCGCGCCACGAGCGCGCCTTCGTGCAGCGGGCCGAAGCCATCGGATTGCGGTATGCGCCGGGTCCGCGGATCGAGGGCATCAACCACAGCTCCGGCCATTCCGTTTCGATCGCGGTCTATCGCTCGGAAGGCGCCTCATGAGCATGATGCGAGATCGGGTCGAGCGCACGGCGGCTCCGGGAGGCCCGGTGATGGGCCGGATGCTGGCGCATCTCGGCGCCTGGCTCGCCCTCATCGTGCGACCGCCGTTTGCGCGGGCGGACGGGGCAGGGGGCCGCGCCGGTCCGCGATGGAGTTTTCTGGCGCTCGTCGGCCTCGGCGCGATCGCCGTCATCGGCGGCGCGATGGCGCTCTTCGACGCCTGGGCCATTGCTCAGCAGCGAAATTTCCCGACATGGGTCGTCCAGGTGTTCGAGCGGATCACGAATTTCGGCAAATCCGGATGGTTTCTGTGGCCCGCTGGGCTCCTGGTCATAGCGGCGGCAGCCTTGGCCCGGCCCGCGCTCGGGCGCGGCGCCAATCTCGTGATCCTCTCGCTGGTGGTGCGGCTCGAGTTCGTGTTCCTGGCCATCGGCATTCCGGGCCTGATGGTCTCGATCGTGAAGCGCCTGATCGGGCGGGTTCGGCCGTCGGACTGGGGACCGTTTCATTACGTTCCATTTTCCTGGCGACCGGATTATGCCGCCTTGCCTTCGGGTCACAGCACCGCGGCCTTCGCGGCCGCGTTTGCGATCGGCGCGATTTGGCCCCGGGCGCGCGTGCCGATGTGGATCTTTGCCGGCGTGATTGCCGTGAGCCGGGTCGCCGTTCACGCGCATTTCCCGAGCGACGTCATTGCCGGAGCTTTTGTCGGAATTTTCGGCGCCATTCTCGTGCGCAACTGGTTCGCCGCGCGCCGGCTCGCGTTCGTGCGCGGGACGGACGGAAAGGTAAGGGCGCTCGCCGGGCCCTCGGCGCGGCGGATCAGGAGCCTTGCGGCCCGGCTGGCCGGCCGCTAGTCGTCGCGATGCCTTGCTGCAATGACCGAAATCGAGGATGCTGGGGGCAGCGGGGAAGGGTCATCTCCACATACCGACGATACCGACGCAACGCATTCACGGCGGACCTGCCGAGCATGGCCGGTGTCCGATAGGGCAAGCAGCGTGAGCATTTTGAAGCGACCTGGCGTAAAGCGCGTTCGACGCATCCTCGTGCTGGCGGTCGTGCTCGCATCGGCCGTGTATTTCGTGCCGATTCCCACGCTGATCCTCGTCGCATGTGGGCTGATCGACGTCGGCAGACATAAGAAAATCAGATATGAGCTGATCGAAAAATATTTCATGGGCAATGGCTTGGGGACTTGGCTGCTGTCGCCGATAAACCTTCTTGCGGATCTGTTCTCGTACAGCAACAAGGGCAAATACAAGTTGGAGGACCTGCCCGCCGGCCACCGCGCCGAGATCGAGTCCTGTGTGCGCGCATTCGTCGAGAACGGCGATCTCATCAAGGACCACATCGCGAAAACGATCGGTCAGAACAAGCGCTGCATGCTTACGTTCAAGTGGTACAAGACCGTGCAGGCGACGCAACTGAGAATTCCGGCGTTCGAGCGCGACTATCGCTACATCAAGACGATCGCCGTCTCCGCGTTCAACACTCGGGAGCGGACATCCTGGCATTTCGGTCCTCTCCGGCTCACGTTCCGCGTGCTGTGCAATCTGGAGCCGGTCGATAGCCGAGACGTCTTCATCGAAGTCGATGATCAGCCCCACTATTGGGTGGATAATCCGCTGTTTATCTTCGATGACACGATGTTCCACCGCTCGATCAACGATGTGGATCACGTCAGGTACTGCCTGTTCATGGATATCGTCCGTCCCAACTATTCGCAGAAGGGGTTCGATTTCGGCGTAAATGCCGCAAGAATCATCTCGGGTTCGTTCAAGCGGCTGTTCTATAAGAATTGGTCGTTCATCCGCTGAAAGCTCCGCAACCTCGCGTGAGCTGCGTGCCGGACGGCGTTCTGGCTCGCAACTGCTTCGCCCCGCGCCGGCTCGCGTTCGTGCGCGGGACGCACGCAAAGGTCGGGGCGTTCGCCGGCCCTCGGCGCGGCGGATCAAGAGCCTTGCGGCTCGGCTGGCGGGTCACTAGAACCGCGCACGCTCATGGCTGAAGCAAGCGCACCCGGGAATCCGGCGGTATCGATCGTCGTGCCGGTCAAGGACGAGGCGGACAACATCGGTCCGCTGGTCGAGGAGATCGCCGCCGCGATGTCGCAGCGGTGGAGCTTCGAAGTCGTCTACATCAATGACGGGTCGAGCGATACCACGGAAGGCGAGCTCACGCGCCTGATGTCGGAACGGCGCTGGCTGCGCCAGATCCGGCACGCGCGTTCCTGCGGGCAATCGGCGGCGGTGCGAACCGGCGTCGCGGCGGCGCGGGCGCCGATCGTGGTGACGCTCGACGGCGACGGACAGAACGATCCGTCGTTCATCCCCGCGCTGGTGCGCTCGCTGGAGGAGGCATCGCCGCGCACCGGGCTGATCGCCGGTCAGCGGGTCGGGCGCCGGTCTACCCGTTCCAAGCAATTCCAGTCGCGGGTCGCCAATCGCGTGCGCTCGGCGATCCTCAGGGACGGCACGCGCGACACCGGCTGCGGGCTCAAGGCGTTCCGCCGCGAGGTGTTTTTGTCCTTGCCGTATTTCGATGGGCTGCACCGGTTCCTGCCGGCGCTGGTGCGCCGCGACGGCTACGAAGTCGGTTATGTGGACGTGATCGACCGCCCCCGGCGCCATGGCCGCTCCCACTACGGCATGGGCAACCGGCTGTGGATCGGCATCCTCGATCTGGCCGGCGTGTGGTGGCTGATCCGCCGTCGCGGCCGCGTTCCGCAGATTTCGGAGGTGATGCGCAATGGCTGAGCTTTGGCACGGCGTCGCCGATTATTTCCGCGAAGTCTTCATCCTGCAGCTCGACTGGTGGATCGCGCTCGGCTTTTTGGCGCAGGCGCTGTTCTCGGCGCGTTTTCTGGTGCAATGGATCGCATCGGAGCGCGCCGGTCGCAGCGTGATCCCGCTGGCGTTCTGGCTGTTCTCGGTCGGCGGCGGCACACTGTTGCTCGTTTACGCGCTCTACCGCAAGGACCCGGTGTTCATCGCCGGCCAGGCGCTGGGCTTGTTCATCTACGCCCGCAATCTGTATTTCATTCATCGCGAGCGGCGCCACGCGGCAGTCGCGGCGCAGTGATGCCGGATCTATCGCCGCTCGTCTCGGATTTGATGATCGCATACTGAAGGGCCGCGTTCCCCGGACCGCGCGGCGCGAAGCGTTATGATCGATGACTTGGCAACATGGTCGCTTCGCGAACTTACTCCTGGGTCCCGGATCTTCGCTCGCTCCACTCGCTCGTCCGGGACATGCCGTCTCACCCCGCCTGTGCCATCGCGGCAAAGCCGCGTTCGAGGTCGGCGATCAGGTCGCTCGGATCCTCGAGCCCGATGTGGAAGCGCAGGGCGGGCCCGCCCGGCGCCCAGCGCGTCGCGGTGGGCGTCGCCGGCCGGCTGGAGCACGATGCTGAACAGCCCCGAGGATCCGGTGAAGTCGCGCCGCCAGATCTCGTGCCCGGGATCCTCCTCGAGCGCCGGATGCAGCACGCGCCGCACTTCCGGCCGGGCGCGGAGCCGGCGCGCGACGGTCAGCGCCGATTGCCGGTGCCGCTCGAGCCGCACGCCGAGCGTGCGCAGCCCGCGCAGGGCGAGATACATGTCGTCGGGCCCGACGCAGAGCCCCATCGTGGTGACGGTCTCCTTGAGCCGTGGCCACAGCGAGGCATTGGCCGATATGGTTCCGAGCATGACGTCGGAATGCCCGCCGATGTATTTGGTCCCGGCCTGGATCGAGAGGTCGACGCCTTTGGCGAATGCCTGGAAATACAGCGGCGTCGCCCAGGTGTTGTCCATCAGGACGGTCAAGCCGCGCTCGTGCGCCGCGGCGGCGATGGCCGGAACGTCCTGCATTTCGAAGGATTGCGAGCCCGGCGCCTCGAGGAAGACCGCGCGCGTATTCGGCCGGAACAGGCCGGCGATGCCGGCGCCGATGAGCGGATCGTAATAGGTGGTCTCGACCCCGAGCCGGGCCAACACGCCGTCGCAGAAGGTGCGGGTCGGCCGATAGGCGCTGTCGGTGACGAGAACGTGGTCGCCGCTCTTGAGCGCCGCCAGCAGCGCGGTGGAGATGGCCGAGAGGCCGGAGGGGACGAGCGCAACACCGGCACAGCCCGGGCCTTCGATGGCTTGAATGGCTCCTTCCAGCGCTTCGGAGGTGGGCGTGCCGCGCCGGCCATATTGGTAGCGGGCGCGATGCGCGATCAGATCGTCCGCGCTGGGGTAAAGCACGGTCGAGGCATGATAAACCGGCGGATTGACGAAGCCGTGATAGGCGAACGGATCGCGGCCGCCGACCACCAGACGGGTCTCTGCGCTCAGATCCGAGCCGGTCGCGCTCTCGTCGGATTTCTTCTTCATGGCCGCTCCTGATTGCTCAATCGAGTAGCACGCCGCGGCCCACGCGCAAACGCGTGGCGTGCGCGGCGTCGCGCGCGGGCGAAATCGGCGCCAGGGCGCGGCCCTTGACCTGCGGGTTCGATCGGACTGAGATGGCCACGGTCGGGAACAAGGAGGGGAGCGCGGATTCCGACCGTCGAGTTTGGCTCAACAAGACTCGCGGGGCGGGATGGCCGATGGTCCCGGTCGACACCGCCCGACCGCTCGACATCGAACAAATTTCACCTCGGACGGCGAAAGATCGGGAGCAGGCTGTATCATGAAGCGCATTCTCACCACGATCCTCTGTGCGGCGGCGCTCGGTCTTGCCGCTTCGACCGCCATCGGCCAGACCCTCAATACGGTGAAGACCAGGGGCGTGCTCAACTGCGGTTCCAATCCGGGACTCGCCGGATTCGGTCAGCCCGACGCCCAGGGCAATTGGAACGGTCTCGACGTGGATTTCTGCCGGGCGATCGCGGCGGCGATATTCGACGACCCGACCAAGGTGAAATTCGCGGCATTGACCGCCAAGGACCGGTTCACGGGACTGCAGTCGGGAGAGGTCGATCTCTTGTCACGCAATACCACCTGGACCATCTCGCGCGATACCGCGCTCGGTCTGAACTTCACCAGCGTGTTCTATTATGACGGCCAGGGCTTCATCGTCCGCAAGGCTCTCAAGGTCAACTCGGCGCTCGAGCTCAGCGACGCCGCGGTCTGCGTCGGGCAGGGCACGACGACCGAGCTCAATCTCGCGGACTATTTCCGCGCCAACAAGATGAAGCTCAAGACCGTCACGTTCATGACGAATGACGAGACCGTAAAGGCCTATGAGGCCGGCCGATGCGACGCGTTCACCACCGATGCGTCGGGCCTCTACGCGGAACGGCTGCGCTTCGCCAACCCGAACGATCACGTGGTGCTGCCGGAGATCATCTCGAAAGAGCCGCTCTCACCCGCGGTCCGCCACGGCGACGACCAGTGGTTCGACATCGTGAAATGGGTGCATTACGCGATGCTCAATGCCGAAGAGCTGGGCGTCGGCCAGAAGAACATCAACGAGGCGCTGGCTTCCGCGATCCCCGACGTGAAGCGTCTGGTGGGCACCGAAGGCAATTACGGCGAACAGCTCGGCCTTACCAAGGACTGGGCGGTGCGGATCATCAAGCATGTGGGCAACTATGGGGAAGTGTTCGAGCGCAATGTCGGCCAGGGGTCGCCGCTGAAGATCACTCGCGGTCTGAATAATTTATGGACCAAGGGCGGCCTCCAATATGCGCCGCCGATCCGGTGACGGTGCGCCGGCCGCTCGGACCGCGCGTCGGCCGACTTGACGGCGTCCGGCTCGGCCGGGCGCTTCGGAGGTGGTGATGAGCGCCGTGTCGGAGATCGAGAAGCCGAAGGTATCGCTTCTCTATAATCCGAAAGTGCGGAACCTCGCTTATCAGCTGCTGCTCTGCGGCGTCATCGCCGTTCTCGTTTACGGCGCGGTCGCCAATGCGATCGAGAACCTCAGGCGCGCGAAGATCGCCTCGGGATTCGGGTTCTGGAACCAGACGGCCGGATTCGATATCAGCCAGAGCCTGATCGAGTACAGCAGCAGCACCTCGACCTACGGCCAGGCTTTCTGGGTAGGGCTGTGCAACACGCTGGTGGTCGCGGGGCTCGGCATCGTCTTCGCGACCATTCTCGGCTTCATCATCGGCATTGCGCGGCTGTCGAAGAACTGGCTGGTGGCGCGGCTTGCCGGCGGCTACGTCGAGCTGATCCGCAATCTGCCGGTGCTGCTGCAGCTTCTGTTCTGGTACAACGCCGTGCTCAAGGCGCTGCCGGACGTGCGCGAAAGCGTGGTCATCGGCGGCGGTGCGTTCCTGAACAATCGCGGCCTGTTCGTTCCGCAGCCGATATTCCACGAAGGCTTCGGTGCGGTTCTCGCGGCGTTTGTCCTCGGCGTCGTCGGATCGATCGCGTTCCGGATCTGGGCACGCAGGCGCCAGGAGCGGACCGGCGAGCAGGCGCCGGTGCTCTGGGTCGCGCTCGGACTGATTTTCGGGCTTCCGCTCCTCGTCTTCGTTCTGGCGGGTTCGCCGATCGAGTTCTCCTATCCGGAAAAGGGACGGTTCGGCGTGCGCGGCGGAATCGAGCTGCTGCCCGAGATGGTCGCGCTGCTGTTCGGTCTGGTGATTTATACGGCTGCCTTCATCGCCGAGGTGGTGCGCGCCGGGATTCTGGCCGTATCGCACGGGCAGACCGAGGCCGCCTATTCGCTGGGGTTGCGGCCCGGGCCGACGCTGCGCCTGATCGTCCTGCCTCAGGCGATGCGGGTGATCATTCCGCCGCTCACCAGCCAATACTTGAATCTGACCAAAAATTCCTCGCTCGCGGTTTTCGTCGGGTACCCCGATCTGGTGCTGGTGTTCGCCGGCACCGTGCTCAACCAGACCGGACAGGCGGTCGAGGTGATCGCCATCACCATGCTGGTGTATCTCACGATCAGTTTGGTCACCTCGCTGTTCATGAACTGGTTCAACAGGCGCATGGCGCTGGTGGAACGCTGAGGACGCCGACATGACCGCGACCGACGTTCAGCCCGTCTATGTCCGCCGGCTGCTGATGGACGCTCAGCCGGCGCCCATCACGATGACCGGCCCGATCGGCTGGCTGCGCGCCAACCTGTTTGCGACGCCGCTCAACACCGCGCTGACGCTGCTGTCGATCCTCCTGATCGCCTGGGTGGTCCCGCCGTTCGCGAAGTTTTTGGTCATCGACGCGACCTGGGTCGGCGTGGATCGGGACGCGTGTCTGCCGTCCGCCACTCGGCCGGAGGTCGGGGCGTGTTGGCCGTTCGTGCGCGAGCGGTTCGCCTATTTCATCTACGGGTCCTATCCGGTTGCCCATCGGTGGCGGGTCGACGTCTTCTTTGCGCTGCTCGCGGTCGGGGTCGTCTGGCTGCTGTGGTTGAAAGCGCCGCGCCGCGATCTTGGCGCGTTCTATGCTTTCGTCGTGCTGCCGATCGTGTCCTTCATCCTGCTGCGCGGCTGGCCTTTGCTCGGTCTGCCGACGATCGAAACCGCGTATTGGGGCGGCGCGCTCGTGACCATCGTGGTTGCGGCGGTCGGCATCGCGGTGTCGCTGCCGATCGGCATTCTGCTGGCGTTGGGACGGCGCTCGCGCATGCCGGCGGTCAAGCTGCTCTCGGTGATCTACATCGAGTTCGTGCGCGGGGTGCCGCTGATCACCGTGCTGTTCATGGCCAGCGTCATGCTGCCGCTGTTTGTCCCCGACGCCTGGTCGCCGGACAAGGTGCTGCGCGCGCTGGTCGGCATTGCGATGTTCGCATCGGCCTATATGGCCGAGGTGGTGCGCGCGGGCCTGCAGGCGATCCCGAAAGGCCAGTACGAAGGCGCCATGGCGGTCGGGCTGAGCTATCCGCAGATGATGCGCCTGGTCATCCTGCCCCAGGCGCTCAAGATCACCATCCCGAACATCGTCAACACCTACATCGGGCTGTTCAAGGACACCACGCTGGTGTCGATCGTCGGCATGTTCGATCTGTTGCGGACGATCGAAGCCGCCCGGATCGATCCGAAATGGGCGACGTCGGTGACGAGCGCGACCGGCTATGTCGTCGCCGCGATCTTCTATTTCACGTTCTGCTACATGATGGCGCGCTACGCGAGATACACCGAGGCGCGGCTGGCCAAAAGCGACCGGCGCTGACCTGCGGATCGGAGGCGATGATGAGCGAGACGATGCAGCCGGTCGAGACGCCGAAAGCGCGGCGCGGCGGGCCGAAGATGCAGACGACGACCAACGAGATCGCGGTCGACATCGTCGGGATGCACAAATGGTACGGCGATTTTCACGTGCTGCGCGACATCAATCTCCAGGTCAAGCGCAGCGAACGCATCATCATCTGCGGGCCCTCCGGGTCCGGCAAATCGACCATGATCCGCTGCATCAATCGGCTCGAGGAGCATCAGCAGGGCCGCATCGTCGTGGACGGCGTCGAGCTCGCCGACGACCTCAAGAAGATCGACGAGGTCCGTCGCGAGGTGGGCATGGTGTTTCAGCACTTCAATCTGTTTCCGCATCTCACCGTGCTCGACAATTTGACCCTCGCCCCGATCTGGGTGCGCAAGATGCCCAAGCGGGAGGCCGAGGAGGTCGCGATGCACTACTTGAAGCGCGTGAAGATTCCGGAGCAGGCCAACAAATATCCGGGGCAGCTATCCGGCGGGCAGCAGCAGCGCGTCGCCATCGCGCGGGCTTTGTGCATGAGCCCGAAAATCATGCTGTTCGACGAGCCGACTTCCGCGCTGGATCCCGAGATGGTCAAGGAGGTGCTCGACACCATGGTCGAACTCGCCCAGGAAGGCATGACCATGCTGGTCGTCAGCCACGAGATGGGGTTCGCCCGGCAGGTGGCGGATCGGGTGATCTTCATGGACGCCGGGCAGATCATCGAGGCCAACGAGCCCAAGGAATTCTTCGCCCATCCGCAGCACGAGCGGACCAAGCTGTTTCTCAGCCAGATCTTGCATTAGCGGGCACTCGCTTCACCTCTGAAAGGAGGAGGTCGCCGCGAAGCGGCGGGTGGGGGTCGCGCTGTTCTGACCCCTCCCTATCCCTCCCCCGTGCAGGGGGAGGGAAGCGTCTGCCGCTTGCGCAACGCTCAAATGGTCTTTGCGGCAGACTCACTCCACGTAAATCATCTTCCGCGTCATACCGCCGTCGAGGAGAAAATTCGCGCCGGTGATGAATCCGGCGCGCTCCCGGTCGAGCAGGAATTGCACCATGGCGGCGACATCCTCCGGCCTGCCGACGCGACCGGCCGGATGCTGCGCGTGGTCCTTTCTGCGCAGCTCGCCGTAATTCCTGGTCCGGATCCATCCGGGGCTGACGCAATTGACGCGCACGTCGGGCGCGAAGCTGATCGAAAGCGCGTGGCTGAGCGCGACCAGCCCGCCTTTCGAGGCCGAATAGGCCTCGGTGTTCGCCTCCGACATCAGCGCCCGGCTCGAGGAGATGAGGACCATCGCGCCTTTGCGCTTGCGCAGCGCCGTCTCGGCGGCGCGGGCGAACAGAAAGGCGGCGGTCAGATTGACGTCGAGGACGCGATGCCATTCCTCGCGCGTGAGTTTTCCAATCGGCTGGTTGCGCGAGATTCCCGCATTGGACACGACGCCGTCGAGCCGTCCGAATGTTTCGAGCGCCGCAGCCACCGCCCGCTCTGCCGTGTCCTCCTCCGCCACGTCGCCTTCGAGGATGGCCGCCCGCCGGCGCTTGGCGAACCTGCGGGCAAGACCCGCGCCGGCGAGATCGACCGCGGCGACGCGCCATCCCGCTTGCAGCAGCGAACGCGCGACCGCTAGCCCGATGCCGTTCGCGGCGCCGGTGACGATCGCGACGGCGCTTGAGGATCTTGCCATCGCTGCCTCCGTGGCTTGTGCTCTCCGCGGCCGATTGGCCGGGCGGCGTTTGCCGATCACGATTTTGCCCGCATGTTACGCTGATTGCTCGCCGCAGCCTGCAATTGCCATCCGGAGAGGAAAGCCATGAGTGATGCCAACGTCGCGCTGATCCAAAGCCTCTATGCCGCGTTCGGCCGCGGCGAGATCGCGAAAATCATCGCCGCAATGGCGCCCGACGCGACCTGGGAACTGGTCGGGCGGCCGAGCGACCACCCTCTGCTGGGCACGCGAAAGGGTGTCGCCGGCGTGCAGGAATTCTTCGATACGCTCGCGAAGGTCCAGGATGCCGCCGATTTTTCGCCGCGGGAATTCCACCCCTCGGGCGACAGAATATTCGTGCTCGGCCATTACGCCTGGAAGCTGCGCAAGACCGGCCGGACCGTCGAGAGCGACTTCATCCATATCTTCACGGTGAAGGGCGGCAAGGTGGTGCAATTCCGCGAATTCACCGACACCGCGAAATTTGCCGAAGCCTACCGCGGCTGAGCGAACTCAGTTCGGCCCGGTCGCCACCGGCAGCTCCGGCCGCGAGCCCCATTCGACCCAGGAGCCGTCGTAGAGGCCGGCCGGCTTCTTGCCGAGCGCATCGAGCGCGAGCCACAGGATCGCGGCGGTGACGCCGGAGCCGCAACTCGTCACGATCGGCTGGTCGAGATCGACGCCGCCGGCCTTGAACGCCGCCCCGATCCGGTCGGGCGAGACGAGACGGCCGTTTTCGACGATCCCGGAATACGGCACGTTGCGGGCGCCCGGCATATGACCGGGGCGCACGCCCGGCCGGGGCTCCGGCGCCTCGCCGCGGAAGCGCTCGGCCGAGCGCGCGTCGACGATTTGCGCGCTGCCGCTGCGCAAGGCTTGCCGGACGTCCTCGACCGCCTTGACGGCGTCCTCGTTCCTGCGCGCCGCGAACCGGGCGGGCTCGCGCACGACATTGCCGCTTTCGACGGGCCTTCCTTCCGCGCGCCATTTCGGCAAGCCGCCGTCGAGGATGAACACCTGCTCGGCGCCGAACACGCGAAACGTCCACCACACCCGCGCGGCCGAGAATAGGCCGATGCTGTCGTAAACGACGATGGTCGCTCGATTGCCGATGCCGAGCGCGCCTGCCGCCGCCGCGAATGCTTCGGCGCTCGGCAGCATGTGCGGCAGGTCGGAGCTGTGGTCCGCGATCTCCTCGATGTCGAAGAACACCGCGCCGGGAATGTGCGCGGCGCGATATTCGGCACCGGCGTCGCGGTTGGCGGCGGGCAGGTGGTAGGAGCCGTCGACCACCACGAGATCCGGCGCGCCGAGCCGCGCGGCGAGCCAGTCGGTCGAGACGAGCCAGCGGCTCGTCCGTGTGTTGTCGTTTGCCGCGCTGGTGCTCACGTTCACTCCCTCGATTGACTTTCCGCCGTGCGAGTGGATGGATTCGGCCGGGCCGGGCCCGTCGGTCCATTGCTTGCGCACCATAGCCGAGGCGAGGCGCACAGATGAAGAGCGCGTTCGTGACCGGCGCCACCGGTTTTGTCGGCCTCAACCTGGTCGAGGAGCTGGCGCGGCAAGGCTGGCAGGTTACCGCGTTGCACCGGGCAAAATCCGATCTGACCGAGCTCGGCCGTTTCCCGGTCACGCTGATGCCGGGCGACATCACCGATGCCGCTTCGCTCCGCGCGGCGATGCCCGAGGACATGGACGTGGTGTTTCACGTTGCCGGCAACACCAATCTGTGGTCGCGCCGCAACGCGCAGCAGACGCGCGAGAACGTCGAGGGCACCCGCAATGTGGTCGAAACGGCGCTGGCGCGCGGTGCCAAGAAACTCGTGCTCACCTCCTCGATTGCGGCCTACGGCTCGCAATCGGGCGAGCTGACCGAGGCGACGAAATCCAACGCCGCGCGTTCGTGGATCAACTACCAGCGCAGCAAGTGGCTCGCCGAGGAGGAGGTCCGCAAGGGCGTTCGCGCCGGCCTGCCGGCGACGATCCTCAATCCGGGCGCGATCATCGGCCGCTATGACACGAGCGGCTGGGCGCGGCTCTTCACGCTCGTCGCCGAGGAGCGTTTGCCCGGCGCGCTTCCGGGCGAGGTCTCGGCCGCGCACGTCGGCGAAGTGGCGAAGGCACATATCGCGGCCGCCGAACGCGGCAAGGTCGGCGAGAACTACATCCTCGCCGGCACCCGCACGAGCTTTGTCGAGATGCTCGGCATCATCGCCGAGTTGCTGGGCAAGCCGGCGCCGAAGCGAGTGCTCTCCCCGGGACTGCTGCGCATCATCGCGCGCGTTCAGGGGATCCGCGCGGCGATCACCGGCAAGCCGCCGCAGCTCACGCCGGAATCGGTGGAGCTGTCCACGCGCAAGATCTCGTGCCCGAGTCTCAAAGCCCAGCAGGAGCTCGGCCTCAAGATCGTGCCGATCCGCACCATGCTGCAGGATTGCTACGAATGGCTGGTGGCCAGCGGCAGATTGAAGGCGGGCCGCCGGCCCTAAGTGCAACGCGTGCCGAGCCGGCAGAAGCGCTCTCCCCTTGTGGGAGAGGGTGGTTCCGAGCGAAGCGAGGAACCGGGTGAGGGGTCCGCCTTGTCGGGAATCGCTGTTACCCCTCACCCGCCTCGCTGCCATTCGGCAGCTCGGCACCCTCTCCCGCAAGGGGAGAGGGGGAAGCGCGGCTGCGGCACGGCTCACGCCCAGCCGATCCGCACGCGGCGGTTCTGCTTGCCTTTCTTCTCGATCTGGGTGACCCGCACCGCGCCGATCTCGGAAGTGCGGCGCACGTGCGTGCCTCCGCACGGCTGCAGGTCGTAGCCCGCGATCTCCACGAGGCGGACGCGGCCGCTGCCCATCGGCGGCTTGACCGACATGGTCTTGATCAGCCCGGGATTGGCCGCGAGTTCCGCGTCTGTGATCCAGCGCGTCGTCACCGGCGCGTCGGCCGCGATCATCTCGGCGAGCTTGCGGGTGATCTCGTCCTTGTCGAGGCCGGCCTCGGGAATGTCGAAATCGAGCCGGCTCTCCTCCTCGCCGACCGACCCGCCCGTGACCGGATAGGGCAGCACCGCGGAGAGCAGATGCAGCGCGGTGTGCATGCGCATGCGGGCGTAGCGCAGGGTCCAATCGATCTTGGCGGCAAGCGCG
>WNGF01004827.1_pt1 | contig 17488 bp, 9 predicted proteins | sample 5400641 | NCBI WGS metagenome assembly WNGF01 (sample SAMN13153371, study PRJNA577476) | soil metagenome | isolation source: 80 cm soil or saprolite under grassland replicate 2 | place: USA:California | collected 2016-06-15
CGGGCTGATGTGATGCGACCAAAAGTTGGCGATCCCAGAAAATTGTCCGGTAGGTTGAAGTTCGGGTGATTGAAGAGATTGAAAACTTCAGCGCGGAACTGCAGATTGAAGCGTTCCGAAAGAGGCGTGTTCTTCAGCAGTGAAGCATTCAGATTCTGATAACCGGGACCAGTGAGAATATTTCTTCCGGCATTGCCAAAACTTCCAAGCGGCGGGAACGCAAAGGCAGCGGTGTTGAACCATTGCTCGAGGGTACGGGGGCTTACACTCGGATCTCCAACGACATTGGGCCGATCGTTAGCGCCAAACCCGAGAATGGAGCGGCCCGTACCGCTGTTGTCAATCTCCGGAAGAAGCGCAACTGTAAACGGCCGTCCGGTCTGCAGAGTGACGATGCCGAAACTTTGCCAGCCACTCAAGATCGCCGTGATCCATCCGGAGTCTGCCAGATGGGCGCGCCCTTTTCCGAAGGGAAGATCATACGAATAACTTACCGACAAGCGATGACGAACATCGAAGTTCGATCGACCGCGCTCGGCCTGGACATTGTTGCTGTTCTGCGGGAAGTTTGGATCGCCTGCGCTACTGAAGAAGTTTGAAGCGTCGTCAATCGACTTTGACCAGGTGTAGGAGACAAGTGCTGAAAAATCCCGGGACAGGCGTTGCTGGAAACGAGCTTGAAGGGCGTTGTAATTCGAATTAGCGCGGGACTCGAGCAAATCGATGTCATCAAACCGCGGATTGGGGCGTGGCACGAATGGTAATCCCCGCGGTAGCGCGCTTGGCTGCGGCTGGTTTATGTCGCGCGCCGTCAATAGCTTGGTTCCCTTCGAGCCGACATAGGCGACTTCCAGAACGCTCTTGCTACCGAGTTGACGTTGCACGTTCATGTTCCAATGCTGCATGTAACCGGTGCGGAGGTCCCGCTGAATAGCCAGCGCCGAATCGGGCAACGGGAACGGGAAGAAAGCCGGAAACGGATTGCTCAGGGTCAGAGGCAAGCCGGGCAGCGAAAAGAAAATGTTGTTATCGAAATATGGCGAGTTGAAGTAGAGCGCCTCTGCCGGCGCGAGAGGCGACTGATCGTAGTATACGCCATAACCTGCGCGCAGAACCGTGCCTTGAGCTTTGCCAAGTGTCCAGGCGAGACCAACGCGCGGCGCGAAGTTGTTTTTGTCCGGCGCAAACCCGCTGCGAGGGACGCCATTCGTGCCAACCGGCACTAGACTTCCCGTTGCGACGTCGTAGACACTTGCACGATCTTCAGCATCAACAGGCGGCGAGTTGTATTCGTACCGCAAGCCGGCAGTGAGCGTTAGGCTTGGCGTTACACGAAAACTGTCGTTGACAAAGAAGTTGTAGCTCTCGGTGCGAATCTGTTGTGGGTTGTCGACACGCGCGACGCTGGTGAGCAGAGGGAAACCCAGCAACAAGTCGCCAAGGGCGTTGCCGGAGATTTGCGCAAATGGCGAAAACTGTAGCCGTCCACGTGACTCGACATCGCGAAAAGCGTTCTGTTGAGAAAAGCGCAGATCGGCCCCAAATTTTATCAGATGATTGCCGTGTACGTAGCTCGCGTTATCGAGAATTTGATAAACGTTCGTCACGCTGTTCTGGGGATTGTTGCCTTCATCACCGAGCGGTGAAAAACCCGTCACCGTAACAAAACTGAGGCCCGCGTCACGAGCGCGCGGAGAGATTGCCGGCAAGCCCACATCCTGGTTGAGGCGTCCGGCCTCTTGTGTCACGGATGAAGCTACGCGACTAAAGGCTAAACGCGTTTCATTGACTAGCGTCGGACTTACCACGAGCGTGAGAGCGCCCATCACGTTTTGACTGCGCCGCTTGACTGAATCACCAAAGCCGCGCACGAGCGCGAATGAGGAACCGGTAAATGGCTCGAACAGATTCCGATTACCGAAACTGTACCTGAAAGTGAGATCGGCGCGACTGCTTAACCGCTGATCGAGCCTAGCATCGAAACTGTCATTGTCGTCGCGTTGCGTGGGCGAAGAGACGAAGTTTTGAAATTGAACGTTGCGATTGGGCAAAGGGTAGAGCGCGGCGATGGCGTGGCCTACGGAGCTAATGCGATCCGTGGGGATTAATCCGCCCATGAAGGGTTGGCCCGTGAATGGGTCGATGGGGTTGCCGAAAAGGCTTTGCGAGAAATCACCCGCGCGCTCCAGCGCCGTTGGCACATTTGTAACGCGAGTGATTCCTTCGCGCGAACGCGTGCCTTCATAGTCACCAAAGAAAAAGGTGTGGTTGCGTTTGATTGGGCCCCCTAGCGAACCACCAAACTGGTTACGGATGTACTTGGGTTTTGCCTCTCCGGAAGGAGCGAAATAGTTGCGCGCGTCCAGGGCGGCATTGCGATGAAACTCAAAGAGCGATCCGTGAAAATCATTGCTGCCAGAATTGAGAACTACGTTGACCTGCGCGCCGGGATTGCGACCAAACGAGGCATCATAGGTGCTCGTGAGCATCTCAAACTCGCGGATGGCGTCCACGGACGGACGCACGCCGAACGTGTTTAGTTTGGGATCGACGTTGTAAACACCGTCAAGCAGGAAGTTATTAGCGTCTTCCCGTGCGCCGTTAACGCTGAAAGCGAAATCACCTCGCGTCGAGCCAGCGGATCCTTGCGCCGGCGGAACGGCTCCGGGGACAAGTAGACTCAACTCGTAGAAGTTGCGACCGTCGAGCGGTAGCCCCACAACCTGCCGGTTCTCGATGACTGTGCCGATCGACGCCGAGTCTTTCTTTAGATCCTCCGGCGTCGAGATCATCATGTAGGGATCGCTTACACCGGCCACCACCAACACAGCATCGATTCTCAACCCTTGATTTACTGCGAGGGAGAACTCCTGTGGAAAAGTTGCGAATCCCGATGCAGCGATTTCCAACCGGTAAGAACCGGGCCGGAGAGATGAAACCGTATACTCACCGTCCGCGCTGCTCGTGGTTGATCTTGATTCGCCTGTTTCTTTGTTAATGATTCTAATCTCAGCTCCGCGGACCACGGCGCGGTTGGGGTCGTAAACTGTTCCGCGCACGGAAGCCCTATACGTTTGAGCGAAGGTGGCCGCAGACAACAACAGTAGCAGGAGCACCGGAAAAGCTCTTATATGAGTAGCTTTCAAAATCAATTCTCCCTGCACGATTATGAATGGAATCACGAAAGTTCGGACGACGCTATTAGCTTGATGTTACCACGATGCCGAAATCTCTGACGAAGGCCCGCACTAGTTTACTTGGATCTCACGTTCAGCCGTGACAATTGGTCTATTCAAAGTCGGAAACTGACTGTTAGAATGCCGCCGTATTAAAGTGCGAGACTGGCGCCAACTACACGAGAGTTACGGCAAAAGTCCTTCTTGAGTTTCAGTTTCCGACACTCAAGGGCCGATTCATTTACCATTAACGATTTACTATTTACCCGTTTCGGAGGCCACTAATGATTTGGATTCTTTTTGCGCTGGGCGCTGCCGTATCGTGGGGCTTATACGGACCGGCGCTTCATAAAGGTCAGGTTGCTCTCGGCAGCCCGATGCGCGCGCTTCTCTGCGTTGGCATCGCTTACTTTCTAATCGGGGTGTTGGTTCCGGTCGCCACTCTTTCATATCAAGGTGAGCTGAGAGGTTTTACGACAGAGGGTTCTATAGCAGCCACGGTTGGAGGAGCGCTCGGAGCACTAGGAGCTGTCTGCATCATCTTCGCTTTCAAATCCGGCGGGCTCCCTACCTACGTGATGCCACTTGTGTTCGCCGGCGCGCCGCTGATCAACGTCCTCTTCTCGATGTGGTTGCACCCACCCAAGACTGCGCCGAATCCTTTGTTATATGCGGGATTTGTGCTTGCGGCAGCCGGCGCGGGTATGGTGTTGTATTTCAAACCGCCATCGTGAAGTGTATCGGAGAGAGTCCTAATTTCAACACCTCTTGCGGTCTCCGTGAAACAAACCGTGAACTTCTTGTTTCCTTGAGCAAGTTTTTTTTGGTGGACAAATCGATCCACGAAACTACACGAACCAACTTACACGAACTAACACGAACTGTTTTTGTGAAGTTCGTGCGTTTCACTTCGTGTTATTTCGTGGATCGTGTTTTGGGGTTAGGCTTGGTGGTCACGTGCCTCCCATGGTGAATGCTTTCAGACGCTTTTTGATCACGGAGGAGGCACAGAGAACACAGACGGTGTACTGAGAATATTGGAGGCTTCAATCATCCTTCCGTGTTGGAAGAAGAATAGATCTTTCCCCACAAAACAATCCTGGAGCTTGATTCTTAATAGTTTCCTGGATTGTTCTACGACTGCCGCGCACTCAACTGTATTGTTGACCTGCGTGAATTCCATTTTCTCATTCAGCAAACGAATTAGAACGTCGTCCGAACTCTTCGTCACGTCTATCTCACTCAACAAAGTCGGCACGTCGTGATAGGCGACAACCTGGATGCCCTTGAGCTGTTTTGAATGTTGAAAGGTTGTGAGTGCTTCCTCCAACCCATTCCGGTAGACAGGCACGCCGCGCAAACTACCAGGAACGTTGAGGATCAGAATCTCGTCGTGCCTGGATAATCCTGCGAGGTCTTGAAGGATGGATTGAGAAAGCGTGGCGGCTTCATTCCAGTTTTTGTTGCTTCGGTAAAGACTGGCCGAATAGAAAATCACCAAACAAAGGACCAGCACCATCCAACGCTTGACCTTTGGGATGAGGGCGACGGACAGGTATGCGACGGCAATTGAGGAGAAGACAGATGGCAGGTAGACGAATCTTTCACCCAAAGTGTCAAAGAGACTGATCCCCATTGTAATTACAGGCAGCAAAGAACAGAGGAATGAGCCAAGAAGTAGAACAAGAAATGCGTTTTGCGCCTTTCGGACTGCTGGCGACATCAACTTGTGTCTGTAAACGAGCAGGGTTGTAGTGAATACGACACATAGAAAAGCGAAGACTATGAACCAAATTGATTTGAAAGGCTTCGTTAGTATTGAGGACAGTTGCTCCGGCAACGGAGGCAATACGCACCTAACAGCAAATTTCGGTAAGCGCTCCCAGAGCAATGAGATTTTGAAATTAAAGTAGTGACTCGGGCCGTAACCCCCGACCAATGTGCCGAGTAACGCGTAGCGGATAAGCAGATAGAACAATAGAGTTAGGACCAATAAGCCGCTCAGTTTCAATGCCCTGAGATCAAAGGTCTTGCCTTGTTGGACGGCGTAATAGATCTCAAAGGCAATGACAATGAGGGGCAAACAAATGGCCGACTCTTTGGACAGGAGCGCGAACATAAACAGAATGACGATGTAAGCAGGGTAGCGTCTGCGTCCTTCCCGCTTGTAAGCAACAAATGAGACAAGGGCCATCAGGGCAAAGAAAGTTGCTAGCAAGTCAGCTCGACCGGAGATCCACGTTACGGCTTCTGTATGCGAAGGGAGAAGCAGGAAAATCAAGCCGGCCAGGACTGAGACCCGGAGCGACAGCCCGGATTCGCGCCCCAGATTTCTAGTCAACCTGGAGGTCAATACGAAAACGACGTAGGAGTTCAATCCGTGTAGTGCAATATTAGAGAGGTGGTAGCCCGCGGAAACAGTTCCCCAAAGCGCACTGTCAATAAACAGACACAATATGAGCAGAGGCCGGAAAAAGCCACCTTGCGCCAGTCCCCAGGTGACCGAATGATCACCTTCGAGGATTCGACCTATTAGCACGAAGTCATCGGACAGGAAAAATGAATTGAGGATCGTCGAGTAAGCCACGGGTGCCAGAAGAAGAAAGAGGCTAAGAATGCCCAGCCTGTCTCGGATCTTCATACCCGGCTGTGTCCAGTTTTCATCGTAACCGGTCTAAGGTTTGGCCTGTTTCAAGTATTCTCGCGCTTCCCGAAGTTCCGGCAACCCTTCATCAGCCTGTCTCCATTGGTCCATCAACTTCGCATAGTCGGAAGTCGCCTCACTCACATTTCCACTCTGCGCTGCCGCGCGGGCCAGGCCCAGCAAAGAGCGTGCTCGGTTCGGTTGCCGCAGCAGTGCTGCTTTAAACTCTTCCGCCGCCGCTCGACCTTGTTGCGCGCGCAGCAATATTTCGCCAAACAACTCGTGGGTGGGCTTGATCAGTCCGGGTGGCCCAGAAGGCGGCCCAATTTCTTCCTCAAGGACCGTTGCTTTTTTGATTACTTCAATTGCCTTCTGATGGTTCCCCTTCACCGAGGCAGAGAGTGCTGCGATTTCCAACTCCCTGATCTCGAATGTTCTCTTCCCAGCGAGGTCCCGACCCGAGCTCATTGCTCTCAGAGCATTGATACTTTGTTCCACTTCGGCGGAACCGCTAATGGCCGCCGACAGGCCTCTTACGAAAAGGGGCAGAGTTTGATTGCTGCTTGAGGCAGGGACCGTGATAGACCCGTCGCCTGATGTGGCCGAAGTTCCGCTGTGCCCGTGACCATTCATGCCCGCGTCCTCGCCAGCCTTTTGATTGTTGGTCGCCGATGCGGGAAAAAGCTTTGCTGCCAATTCCCAGCGTTCAGTTTCGACGACGAAAGCCGCAGCCATGTTTGCATAGTTGTTTTCGTAGTAACCGGGTCGTAGTTTGTTCTCGTAAGTTGTTTCAGACATCACCCCTTTCATGAGCGCCAACAGTTGTTCAGCCTTGCTATAGCGGCCCTGCTGCAAATAGCAGTAAAGCAACCAATGAAGACTGTGGTAATCCCGAACGCTGGGCGAAAGGTTCTTGCGCTTCATCCAGGCCTCAGAGACTTCCCACGCTGCTTCATTTGACGAAGCGGCTTCCGGCCACATTCCCAGTTGCAGGAAAATGTGCGCAGGCATGTGACGCGCGTGATGTGCTTCCGGGGCAATTGCCGCGTATCGCCGCGCGGCCGGTAGCGCGAGGATGGCGTGCTCCGGATCATCGAAGGCGTGGATGATGTAATGGGCCGCGCCTGGATGGTTCGGATTCTTCTCATAGACAGCAAGCGCAATCGCCCCTGCCTGAGCCTGCAAGCGGTAGCTTTTATTCTCGGATCTTACAAGTCCCAAGAGTGACAAGGAGTAAAACGCTGCTGCGTCCAGATCGTCGGGGTAATCCAGATAAATCCTCTTCATGGCATCGGAATAGGCCACGTCGCGAGTCCGCTTGTCGCCTTCACCATATAAGAGTTTGACTGCTTTGAGGTAGGCACGCTCCCGTGCCGTCAGCTTCGGTGTATCTTTGATCTTAGCGATAACCTGACGGGCAGCGGGGGTGTCCTGTTCGGACCACAGTGGGTGATTCTGCGCCATGGCCTCTCCCCAGAAGCCCATCATGAAATCGGGTTCAATTCTGGTTGACTCGCGAAAAGCCTCCAGCGCTTCTTCGTACCAAAAGGAGTGGAGCGCAGCCAATCCACGCAGAAAATGCGCTTCCGCTTTTTCCGAACCGGAGGTCTTGAATTCAACACTGCCCAGTTGTGAGTCTTGGGCGCTCGCGTTTGAAGCGAGCGTCAAGATAAGCAGCAGGATTTGGATCACGTCCTGAGGTCGTAGGAGCCGCATTGTTTTCACCTCGGTCTAGTTAATTGACACCGACGTTTTCTCGAGACAGCCAAGACATTGATGCCCCCGGCTGTCTGGTGGAGGCTTCCGCTTATTGGTGAACGGATGGGCTGACCGAAAAGCAGCAAGCGTGAAACTCCACTGCACAAGGCCGTGGCATCTTCAAAACGCTGTAGTTGCCTTTAGTAGCATCCAACGTGAGTCTTCCCCGGATAAGCCGGGGGCATCAATCGAGTTTTCACACTTCTCAGAGGCGCGGAGGCGATAGCCGCCTGTTTTACTTCTTGCCGATGCAGTAGAGATGCTGCGCAGTCCGTATGAAAATCTGACCATCGGAAATCGCGGGCGAACTTAGACAGTAATCGTTCAAAGCGTTCTCCGCTAACACTTCAAATTTTGGGCCCGCTTTGATCACAGTTGTCAGGCCATCTTCATTTGTGATGTAGATTTTATCATCGGCGAGCACTGGTGAAGCGCTGTAGGTACCCGGCTTGATGCGCTCGTGACCAAAGACTTCAGCACCCGTTTTAGCGTCCAGACACCACACGATGCCGCGATCATTGACGACATAAAAGTATTTGCCATCGGTAACCGGAGTCGGCACGTCAGGACCGTTAGTTGTGGACCACATCAAGTGTGACGAGGTCACATCACCCCGCCCGCCGCCACGCAGCGCGAGCAACGGTCGCACTCGCGAGGGTGCATAGATGATGTCATTGAACACGACGGGCGAAGCAACGATCCTATTCGACGGATCGTTGTCAGGATTGAGGCCATTCGCTCGCCAGAGTTCTTTTCCGGTGGTCGGGTCGTGGCCAGTTACGCAATCACCACCACTGATAATGATCTCCACAGTTTTTCCGTAGCGCAGTAGTCCGGGCGTCGTGTAAGAGTCAGGTGATTCGCGGATAGCGTTTGTCGGCCTCTCGACTCTCCAGATTGTCTTTCCGGTCTTTCGGTCTATCCGAATCACGTACGAGGCGTCGTCCGTCTTCATGCCGTGAAGCACTTGAACATACAGGGAATCTTCAAACAACAGGGGTGAAGACGCATAGCCCCAATTCAGGCCAAACTTGCCGTAGTCCTTCTGTATGTCACGCGACCAGAGTTCAGTCCCATTAAAATCAAAACCTTTCAGGAGACCCGTGCCAGTCATCACGTAAACGCTCTTTCCGTCGGTGACTGGCGAGGGGGACGACATGTTCTGTTTGCGCATTTTTACATTGCCACTTCCCAGCAACTTCTTCCAGAGAAGGTCGCCTTTGGCTCGATCCACGCACCAGAGGTAGATGTCGTTGCCGTCGGCGACGTTTAGAAAGATCCGGTCACGCCAGACAATCGGAGTGGAACCGCTCCATCCCGGCATCGACAGCTTCCAGGTAACGTTCTCTTCGGTGGTCCATTTCGTGGGAAGGTTTTTCTCGTTGCTGAGACCGTTGAGGTTGGGGCCGCGCCATTGTGGCCAATTATCGGCATAAACAAATGAAGACAAGAGAATGACGACGGCGCAAAGGTGAATGGTACGCATCTGCATGGCTTTCCTCCTGTCGAGAGTTGCTTTCAAGTGGGCTGCAACACACGAAAACTGCACACCTCGGAGTGATTTGCTCGTATTCACGCACAAGTTCAAGGACGTTGCTTTCTCATTCACACCCTGCTTTAGCTGGGTGTGTAAAAAGGGGCAAAGATGGGGAACCGTTTCAACCGTTTCCCGGCGTAACGTACGATGCCGTAACTATCAAAGGAAAAACCGTTGAAACGGTTGTCCTTATATTACGCGCTTAACACCCAGCTAAAGCAGGGTGAGAATGAGAGTCTAAACCTTTCAAGCATCATGGATTCCCGCTTTAGGACGCTCTACTAACCTTGCGCGCTTCAGCTTAAATCGAGTGCTGTAATTGTACGGCGATCGCGCAAGTAAAGCTTAGTACCAACCAGCGTGGGTACTGTCCAAGCAAGATTTTTCATGACGCTCACCTTTGAAATCACTTTCAGTCCGGCAGGTGAGACAGTTGCCAACGCGAGATTACCGTCCTCGTCAAGGATGATTAGTTTTCCGTCGGCGTAAACGAAGTTGCTCTTGGAAAAGCTGCGGTCCTGAAAAGCAATCTCTCCAGTCTTAACGTTTACGGCTGAGAAGAACGCCGGGCCAAAATCACCGCTCGAGGCGTAAATGAAATCCCCGATGCGAATGGCTGTGCTGTGATGAACGCGAAGTCGACGATGAAACCATAGTTCCTCTACGATAGTTTTCCCGTCTTTCCTGGTTAATTTGAGGACGCGGCTACCCCCATTATATGCGGACGAAAGAAATAGAAGATTGTCATTACCCCAAACTGGCGTGCTGATATTGAGCCCCCACTCGGTAACATGTGGGTGACTCCAGAACAACTCGCCATTGTTTGGATCAAGTCCGACTACCTCTTTACCCATGAAAGCAACAAGCTGGTCCTGCCCATCTACGTTGATAATGATCGGCGACGCGGGAGATAGTTCCAGGCTCTGGTTTTTCCAGACGACCTTGCCGTCTTTCTGATTAAACGCAACAAACGTTTGTCCCGGTCCTCCCAGCGTTAAGATGATTGTGTTCTTGTAAGCGAGTGGGCTACACGAGTAGCCGCGCCCCATTTTTCTGCCGCCGAGATCTTTATAAAGGTCTTGAGACCAGACGACCTCTCCACTCTTTTTGTCTATCGCGTGCAGTTTCCCAATTGAGCCGACTGTGTAGAGTAGATCACCAACAAGAAGAGGTGTCGCATGCGGTCCGAATCCCTGTTCATAGTTAACGCCGGCCGTCGGCGAGTCGTATTTGAGCTCCCAGATAGTCTTGCCTGTGCTTGCCGCAAGCGCGATGACCGCCTCTTGCTCGCCCCTGCTATACATTGTGTACAGCATGTCGCCGTCGACGAGGATTGAGGAGTGACCTTCGCCGAGTGCACGGCTCCAAAGCTGGCGCGGGCCCTTCTCGGACCATGAGGCAGCCAGGCCGGTGGATTTAGAGACAAAATTGCGCCCGGATCCGCCCCACTGCGGCCATTCGGCTTGAGCATCGGCCTGGGTAAAGATACAAAGCAACAAAAGGACTAAAGTGAATGGACCAAACGTTTTGCGATCAATTGAGAACTTCTTCATTATGGCGTCCTTTCAAATCACACGGCTTTGCCACTTGATGTACGAAAGGCTGTGCTGCTTGGGCTCCGTTAGGAGCCGAATGTTTATAGATATGTTCCAAGAATAGACCCAAACAGCTCCGTAGGAGCGAATTTGTTGAACTGAATCTTATCCAATAAACTCAAAGCTAACATCACATTCCGCCCCTAAAGGGCCTCGTTAAGCTTTGGGGGAGGTCCGCGGCTATAAACATCTGGGCCCCTACGGGGCCATGGCTTCATCCGCATGGGAGGCCAAATTCCACTGGACTGATGAATGCGCCACTTAGCTAACCCAGACATTGGGTGCCGCTACGATGCCCGATTGAAGACAACTGGCTAGCGGGTGCTTTTGTTAGCGGCCTGATCAATGTATATCCAAAGATGATTGAGGTGGCCGAGCCCCTGTTCTCACGTAAGCCCCGCGAGCAGCTCGAAGACCTTCTGAAATTCCTTGGCCGCTTCCTCCGCGCTAACGGCGTTACCCACCCAAGTTCCGAGAGTCTTGCCTTTGCGAATGCCGCACTTTGCCAAACTGCGGCTGACCTTACCGCCTATCTTTTTACTCCGCTCGAAGCGCTGGAATCAACGGTGAACGCAAGGCCGCCAACGTCGCCACTAGCGAGGCAGTTAAACCCGAGATCAAAACCAGCAGAAGCAATAGACCAAGTGAAACATTTGGTAGCCGGCCGCCGCGCCCGAAGATAACAGGGGCGACAGCCAGCAGCGCGCAAAGAGTTCCGGTCGCAAGTCCGCAGAAAAGCAAAAAGGCGTTTTCCGCGATTATCATCAAAGCGAAATGCGATGAGTTATAACCAACTGCTCGCAGCAAAGCTAGCTCTCGCCGTCTTTCCAAAACATTGCGCAGCAACACTGCCGCCAGTCCCATTGTCCCCAGCACCAGGCCTAAGCCACCTAACAGTTGGAACGTGGAAAGATAAGTATTCTCGACGCGGTGAAATTCAGCCAAGCGTTCGCCCGTAGGTACAACGTCAAATCCGTAGTCCGAGAGCCGATCCTCCAAAATCGCAGCAATATCGCCCGCACGAGCGGAGGAGGGCGTTTCAATCAGGAAGAACCTGTGTCCTTGTTCTTCCGGAAAGAGGCGCAAGAAATTCTTCTCTGCCATTAAGAGCTCGCTTTGAAAAACGCTGTCAGCCAGTGCGCCAACGACTTTAAGCCGCACCGCTCCAGTGCTCCGATTCAAAACCATTTCGTCGCCGAGTTTGAGGTGCAACACGTAGGTCAACGAGTTGGCATCACCGATGACCGGTATTGCGCCGTCTGCGGATATCCCGTTCAAAAGCAGCCATGGGTTTGCTTTTTCTTCACGCGTCTGCGCGAGGGAATCTTGAAAGGTGAAGCGATTGCCGCGAATAAAGTCATCGTCCGCTGCCACTATCCTTGGATTACGTGGCTGATAAAGGTTCAAACAACTGGCGTCGTCACCGGCTCGGACGCGAAAACGCGCAAACCTCACATCCTTTAAACCTGACGCGTTTTCGCCGCTGTCAGTCAAGTTCAAAGCTTCGCGGCCTTCAGGCGTATTCGGATCATGGATCAGCGGCAGCAGTGACTCCGCGAGCAGTGGAAAACCGCCGCTTCCAGATCGTCTGTCATTCGTCAGGCTCTTATCGTCACGCCTGAACGCATCCACCGCAACTATGATAAATGCCGCCGACGCAATGAGCGCGATACATAGAATGCTGCGACCCGGACGGTAACTTGCGTTGCGGAATCCCAGACGGGAAACCGGCCACCAACCCGTTCCGTGAATATGCTTTGCTGTTCCCTGACGCAACCAGGCCGCCTGATAGCAGAGCAACCCGACCAGCAGCAGAGTCCCTCCGCCAAAAAAACCTGCGACCTGGCCAACCTGCTTCAGCGCTGCAGCGATCAGGAAAACAACGCCAACGAAACTGAAGATAAAAGCCAGCCTCGCTGTCGTAATCAAACGTGCGCCCACGCCTGAACCCCTCCCCTTCTCCCTTTCTCGCTCCCCCTCTAAAAGCGCTGCGCCCATCAAGAGGCTGCGGGCGGAAACGCTTCCCAGTCGTCTTAAAGTCAGCGCAATGCAAATGAGCGCTGCGACCACTCCGCCCGCTGCACCGATCATCAGCGAAGCCCGGGAGACATGGAGCGTTAGCATCTTCGTGCCCACCGCATCGACCCACCATGTGCGCAGACCCAGCATGAGCAAGTAACCGTAAGCGAGCGCGCCCGCCAGACCGAACAGGCTTCCTAACACTGACAGAATAATTCCTTCGCTAAGGAACAGGTTGCGAATTTTACCAGGTGGAAAACCGATGGCTTCGAGCGTTCCGATCTCGCGCAAACGCTGTTCGACACCAAGTTTGAAAAAGAGTCCGGTCAACAGCAAAGCCGAGATGACAAGAAAAAGGCTGAAGTAGAGAAAGTACTCGCCGAAGTCAGTAGCCCCGCGTGACGCCTCGAACCCTTGCGCGCGCGCGGGGACAACCTGAAAACCCATGTCTGCAGGAGCTAAGGCAGATCGCAGCCGCGCGCTGTATAAATCTCTGGTTTCTTCAATGTGCTGGCCGCTGGGAGCGATGATTCGTATTGAAGTCAGTTTGCCAAAGCGCGACTGCCAGAGCTCCTGGCCTCGCTCAATGGGAATGAAAGCTTTCGGCGTCGTGCGATACTGCTCCCAGTAGCCCTCGTCCTGCTTGCGTACGCGGCCGAGATCAATCGGGAAAGGTGGATCCCAATCAGAAAGGTGTTGTGTTCCCGTGATTCCCGGATACTCAGGCACAAGATCTCGGTCAGCAGCAATTCCGGCAATCGGTACCACAGCCGTCAATTGAAACTGTGCGGTCTTGGTTTCCAGCCGGCCGTCTTCATTCCAAAGGTAATACTCCAACGAGATCGGTTCGCCAGGACGGACGCCGAGATCGCGCACAGCCCACGTGTTTAGAATCAGGGGAGGCAGCCCGGACGGAGTCTGGGAGACAGGGCGATTGGGAGACGGTGAGACGGCTTGCGCTCGCAGCCTATTTCTATCAGACGGTCCTACATCTCCGCCTCTCCCTTTCTCCGTTTCTCCGTTTCCCTCCGTCCCTTCTTTCGGCAGGCTCTCCTGGTCAAGCGCCGTAACCAGTGAATAGGGGATCGAACGACCGCCAGAATTGATGCTGTTGGCAAGATAGGAAAGAACTGGAAAGGAACGCATCGACTGCTTACCTGCCGCGGCGACTGCTTCCGCTGCCAGATGGTCATTGATAACCTTGCTCTGGCTTTCCAAAGAAATGCTGATTTGCTGGGGCAGAATGCGCAGGTTGATGCCAAAGTCCTCGAGTGATGCTTTTTTCTGCAAAAGGCTTTCAAGGGACGCGAGCCTCGCTTGGGTTTCGTTCGCGTTCGCTGTTCGATACTCCTGGGCTTCAGAAACCAGGATCGTATTGACTTTACTGGGTTGACCCAGCTCTTTTTGCAGCAGACTGAGCGATACGAAAATGGCGCGCACGGCCCCTTGCTGAGGCAGAAGAGAAAACTCGCCGAGAGCCGAAGGGGTGAGCGTTTCGCGCACTGTCAGACGCAGCGTGCGACCTTGGTCTTCTTTGCGGCCGTGAAGAGACTCGACAGGAATGTCGGAAGGCTTCTCTACTCGCAGCAGTAACGAATCACCGGCGCGACTGCTCAACTCACGAGCCAAGCCCTCACTTACCAGGACTTCGCGACTGCCGAGCGCGCCACCGGCTAATTGTTGATTGTTGAATCTCCAAAACCCTTCGTCGACTCCATAGACACTAATTTGACTACCCTGCCTGCGGCTTTGTTCATGCAACACGGTGCCGCGTAATACTATTAAGGAACAGGCGCCACTGAATCCACTCGCTCTGAACTGTTCGTCTTGCTCTAAGGCGCCTGCAAGCTGATCTCGAAAAAACGTGGGCGCCGAGACGAGATACTCGGTTTTTCCGAGTCGCTGTAAAAACAGATCGCTCAGGCTGGCGCGTACAGAATCGCCGACGAGCAAAGCGCCGGCCAACACCGCAACCGCCGACGCCACGCCGATGACGACAGATAGATTGGTGCGCCAGTAGTAGGTGAGATTGCGTCTAAGAAGTTGGACGGTGCTCATCACAAGGAAAGCAGATGGTTGTCCGTCAATTCAAAGCGTCCGGGGAAACGATTCGCCAGCTCGGGGTTATGCGTTACAACAACAAGCATGGTCTTTTGGAGCCGATGAAGATCGAGCAGGAGCACAGCAACAATCTCCGCTGATTTGTGATCCAGATTGCCTGTCGGTTCGTCACACAACAAAAGTTTCGGCTTCATAATCAAGGCGCGCGCCAGCGCGACACGTTGCTTTTCACCACCTGATAGCTCGGCCGGCCTGTGCTCGAGACGGTTCGCGAGGCCCACTTGCTCGAGGAGCGACCGCGCATCGTTTAATAAATTGTTCCCGCTGCCGGAAACCAAAGTCGGCGTCAAGACGTTTTCAAGCACCGAACACTGAGGCAGCAGACAGTGATCCTGAAAAATAAAACCAATCTCTTTGTTCCGGAACGCCGCTAGTTCTTTCGGCTTCAATAGAAACGGGTTCCGGTCGTCGAGGGTAACAACCCCAGTTGTCGGCGACTCAAGGGCGCCGAGTATATATAGCAGTGTGCTCTTGCCGCTGCCCGAAGGCCCCATGATTGACACCGCGTCTCCAGGCGACAAAGAAAGTGAGATGTCAGATAGTATTTTGAGCGTACCGCGAGGTGTCGGGTACTCCTTGGAAACATTCTCGACTCTCAGCAAATTACTGACCCTCCGAAACTAGCGGCAGATTCCGCAGCGCGGCCTTGGCCGCAACCAAACAATGGGTTGGGTTGAAGCATTCAGTTAGCCGCCTAAATGGCGGCTGGTACAGCGATGTCTTCCGTCATTCGCGCTGTGTTACTCAATACGCTGGCGTAGACTTCGAGCGCCCGGTCGGCGCTGCGCGCGACGCTATAGTGTTCGCGCACATTGCGAAAACCGTTCGCGCCTAATTCCTCAGCCAGCGCGGGCTCTTTGAAGAGCCGCAAAATACCAGCCGCCAAACTTGCCGGGTCATCCGGTTCAACCAGGAGACCTCCCGAAGTCTTCTGGACTATTTCAGTAAAGGCCCCATGTCTCGGTTGGACGACCGGCACTCCGCACGCCATTGCTTCGAGAAGGAAAACCCCTTTCGGCTCCTTATATTTTGCGGGAACCGAAAGTACGTCGAGGTTCCGCAAAAACTCAATCTTCTGCCGACGATCCAGGACCCCATGGTAATGAAACTCTCCGGCCAGGCCCCAATCTTTTAACTTCCGCTCAATAGCGTTCAGATAACTCTTGTGTTCGGGTCTCAAATAACCTGCGACTTCAATACGAGCTTCAGGAACACTGTCGTTCTCTCGCAGAAGTTTGTAAGCCTCTGCTAGACCGTCCAGTCCTTTTTCTGGAGCGATTCGCGCAAAGTACCCAACTGTAAATGGCTGCCCGACCCTTGGCTTCCTTATCTCGTAACCTTGCAGATTGATTCCCAGCGGCACGACGTGAATCTTGTTCCGCGGGATGCCCAGGTATCGAGGCATGAATTCAGCGTAATAATCGCTGACCGCAATGAAAGCATCTACATCCCCGCTGTGCCTGCGAATCAGATCATGCGCCTCGCCTCGATATGGTTCCAGCAGACCTTCGAGAAAGAGATCCTCGCCCTGGAGCGTGCAACAGATTGGACGATTCAGCGCTTCTTTAATCGGCTTCGCCAATCCGAGCAAGAGTGAGTAGGGTAAACTGACGACATCGGGCAGTGGTTCCTGTCTAAGCCACTCGACGAGTTTTTCGATCTCCTTGTGCTGAAAACCCTCCTCGCCCTTTAACATCGAGACGGTCATCTCACCCAGCATCTTCGGACTAGTCGAGATCGAGCGGCGCGAAGCCAGTTTTAACATCAAGCGGGAATCCCACAGACGATCAAGCCAGCGAGGAGTGTTGCGAAAAAGCGGGACATACTGTTCCAGATAAACGCTAATGCCACCAAAAAAGACTCGGTCCTGACTAACGTTGGTTTCGTCAGTAAGCGTCGGTGTGTAAACAGGCAGCAGCGTGACTTCATGGCCACGAGCAAGAAGTTCTGTCGCGAGAGCGTTGTCGCGCAAACAGCTCCCGCAGTACATCTGCCCTGCCCCGCCTGTGAGATAAAGAATCTTCACTTGCAGAACGCTCCTGCTGAAAGCGGCGCCGTGCGAACTGGTCGGAGGCTATCGGACACCGTTGTGCTGCGAACCACGAGCTCGATCATCGATGGTCCTAGACTTAAGCGGAACTGGAATCTTTATAACATTTTCTGAAAGCAATGGGGAACGGCAGGATACTTTGCTGACCAAGCGTCTTCTTTAAGAAGGTTACCAAGAAACCGAAAATCTGCAGCTATCTCTTAAGATTCGCATCTGCCACCAAATCGACGTTGACGCATTGTTACCAGGACGGTAACATTCTTCGTAGAAAGCGACCACCGGAATGTTGATCCTCACCGATTATGGATTACAAGCTGTCACTCTCAAGCGGTTCCTCTCGCACACGGAATACAACCGGGGCGGATGGAAAAAAGACTGTTAGGCGGCGCATCAACCGCAAAAGGTACGGAGCGTTGCTGGCTGAAACGTTGCCACGACTGATCGAAACTCCGGAAGAGCTTGAGCGTCTCGCGAGAGGAATTGAACCGCTGCTGGACAAGGGAGACGGCCGAACAGCAGAGGAAGAAGAAATCTGCCGCCTTGTCCTTAGACTGATCGACGATTATCAACGAGAGCGAAGGCTCATTC
>WNGF01004828.1_pt1 | contig 17488 bp, 16 predicted proteins | sample 5400641 | NCBI WGS metagenome assembly WNGF01 (sample SAMN13153371, study PRJNA577476) | soil metagenome | isolation source: 80 cm soil or saprolite under grassland replicate 2 | place: USA:California | collected 2016-06-15
ACGGGAGCGACGGGACTCGAACCCGCGACCTCCGGCGTGACAGGCCGGCGTTCTAACCAACTGAACTACGCCCCCTGGATGGGACGGCCAGTCTAGCGAGTACCCTCCGGAGCCAGTGACCAAAGTCGACCTGATCGTGCTCGGGTTCGTCGCGCTGACCTCCTTCATCGGCTGGCGCAAGGGCCTCGTGGCGAGCGCGCTCTCGCTCGCAGGGATCGTGCTCGGCGCCTGGCTCGGCTCGCGCCTGGCGCCGGAGCTCCTCGAGGGCGGGACTAGCTCGCCCTACACGCCACTTGCGGCGCTGGCCGGAGCGGCCGTAGGGGCGATCCTGCTCGAGACGCTCGGGACGCTCGCCGGCGCGGCACTCCGTTCGAAGCTGCGCAAGCCACGGCTGAGCACCTTCGACTCCGCCGGAGGGCTCGTACTCGGGGCGGTCGCCGGCCTGGCATTGGTGTGGGTGGTCGCGGCGGTCGCGCTACTGCTCCCGGGCCAGGCCGATCTTCGCCGCGGGGCACAGGGCTCCGCTCTGCTGCGGCGCCTGAACGAGGTCATTCCGCCGACCGACCTCCTGAACGCGCTTGCGCGCATCGACCCCTTCCCCGCGATCACGGGTCCGGCTGCTCCGGTCGCTCCGCCTGACCCCCGCGTCGCCCACGCGCCGAGTGTCCTCCGCGCCGCTCCAAGCGTCGTGCGCGTGCTCGGAACCGCCTGCGGAATCGGCGTCGAGGGCAGTGGCTGGGTGGCGCGGCGGGATCTCGTTGTGACAGCCGCGCACGTCGTCGCCGGACAGGAAGACACGATCGTCGAGCTGCAGTCGGGCGAGCGCCTCCCCGCCGACGTCGTTGCCTTCGACCGTCGTGACGACGTCGCTGTCCTGCACATTCGGGATCTCGGCCTTCGACCTCTCCCGCTCGCCTCCGCGAAGCCGGGTGCGGCAGTGGCTGTGCTCGGCTTTCCCGAGAATGGCCCCTTCACGGCGACGCCGGCGCGGATTGGCCGAACGTCGGTCGTTCTTGCCGAGGACGCTTATGGGACCGGCCCCGTCGCGCGCGCGATCACGTCTTTGCGCGGTCGAGTCCGGCACGGGGACTCCGGTGCACCCGCCGTCGATGCGCAGGGTGCCGTCGAGACGACGATCTTTGCGGCTCGTCTCCGCACCGCTGGCGGGTACGGGGTCCCTGCAGACGTCGTACGCGCCGCGCTGAACTCCGCACGCGGGCCGGTATCGACCGGCGCCTGCGCCCCTTAGTTTTCGAGCAGCTCCAACACGCGCAACGGACGTCTGAACGGCGCCACGAGATAAACGCCTGCCGCGCGTTCGCGTGAGGCCGCAATCAGCTTCTTGGCGTGCGCGAAGCCCACCTGGGCGGCATCGGAGCCGGCCTGTTCGAGCGCATCCTGGAGCGACTGCGGGACGAGGATGCCAGGCACCTCGTTGTGCAGGCGCAACGCAAGTCGATAGCTCGTGAGCGGGAAGATGCCGACGAGGACGGGAATCGGCCACTCGCCGCCGAGCCTCTCGACAAGACTGTCGACGTAGTCGAGGTCGAACACGATCTGCGTCATCGCGAACTTCGCGCCCGCTTCGAGCTTCTGCTGGAAACGATCAAGCTCGACGCCCATGTCGTCGGGCGTCGGGTTGACGGCGACACCCGGGAAGAACGACGTCGGTGCATCGATCGGCCGCCCGTTGAAGTCCTCGCCGCGGTTGAGGTTCGTCATCAGCTGCGTGAGCCCGATCGCGTCGATCTCGTACACTCCGCGCGCGCCTGGATAGTCGCCGACCTCCGGCGGATCGCCGGTGATAGCGAGCACGTTCCGGACGCCTTCAGCGTGCGCGCCGAGCAGCATCGACTCCAGTCCCATCACCGACCAGTCGCGCGTCGTCAGATGCGGGATCGTCTCGATCTCCGCGTGCCGCTCGATCGCAGCGGAGACCATCAGCGAGCTCATCCCTGCGCGGGCGGTCGCGTTGTCGTTGATGTCGACCCAGCCGACCAGTCCCGAGTCCTTCAGCACTGCCGCGACCTCGACGAGGCCGGAGCTGTTGCCGCCGAGGGGCGGATCGAGCTGGACGGAGACGATCCATTCACCGGCGGCGATTGCACGGGAGAGGCCGGTCTCGCGCTGCTCCTCCCCGAGTGCCACGACGAGCTCGGGCGACTCGAACACGAGCCGCGCACGCGGCTTGCGCTCCTCTTCGACCGCCGACCGGATTGCCGCGATCTCGGCAGGCGTCGTCCCGCAGCAACCGCCGATCACCATTGCGCCGAGATCGCGCGCGTGCGCGGCGAACTCCGCGAAGTACTCCGGAGTTGCGTGTGGATAGATGACGCGGCCGCCGGCGAGGCTGGCGAGGCCGACGTTCGGAAGCGCCGCCAGAGGCGTGCCGTCCTTGCCCATCTGCTCTAGCGCCGCGAGCGCTGCGAGCAACCCGGCGCCGTGGTTCGCGCCTACCGCCGCGACGTCGAGCTGCCGGATCCTTTCCGCGGCCTCAGCCGCGGTCACGCCGGCGAGCGTCTCTGCGCTCTCGTCGAATGTCAGTAAGGCGACGATCGGAAGACTGGACGCGCTTCGCACCGCCTCGATCGCGTCGACGAGTTCCTCCAGGTCGTAGAACGTTTCAACCATGAACAGGTCGGCGCCACGGCCGTCCAGCACCGCGGCCTGCTCGGCGAAAAGCTCCCGCCGGACACGGGAGGTTGCGGTTTCGCCCAGCGGACCGATGGAGCCGGCGATGAAGACGTCACGGCCGGTCACCTCGCGCGCGTCGCGCGCCAGCTTGACTCCGGCGGAGTTGATGTTCTCGAGCTCGTCGTCGAGGAAGTGGTGGCCAAGCTTGCGCCGATTCGCACCGAAGGTGTTGGTCTCGATCAGCTCGGCGCCCGCGTTGATGAAGCTGACGTGGAGTGAGACGACGGCGTCCGGCGCTCGCAGGTTCGCCTCCTCCGGCGTGCGAAGGCGAGGAACCGCGGCGGAGAGGAGGGCCCCCATCCCGCCGTCGCCGACGATTGCCGGGCCAGCCTCGAGGCGTTCGAGAAAACGGTTGCGGGTCTGCGTTTGGGCGGGCACTTCCTCTCCTTCCGAACTCGCTCGACACATCCTTCCGAGCTTGCGCCCGGCCGGGTTTGGCACCTTGCCGCGAAAGCAGGTTGCCGAGGCTTCACAGGGCCGGTTCCCTCAGCCTCTCTTGATGCGCGGGCGGCGATGCCCGCTTCCGAGGCCGAGTATAGGGGAGGGCTCCGACGGCCGAAACATCCCCAAGAAACGCAAGAGGGGCCGCCGCCTGGCCCCTCCTGAGTCTCCCGTGAAGGAGAGCTTCCGAGGTTGCCCCCGCCGCATCGGGGCCCGCTCGGTTATGCCTTCTGACTATCGCGGGGAGGGGGCACTTCATCCATCACCCATCGTGAGTTGACCGCGCTGCTTCACTCCTATTCGGGGGGAGAGGCTCTAGCTCAAGCTCGAGGAAGCGCCTGCCGATGCCTCCGTTGACTCCAAGGCCAGGGACTGACGGCAATCTTTCCTGCGGCTACTGGGGTTTAAGCGGCGGACGAGGACTCCGCCGCTTTTTTTCTCTACTCATGGACGACTCGGCCTTCCATGCCGCCGGCCACCGTGACGACCTGGCCAGTGATATGGGCTGAGAGCTCCGGGGAGGCGAGGACGACGACCTGGCGCGCGACGTCATCAGGTTGTGCCACCTTGCGCAGCGCCATCGTCCGCGACAGGCGCAGGATCTGTTCTTCCGAGACGTGGCCGCGGGTCATCTCCGACTCCGTCCAGCCGGGCGCGACTGCGTTCACTCGAGCGCGCGGAGCTTTGCGCACGACCTCGTTCTTGAGGCTGAGAAGGAGGCCGCCGAGGATCGCGGACTTGGCGGCAGCGTAATCCGCGTGCCCGGCCTCGCCGAAGATCCCGGCCGTCGAGCCGACGAGCACGAGCGCCCCGTCACCCTCCAACTGGCGGAGGAAGCCGCGCGCCGTGAGGAAGGTCGTGGTCAGGTTCGCATCGAGCGTCGCACGCCACCGCTCGAGCGGCAGCTCCCAAACCGGAAGGTCCTCCGAAGGCCAGATCCCCGCGACGGCCGCGCAGACGTCGAGCCGGCCCGCTTCGGCGAACAGCCGGCCGACCTCGTCTTCGCGCGTGAGATCGGCGCCGATCACCACGGCCCTGCCGAGCTCGGCAGCCAGCGCCTCGGCGCGCTCCCGTCCGCGGTGGTAGTGCACGACGACCTCGGCACCCTCGGCGGCGAAGGCGCGAGCGCACGCGGAGCCGATACCGCCTGATGCTCCCGTAACGAGCACGCGCTTCCCGACCAGCCCGGTTTCCATCTGTGGGATTCTCCCTCTATGAAGGTCTTCGTCGTCAGCGACATGGAAGGCGTCTCCGGGATCGTCAAGTGGCAGCAGACGGATGGCGTGAAGGAAAAGCAGGCCTACCACGAGGGGCGCGAGCTCTACACCGAAGAGATCAATGCGGCCGTCCGCGGCGCGAAGGCAGCCGGCGCCAAGGAGATCGTCGTCATGGACTGCCACGGCGCGGGCGAGGAGTGGACGTTCAACTCTTTGATCCCGGACAAGCTCGACCCGAACTGCGAGTACGTCGTCCAGAACGACTGGACCGAGTACACCGAGCTACTCGAGCAGGGTTGCGACGCCGCGTTGTTCGTCGGCATGCACGCCAAGGCGGGGACGCCGGACGGCGTTCTCGCGCACACGGTGTCCGGACAGTCGTGGCGAGAGCTCAAGTTCAACGGCACCTCCGTCGGTGAGACCGGAATCAACGCCGCCCTCTGTGGGCACTGGAACTGCCCCGTCCTGCTCGTGACCGGTGACGACGCCGTGTGCCGGGAGGCGAAGGAGCTGCTCGGGGATGGACTCACGACCGTCTCGGTCAAGAAGGGCCTCGGTGCATACAGCGCGCGGCAGATCCCGCCGCTGAAGGCGCGCGAGCTGATCGAAGACGGGGCGAAGAAGGCCTTGAAGGATCTGAAGGCCGTGACCCCGTACGACCCGGGGCGGCCGTCGGAGATCCAGATCGAGTTCCACACACCGGCGCGGCTCGTCGAGTACCGCAACCGCAAAGGGACCGAGCAGATCGACGAGCACACGCTCGTCTCTCGCGCCGACGACTGGTGGACGGCGTGGTCGCAGTTCTATTTCTAGGCACGCAGTTTGCCGCGTTCGTGGGTGTCGCTGTGCTGGTGATCGTCACGCCGGGCCAGGACACGGCGCTCACGATTCGAAACTCATTGCTCGGCGGGCGGAGAAGCGGCGTGCTCACGGCGGCCGGCGTCTGCAGCGGGCAGTGCGCCTGGGCGCTGGCGACGAGCGCGGGGCTCGCCGCGGTGCTCATCGCCTCGGAGGTCGCATTCGTGGCGTTGCGCGTGATCGGCGCTGCCTATCTCTGCTTTCTCGGCGCTCAGGCGCTCTATGCCGCTTGGCGCGGCTCCCGCAAGAGGGAGCTCGCAACCGGACCGAGGCGCGCTCCGTTTCGGCAGGGCCTCGTGAGCAATCTCGGCAACCCGAAGATGGCCGTGTTCTTCCCTAGCCTCCTCCCACAGTTCGCGCAGTCCTTTGAGGCTTTGCTCGCCCTCGGGATCGCCTTCGCCTGCATGACCTTCGTCTGGTTGACCGCATACGCCTTCGCGGTGGCGTGGGCGGGAGACGTCCTCCGGAAGCCCAAGGTGAAGCGTGCGCTCGACGCCGTCCTCGGCGTGGTGCTTGTCGCCTTCGGGATCCGACTCGCGACGGAGCCTTCTAGGTAGAGACGATCTCGAGCTCGTCCAGCAGGGTGAAGTAAGCCTTCGCGAACGGCGCATCCTTCGTGCGTTCGCGCACCTCGTCCCAGTCAACCTGCTCGCGCAGCGAACGGGCCAGCTCGAGCACGCTCGAGTAGTCGGGCTGCTGTTCGGTGAGGGCGAGGAGCTTCTGCACGAGGACGTCCTCGAGGCGGACGACCTTCATCCGCATGGCGTCCACTTCGAGCTCTTCTGCGCGGCTGAAGACCTCGTCGTCGACCGCTCCACCCCGCGGGTCGAAGATGAGGTCTATGAGCACACCGCCCTCGTCGTCGTAGGCCTTCAGCAGCCAACCTTCCGGCGGCCTCTCGGTGCGCATCCCGGCGCGCGCCAACGCCTCCCGGGCGCGTTCGGCGTTCTTCGGCTTGACGAGGAAGTCGACGTCGTGCTCGGTCTTGGGTCCTCCGCGCGCCCAGCAGGCGAGCCCGCCGCCGAGCACGAACGGGATTCCCGCGTCGTTCAAGACCCCGCCGGCCTTCTTCATCGCGTCGAGGAGGCGCTGGAACTCCTGTTCTTGCTCACCCGCCATGCTCGGTCGGTTTCCCGCCGCACACTAACGTGGAACATGAGGTCATGGTCAGGATTGCGGCAGCAGGCGACGTCCACGCGTCAGAGGCCACCCGCGCGCGCATCGAGGAGGCTTTCGCCGAGATCGAGCAGCAGGCAGACCTCGTACTCCTCGCCGGTGATCTGACGACGCACGGCGAGCCGGAGCAGGCGCAGGTCCTCGCTGACGCGTGCCGTGGCCTTCAGATCCCCGTCTGTGCGGTTCTCGGGAACCACGATCTCCACTGCGATCAGGGAGACGAGATCGCCGCGGTGCTCGAAGAGGCTGGGCTGCACATGCTCGATCGCTCCGCGACGATCTTCGAGCTCGACGAAGGCGAGGTAGGCGTCGCCGGAACGAAGGGATTCGTAGGCGGCTTCGCGGGCTCGCAACTCCCGGACTTCGGCGAGCCGCTCCTACGCCGCGTCTACGACGAGACGACCGAGGAGGCCGAGGCGATCCGTCGTGGCCTGCAGGAGATCGCGCACTGCCCGATCCGGATCGTCCTCCTTCACTACGCGCCCACCTCGGACACGCTTCACGGCGAGCCGGAGGGGATCTGGACGTACCTCGGCTGCGATCGCCTGGCGACACCGATCGCCGAGTACCGACCTGACGTCGTCCTGCACGGCCACGCGCACGCGGGCAGCTTCGAGGGCGCGATCGGCACCGTTCCCGTGTACAACGTCGCCGTCCACGTCACCGGTCGTGACTTCCACGTCTTCGACCTGGAGGGACACGAGGTGGAGGTCGAGACTCGCTAGGCGCCGACTCGGCGGCGCCGCCTGGAGGCCGTGCGAGCTTTGCTCGCGCGGCCGTCTTCTAACCTGTTGGGCGTGGCCTCCGTCTCCCGGATCTCCATCGCGCCGGTCAAGGGCCTGGGGCTCGTCCATCCCGACGAAGTGCTGCTCGAGCCGACCGGCGTGCTCGAGAACCGGCGCTTCCACATCGTCGACGCCGAGGGCCGGCGGTACAACCAGCTCCGCAAAGGAACACTGGTGCAGGTGAAGCCGGAGTACGACGCGGCGCGCGAGTGGCTTGCGCTCCGGTTTCCCGACGGCTCCGTCGCCGAGGGCGAGGTTGCGCTCGACGGCGAGGTCACGACCGACTTCTACGGGCGGCCCGTCGCGGGCAACTACGTCGAAGGCCCGTGGTCGGAGGCGCTCTCGCAGTGGTTCGGCCGCGAGCTCCGTCTGGTCCAGTCGCCGCCGGGCGCGGCGGTCGACCGTCGGCGAGGGCATGTCTCACTCGTGTCGAAGGCATCGCTCGCCGAACTCGGACAGAGGGGCGGCCAGGACGCGCCGGTCGACGGCCGGCGGTTCCGCATGTTGTTCGAGGTGGACGGCTGCGCGCCCCACGAGGAGGACGGTTGGATCAAGCGGCAGCTGAGGATCGGCGAGGCGCTCGTCAGGCTGCGTGGCGACGTCGGCCGCTGCGCGATCACGACCCAGAACCCGGGAACCGGGACTCCTGATTTCAACACCCTGCGGACGATCGCGGGTTACCGCGCTCTTACGCACAACGAGGCAGGGAAAGAGCACATCCCGTTCGGCGTCTTCGGCGAGGTTGTCGAGCCGGGCCGCGTTCGCATCGGAGACGCCGTAGGGGTGATGGAGCTCAGCCTCGCCGATCAAACGGCGTAGAGTCTTCAGGCGTGGCTGCGGTTAGCACCTTCATCGTCGATGAGACCGACGTCGAGGCGGTTCAGGAGGAAGGCGACACGGCAAGCGTCCGCGTGACGTTCGACGCGTCCAACGGTTGCGATCGGCTCGAGCAGCGGGTGATCCGGTTCGCGCCGGGCCGCTCGCGCGAGCGGACGCTCGCGGAGCAGCAGGAGGTGTTGTACGTCGCTGAAGGCCACGGGCAGATCGAGGTTTCGGGCGACACGTACGCGATCGAGCCGGAGACGGGAGTCTTCATCGCCCCGGGCGAGACGTATGCGGTCGACAACCCAGGGCCGGGCGAGCTGCTCGTCGTGTCGGTGTTGGCGCCCGAAGACCGTGCCCTCGCTGCAGGCGGGCGCAAGGTGACCGTCCGCTTCGCGGATCAGCCGGAGCTACCCGCTTCGAGCGAGCGTACGTTTCGATATCTGGTCAATGAGGACGCGGGGTGCTATGACGTCACTCAGTTTCTTGGCATCGTCCAGCCAAGCAAGGCGCCGCCGCACAGCCACCCCTACGATGAGGTCGGCTACATCGTGGAGGGAGAGGGAGTCGCACATATCGGCGGCCGGTCCAAGCCAATCCGGACAGGTTCCTGCTTCCATTTGCCGCCCGAGGAGATCCACTGCATCGAGAACAGCGGTACCGGCGTGATGCGGATTCTCGGAGTCTTCCACCCCTCCGGCAGCCCTGCCTCGCGCGAGTACCTGGACAACAAGTAGCCCCCGAAGTCGTCAAAACGTCTGAGCATCAACCCAAGGAGGAGAGTGAATGAAAGGCAGGACAGGAGCGATCGCGGCCTTGCTGGCGCTGACGGCCGCGCTCGCGATCGCGGCGGTCGCCTACGCGACGCCGAATCAGGCCGCCAGATCAGCCACGCCACTTGCCAGTGACGCTGCGCTGATCACATGCGGCAAGACGCGCACGATCGGATTCGCCGCCCCGGTTACGGGCCTCGCGGCGTCGCTCGGCCAGCAAATGCTCGGCTGGGGCAAATTCTTCGTGTCGCGCTACAACCGCTCGCACTCGAAGAAGCTGCAGCTCGTGACCGGCGATACTCAGCTTCCGGATACCGCACAGGCGATTCAGGTTGCGGAGCGGTTCGCTTCGAACGGGAAGATTCTCGCGGTCGTGGGCCCGGCGGGGAGCCAGGAGGTTCAGGTCTCGACGGCGCCGCTAAAGAGCGGCGGACTCGGGTTCATCTCGGGCACCGCGACCCGGACCAGCCTCACGACCGACGGCACACGGAAGGGGTTCTTCTTCCGCACGGTGCCGAACGATGATCAGCAGGGCCCGCGGGTCGCGAACTGGATCCGGAACCAGGTGAAGGCCACTCGCGTCGTTATCGTCGACGCGCAGAACACCTACAGCACAGGGCTCTCGGACACCGTCGAGCGGATCCTGAAAGGCGCAGGACTCAACGTTCGGCGCGAGTCGGTCAGCGAAGCCACGGTCAGCGACTTCTCGTCGCTCGTGGCGCGGATACCAGGCGACACGCAGGTCGTCTACGTCCCGTGGCAGGTTTCCTCGAAGGCGCAACTCTTCGGTGAGCAGCTACGTGCGGCCGGAAAGCAGGCCCGACTGTTTGGCTCGGACGGCCTCTTCGATCCGGACAACTTCAAGATCCCGAACTCGCTCATCTCGTTCTTCCCGATCGACCTGAAGAGTAAGGTCATCGGCGCATACCGGCGAGGCCCCGGCGGGGGTAAGAGTGACCTTTTCGGGCTTCCCAGCTACGCGGCGACAGACGTGGTCGCCCGGGCTATCGACAAGGCATGCGCGAATGGCTCGGCGACCCGTGCCGAGGTTCGGCGTTTTATGAACCAGACAAACATCCCGAAGAAGCAATCGGTCCTCGGCTTCGCCGTTCGGTTCGTCAAGACGGTGCGAGCTCCACTGGGACCCGGCGACATGCAGCGTCCCGCCGACTTCGGCATCTATCGGATCGGCAACAACGGCGCCTACAACCGCATCGGCTGATCGGCGCGAACACACGACGTAGCTGCGTGCGGCCCATCACCTCGATGGGCCGCACGTCGTTCTGACAACCTTCCCTCTCCGTGGATCTCCCGCTCGCTGTCGACTCTCAGCTGGCCACCCAGCTCTTCGTCAACGGCTTGACGCTCGGAAGCCTCTACGCGCTGATCGCGCTCGGCTACACGATGGTCTACGGGATTCTGAAGCTCCTCAACTTCGCGCATGGGGACGTCTACATGGTCGGCGCGTTCGTGGGGTACGGCGTTCTCAACGGGCTCGGCGGTCCGCTCTCGCCCAATATCGCCATCGCAGCGCTGATCGCGTTGATGTTCTTGGGAGCCATGCTCGGCGCAGGCGCCCTCGGGGTCGTGATCGAGCGGTTCGCCTACCGCCCACTTCGAGAAGCGCCGCGGATCGCTCCGCTGATCAGCGCGCTCGGCGTTTCGTTCTTTCTTCAGAACAGCGTGCTGCTCCTCTTCGGAGCAAGCTTCCGCAGCTACAACTCATTTCTCCTCGGCTCGGCGCACCCACAGCAATTCCTTCCCGGACCGCTGTCCGACGCCGCTTTCGTCGTGAATGGCGTGAACGTTCAGCTGGTCCAGATCATCGTGCTCGCGATGACGTTCGGGCTGATGGTGGCCCTGACTCTCCTCGTCGCCCGTACTCGCATCGGCAAGGCGATGCGAGCCACCGCGTACGACCGCGAGGCGGCGGCCATGATGGGCATCGACGTCGATCGGGTCATCGCGTCGACCTTCCTGATCGGCTCGATGCTCGCGGGCGCGGCCGGGGTCATGTTCGGCCTTCTGTTCAGCCAGATCTTCCACTTCATGGGATTCCTCGCGGGACTGAAAGGTTTCACCGCGGCCGTCGTGGGCGGGATCGGCAGCATCCCAGGCGCAATGCTCGGCGGGATCCTCGTCGGACTCGCGGAGGCGTACGCGACCGGCTACGCGGGCGGCCGCTGGTCGGACCTGATCGTCTTCGGAATTCTTATCTTCGTCCTCCTCGTGCGACCGAGCGGTCTCCTCGGTACCCGCGCGATTCAGAAGGTCTGAGTGGAGTCGGGCGGCGACAACCCGGACCTGCCCGCGCCGCTCGACTCCCTTGACCGCCCGCGCGTCGGCGTCGACGAGTGGGTCGCGCAGGTCGAGCAGCGCCGCGAGCGCTACACGGGACTCGCCGGGCTCACGTACCGCGCGCTTGCGTTCGTCCCTGCACCGGCGCGCCTCGCGCTCTTCGCGGCCTTCGCGGCGGCGCTCCCTCTTTGGATGGGCCGCGGAGACCTATTCACCTACGGGATCTTCACGCTGCTGTACGCACTCCTTGGGCTCGGGCTCAACGTGGTCGTTGGTTACGCGGGACTCCTCGACCTCGGCTACATCGCGTTCTTCGGTTTCGGCGCGTACTTCTATGCGGAGCTCTCATCCCCCCAGTACGGGATTCATTGGTCGGCTGCTGCTTCGATTCCCGTCGTAGTCGCTGCCACCTCGCTCCTCGGCCTCGTCCTGGGGATCTCTTCGCGCCGGCTGCTCGGCGACTACCTCGCGATCGTCACGCTGTTCTTCGGCCAAGCGTTCGTCGTCTTCGTCAACGTCGGAAACCCGACGGTCGCCGGGAAGGGCTTGACCGGCGGGCCGAACGGGATCGCCGACATCGATCCGTTGAGCTTCTTCGGCTACGAGCTCACGACGAGGACCCAGCAGTTCTACTTCCTGCTCCTGTCTGTCGTAGTGGTGCTCGTCGGGCTCCATTTTCTGAGCGAGTCCCGCACCGGGCGTGCCTGGCGTGCCCTCCGCGAGGATCCGCTGGCGGCGGAGACGATGACCATCCCCGTCAAGCGTCTCAAGCTCATGGCGTTCGCGTTCGGCGCCGGGATCGCAGGCTTCACCGGCTGTATCTTCGCGTCGGTTCTCACCGCGGTCACGGCTGGGAACTTCGACCTACCGCTCCTGATCACCATCTATGCCGTCGTCATCCTTGGCGGTCTGGGCAGCCTGACAGGGGTCGTCCTCGGCGCGATCGTGATCAACGTCTCGTTCCAGTTCCTCGCGCCGGAGAATCCGCAGAACAACGCCCGCATCCTCTTCTATGCGATCGTTCTGCTCCTGCTCGTGCTCAGCCTGCGCCCGCGCTGGCGGCTCGCTGCGGTCGTTGGCGGAGTCGTGGGGCTCGGGCTCGTCACCCGGCTCGTCGTCGAAGTCCTGGCGCCGTCGTGGGCGGGCGGTCCAGTTGTCGAGGGGGGGCGTCTCGCGCCGGCGATCGGGGATTGGGTTGTGATTCCCGCGCCGGGACACGGCCGCTTCGGCAGCTTCGCCTACGTCGCCCTGGTGGTCGCCATCCTGATCCTCACGCTCGTGCGAGGCTCGTTGCGAACCGCGCTCCTCGTTCCCGCTGTCTACCTCGCGGCGGTCGTTTGGGAAAATAGCTTCGTCGAGCAGCCGGCTGTGGCGCGGTGGATCCTCTTCGGCTCGCTCCTCATAGGCCTGATGACGGTGCGTCCCCAGGGGTTGCTCGGGACGCCGAGAGTGGAGGTCGTGTGAGCGACCGGCCGTTGCTGGAACTTCGTGGAGTCGACAAGGCGTTCGGCGGCCTCACGGTCGTTTCCGAGCTCGACGTCCACGTCGCCGAGGGCGAGATCGTCAGCATCATCGGGCCCAACGGGGCCGGAAAGACGACCCTCTTCAACCTGATCACCGGGATCTATCGCCCGGATGCCGGTGACATCGTCCTCGACGGGCGCAGCTTGGTTGGACTCCCGCCGCACGAGATCACGAAGCGAGGAGTCGCGCGGACGTTCCAGATGCTCCGGCTCTTCCTCAACATGTCCGTCAAGGAGAACCTGATGGCCGTGCAATACGGCCGGACGAGAGCGACCGTCGTCGAATCGATCTTTCGGCTTCCGCGCGCGCGACGAGAGGAGCGCGAGGTCAATCGAGTGGCGGAGGAGAAGCTGGCGTTCTTCGGCCAGCGGTTGGCGGGGTACCGCTGGGAGCAGCCGGCATACTCGTTGTCCTACGCGAACCGTCGGCGGCTCGAGATTGCGCGCGCGACCGCGACCGAGCCGCGGATCCTCCTCCTTGACGAGCCCGCCGCCGGGATGAACCCCGTCGAAACGCACGAGATGACGGAGCTGATCGGGAAGCTGCGCGACAACGCCGGCCACACGATCCTCGTAATCGAGCACGACATGCACGTCGTCGAGGGAATCTCCGACCGCGTCGTCGCACTGGACCACGGCGTCAAGATCGCGGAGGGATCCTTCGACGCGGTCGCAACCGATGCGCGCGTGGTCGAGGCCTACCTCGGCCTCCGTCAAGCGGAGACGAAGTGAGCCTGCTGCGCCTTTCCGGGATCAACACGTATTACGGCCAGATCCACATCCTCGAGGATCTCGAGCTGGAGGTCGGCGACGGCGAGCTCGTGTCGCTGCTCGGCGGAAATGCGTCGGGCAAGTCGACGACGCTGAAGACCATTCTCGGGCTCGTCCGGCCCGCGACGGGGACCGTCGAGTTCGCCGGCGAGGACATTACCGGCAAGTCGACGAGTTACCGGATCGCGCGCGGGATAGCGATCGTTCCCGAGAACCGGCGGCTGTTCGCGCCGATGACGGTGCTCGAAAACCTGGAGATGGGTGCGTACCTGAAGAAGAACGGCCACCGACGGGACGACGACTTCGAGCGCGTCTACTCGTTGTTCCCGTTGCTCCGCGAGCGGCGGAACCAGCTGGCGGGGACGCTGTCGGGGGGCGAGCAGCAGATGGTGGCGATGGGACGCGCACTGATGTCGCATCCCAAGCTGCTGCTGATGGACGAGCCGTCGATGGGGCTCGCGCCGATCCTCGTCGAGCGGACCTTCCAGATCATCCAGCAGGTCAACGAGTCGGGCGTTGCAATGCTGGTGGTCGAGCAGAACGCGAATATGGCCCTGTCGATCGCAGACCGCGGCTACGTCCTCTCGACGGGCCGCCTCGTCCTCGAAGGCCAGGCGAAGGAGCTGCTCGCGCACGAAGACCTGCGCAAGGCCTATCTCGGCCGGTGACGCTTCCGAGCGAAAGCTTTGCTTTCGCTCGGCGTTGGTACGCCGCTTTGCGGCAAACGTGCGCGGGACAAGCCCGCGCACTCTTCGTGGTTGGCGACCGCTCTCTGCCGCGCGGGCGCGGGCGCTGACGCGTCCGCACCCACGTCAGTTCGCCTCCCGCCAGTGCGGCTGCTGCTCGCACTAGCGTCCGGCCTTGGTGGTGACGCGAGTCGAACGTGGGAAAAATCTCCACAAGGCCTACCTTGGCCCGCGGCGAAAGAGACCTGTCCCGCGGCGCTACGCGAACCCGCGTTCCGTGGGGACTGTCCCCTCGGGTAGGCCCGAAGGGAGAGGTGTGGAAGGAAAGTCACACTTTCGGCACAGAAGTCATGGCCGGTTGCGGCGGTTTGTTCGAACCTACAATCGGAGCGTGAGCACGCGACCATCCGAGACGCGGGTCGACCCCTATGGGCTGGACGGGGCGCGGCCCCTGCAGTACGGGCCTCTGCCCGAGCGGATCCGGTACCGGTTCCCCATCTTCAAGGAGCGCGTCTACATCAACTCCTGCTCCCAGGGTGCCCTCTCCGACGCGGTCCGCGCGGCCTACGAGCAATACCTCGACGATTGGGACGCGAAAGGCGCTCCCTGGGAGTACTGGGTCGAGCGTCAGGAGGCTGCGCGCGCGGCGTTTGCCGGGCTCGTCAACGCTGCGCCGGACGAGGTCGCCGTTACGACCTCGCTTTCGGCCGGTGTGAGTGCGCTGGCCAGCGGCCTCCGCTTCGCCCGGCGCTCGAAGGTCGTCCTCACGGACTGGGAGTTCCCGACGATCGGCCAGATCTGGCATGCGCAGGAGTCACGAGGCGCGCGCGTCGTCCACGTGCCCGCCGTGCCGGACGGGACGATTCCTTATGAGCATTTCGAGCGTGCGATCGACGACGACACGCTGCTGGTCTCGATCACGCACGTCTGCTACCGGAACGGAGCGATGGTCGACGTCCGCAAAGTCGTGGAGCTCGCGCATGAACGGGGTGCGCTCGTCTTGCTCGACGCGTTTCAATCCGTCGGCTCGCTTCCCGTCGACGTGCAGGAGCTCGGCGTCGACTTTCTCGGCGCCGGCGTGCTCAAGTACCTGCTCGGGTCGGCCGGGCTCGGGTTCTTCTATTGCCGCCGCGAGCTCGTCGAACGCGTCTGGCCTACCCAGACAGGCTGGTTCGCGGACGAGAACATCTTCGCCATGGATCACACCGACTACTCGCCCGCCCGCACGGCGGCGCGGTTCCAATCGGGGACGCCGCCCGTTCCCTCCATCTACGCAGGCATCGCGGGAATCCAGCTGATGCAGGAAGTCGGGATCGCCGAGACGCGGGAGCACGTGCTTGGCCTGAACTCCCATCTGCTCGACGGTCTCGACGAGCTGCGTGCGCAGATTGCGACGCCGCGACGGCCGAAGCGTCGCGGCGCGCTCATCTGCGTGAAGTCGAAGGACTCGAAAGGGCTCGTCGCCGCGCTCGGCCGCGAAGGGATCGTCACCTCCGAGCGCGACGGCAACCTCCGCATCTCGGCGCACTGTTACAACTCGGTGGAGGACGTCGATGCCGTGCTCGCGTCCCTCCAGCGGCACAAGGACCTGCTCGCCTAGTCGCAGTCCAGTCTTGTGACGTAGAGACGAACGAAGCTCGCCGGTTGTCCGGGTTGCGGGCTCTGGTCGCAGACCTCCCAGAGATGCTCGACGCGTGGGGTGCCCTCGCCCCAGGTCGAGACCTCGTGCGGGATGCCGACCGCATCGAGCCGCTCCTCTGCGTCTTCCAGGCTGAGGCCGACGAGGTCGGGAACGACGGACGGGAGACCGGGACACGAGCGCTCGACCACGAGGCGCACCGTCGTGCCTCGGCGCCCGGGCGTCGGCTGTTGTGCGCAGACCCGCCAGTTCGAGCGCACCAGGATGCCGAGATTTCCGCCGCCGATCTCCTCCCAGTCGAGTCCCATTGCCTCGAGCTGGTGCTCCGCGACGTCGAGCCGCTGTCCGCGCAGGTCCGGGACGCGCTTTGGCTCGGCCTGGCCGCCGCACCCCGCTAGGAGAAAGGCCAGGAGCGGGAGAAGAGCCCCCGCGCGGGGATTGACGCTCCATAGCAACACTGCTATATGTCATAGCAAACCTGCGATGGAAAGGAAAGTGCAGCGATGAACGCCACGGGATCTTCTGACGGGTCGATAGTGCTGCCGTTGCTGCTCCTCGGCCTGGCGCTGGTGGGCGCGTTCGCCGCCGGCGGCGCCCTCTGGTTGCTATTCGCGCTCGGGGCGCTGGTGTACCTCACGGTGCAGCTGCTCCGCTCGGATCGGAGCCCTGCAGCCACTGGTTTGAGCTCTCGTGTCGAGTTCCTCGAGCGGCGCGTCACGGAGCTCCAGGCCGTCGTCGACGAGTTGCGCGCCGGTCGCCCGGCCCGCGCGGCCTCGCCGGCTCCCCCGCGACCAGATCCGGCCGCTCCGACCGCGGCGCCCCTGCCGAAGGTGGCACCGGCTCCTCCGCCCCGGCCGAAGCCCGAGGCAAGACCGGAACCCGCCGGCCTCCCGCCCGTCGAAGCGCCGGGACGCAGCTTCGATTGGGGCCGCGCGGTCTCGACCGTGGACCTGCTGGGCGCGAAGGCGCTCGCGTTCGCGGGCGGTGTCGTAACCCTGCTCGGCGTCATCTTCTTCTTCGTCCTCGCCGTCAATCGCGGCTGGATCGGCCCGGAGATCCGGGTCGCCTCCGGCGGTGTCGCCTCGGCGATTCTCATCGGCGCCGGTCTCTGGCTGAAGCGGCGCTACGGGACCACCTACTCGGCCCTCGCCGCCGTAGGCGCCGGAATCGCCGGCGCCTACGCGACCTTGCTGGCGGCCGTTTCCCTCTATGACATGGTCTCGAAGCCGGTTGCGCTCGTGATCGCGACCGCGATCGCGACCGTCGGCGTCGCCGTCTCCCTTGCCTGGTCTGCGGAAATCGTCGCCGCCTTCGGGCTCATCGGCGCGATGGTCGTGCCCGCGACGCTCGTCTTCCAGGGTGGCTTGCAGGAGATCGGAACAGCCTTCGTGGCTGTGGTGTTCGCAGGCGCAGCGGTCGTCGCGGTACGTGAGCAGTGGTGGAGGATGCTCCAGGTCGCTGCGCTGGTCAGCGTTCCCCAGGCGATCATCCAAATCGCAGACGCGGGCGCCCCGCACGCGGGCATCGTCACGCTCGCGATCGTCTTCTGGCTCCTCTATGTCGCGGCCGGTCTCGCCTTCCAGTTGCGACTTGGGCCCGCGCTCGCAGCTCCGCCCGCATCCTTCCTGACCGGCAGCGCAGTCTTCGCGGGAGTGTCGGGAGCGCTGCTCTACGGGCAGCGCGACGACGGGCTGTCGCAGGGAATCGCGTTGCTCGTCGTCGCTGCCGTGTACGCCGTGCTCGCGGGCGCGCTCTTCCTTCGAGTACGCGAGTTGGCGACGCTGCTCTGGGCGCTCGGCCTGACG
>WNGF01004829.1_pt1 | contig 17487 bp, 16 predicted proteins | sample 5400641 | NCBI WGS metagenome assembly WNGF01 (sample SAMN13153371, study PRJNA577476) | soil metagenome | isolation source: 80 cm soil or saprolite under grassland replicate 2 | place: USA:California | collected 2016-06-15
TGAAGATCGCGGTCACCTTCGAGCTCGGGCCGGAGTGCCTCCTCACCGTGACCGCGCGCGAGCTCAACACCGGCCGCCAGGTGCAGGCGGTGATGTCCGCCCGCGAGGGACCGAACGCCGCGCGCCGGAAGCTCGAGCAGGCGGGGGCCGACGGGACCGTGCAGACCGGCTCGTTCGCGGTGGATCGCACGCCGCCCGCCGTCGCGGCCCCATCCCAGCGGGATCCCGCGCCGCCGGGCAGGATCGGCGGCCTCCTGCGGCGGATCTTCAGGAAGGACGAGGCGACCTGACCGCGCTCACCCGTCCGCGTCGGCCGGCCCCCCGCGGCGGGACTGGAGCCAGCGCGCGGCGAGCGCGGCGAGCACCACCGCGACCGCGAGCAGGATCGTGTGGCTGAACCGTCCCGCCACGCGCGCCGCCTCCTCCAGGTCCGAGCCGAACCAGAACCCGACGCAGACCCAGAGCGGCGCGGAGATGAGCGCGGCGGCGCCGTCGAAGAGCAGGAACTCCCACAGCGGCATCCGCGCGTGCCCGACGGTGAAGAACGTCGGCGCGCGCAGGCCCGGGAGGAAGCGCGCGAACATCACCATGACGTTGCCGCGCCTGCGCACCTTCTTCTCGACGAGCTCGAGCTTCTTCGGGGTGATGATCCGGCGCAGCGGGCGGAAGTCCGCGACGCGGTGTCCGAAGCGCCGGCCGGCGAGGAAGATGACCGTGTCGCCCGCCAGGATCCCGGACAGGCCTATGAGGATCATCGCGAGGAGCCCGCGGTCCCTGAGCAGCCCCGCGAACGAGACGCTCTCGAGGTCGGACGCGAGCCAGGCGAGGACGCCGCCCGTCACGAGCACCACGTCCTCGGGCATCGGCAGGCCGAACCCGCACAGGACCAGGACGACGAAGACGAACGCAAAGCCGATCTCGAGGGAGTTCCCCGCGAGCAGGTCGACCAGGCGTTCGAGCATGCGAGCCCCTCGATACCAGAAGACGCGCGCCGCCGTCACGTCGCACGGGCGGGGGGCGTCACCCGGGTCCACCCGGGGTCCATCGAAAACGGCGCGCGAGGTGCGTCGCTTCCCGTCACGTTCCGAAAGCGCTCGCCGGCCCCTCCCGACGGGCGAGAGGCCGCCGTGCCGCCGATCAGGAGCCCGGCGGCTTCCTCGCGGCGAGCTCGCGAAGCGCCTCGCGGCTCGCGGCCGCCCGCTGCGCGAGGTCCTGCGCGATGGCGAGCGCGAGCTTCAGGCACGCCTGCGGCTTCTGCGGCTGCAGCCGCGCGAAGTCGCGCTGCGTGATCTCGAGCACCTCGCAATGCGTCGCCGCGACCGCCGTGACGAGGCGCACGCTCTTCGCGAGGAGCGCGAGCTCGCCGAGGTGCTCGCCCGCGCCCAGCACGGCGAGCTCGCGCTCGCCCTCTCCCGCCTTCTGGGTGATCCTCACCGTCCCGCTCTTCACGATGAAGAGCGACTCCCCCACCATGTTCTCGACGAACAGCGGGGTGCCGGGAGGGACCACCTTCTCGAGCGCGATCGATGCGAAGATCTTGAGCCCGGTCTCGGTGAACTCGCGGAAGAGCTGGGCCTTCTCGAGGGCCTCGAGGGCGGTCACGGAGGCGGCGCCTTTCGGTAACGGGCCGCGGTGCCGACGTAGTTCGCCGCCGACATGCGGAAGAACGCGATCTCGTCGGCCGTGAGATCGCGCTTCACCTTCGCGGGCGCTCCGAGGACCAGCTTCCCCGGGGGGACGATCATGCCGGGGGGGACGAGCGCGCCCGCCCCGACCATGGCGTCCGGTCCCACCACCGCGCCGTCGAGCACGATCGCGCCGATGCCGATGAGGCAGCGATCGTTCACGGTGCAGCCGTGGAGGACGGCGCGATGGCCGATGGTCACGTCGTCGCCGATGACGGTCGGGTGCGTGCGGGAGGTGACGTGCACGACCGAATGGTCCTGCACGTTCGTCCGCGCGCCGACGCGGACCCAGTTCACGTCGCCGCGGATGACGGTCTGGAACCAGACGGAGGAGTCCTCGCCGATCTCGACGTCGCCCGCGACGACGCTCCCAGGCGCGACGAACACGCTCGCCGCGATGCGGGGCGTCTTGCCGTCGTATGCGACGATCACCGACATCGGCGCCGATGCTAGCCCGCGCCCCGGGGCCTCGCAAGGCGGCGTACGCGAGTCACGCGCAACTCACTGCGCCTCTCAGCTGGCTTGAGCCCTGAGCCCGAGTCCGAGCCCCAGCCCGAGCCCGGCTGTTTCGGGCGCGGGCGCGGGCGCGGGCTCGTTCACGGGGACCGCTGCAAGCGGGCAACGCTCTCAGGCCACGACGCCGGACAAGGAGCTCTGCCCTGCCCGCGTGACCCGTGCCTGCACGAGCGCGCCGGCGGGCGCGCTGCGCTCGTCCGCGGCGACGTGGACGAGCCAGTTCTCCGGCGTGCGCCCGCGCCGGTCTCCGGGGTCATCCGAGGCGCCCTCGACGAGGACCTCGACCGTCCGGCCGAGCTGGGCCGCGAGGATCTCCGCGGCGATCCGGCGCTGCGCCGCCTGGAGCCGCTCGAGCCGGGCCACCGCGACCTCGCGCGGGACCTCCGCCCAGTCCGGCGCGGCGTTCATGCGCAGGGCCGCCACCGTGTGCGGGCGCGGGCTGAACAGGAAGCTGAAGCTCTGGTCGAAGCGGGCCCGCTCGAGGAGCGCGAGCGACGCCTCGAAGTCGGCGTCGGTCTCGCCTGGGAAGCCGACGATGAAGTCCGTCGTGACGGCGATGCCCGGGCGCGCGGCGCGCAGGCGCTCGAAGCGGTCGAGGACCTCCGCGACGCCGTAGTCCCGGCGCATGCGGGCGAGCACCGCGTCCGAGCCGGACTGCACCGGCAGGTGGAAGTGCGGCATCACCTTCGGCTCGTCGCGGAAGGCATCCACGAGCGCGGGCGAGAGGTCGTGCGGGTGGCTCGTCGTGAAGCGGACGCGCAGGACCCCGGGGATCGCCGCGACCCGCCGGAGCAGCTCGGCGAACGTGCAGCCGCCCGCGTACGAGTTGACGTTCTGGCCGATGAGCGTCACCTCGCGCACGCCCACCTCGGCGAGCCTGGCGCACTCCGCCACGACGTCGGGGAACGGGCGCGACACCTCGCGGCCCCGCGTGTGCGGCACGATGCAGAACGCGCAGACGTTGTCGCAGCCCTTCATCGCGGTGACGAAGGCGGTGGCGCGCCCGCGCGCGGCCTCCGGATCGGCCTGCGGGAAGACGTACTCCTCTGAGCCCATCCAGCCGGTCTCGGCGAAGCGCTCGCGCGCCTCGGCGCGCGCGATCATCTCGGGGAGCCGCGCGATGTTGTCCGGGCCGAAGACGAAGTCGACGTACGGCACGCGCCTGAGGAGCCTGTCCTTCTCCTGCTGCGCGACGCAGCCCGAGACGGCGATGAGCGCGCCGCGGCGGGCCTTCACCTCGCGGTAGCGTCCGAGCGCCGAGAGCAGCTTCTGCTCGGCCTTCTCCCGGACCGCGCAGGTGTTTAGGAGGATGAGGTCCGCGTCCTCGGCGGTGTCGGCGCGGGCAAAGGCGTTTCGCCCGAGCAGCTCGACCATCCGGTCCGAGTCCGACTCGTTCATCTGGCAGCCGAAGGTGTGGACGAACACCTTCCTCGTGCGAGGAGGCGAGGAGGCGGGCGCTGGCGAGGGGGAGCCCAGGGAGACCAGGTCGGACACGAGGGGGCGAAGGTAAGGAGGGCCGAGGGGGGCAGTCAACTCGCCACCGGTTCCGACTGCGAGAGACCGGGCACGGGCCGCGCGCAGTTCCGGGACGCTCGGTCGGGCACGGGCACGGGCACGGGAAAAGACGGAAACGGGATCCGGCACACGGGAACGGCCCTCCGTTCACCGTTTCCCGTCCTTCCCCGTGCCCGTGCCCGAACGTGGGCGTCCACCCCGCGAGCAGCCCGTGCCCGTGCCCGTCTTCTCCGCTCATCTCCTCGGCACGAGCGCTTCAGCGATCCCCTCCAGCTCCTCGAGCGTCGCGACGGTTGCCACCCGATCACACCGGGCCGCATAGCGGGGCATCTCGCTGTCTCCCGTCCCCCAGGACGCGCGGTCCTCGGGGCAGATCCAGAGCAGGCGCCGGGCGCGGCGGCGGATCTCCTCGAGCACCCATGCCTCCGGCGGGCTGTAGTTGCTGCGGCCGTCGCCGACGACGAGGACGGTGGTCCGGCGCGTCACCGCGCCGAGGAGCTCCCGCTGGAAGATCCGCAGCACCCGGCCGTAGTTCGAGTTCGCCGCGAGGCTCACCGCGCGCGCCGCGACGGCGAGATCCGCCGCGCGCGCCGGGTCGCGCTCCGCGCGGAGCGCCTCGGTCACCTCGGCGAGGTCGGACACGAACACGAACGTCCGGACGCGCGCGAAGAGCGTCTGGAGGGTGAAGAGGAAGAGGAGCATGAGGCGGGTGACGTGCCGCACCGACTCGGACACGTCGCACAGCACGAGCACGTCGGGCCGCTCCGGGCGGCGCGAGCGGAAGACGAGCCGAGCCGGAACCCCACCCACGCCGAGGTTCCGCCGCAGCGTGCGCCGGACGGCGAGCGTCCCGCGGCGCCGGGAGCGGTCGCGCCGCACGAGCCTCGTCCGCAGCCGCTCCGCGAGGCGTCGGACCGCCGCCTCCGCGCGCTGCACCTCCTCGCGCGAGAGGTGCGCGCCGGAAGGGGTGAGCCCGCCCGGCCTCGGCCGGGTCCGCGCCTCGCCGTGGATCTCGGCGAGCCGGCGCGCGGCGGCGTCGACCCGCCCGAGGGCGGCCTGCGCCGCCTCGGCGACGAGCCGCAGCGCCGCGGCGTCGAGCCCGCGCGCCGCGAGCGCCGCAGCGAGGCGGGCAGCGTCCTGCTCCGCGGCCGCGCCGCCCGCTGCGCCGACGAGCCGCCGCGCGAGGAACCCGGAGGCGGCGGGGCTCGCGAGCCCGCCGAGGTCGATCCGCGCGGCCGCCTCGGCGAGGACGCGCGCGAGCAGGCCCGGGTCGCCCGCGAGCGCAGCGCGCGCGAGCGGAGTCATCGCCCCGGCGAGCTGCCCGAGCACCTGCGCGACGGCGTCGAGGTCCGTCGCCGCGAGCCCTGCCTCGCGCAGGTCCGCGAGGAGACCCCGGTCCGCTCCGGCGAGGGCGCGGCCGAGGGCGCCGGACCAGAGCGCGAAGAGCGCCTCGAACACCGCGACGTCCCTCGCCCGCTTCACGAGCGTCGCGCGCAGCGCGGAACGAAACGTGGCTCGCTCCTCCACCCCCGCGAGGGCGACCGCCCGCACCGCGTCGGCGACCTCGGCGGGGGAGACCCGCACCCCGCTCGCGCGAAGGAGGCCCACCAGCTCGAGGATGCGCGCGTCCACGGGAGGGATCTAGCGCAAGGGCAGCCGCGGCAGCCGCGGCGGCCTGGGGCCGTGCCGGACCGCGCCCTGGACGGGGAGGTACTCGAGCTCCGCCAGCGCGCGCGCCGCGCGCAGCATGAGCCCCCCGCGGCTCATGTCGCCGCGGCCGACGAACGCCGCGGGGAACAGGAGCCGCTCGGCGAACACGGCGAGGAGCGGGGCGACGTACTTGTCGCTCGCGATCGAGCCGAGCAGGACCACCTCGTCCTCCGGCGCGAGCCGCGCGGCGAGCAGCAGCGCGTCGCGCTCGAGGGGCCTGCGGAAGCGCGGCTCCTTCGCGTCCACCCGCACGGCCGCGAACCCGCGCACGTCGGCCTCCCGCACCCGCACCCCTGGGGGCACGAGCCCCGCGCCCGGGACGATGACGAGCGCTCCGGGAACGCCTGACGGCGCTCGGGCGAACGCCTCGGCATAGGCGAGCTTCCCCCGGAAGTAGAGGCCGCTCGCGAAGCGGAACAGCTCGCCCAGCGGGGCGCCCTCCTCGCGCACCGCGCGGGCGAGGGGGAACGCCGCGCGCGGCGAGAGGACGAGCGCCATCCGTTCGCCGGCGCTGTTCGCGGGCGAGAGGAGGAACACCCGCTGCGCCGCCCGGCGCGGCGCGGTATGACGAGCGCGCATGGAGCGCTGGATCCTCACCTCCTTCATCGTCTTCTTCGCCTTGCAGTATGCCGTCGAGACGGCGCTCCTCATGGTGAACCTGCGCCACGTGCGGCGCTCCGGCGGCGTGCCCGCGCCGCTCGCCGGCAGCGTCGACGTCGCGACGGCCGAGCGCAGCCGCGCCTACACGCTCGCGAACGGCCGCTTCGCCCTCCTCCAGGGTGCGTTCGGCGCCGCGCTGACGCTCGCGGTCCTGCTCTCGGGCCTGCTCCCCTGGCTCGACCGCGCGCTCGCTGCCCGCGGCGTCGAAGGCTCGCACCGCTTCGCCGCGTTCCTCGCGATCCTCGCCGCAGGGGGCGCCCTCGTGTCGCTGCCGTTCTCGGCCTGGCGGACCTTCGTCATCGAGGCGCGCTTCGGCTTCAACCGGACGACGCCCCGGCTGTGGGCGATCGACCGCGCGAAGGCGTTCGCCGTCGAGGCGGGCCTCGGCATCCCGCTGCTCTACGCGATCTACGCGTTCATGCGCTTCTCCGGGCCGCGCTGGTGGCTGTGGCTCTTCGCGTTCCTCGTGGCGGTCCAGCTCTTCATGCTGTGGCTCTACCCCACGGTGATCGCGCCGCTGTTCAACCGGTTCGCGCCGCTCCCCGACGGTCCGCTGCGCGAGCGGCTCGTCTCCCTCGCCGAGACGGCAGGGTTCGCGCACCGGGGCCTGTTCGTGATGGACGCCTCGCGCCGCTCCGGCCATTCGAACGCCTACTTCACCGGCATCTTCCGTCCGCGGATCGTGCTCTTCGACACGCTCGTCGACCGGATGGCGGTGGAGGAGGCGGCGAGCGTGCTCGCCCACGAGATCGGCCATTACCGCGCGCGGCACGTGCAGCGCCGGCTCGCCGTCTCGGCCGCGACGCTGCTCGTCACCCTGCTCGTCCTGTCCTGGCTCGTCCCCTGGCCGCCCCTGCACGCCGCGTTCGGCTTCCCCGCGCCGACGCTCCACGGGGCCGTCACCATCTTCTCGCTCGCGGGCGGCGCGTTCGTGTTCTGGATCCAGCCCATCGCCTCCCGCATCTCGCGTCGACACGAGTACGAGGCGGATCGCTTCTCGGTCCGCATCGCGCGGGCCCCCGACGCCCTCAAGCGCGCCCTCGTGCGGCTCAACGGCGAGAACCTCTCGAACCTCCATCCGCACCCCTGGTACAGCGCCTGGCACTACAGCCATCCCACGCTGGTCGAGCGCCTGGCAGAGATCACGAAGACTGCACGCGAGCTGGCAATCCCGTGAATGAACGTGAACGCGCCCGGGCCCGCGCCCGGGCGATGGCTCGCTCACGGCGTGGCCCCCTAATGGGCGAGCACGATTCGCGATTACCAGAAACCGTTTGTGCTGAGCGTAGCGCCCGCGCAGCGGGCGCGGAGTCGAAGCACGCGCCTTGGGACGCATGCCGCCCTTCGACTTCGGGGCGCTGCGCGCCCCTACGCTCAGGGCGAACGGATCTTCCTGGTGTTTCCGAATCGCGATCGGTCGTTTAGTCGCGCTCCAGCAGCACCGCCGCCTCGACGTGGTGCGTCTGCGGGAACATGTCCACGGGCTGCACCGCGGCGATCCGGTACCCCGCCTCCACGCACGCGCGGACGTCGCGCGCGAGCGTCGCCGGATCGCACGAGACGTAGACCGCCCGCGGCGCCCCGAGCTCGCGCAGCGCGGGCCCGATCCCCTTCGCTCCCTCGCGCGGCGGATCGAGCAGGACCGCGCCGAACCGGCGCGCGCGCGGGCCGCGCTCGCGGGCGAGGGCGAGCGCGAGCCGGAGCGCGTCGCCCGCGAAGAAGCGCACGTTCTCGGCTCGCGCGAGGTCCTCCCGGGCGAGCTCGAGTGCCGGTCCCTGCGCCTCCACCGCGGCGACGGTGCGGGCGCGGGCGGCGAGCGGGCCGGTGAAGTTTCCCGCCCCGCAGTGGAGCTCGAGCACGTCCTCCCCCTCCGGGCGCAGGAGCGCCAGCGCCGCCTCGACGAGGAGCGCGTTCGCGCCCCGGTTCGCCTGCTGGAACACGTCGGGGCGTGAGCGCTGCCAGCCCGCCTCCGGCCGGCCCGGGACCCGTGACAGCCGGAGCACCGGCGCGCCGGCGCTCGCGATCGCCCCGTCCTCGCCGCGCAGGACCGCCCCGGCGAGCGCGGGCACCGCCGCGAGCAGGGCCTCGGCGCGGTCGCGCGCGGCCGGGGTGGGATCGAGCGCGAGGAGCACGCTCCCCTTCCCCTGCTCGTCCGACCACTCGAGGGCGACCTCGCGCGGCGAGAGGCGAGCGGCGACGAGCGCGGGGCCGACGGCGGCGCGGAGCGCGTCGAGGCCGGGCGCGAGCAGGTGGCACTCCGCGAGCCGCACCGGCGCGTGGGAGCGCCGGCGGAAGAAGGCGAGCCGGCCGCTCGCGCGGTCGAGGTGGAACTTCGCGCGCGCGCGGTAGCGGAGCGGCGACGGGGACGGCAGGATCGGCCGCAGCCCGCACGCGTCCGGGTCGGCGTGGGCGATGCGCCGGAGCGCCTCGCGCAGGCCGCGCGCCTTCGCGGCGAGCTGGGCCTCGTAGAGGACGTGGAGCCACTCGCAGCCCCCGCACTCGCGATCTGCGAGCCCAGGGGCAGGCGGCTGAGCCTGCCCGGGAGCGAGCTCGACCCCGAAATGCGGGCACGGCGGAATCGCGCGCTCGCCCGCGGGCGAGAGGATCTCGAGGAGCCTGCCATGCGCCGGCCCCTCTCCCGCCGGCAGCTCGACCACGACGCGGTCGCCCGGCGCGGCGAACGGAACGAACACCGCCCTCGGCCCGCAGCGCCCGACGCCTTCGCCCCCCGGGGCGAGATCCTCGATGATCAGCTCCACGCGCACCGAGGCTGACTAACCGATGCGCCCCCCGCGTACAACCATGGAGCGGACGACGCGGCCGGCGGCCCACGACGACGAAGGGGCGCCCGTCGCCGGGCGCCCCCTCGAATCCTTCACCGCGTGAGGCGGCTGCCTACTTGCGCGTCACGGTCGTGGACGCGGTGGCGAGGTCCACGTCCGGGTCGCCGTCGGTGATCGTCGCCGTCCAGGTGTAGGTACCGGTCTTCGTCACCTTGAACGGGACGGTGACGGTGCCGCTGCCGTAGATGACCTGGTCGGCGATCGTGACGACGTTCGTGCCGTTCGTCCCGGTGATCTTGAGCTGCGCGCCGGCGTCAGTGCCGGAGACGAACACGTAGCTGACCGAGACGTTGACCGTCGTGCGGATGAGCGCGCTCGCGGGGGCGCTGAGGGACGTGATGTCGTAGTCAGCGAGGGGCGCCTGGCAGCCGGCGTCGGCCGAGTCGATCTGGCCGTTGCAGTTGTTGTCCAGCCCGTCGCTGCAGACCGCGGCGCCGAACGGACCCTCGATCGCGCCGGGGTTCACGGCCGCGTTCGAGTCGTTGCAGTCACCGCACTGCGTGCCCGCCGGGAGCGTACAAGAGCCGTCGCACACGGCGTAGCCGTCGTTGTCGGCGTCGGGACAGTACGTCACCGTCGGGCTCGGCTTGTCGCTTGCGTCGCCGGGGAACGTGCGGGCGTTGATCTCGGTGATGTTGCTGTAGGTGTCGCCGTCGGAGTCGAGCGGCTCGACCGAGGCGATCGCCTGGGCGTCCGTCTGGCCGGCGAGAATCTTCGCCTCGATGTCGAGGCCGTACGGGTTGCGCGCGTGGCTGCCGGCAACGTGGCAGAGGTCGCAGCTGTCGAGCTTCGTGCCGGCGGTGCCGTACTTACCGTTGAACGTGCTGAGATAGCCCGAGCGAGCCTGGGCAACGCCCGCGAATCCGACCGCGAGCAACGCCGCGAGAACCAGACGCAGATTACGCATCGTGTGTGTCTCCCTGGATGTGCGCCCGGCCACGCCCGAGCCCCTTGCCCGAGCATTCGGTCCGGCGCGGCCGTCCCCTGAGCACGGGACATGCCACTCCACCCCCTGAATTCCCCAGTGCGATCGCGTCCCGCGTTCACGGGAATGGGCGATATCACACAGACCATGGGGCGCGTGACCCAGGGTGACGTGGCGCTGGGCCTCGATGCGCGCTTCGGTGCGGCGAAGCGCCGCAGCGCGCGCTACGACTCGTCGAGATCGCGGCGCAGCCGCTCGACGAACGCCTCGATCTCGCGGAGCTTCGCGTCGTCGACGTCCGTGAACTCCACGCCCATGCCCGGCACCATGTTGGCGTGGTTGTCGTACGCGGTGACGCGCGTCACGCGCCCGGCGAGCTGGCACGGGAAGGACGCCCCGGGGAGCTGCACGAGGATCTTCACCGCGGTGCCGACCGGGAGCGGCTTGCGCGTGTTGATGAAGAGGCCGCCCTGGCTGATGTTCGTCGCCCAGTCCGAGAGGAAGCTCCCGACGCTGCGATACGCGACGGGGATCTCGTGATGGAGGCGGGCGGCGCGGCGCTTGTTGTCGGCAGCCATCGACGGAACTCTAGCAGGCGCTTCCGGCGCGGCCAACCAGCACGAGCCGGACGGGGGCGCCGCGGCTGCCTCCGAGCAGCGCGGCCGCGCTCCCCTCGCGCACGGCGATCTCCACGCGGCCGCCGCTCCCCATGAGCGCGAGCAGCTCCCCCTGCCGCCCGTCGCCGAACGTCCGCACCCACCGCGCCGGGCGGCCGTCGGCCTCCGCGCGCGCGACCTCCGCGCCCGCCAGGTCCGAGGCGCGGATCGAGGTGACGAGGTTCCCGAACGGATCGGCGGTGAGCGTCTCGCCGCGCACCTCGCCCGGCCGCGCCTCCGCGTGCGGCCACGGGAGCCGGACCGGGTCGTCCACCGGCGGCCCGAGATCGGCGGGATCCTCCCCTTCGGCGAGGAGGAGCGCGGCCGGCGCGAAGAGGTCCCGCCCGTGGAAGGTCGCGCTGCGCGGCGGGGGGAGCGCGCCGCCGGGCGCCGGCGCGAGCGCGAAGGTGCGCGTCCCCGGTCCGAGAAACGGCGTCAGGAGCCCGTTGTCGGGGGCGACGAAGCGCCGCCCCTCCGGGTCCACGACGCAGAGCGCGCGCCGAGCGGTGCCGACGCCGGGATCCACGACGGCGAGGTGGATCGCGCCGCGCGCGAACCAGGGGACGCACGCCTCGAGGAGGAGCGCGCCGGCGACGAGGTCGTGGCGCGGGACGTCGTGCGAGAGGTCCACGATGCGGGCGTCGGGCGCCGCCGCGAGGAGGACCCCCTTCATCTGGGCGGGGTAGCCCGAGCCCGCGCCGAAGTCGGTCGTGAGCGTGAACAGCGGGGCGGTCACGCAGGCCCTCCCGCTCACGCCTGCATCGGCCGCACGTCCGGCCCGACGAGGAGGCGCGGCTCCGTCAGCTCCTGCACGCTGTGGAACGTCTCGCCCGGCGCGATCTCGCGCAGCTGGAGCCCCTGCGGCGTCACCTCGAGCCAGGCGCGGTCGGTGCAGATCGCGGAGACGCAGCGCGTCCCGGTGAGCGGCAGCGAGCACTGCTTCAGGATCTTCGGGCTCCCGTCCTTGGTCGCGTGCTCCATCATCACGACGACCCGCCGCGCGCCGACGACGAGGTCCATCCCGCCGCCCATCCCCTTCACCATCTTCCCCGGCACGAGCCAGTTCGCGAGGTCGCCCTTCTCCGACACCTCGAGCGCGCCGAGGATGGCGAGATCGACGTGCCCGCCGCGGATCATCGCGAACGACTCGGCCGACGAGAAGAACGCCGCGCCCGGCACGACCGTGACGGTCTCCTTCCCGGCGTTGATGAGATCCGCGTCTTCCTCGCCCTCGATCGGGTACGGCCCGACGCCGAGGATCCCGTTCTCGGACTGGAGGACCACCTCGATGCCGGGCGGCACGTAGTTCGAGACGAGCGTCGGCATGCCGATGCCGAGGTTCACGTAGAACCCGTCGCGCAGCTCGCGCGCGACGCGCCGGGCGATCTGCTCTCGCGTGAGCGGCATGGTTGGTCTTCCCTCCTAGACGACCGAGCGCGATTCGGAACTACCGGGAAGATTCCGTTCGCCCTGAGCCCTTCGACTCCGGGCCGCGGAGCGGCCCTACGCTCAGGGCAGGCGAAGTCGAAGGGCGCGATCCGGAAGGTTCCGTTCGCCCTGAGCGTAGGGGCGCGCAGCGCCCCGAAGTCGAAGGGCGCGCCCGCTGCGCGGGCGCTGCGCTCAGCACGAACGGTTTCTGGTGATCGCGAATCATGCTCGCCCTTTTAGCCTGCGCGGGGCCGGACGGTCCGGCGCTCGATCCACTTCTCGTACTTCACGCCGCGCACGACCCGCTTCACGTAGATGCCGGGCGTGTGGACCAGGTCCGGGTCGAGCTCGCCCGCGAGGGCGACGTGCGGCGCCTCGACGATCGTCACCTTCGCGGCGGCGCACATCATCGGCCCGAAGTTCCGGGTCGTCTTGCGGAAGACGAGGTTTCCCCAGGTGTCCGCCTTCCATGCGTAGACGAGCGCGAAGTCGGCCCGGAGCGGCAGCTCGAGGAGATAGGGGCGGCCGTCGATGACGCGGGTCTCCTTTCCCTCCGCCACCTTCGTGCCGACGCCGGTCGCGGTGTAGAAGCCGCCCAGCCCCGCGCCCCCCGCCCGGATCCGCTCGGCGAGCGTCCCCTGCGGCACGAGCTCCACCTCGATCTCGCCGGAGAGGTACTGCCGCTCGAACTCCTTGTTCTCGCCGACGTAGGACGCGACGATCTTCCTGATCTGCTTCGCCTGGAGGAGGGCGCCGAGGCCGAGCTCGGTCGTCCCGCAGTTGTTGGAGATGAGCGTCAGGCCCTTCACGCCCTTCCGGTTGAGGGCCGCGATGAGGTTCTCGGGATTCCCGCAGAGCCCGAACCCCGACACCATGACGCTGGCGCCGTCCGGGACGTCCGCGACCGCCTCGTCCGCCGACGCGACGACCTTGTTCACGGGAGCCTCCTCACGCGCTATCGCTCGACGATGACCGCGACCGCCTCGCCGCCGCCGATGCACAGCGACGCGAGCCCTCGCCGCTTTCCGAGGTCCTTCATCGCCTGGAGCAGCGTGACGAGGATCCGCGCGCCGGACGCGCCGATGGGGTGGCCGAGCACCACCGCCCCGCCGCGGACGTTCACGCTCTTCCCGTCGAGCCCGAGGAGCCGGTTGTTCGCGATCGAGACGACCGCGAACGCCTCGTTGATCTCCCAGAGGTCCACGTCCTTCGGCGCGAGCCCCGCCTTCCCGAGCGTCAGCTTCACGGCGTCGGCGGGCGCGATCGTGAACTCGACCGGCGCGCGCGCTGCCCCGCCCCAGGCGGTGACGCGGGCGAGGACCGGCCGGGCGTCGCGCTTCGCGCGCTCGGCGCTCATGAGCACGAGCGCGGCCCCGCCGTCGCTGATCGACGACGAGTTCGCTGCGGTGACGGTCCCGTCCTTCTTGAACACCGGCCTGAGCGCCGGGATCTTCTCGGGCCTCGCCGCCTTCGGGCCGTCGTCGTCCGCGACCACCGTCTTCTCGCCCTTCTTCCCCTCGAGCTCGACCGGGACGATCTCCGCCCTGAACGCGCCCGACCGCTGGGCCTCCACCGCCCGGCGGGTGGACTCGATCGCGTACTCGTCCTGCGCCGCGCGCGAGATGTCCTGCGTGGTCGCGCAGTGCTCGGCGCACATCCCCATGTGCTGCTGGCCGTACACGTCCCAGAGGCCGTCGTGGATCATCCCGTCGACGAGCTCGACGTTGCCCATCCGGACCCCGGCGCGCGCGGCGCGGTCGTAGTAGGGGACGTTCGACATGGACTCCATCCCGCCCGCCACGACGGTGTCCGCGTCGCCGAGCGCGATCGCCTGCGCGCCCGCGATGACCGCCTTCAGCCCGGAGCCGCACACCTTGTTGAGCGTCCAGCAGGGGGTCTTCTGGGGAAGCCCCGCGAAGAGCGCCGCCTGCCGGGCGGGCGCCTGCCCGACCCCCGCCTGGAGGACGTTTCCCATCACCACCTCGTCCACGGACGCCGGATCGACGCCCGCCCGCTCGAGCGCAGCGCGGATCGCGACGGCGCCCAGCCGCGGGGCCGTCACGGCCGCGAGCGAACCGAGGAACGCGCCGACGGGCGTGCGCGCTGCGCCGACGATGACCACCTCGCGACCAGCCATGGCTCACCTCCCGGGGAACGGTGTAGTTAGATAACCGCGCCATCATGCCCTGCCACGAGCCTCCTGCCATCGTCGTTCACGGGGGCGCCGGCGATCTGGCCCCCGACGACGCCTCGTCCGGGGTCCTGGGACCTCGTCTCGACGGCGTCCGCCGCGCCTGCGCCGCCGGCCTCGAGATCCTCCGGCGCGGCGGGAGCGCCCTCGACGCGGTGGAGGCGGCGGTGCGCCTCCTCGAGGACGACCCGCTCTTCAACGCCGGCACCGGCGCGACGCTCACCGCGGCCGGAGACGTCGAGCTCGACGCCTCCGTCATGGACGGCGAGACGCTCCGCTGCGGCGCGGTCGCGGTGGTGAAGGACGTGAGGAACCCGGTGTCGCTCGCCCGCGCCGTGATGGAGCGGACCGAGCACGTCCTCCTCGCCGGGCAGGGGGCCTCCGCCTTCGCGCGCGAGGCGGGGTTCCCGGTCCACGAGAACGCGCTCCTCGTGACCCCCCGGCAGCGGGCGCGCTGGGAGGCCGCCCGGCGGAGCGCGCCCGCGAGCAAGACCGGCACCGTCGGCGCGGCCGCGCGCGATCTCCGCGGCCATCTCGCCGCGGCGACCTCGACGGGCGGCACGTCGATGAAGCTCCCTGGGCGCGTGGGCGACACGCCGCTCCTCGGCTGCGGCACCTACGCGGACGACGCGCTCGCCGCGGTCTCCTGCACCGGCCACGGCGAGCGGATCGTGCAGCTCACCCTCGCCCGCCACGCCGCCGACCTCGTCGGCCGCGGCCTCTCCGCGCCGGACGCGGCGCGGGAGGCGGTCGCGCTCCTCGGCAGCCGCGTGCGCGGCGACGGCGGCCTCGTCGTCGTCGGTCCGCGCGGAGAGCCCGGTCTCGCCTACAACACGAAGGCGATGAGCCGCGCGTGGACGGCGGCGGACGGGACGGTCTTCGCGGCGATCTGATGGCGGGCAAGGCACGAGCGGTGAACGTTCGCGCGGCGCTGGGATTCCCTTGACACTCGGTTGCTTCACCGAGAGCATGCGCATCTCGCACTCTCTCGGGGGAAGACATGAATCGATCTCATGGGGCGGCTCTGGCGGTCGCGTTCGCCGTCATCGCGTGCAGCCAGGGCAAGCAGACCGTCGACGACACGACGACGAGGACGCAGACGCCGTCGCAGCCGACCGGCTCGATCGTAGGTGTCGTGACGTCGCTGCGCACGGGGGCGCCGCTCCAGGGCGTCACGGTCTCTATCCCGGGCCCCGGCGGCGTGCTCCTCTCCGACACGACGGACGCGAGCGGCGCGTACGCGCTGGGCGGCGTCGTCGCGGGCGCGACGTACGTCATCCGCTTCGCGGCGACCACGTACGTGGCGCGGTTCGAGTCCGCGACCATTCCCGATACCGCCGGCGACTACCCGAGCAACGGCATCGTACAGGTCGACGTGGCCCTCGCACAGTCGAACGCGACGCTGACCGGCCACGTGGTTGCCCGCGACGGGGCCCCGGCTCAGGGCGTCATCGTGATGGCGGACCTGCGCGAGCGGGGCTTCGATCTCGTCGCGACGGCGACGACGGACGCGCAGGGCGCGTACGTGCTCACCGGCCTGCCGGGCGGGCCGACGGGGCTGCTCGTCGACGTTGTGGCGCAGCCGTGGGACGCGAACGGGGACGGGCTCGTCGACTACGACGCGCTGTCGCGCACGGCCGTCACCTACCCGGCAGCCACCTCGCTCCTCGATTTCGACCTGCGGAGCGTCGCGGCGGAGCTCCTCCTCCTCACCTCGAACCTGGAGTCCGGGGTGCTCGCCGCCAACGCGGCCATGCAGCTCACGTTCAACCGCGCGCTCGACGCGGTCCTCACCGACGTCTCCCTCTATGATTCGACCGCCGCGCGGAGCGTCGCGGTCACCGTCTCGGTCGACTCGACCGGGAAGATCCTCTCGGTCGTTCCCGCCGGGGGAACCGCGCTCGCGGCGTTCCACTCCTACACGCTCACCGCGAACGCGCTCGCGACCAACGGCGACTCCCTCGCCGTCTCCCGCACGTTCACCGCGGACGTGTCCGCTTCGCTCCTCGGCCCCGTCACCGGGCTCACGGTGAACCCGACCAGGGCCGATTACGACACTGCGACCTTCACGCTCTCCTGGAACGCGTCGACGAACGCCTCCGGCTACCAGGTGTGGGTGCGCGACACGAGTCGGAACCCGGACTACCTGCTCTTGAGGACGCTCGGCAGCTCCCCGGCGCCGAGCACGACGGTGGCGCTCCCCGCGACCTTCGACTGGTACAGCGCCGACGGCATCCAGACGCCGTTCGCCTTCGGCATCGGCGTGGACTTCGCGGTGGTCGCGGCGAACGCGGCGGGTGATGCTCCCTCGCCCTCGACCGCCACGCCGGTCCACCGGACCGACACGGTGGCGCCAGTCGCCGAGCAGGTCGTGCAGTCGGGGAACGCCGACAACAGCGCCGGCGGGACGGCGCGGACGGTCACGTTGGCGCTCACGTTCGGCGAGTACATGGACCCTTCGTTCGTACCGACCATCGCGCTCCCCGACGGCAGCATGACCGCCACGTTCGCCTGGGATCCGAGTCAGAGTCCGACCGTCGGCAGGTTCTCCATCACGATCCCCGCGTCCGTCGACGGGCGCGGGACCTACACCGTCTCGGGCGCGAAGGACTCGAGCGGGAACGCGATGACGCTGCACACCGGGACGCTCACGAGCATCGTGCAGCTCGTCACGAACGGCGGATTCGAGACGGGCACGATCGACCCCGGCTGGACGACGAGCACCAGCGGGACGTCCACCACGCCCGTCGTGACGACCTCCGTGGCGGCGAGCGGCACGTATTCCGCCCAGGTCGGCAACGCCACGGCGTCCACCACGCAGAGCGGGTACTCGAGGCTCTACCAGAACGTGACGTTGCCCACCGGGTACTCGTCCATCGTCGCGTCGGTCTCGTACCGGCCGTACACCAGTCCCAGCTACGGGTACGACTACAGCGCTTGCTACATTCAGAGCTCGACGGGCTCCTCGACCTACGTGACGCTCTTCAGCACGTACCTGAACTCGTCGTCGTTCACCACCGCCAGCGCGAACATCACCTCCTACGCCGGCCAGACCGTCCGCATCATGTGCCAGACGTACCAGTACGCGTACTACAGCAGCACCGTGACGGGCATGTACCTGGACAACGTGTCGATCCTCGCGACGCCATGAGCCGCGTCCGCACGACGCGGAACGCCCTCCTCGTCGCGCTCGCCCTCGCCCCGGCCGCAGCCGCCGGGGCGGGAGGCGCGACACCGCGCGTCGCGGTCGTGGGCGCGTCCGGGGGCGTCTCGGCGTCCGACGCCGCAGGGATCGCGCGGGCGGCCGCCGACGCGGCGCGCCAGGCGGGTGCGGACGCGGTCTCGCCGGACGAGGTCG
>WNGF01010063.1_pt1 | contig 17474 bp, 19 predicted proteins | sample 5400641 | NCBI WGS metagenome assembly WNGF01 (sample SAMN13153371, study PRJNA577476) | soil metagenome | isolation source: 80 cm soil or saprolite under grassland replicate 2 | place: USA:California | collected 2016-06-15
CGCGGAGGGCGTGGGTACCAGGTCCTTGTTCCGGTAGACGTCCTCGAACCAGAAGACGAAGTCGTCCGCGGTGAACGGGCGGCCGTCGCTCCACTTCATCCCGCGGCGCAGATGGATGATGAGCGTTCGTCCGCTATCCTGCATCTCATAGCCCTTGGCGATGTTGGGCGTGACCTTGTCGCCCGTGTAGTCCCAGAACAGCAAGTGGTCGGGCCCGGAGCAGCACCGATAGCCGTTCCAGAAGTCGGCCGGCCCCGTGAAGCCCCCGCGCCACGTTCCTCCGTACTTGCCGATTTCGTGCAGTGGCTTGATCACCAGCGGATCCTGCCCGATGCGCTCCGCCACCGGGGGCAGCTTGCCCGCCTTGACCAGCGCCGTCAGTTGCGGCGCCTCCTTCAAATTCTTGGGCGACTTCGCCGGGTCGGTCACGACCTCCGGGCCTTCCAGCTTCCCGATCAAGGTGCTCTTGCTGGCGCTCTGCGCAAGGGCGGCCACGGCGACGACAGCACTGAGCGCCCCGACTGCGAGCGCGACCGTGAAGCGGGATCGGAGCGTGCGTTTCCGCGGCGGGCGCCTGAGCTCGGTCATGGAGGGTTCCCCTTTCACTCGGGAGCGATTATCGTGATATTCCCGCGGCAAGTCCAGGCTCCTCCTGCGACGCATTTCCCTCACCGCCTTGCACGTCACCACGGAATTGGAAGGCGGTGCCATCGAGCTCACGCGAATGCTCCTGGACGCCGGCGCCGACCCCAACATCCGCGACGACAAGTACCACGCCACCGTCCTCGGCTGGGCCGAGTATTGCGGGCAACCGCAGATCGCGGACCTGCTGCGACAGCGCGGCGCTGCGACATGATAGTCTTTCGCGGTGAACACAGACCACGCCCCGGGGATGGCCGTCCACCGGAGCGGCGGCGGACCGGACGTCGTCCTCTTTCACGGGGGCATGGGATCGTGGAAGCACTGGATTCGAAACATCGAGCCCCTCGCGACACGCTTCACCGTGCACGCGCTCGATCATCCGTCGTACGGCGCCTCGGCGCCGGTCGCGCGCGAGACGACCGGCGCCGCGTATCTGGACCTCGTGCACAGCCTGTTCCTCGAGATGTTCCCGGGCGGTGCGCCGCTGCGGTTCGCGGGGTTCTCCTTCGGCGGGGCCATCGCCGCGAACCTTGCCCGGCGGCTCGCCCCGCGCGTGACGCACGTGTGCCTGATCTCGCCCGGCGGCTTCCCGGCGCGCCGCTTCGGCGACCGGCCGACCCGGAGCTACAAGGAGGCCGGGGACGACGAGCGGCTCTTCCGCGAGATCTGCCGCCACAACCTGCTCATCAACATGCTCAGCGATCCGGTCAGCGTCACCGACGACACCCTGGACATCCAGGCCGACTGCGTCCGTCGAACCCGCTTCAACAGCCGCAAGGTGAGCGGCGGCGGGACGCTCCTGGTCGACCTCGCGCACCTGAGGGGCGGTAGAGTCACGGCCCCCATGACCTGTCAGGTCCGGCTGCTCTGGGGTGAGCGCGACGACTCCCCGTTCCGGCCGGCAAATCTGCTGATCGGCGAAATCCGTGAGGCCGTCGGCGCCCTCGATGTGCATCGGATTCCCGGGGCCGGCCACTGGTCCGCGTACGAGAACGCCCCCGAGGTCAATCGCCTGATGCTGGAATTCTTCTCGAGCTAAGCTTCGGGCTGGCGCGCGATGAGCTCCTCCACGCCGTGAAGATGCGGACGGCCGTCCCGATCACACGTGATCGTTCCGTGGCCGTTCCAGCAAACCCGCCAGTCAGCGTAGACGCGACCCAGCTCACCGTCGGTGAAGTAGTCGATGCGCTCGTTCTGCTCGACATAGATTGTCCGATCCGTGAAGACGAGATGCGCGTGGACGCCGATCGGACTCGTGGCGGCCTTCACCCGAGCCAGGAGTCCGGCCCGTAGCCGGCGCGGGACGTAGTGGATCGCCCCGCACGAGTACACGAAATCGAACTGGTCTTTGGGCACATATCGCGCCGCGTCGCGATGCACCCAGCGCACCTCGACGCCGGCGCGCCGCGCGAGGCGCTCGGCCTTGCGGAGGCCGGCGGCCGAGACATCCACGGCGGTCACGTCACACCCGCAGCTGGCGAAAAAGACGCTGTCGCGCCCTTCCCCGCAGCCGAGCTCGAGCACCCGGGCGCCGGGCACGAGCAACGAGCGCAGCATCCGCGCGAACGCGGAGGGAGCCGTACCCAGGACGTATTCGTCCGGCCGCCGCGCATATTCGAGCGCCCACGGGCTCCGCGTCGTCACTTCAGATCGACGGCCTCGTCGACCAGCGTCGCGGGATCGACCGCCAGGCGGTTGCGGATCAAATGCACGGCCGCCTTCAGCTCACCATCCACCTTGGGGTCCTCCGGATCGCCGCCACGGTTGAGGCCGACCACCGCGTGGACGATCCCCTCCTTGAGATAGAAGCCCAAAAACTTGCGGCTCTCGGGTCGCCCCCGGAAGATGACGCGGTCCCAGCCGGGCGCGAAACCGACGTACTCGATCGAGTGCTCGTACTGATCCGACCAGAAGGAATGGATGTAGTCGTAGGGCTGCTCTCCGCCGAGCAATGACCGGGCCGCGGCGCGTCCCTGCTGGTAGCCGTTGTTCCAGTGCTCGACGCGCAGGCGGCCGAAGATCGGATGCAAGTGATTCGTCACATCGCCCGCCGCGAACACGTCCGGCAGCGATGTCCGGCAGCGCGCGTCCACGAGCACGCCGTTGTCGACTTGGGCCCCCGCCGCGGCCAGCAGCTCGGTGTTGGGCACGATCCCGATTCCGGCCACTACCATATCGCACTCGAGGACTCGCCCCTTCCTGGTGCGCACCCGTTCGACACGGCCGGAGCCTTCGAACACCTCCACGGAATCTTCCGCGAGCAGCTCCACGCCCTGCTCGCGGTGGATGCCCGCGAGGACCTGCCCGACCTCTTCGCCGAGCACGCGGGCCAAGGGCACGCGGGAGCCCTCGACCGCGGCCACCTCGACCCCGAGCTGGCGCAATGAGGCCGACACCTCGGAGCCGATGAAGCCAAACCCCATCACGACCGCTCGGCGTCCCGGCCGGATGACGGCGCGGATCCGGTCACAATCCTCGACGGTGCGGAGCTGGAAGACACCCCCCAGACTCGCACCGGGGACCGACAGCGTTCGGTTGCGCCCACCCGTAGCCACCAGAAGCTGGTCGTAAGCGACTCGCTCGCCCCCCTCGAGCTCCACGAGCTTCTGCGTGGCGTCGATGGCCGTCGCCCGCACCCCGAGCGTGAGCTCGATGCTCTGCTCGGTGTAATACCCGGCGGGTTTCACCAGCTGCGCCTCGAAGCTTTCCTGCTGACGAAGATAGCCCTTCGACAAGGGCGGGCGGTTGTAGGGCAGCTGGGGCTCGGCACCGATCAGGCGGATGTCGCCGTCAAAACCCTCGTCGCGCAAGGTTACCGCCGCGGTGGCCCCAGCCACCGAGGCGCCAATGATCACGATCCGCTGTCGCGGCATCCGTCGCTCCTCGGCTCGATGGACTGCTCCCGACAGGAGTTTACCCTGGCTTCGCGTCCACTGCCGCTCGGCCTCGCCGCCATCGACCGATCCGTCCGGCGCCGGGCACGTCCTGATATAGTGAGGACGACATGACGAATCGATCGATCTTCTACGGCTGGTGGGTCGTCGCGGCGTTCTCGGTCATGACCTTCATGTCGACGGGAGTCCGCCATGCGGTCGGGCCGTTCCTCAAGCCGATCGTGGCCGACCTCGGCCTCGATCGCGCCAGCTTCTCTGCCGTGATCGCGCTCAGCCTCTTCCTCTACGGCGTCTTCATGCCGATCGCCGGCATGGCGCTCGACCGCTTCAGCGTGCGCGCCGTCACCTCGGTCGGCACCGTGGTGCTGGTCATCTCGCTCGTCCTGACCGCGCTGGTGCGCAATGTCTGGGAGTTCGCGGCCGTCTATGGGGTGCTCGTGCCGCTCGGACTCGCCGGCACCGGGCCCGTGATCGCCTCCGGCGTGGTCGCTCGGTGGTTCAGCAAGCGCCGCGGCACCGCGCTCTCGGTGCTCGGCAGCGCGTCGATGACCGGAATGAGCCTGCTCGTTCCCGCCGTGACCTGGCTCATCCTCACCACCGGGTGGCGCACCACGTACGTATTGATCGCGGGCGGCATCCTGGCCCTCGCGCTGCCCCTGTGCCTGTGGGTGGTGCGAGACTCTCCCGAGTCGATCGGGCTCCGTGCCGACGGCGCCGCCGTGAAGCCCGGGACCACCGCGGCCCCGATCGAGCGGGTCACCGCCCGCGAGGCGTTGCAGACCCTGGCGTTCTGGCAGCTCGCAGGGTCGTTTTTCACCTGTGGCTTCTCGATGAGCCTGCTCTCTGCACACGGCATCCCCATGCTCACCGATCACGGCTACTCGCCCATGTTCGCATCGTGGGCGCTGGGCGTGCTCGGCGGCTCGGCCATCGGGTTCACGGTGATGCTCGGCGCGCTGTCCGACCGTTTGGGACGCCGGCCCGTGCTCGCCGCCATCTATGCCGGCCGGGTCTTCATCTTTGCCGGCTTCTTCCTCATCCGCGACAATCCCGTCGCGATCCTCACGGTGGCCGTTCTCGGCGGCATCACGATGGCGGGAACGGGCTCGATGACCTCGGCGCTGACCGCCGACATCTACGGACGCTTCTCCGTCAGCTCGGTCTTCGGCCTGATCTTCCTCGTGCACCAGACAGGCTCCGCCATCGGCTCCGCGCTCGCCGGTCTGCTGTTCGAGACCACGGGCGGTTACGGCGCGGCATTCGCGGTGGCGTGCTGCTTCCTCGTGAGCGCATCGATCGTGGCGCTCAACATCGACAAGGGCGCGCGGCGGATCTGGCGCGCCGCCACCGCCTCGGCGACGCACTGACAGCGACAAGGAGGACTCATGCTCAATCCAGGAGACAAAGCGCCCGATTTCGTCGGCCGCGATCACACCGGCAAGACCGTGAAGCTCTCGGACTTCAAAGGTAAGCCGGTGGTGCTCTGGTTCTTCCCCAAGGCCGACACCCCGGGCTGAACGGCCGAGGGTTGCGGGTTCCGCGACCTGAAAGCCGACTATGACCGGAAGGGCGCCGTGATCATCGGCGTGTCCTTCGACACCCCGGCCGACAACAAGAAATTCGCCGAGAAGAACAACTTCACCTTTCCTTTGATCTGCGATACCGACCGGACGATCGGCACCGCCTACGGCGCCAACGTCGATCCCCAAAAGGGCGCCCAGCGCGTCGGCGTGGTGATTGACCGGGACGGCAAGATCAAGGAGTGGCACGAGCGCGTCGACCCCCGCGCCTGGCCGGCCGCGGTCGTCGGAACCCTATAGCCGAGGGAGTCGATGATGATGCGACTCACACGAACCGCCTCGGTGCTCGTCGTGTTCTATCTGCTCACCTCGGCGGCGACGGCCCACGCCGAGTGCGCGTGGGTTGTGTGGGTCTACCCACAGGCGAGCGCCGGCCGGACTCAATCCGGCTGGACTCCCATGGGCGGGTGGGATACGCGGACGCAATGCGAGGAGGCCCGGCTGCGCGTGGCTTACAGCGGGGGGGTCTTGCGAACCGATGTCACCACGACCTGCCTCCCCGGCAACGTGGACCCGCGCGGGCCTAAATGAAAGTGAACGACACTGACCTCCTCCTGCCCCCCATCTGGTTAATCGTCGCCGTTGGCGCCGCCGGGGATCTCGCGGGCGGGCGCGCGACGCCAGACGCGACGCAATCGATGGCGCCAGGCGCGGCGCTCACCCTGTCGGACGAGACGGCGCCACGGCGCCAGCGAGGGCGTCGACAGCCGAAGCGCCCGGGCGGCGTCCTCGAAGAGTGAGTAGGCGACCGGCGTCACCAGCAGCGTGAGCAGCAGGCAAAGCGTCTGGCCGCCGATGACGACGACGGCGATGGCGCGGCGCTCCTCGGAGCCCGGCCCGGTGCCCACCCACAAGGGCAGCATGCCCGCCACCAGGGCCAGCGTGGTCATCAAGATCGGCCGGAGCCGATCGCGGTTGCCCTGCATGATGGCAGCCGCGCGGTCCATCCCGTGGGCGCGCAGACTGTTCATGTGGTCGATCTGCAAGATCGCGTTCTTCTTGACGACGCCGAACAGCACCAGGATGCCGAGCGCGGAGTAGAGGTTGAGCGTGTTGCCCGTGTACCAGAGTGAGAACAGCGCGAACGGCACCGAGAGCGGCAGCGACAACAGGATCGTCAGCGGGTGGATCAGGCTCTCGAACTGCGAGGCCAGGATCATGTACATGAAGATGACCGAAAGGAGGAAGACCCACAGGAACTCGGTGAAGGTCTTCTCCATCTCCCTGGCCTTGCCGGTGACGAATGTCTGGTAAGCCGGGGGGAGATTCATTCCGGCTACCAGCTTCTTCAGCGCCTCGATGCGGTCCGCTTGACCGTAGCCCGGCGCGATCCCGGCCCGGAGCCGGGTCTCGCGCTGCCGGTCGGTGCGATCGATGCGCGAGGCGGTCGCCGCCGGCTCGATCTTCACGACGTTGTCGAGCCGGACGAGACCGCCGCCCGGCGCCAGATTGACCTGGGCCGGCGCCCCCGTCGCCGCGTTGGTCGAGGTCGACTCACGGGAGACGTACAGCCGCGAGATCGTGCTCAGGTTGCCGCGGAACTGCGGCATCAGGCGGATCTGCACGTCGTAGTCTTCGTTGACGACGGGATCGCGGAAGCGCGAAACCTGGTCGTCGCCGCCCACCATGAGGCGCAACGCGGTGGCGATCTGCGCGGTGTCCACGCGCAGATCGGCCGCCCGCTGGCGGTCGATCGCCACCCGCAGCTCGGGCTTGTCGAGCCGGAGCGTGGTGTCCACGTCCACGACCCCGCCCAGCTCACGTGCCTTCCGCTTGAGGATCTCCCCGTACTCGGACAGCTTCTCCAGCTCGGGGCCGCGCAGCGCCAGATCGACCTCGAAGGTGCCGCCGCCGATGTTGAAGCCGGCGATGTTGCGGACCTGCGTGCGCAGGTCGCTGAACTTGCGGAAGCGCTGCCGGAGCGCCATGATCACTTCGCGCTGGCTGTAGTTGCCCTGGAACCCCTCGAGCGGCCGGCCGTGGATCAGCCCGCGCCAGACGCGCTCCGGCGTCAGCGTGCGCTCCTGGTGGGGGACCGTGCGCACGTACATGTAGCCCTGGCTCACCTTGCTCAAGAAGCCGCCGCCGGCCGACGCCAGCGTCAGCGCCACGCCCCGAGTCTGCCGAGCCTCCTGGGCCAGCGCCTGCACAGCTTCGTCCATCGCCGCCAGGCTCATGTTCTCGGGGCCGAAGATGAGCACCTCGAACTCCGACTCGTCGACGTCGCTCGGGATGTACTCCTGCTTGACCTGGCGGTAGATCGGCACCGCGGCGAGCAAGGTGAGCACGCTCACGACCACGATGACCCAGCGGTGGCGCATGGACAGGGCCAGGCTCCAGGAGTAACCACGGTCGAGCCAGGCGTAGAAGCCGCCGCGCGAGCCGGCGTGGGCCGAGGAGCGCCACGGCTCCGCCGGGGCGCTTCCGAGCGCGAGGGGCTTGGGGGGCCCTTCGAGGCCCCCCATGTGATGGGCATCTTCCGTCCGCAGCAGGCGGGCGCACATCATCGGGGTCAGGGAGAAGGACACGAGGAGGCTGACCAGCACCGACACCGCCGCGGTGAGGCCGAACTGGTAGAGGAATCGCCCGGAGATGGAGGACATGAACGAGACCGGCACGAAAATGACGACCAGCGAGAACGTGGTGGCCATGACGGCCAACCCGATGTCCGCAGTCGCCTCCCGGGCCGCCTCGAACGGCCGCATCTTCTTTTCCTCGACGAAGCGAAACACGTTCTCGAGAACGACGATGGCATCGTCGATGACGATGCCGACCATGAGCACCAGGGCCAGCATCGTCACGCTGTTCAGCGTGAAATTCAGCGCCCACATCATCCCGAACGCCGAGATGACCGAGGTCGGGATGGCCACCGCGGCGATGAACGTCGAGCGCCACGAGCGCATGAACGCCAGCACCACGAGCGAGGCCAGGATCGAGCCGAGCACCAGGTGCAGGTTGATCTCGTGGAGGGCGGCGTAGATGTAGCGCGACTGGTCGCGGATCACCTCCAGCTTGACGTCGGGTGGGACCTGAGCGCGCAGGCGCGCCAGCTTCGCCTTCACGCCTTCGATCACCGCCACTGTGTTCTCGCCCGACTGCCGGCGCACTTCCATGATCACGGTGGGCACGCCGTTGAGGCGGGCGGCTGAGCGCTGCTCCTTGGTCCCGTCCTCCGCGTAGCCGATGTCGCGCACGCGCACGGGCACGCCGGTGAGGGTGGCCACCACGAGGTCGTTGAAGGCGCGGGGCTCGGCGATTCGGCCCATCGTCCGCAGCGACGCTTCGGTGAGGCCGGCGGTCACGTTGCCGCCCGGCAGGTCCGCGTTCTGGCGCACGACGGCGTCGCGCACGTTGGTGATCGGGATCTGGTACGCAGCCAGCCGGTCGGGATCGACCCAGACGTTGACGGCGCGAGCCAAGCCGCCGACGATCCGCACCTCGCCGACACCGACCGAGCGCTCGAGCAAGGGGCGCACGGTCTTGTCGGCGATCTCGGTCAGCTCACGGAGCGAGCGCTCCCCGGACAGCGCGATGGTGACCACCGGCGCCTGGTCGTTGTCGAACTTGGAGACGATCGGCGGCAGGATCTCGCGCGGCAGGTTGCGGATGGCGATCGCCACCTTGTCGCGCACGTCCTGGGCGGCCACGTCGATCTGCCGGTTCAGGTTGAAGGTGACGATGATGACCGCGGCGCCGGGCCCGGAGATCGAGCGCAGCTCGTTGATCCCCTGGATCGTGTTGACCTGCTCCTCGAGCCGCTGCGCGACCTGGGTCTCGACCTCCTCGGTGGAGGCGCCCGGCAGCTCGACGCGCACGCTGACGGTCGGCAGATCGACGGCCGGGAAGCGGTCGACGCCCAGCCGGAACCAGCTGGCCGCGCCCACGACCACGAAGGCCATGACGAGCATGGTCGCGAACACCGGACGCTTGATGCAGACCTCGGCGAGCTTTTGCATGGCGACCTAGGGCGTCACCGTGACGGGCTGGCCGCCGACGAGGTTGCCCGGACGGGCCACCACGGCCTCGCCGCGCTTGAGGCCGTCGACGATCTCGACGTCCTCGCCGAAGCGGCGACCGCTCGAAACCCGGACCTCCGCGGTCCGGCCCTGGCGGACGACGAGCACCTTCTCGACACCGGCGAAAACAATGATGGCGCTGGCGGGGACGGTGACCACCGGCTGGCTGAGCTCGGTCATGATCTCGACCCGCGCGAAGGAGCCGGGCCGCAGGAATCCGCGGTCGTTCGGCACTTCCGCTTCCACGAGGAGCGTGCGGTTCTGCTCCTGCACGACCGGCGAGAGGCGAACCACGCGACCCCGATAGACAGTCGGATCGCCTTCCACGGTCAGCGTCACCGCGTGTCCGGCCCGTACACCAGCGCCCTCGCGCTCGGGGACGAGGACGCGCAGGCGCAGCGGGTGCACGCGCACCAGCGTCGCGATCGGCGTGCCCGCCGTCAGATACTCGCCCACCGACGCCTGCTTGAGGCTCACGGCGCCGTCGAGCGGCGACAGGATCACGGTGTCGGCCAGTTGCTGGCGCGCCAGGTCCAGCTCGGAACGCCGCTGCGCGATGATCGCCTGCCGGTTGCGGACCTCCTCCAGCGCGTCCTGGTACCGCGCCTCGGCCACCTGCAGGCCGGCCTCGACGGAGTCGAGCTGCGCGCGGGCGATCAGCTCCATCTCCATGAGCTTGACGCTGCGCTCGCGCGTGAGCCGCGCGTCGTCCAGCATCGCCCGGGCCTGGCGCACGATCGCGGTCTTTTCCGGATCGACGCGCTCGTCAGAGCCGGTCGTCGCGAGCCCGAGCCGGACTCGCGCCTGCTGGAGCGCGGCCTCGGCTTGATCCACGCGCAGCTTGAAGTCGCTCTGATCGAGCTTGCCGACCGCCTGGCCGCGTCGCACGCGGGTGCCGAGGTCCACGCTGATCTCGGCGAGCCGCCCGGCGACCTTGGTGCCGAGCACGACCTGCTCGTCGGCCGCGAGAGTCCCGGTCGCCGATACCGTCCGCGCCACCGTCCGCTCAGCGGCCGGCGTCACTCGCACCTCGCGCGGCGGCGGAGCCGAAGCCTTGTTCTTTTGCTCCTGGGCGCTGGCCGTGGGCCCACCCTGACAACCGCTCAGCAGGAGGCCGAGAGCGATCACGATGGCGGTCAGCGCGGGGACGGACATTCCGCTGATCATACCTCACAAACCTTCCAGAAACTCCGCACGGTCATCCTCTTGTCAAAGGCGCGCTCGTCGTGTAAAGGGTAGCGCGTCACGATACCGACTCGTCCAGGGAGCGCTAGAAAGGCCATGTTCACTCGACGACTTCCGACGCTACTGTTGCTGACTTTGGTCACCAGCGCGCTGATCGGTGGATTCGTCTCGCCCGCCACCGCGCAGGATGACCGCGACGACCGCGATAACAAGGTCGAGCGGTTCGCCGCCCTGCCCAAGCCCGGTCCCGGTTTCCCGGAAGGCATCGCCGCAGACGCGGATGGGAACATTTACGTCGCGACGTTCGACTTCACCCAGACCAACAACCTCTACGTCTTCCGGCGCAACGGCCGTCTGAGGACGACGATCCCGCTTCCCGGCGTGGCCGCGCTGGGCCTCGCCTTCAGCGCGGCCGGCGACCTGTACGTGGCCGACTTCGGCGCTGAAATTCGTGCCGCCCTTCACGTCGGGCAGGGCCGGGGCGATATCTACGTGACGAACCTCTCGCTGCCGCTGACTCCGGCCGCAGGCGACGAACCGGAGGAAGACGTCACCACGTACACGGTGTCGCGCTTCGAGCTCGACTGAGGAGAGAAACATGCCAACGGTTGGAAAGGGAAAATACACGTACGAGCTCATCGAGAACTGGGCGGCGCTTCCACCGGGAGAGGCGTTCGGCAACGTGAGCGCGGTCGCGACCGATTCCCAGGATCGGGTCTACGTGTTCCAGCGCAAGGACCCGCCGGTGATGGTCTTCGACCGCGACGGGACCTACCTGCGCTGCTGGGGCATCGGCGCCTTCGCCAATCCACATGGCATCTACATCGCCGACGATGTCGTGTACCTGACCGACCGGGAAGATTCCGTGTGTCTCACCTACACCCTGGACGGCAGACCCCTTCAGATTTTGGGCCACCGCGGCGTCCACTCGGACACCGGCTGTGACAAGCCCGGCGACCTCGTCCCCCGCGCGGCTGGGCCCTTCAACTATCCGACGGAGATGGTCCCCGCCCCCTCGGGAGATCTCTACGTCACGGACGGCTACCGCAACGCCCGGGTGCACCGCTTCGCCGCCGATGGCGATCTACGCATGTCGTGGGGCCAGGGAGGCAAGACCGCGCCAAGCCATTTCCACTTGCCGCACAGCCTCATCGTGGATCAGGACAGCCGGGTCTACGTCTGCGACCGGGAGAACAATCGCATCCAGATCTTCTCCGCGGACGGGCAGTTCATCACGATGTGGAGCGATCTGCGCAGGCCGCTCGACATTTCCATGGACCGAGACGGCATCCTCTATATTAGCGAAGGCGGCGTGGACGGGCTGTCGCCCCGGATCAGCCTCATGGACAGGCAGGGTAATGTGGTCGCCCGGTGGGACTCGCTGTCGGCTCACGGGAGCTGGGTGGATGGCCGCGGCGACATCTACCTGGCGCTGGGAGCGCGAAAGCGCGTGGACAAGTACGTGCGTCAGAGCTGAGCCGGCGCAACCGGAGCCATCGCCGGCGCGAAGGGAGGCTCCATGCCTGGCAAATCACTGGGCGCGTCGGTCGGTCAGGGCGGCTTGAACAAACCCGCCGATGTCATGACGGTTCAATTCCTGTTGAACTGCGTCCCCGTCTCCCAGGGCGGGCCGATCAAGGATCTCGCGGTAGATGGCATCGTCGGACCCAAGACGATCCTGGCCATTCGTCAGTTTCAGAAGACGCAATTCGGGTGGTCTGACGGCCGGGTAGACCCGGAACAGTCCGGAGGCACCACCATCGTCGGGTTGAAGAAGTTCGACCCATTACCGGATTCTCCGTCCGTCGATCCGAGCCCCGAACCCAAATTCCCCTCACAGCCCGAAGGAAAGGGCGCTGCAAAGGGTGGCGCCGGAGCGCCGTGGGTAAAATCCGGCGGCGGCCTCGGGGCCAAGTCCGGCGGAAAATCGTTCGCCTGAGGGAAATCACCGTCGATGCCGGAGTTGACCGCGTTCGTCCGGGAGGTGGTGCTGCCGGGCGGACCCGGTACGATTCCGAAGCTCGACCCGCGTTTCAGTCATTTCAGACTGCAGTACGGACCGTCGCCGATCCACCGTTGGGGCATCTTCGCTGCGCAACCAATCCCGGCCCGGCGCAGGGTGATCCGGTACACCGGGCAGAGGATCAACGTCCGCGAAGCCTGGCGCCGAAGAATCCGGCAACACCTCTACCTGTTCTGGCTGAGCAGTCGGTTCGCGATCGACGGCGCGATTGGCGGCAGCGGGGCCGAATTCATCAACCACAGCTGTGATCCGAACCTCTACGCGCGAGTGGCACGGGGCCGAATCGTCCTCGTCAGCCTCCGACCGATCGCCGCCGGCGAGGAGCTGACGTTCGACTATCACCTGACCGGCGATTGCCGGGAGATCGCGTGTTCTTGCGGGGCGGCGACGTGCCGCGGCCGCATTCAGCAGTAGGGCAGCACGCGCTCTCCGAAGAGCCTGATCGCGTCCATGATGTTCTCGTGCGGCGGCCCGCCGGAGTGGGCGTGGCGCAGGCGGAGCAGGAAGGTGTCGGCGCCCGTGGCCTTCTGCCAGCGCTGGAATTCCCGCACGCACGTCTCGGGGTCGCCGAGGATCAGGCGATCGGGCGCGAGATTTTCCAGCGTGAACGGCGTGTCGGCGGGCATGCTGCGAAACTCCGCCAGCCGGTGCTCCCAGTAATAGCGATACGCCGTCATGACGTGCGGGCCGTACACCGCATCGGCCTCGGCCCGCGTCCGCGCCACCCACGCGTCGCGCATCTGAACGACCTCGGGCCTGCGCCCGGCCTTGCGGGCCGCATCCTTATATATGTCGGCCAGCTCTGTCGCGTTTTCCAAGCTGGTGCTGGGCGTGCCCACGAAGCCGTCAGCGAGCCGACCAGCCCGGCGCGCGGCCGCCGGCACGCTGGCGCCGAACCAGAGCGGCGGCCCCGGCCTCTGGAACGGCCGCGGTGTGATCTGCACGCCCTCGAGGGTGTAATGCTTGCCTCGGAATGAAAACCGCTCCCCCGCCCAGCACAGGCGCAGGATCTCGACGCTCTCCTCGAAGAGCGCCGTGCGGTGTTCCATCGGCACGGCAAAGGCGCTGAAGTCGGCGGCCTGATAGCCGATCCCGACCCCGAGGACGACGCGCCCCTTGGAGACAAGATCCAGGGTGATCGCGTCCTCGGCCACACGCACAGGATGGTGGAGCGGCAGCAGGACGACCGAGGTGCCGACGCGCAGGCGCTGCGTGCGCGCAGCCACGGCCGCGGCGACGATGAGCGGCGAGGGCAGGAACCCGTCGCCGTCTTGATGATGCTCGCCGAAGAAGCAGGAGTCGAATCCGCTCGCCTCGGCGAGCTGGGCCTCGGCGATGACCTCGTCGATGCAGCGATCGAGATGCTCGCCGCGTGGGGGATTGGCGATCGAGCTGTAGAGGCCGAATTTCATGGGGCGAGCGCCCGCAGCGCCTTGAGATACGCCTCTTTGTCAGGCTCGTTGAAGCCCAGCCGGATCTCCTGCACGCCGGCGTCGAAGAAGCGCTGCATCTGATCGCGACACTGCTTCGGCGTGCCGAGGATGGTCACGGCGTCGACCATCTCGTCGGTGACCAGCGCCGCCGCCCGATCGCGCTCGCGCGCCTGGAACGCCTCGCGCACACGGTCGGCCTCGGCGCCGAAGCCGATGCGGCGCATGTACTCGTGATAGAACACGCCCATGCCGCCGATGTAGAAGGCGATGTGCGGGCGCTCGCGATCGCGGGCGGCCGCGACGTCATCCGTGACGTAGATCGACACCTGGGGCGAGATGGCGATGTCGCGCAGCATCCGGCCCGCGGCCTCGGCCCCCGCCTTCAGCTCGACCACAGCCGCCGCCATTCGTGAGGGCGCCAGAAAGATCGGCAGCCATCCGTCGGCCAGCTCGCCCGTGAGCCGCAGGCTCGGCGGGCTCAGCGCGGCGATGTAGATGGGCAGGCTCGCCCGGTACGGCGCGAAGCGGAGCTGGAAGCGCTTGGTGTGGAAAAACTCGCCGTCGTGATCGAGCCGCTCGCCGCGCGCGGCCTTGCGGATGATGTCGATGTACTCGCGCATGCGCGTCAGGGGCTTGGCGAACTTCTCGCCGTGAAAGTCCTCGATCACGAGCCGGCCGCTCGTGCCGAGGCCGAGGAAGAACCGCCCCTGGGTCATGCGGTCCATGTTCAGCGCCGTCATGGCCAGGTTGGCCGGCGAGCGCGCGAAGACCGGCACGATGCTCGTGCCGATGCGGATGCGCGAGGTCACGGCCGCGAGCTGCGCCAGCGAGGTCAGCGCGTCCTCGCCCCACGACTCTCCCATGGAGATGCAGCTGTAACCGAGCTCTTCGGCCAGCACGGCGGCGTCGCGCATCTCCCGCCACGACATGCCCGGCACGTGCATGCCCATGAGGCCCACGTCGCCCATAGCCGCCGAGTCTACCAGTTTCGGAGTAGCATGGGGCGCGCCGAAGCCCGATCCGTGCAGGAGGTATCAGCGATGCTCGACATCCCGTTCCGCTCCGCCAAGCAGCTCGCCGCGGACATCAGGAAACGGAAGATCGGCTGTCTCGAGCTGCTCGATCTCTATCTGGCGCGCATCGAGAAGTATGACGGCGCGCTCAACGCCGTCGTCGTCCGCGATTTCGACCGTGCACGCACGCGCGCCCGCGCGGCCGATCGTGCGCTGTCCAAGCGTGGCGTCTGGGGCCCGCTCCACGGCGTGCCCATGACCATCAAGGAGTCGTACGATGTCGCAGGTCTGCCGACGACGTGGGGCGTCCCGGCCTCCAGGAACAACATCGCGACGAAGAACGCGGTCGCCGTGGACCGCTTGCTGGGCGCCGGCGTCGTGCTCTTCGGCAAGACGAACGTGCCGCTCTATCTCGCCGACTGGCAGAGCTTCAACGCGATCTACGGCACGACGAACAATCCGTGGGACGTCGCCCGCGCGCCGGGCGGATCGTCGGGCGGCGCCGCAGCGGCGCTCGCGGCCGGGCTCACGGGGCTGGAGGCTGGGAGCGACATCGGTTCGTCGATCCGCAACCCGGCGCACTTCTGCGGTGTCTACGGCCACAAGCCGACCTGGGGCATCGTGCCGCGCACCGGCCAGGCGCTCCCGTGGCAGACGGCGCCGGTCGACATCGACGTCGTGGGGCCGCTGGCGCGCGGCGCCGACGATCTCGCCATCGCGCTGTCGGCCATGGCCGGGCCGGACGGGATCGAGGCGGCGGGGTGGCAATTACGCCTGCGGCCCCCGCGGCAGAAGCGTCTGCGCGACTTCAAGGTGGCTCTGATGCTCGACGCACCGGAGATTGCCGTGGATCGCACAGTGCAGGCTCGGCTCCAGGCGCTGGCCGATTTCCTGGGCCGGCAAAAGGCGAAGGTCGACGAGCGCGCGCGCCCGGCCATCGACACGGGCGAGGCGTTCAGCGTCTATGTAAAGCTCCTGCGCGCGGCCACGTCGGACCGCCAGAGCGACGCGGACTTCGACAAGAACGTGGCGATCGCGCGGGGGCTTTCGCCGGGCGATGAGAGCTACTACGCGCGCGCCACGCGTGCTGCCATGCTGTCCCATCGCGACTGACTCGCCGCGAACGAGGCGCGACACCGCATGCGGCTCGCGTGGGCCGAGTTCTTCACGCGGTACGACCTGCTGCTGTGCCCCGTGGCCGGCACCGCGGCTTTTCCCCACGACCAGAAAGGTGAGCGCTACGATCGCAAGCTGACGGTCAACGGCAAGCGCGTGCCTGTGACCGACCATCTGTTCTGGGCCGGCTACACCGGGGCGTCGTATCTGCCGTCGACCGCGGCCCCGTGCGGGTTCACGCCGGATGGGCTCCCGGTCGGCGTGCAGATCGTCGGACCGCAGTACGGGGATCTGACGTGTCTCGCCTTCGCGCGGCTGCTCGAGCGCGAGTTCCAGGCGTTCGTGCCGCCGCCCGGGTACGCGTAACCGCGAGACGCCTCCACCCCCTCCGTTCGCGGTTGCACCGGTACGGACCGAGATGCGATCATGTCCGTACGGAGGCCCCCGCATGCGAAAGAAACTCACACGGACGGGAAACAGTCTGGCCCTCGTCCTCGACAAGCGCCTCCTGGATCGCGTGGGGATCGACGCCGATACTCCCCTCGACGTCTCGACCAACGGCCAGGTGATCGTCGTGTCGCCGGTGCGCGCTCGCCGGCGCACCGCCAAGCTCAAGACGATCGTGAGCGAGGCCCACAGTCGGTACGCCGGGGTGTTCCGGCGGCTCGCGGAGTAGTGCGCGTCGAGTTCCTCACGCTCGACGAAGTGCTCTCCCTGCACGCTGACCAGATTGCGCGCTACGGGGGCTCGGCGTTGGTCCGCGACGTGGGACTTCTCGAGTCGGCCCTGGCGATGCCCGCGGCGACCATTGGCGGCGAGCTCCTGCACGCAAGCCTGGACGAGCAAGCGGCCGCGTACCTGTTCCATCTCGTGAAGAATCACCCGTTCGTCGACGGCAACAAGCGCACGGCGCTCGTGGCGATGTTAGCGTTCCTGGGTCTCAACGGGCGGCGGCTCGAGGCACCCGACGACGACCTGATCGAGCTCGTCCTCGGCGTGGTCGAGGGGCGAGTCACCAAGGCCGAGATCGCCGTATTCGTGCAACACCACAGTGTCCCGCGAGGGATCGGCAGGCGGCGAAAGCGGAGAGGAGGACGGTCGCCCTAGCCGGCGAGGGGCGGGCGCCGTCGGGAGAAGCCCGTCGCTTGCTCGAAAGCGTGCGCGAGCTGGAGCACGCTCCACTCGCCCTGGTGACGCCCGACGATCTGCAAGCCTACCGGCAGGCCGTCGTCCGTGAAGCCGGCGGGGACCGAGATGGCCGGTAGCCCCGTCACCGTGATGTCCGAGCAGACGCGCATCCAGTCGATGTACGTCGGCAGGCGAACGCCGTTGATCTCAGTGACGTACGGCTGGGTGACGTCGAAGGGCGGGACCTGGGCGGCGGGCAGTAGCAGAAACTCATGGCGTTCCATGAACTCGCGCACGCGATGATAGAGTCGCGTGCGCTGCACGTCGGCCTCGCCGATCTCCCGCGCGGTGAGCTTCAGTCCCTCCTCGGTGTTCCAGATAACGGTGTCCTTCATCTGGTGTCGGTGCCGCGCGAGCAGCGGTCCGTATCGAGTCGCGAAGTTC
>WNGF01012644.1_pt1 | contig 17473 bp, 16 predicted proteins | sample 5400641 | NCBI WGS metagenome assembly WNGF01 (sample SAMN13153371, study PRJNA577476) | soil metagenome | isolation source: 80 cm soil or saprolite under grassland replicate 2 | place: USA:California | collected 2016-06-15
CGGACGTCGAGGACGACCTCGGGGAGGTGTTTGTGGGCAAGTGGGAAGGCATGCGGTTCGAGGACATCGTGTCGGGTGACGAGGAGCTGGCTCGACGATTCAGGGAGCAGGAGGCGATGTTCAGCATGTCTCCCGGCGGCGAGACCGGAGACGAGCTACGAGCCCGGGTGGTTCCCGCTGTAGAAGGGGCGATCAAGCGAGCCGGTCACGGGGCCCTCATCATCGTGACGCACGGCGGGGTGATCAACGCGTATCTCGGTCACGTGATGGGGATCGACCAGGACATGTTCTTCCTGCCGGACAACGCCTCGATCAGCACGGTCCTTGCCGAAGGAACATCGCGACGAGTCAAGTTTCTGAACGACGTTCGCCACCTGACCGACCCTGCCGTGTTCACGCCTCCGGTTGGAATGGGCGCTCCCGCGGGAACGAAGGAGGGGCCGGCTGGAGCCGGCCCCTCGTAGACCTGGTGGCCAAGCGGCCACTCGGTGGCCGGGCAGCCTCAGGCCGCTTTCGTATGGGTGCGTGATTCGATCTCGGTCGCCTCGTCGTAAGACCGGCGGGCGTAGGACGTGATGAATCCCACGACCTCGGTCCACAGAGAGGCCAGGCCCCCGATCACCAGACCCGTGGCCGCCGGGCCCATCCACAGGCTCCGGAACGAGACGCCCCACCCCGCGAACACGGAGTAGTCCGCCACCCAGGCCACGACCAGGCCCAAGGTGAGGTCGAGGAAGATCCGGAGAGCTCTCGAGGTCTGACCGATCTGGCGGATCAGGTTGACCACCGCGTAGACGGCCAGGCCCAGCAGGACAACGATCGCGAACTCGTGCATGCGTACACCTCCTTCTGGCTGACTTAGACCTCATGAGCCCACACGAGGTAACATCCGCAACTTACTCAACAGCGAGGGGAGGGTTTCGGGAGGCAACGGCTCGGTATACTCCGCGGCGAAGTCGGGCCGGTTCGGGCTGCAGCGAAGATCTCCAGGGAAAGAAGGAGGACGCGAGTGGGCGTGAAGTTCCTATCGGAGGAATGGACTCAAGCCGTGCAGGATGCCCTCAACTCCAACGACGCGTTCAAGAGCGCAGCGGGCTCACAGACGGCCAGGGTTCAACAAGTGGTGACCACTCCCGAGGGGGAGAAGAGGTACTGGTTCAACCTCGAGGGCGGCCAGGCGGCGCTCGGCTCCGGCGATTCTCCGGACCCGGTTGACGCCACAATCACCCAGGACTATGAGACGGCCAAGGCACTGTCGAAGAACGAGCTGTCCGGCACGGCCGCCTACATGAGTGGAAAGCTCCGGGTCTCGGGCGACCTCATGAAGCTCATGCAACTCCAGGGAGCCCTCGGCCAGATGCCAGCCGCGCTCAAGGATTTGGACGTCGAGTACTGAGCCGGTAGAGCAGGGGCCACCGGCGCCATTCCACCATCAGAATGCACCGGGGGCGGGAAGGACCATGAATGTCCCGGAGGCTCGGGCCAGCAGGCGCCCCTGCCCGTCGATCACCTCACTTTCCCCATAGCCCATCCGCCGCCCGAGATGGATGGCTCGTCCCCGGCCGACCAGCCGGTTTCCCTCGCCCTTGGCCAGGAAGTGGACGTTGAGCTGTGCCGTCCGATGGGTGAGGCCGGCGCCGAGCTGAGAGCGGAGGGCCAGCCCGATCGCCGTGTCGGCCACGGCGGTGATGATGCCCCCGTGCACGATCCCTTGGGGGTTGAAGTGGTGCGGGCGAAGGTCCATGGCCAGCTCAGCCCGGCCGTCTCCAACCGAGATGAGCTCCAAGCCGGCCCACCGATGAAACGGCGACTTGCTGACCCGTTCCTTCAACGCGCCCAGGTGACGCTCGTCCAACCCGGGCCCCTCGATCTCCTCATCCACGGTGACCCTCCCTCCATGTCTCCCCGTGGTGGAGAATACGGGGGTCCAGGGGGGTAGCACGCGCGAGCGTAGCGAGCGGGCAGTGCGGACCCCCTGGCTCGTCGAAGGTTTGCCGTCGGGCGGAGCTTCGAGGAGGAGACCATGGAACCGGGTGAGATCTTCGAGTTGATCATCAAGGCCGACGAGGCGCTGAAGTACGCCACGGAGGACAAGATCCCCGCACGCGCCCGGCAAGCCCGCGAGTACCTGACGCAAGCCGTGCAAGAAGCTCAGGCCATCGGCAACCAGGGCCTGGTGGAGCAGGCCGAGCGTCGGCTCGCGGACCTCGATGCCCTTCAGGCGGGAGAGTCAGGGCCGGCGTGACGGAGGAAGGCCGGAGTCCGACCCGGTCCCGAACAGTCGATCTCCGAAGTCTCCCAGGCCGGGCAGGATGTAGCCGCGATCGTTCAGGTCTCGGTCCAGGGCTGCGGTGAACACCGGCACGTTGGGGTGCTCGCGCCGCATCTTGTCCATGCCCTGGGGTGCGGCCACCACGCACACGAACCGGATCTCGGCTGGGTGGCGCTCCTCGATCTTGGCGCACGCCCCCGCGGCGGATCCTCCGGTGGCGAGCATGGGGTCGAGCAACAGGACATGGCGCCCCTCGATCGGCGGGAGCTTCTCGTAATACGACGTGGGCAGGAGCGTGACGTCGTCCCGCTCCAGCCCGATGTAGCCCACCGAGACCTCGGGGAACAGCTCGGCCACCGCCTCGAGCATCCCGAGGCCTGCCCGAAGGATCGGAACCGCCACGATGTCTGGAAAGATCAGCCGGCCAGTGGTGCGCTCCAGCGGCGTCTGGACCTCGACCTCCACCGCCGGCAGACCTCGAACAGCCTCGAGGACGATGGCGATGGTCAGGCGCTTGGCGATCGTCCGGAACACCGGCGGCGGGGTCTGCACGTCCCGGAGCTGCGTGAGGAGGTGTTGGGCGAGAGGATGGTCCACCACGGTGAGGGCCATGACGGCGCGTATGGTACCCGCTGCTGCGAGCGGTTGGTCCGGCACGCTCGCTCCGGAAGATCCCAGGCCGACATCACGACCAGCCGGAAGCGAGCCTCTGGTGGCTTGACCTGGTAGAGCGCGATCGACCAAAGTACGTTCCACCGCGAGGAGTCGGGTGCCATCCGCCGGGGACGGATGACTCGTATCTTTCTGCAGGGTGTTGAGAGAAAGGGAGGGGGAATGAAACGAGGAGTCAAGCTGGTGGCGCTGCTTGCGGTGTTGGCCCTTGTCGCTGCCGCTTGCGGCAGCAAGAAGAAGACCACGGCCGGAGGGACCACCAGTCCTCAGAAGAAGCTCGGAGCAGGCACCACCGTCTGTGTCGTCTCCGACGAGGCCGGCTTCGACGACAAGAGCTTCAACGAGTCGGCCAAGAATGGTGTCGAGCAGGCCGTGCAGCTGTACGGGGTGACCGCCAAGTACCTGGAGTCCAAGACCAGCCAGGACTACACGCCCAACGTCACTGCCTGCCTCGGCCAAGGTGCCAAGATGGTCGTGACCGTTGGGTTCAGGCTAGACAAAGCAACGTCCGACGCGGCCAAGGCGAACTCCAGCGTCAAGTTCGAGATCGTTGACTTCGGCTACGAGCCGGGGTCCCTCCCGAACGTGCTGGGCCTGACCTTCAAAACGGACGATGCGGCCTTCCTCGCCGGGTATCTTGCTGCCGGCGTGAGCAAGTCCGGCAAGGTGGGGACGTTCGGTGGAGTCAACATCCCGACGGTGACGATCTTCGAGAACGGATTGGCGGCCGGAGTATTGAAGTACAACAAGGACACCGGGAAGAACGTGCAGGTGTTGGGGTGGGATCCGGTCAAGCAGAACGGCACGTTCAGTGGTGACTTCACCAACCAGGCGAAGGGGAAGCAGATCGGGGAGGACCTCATCTCCGAGGGAGCGGACGTGATCCTGCCCGTAGCTGGCGACGTGGGCTTGGGGACCGCTCGGGCGATTCAGGAGGCTGGGGGAAATGCTGCCCTCATCTGGGTGGACGCCGACGGCTGCGGCACGGTACCCCAGATATGTCCGTTGATCCTCACCACCGTGGAGAAGCACATGAAGAAGGCGGTCTTCCTGGGGATCGAGGACATGCTCAAGGGCTCGTTCCCGGGCGGGACCAACTACCTGGGGACCCTCAAGAACGACGGCGTCGGCCTCGCCCCGTTCCACGATTGGGACAGCAAGATCCCGGCCGACCTGAAGAGCAAGCTCGACGAGCTGAAGAAGGGGATCATCGACGGGACGGTCTCGGTCGATCCGAAGGATTACGCGTCCTAGGATTGCCACCATGGAAGGAGAGGGGTGCCGACCGCGGCACTCCCTCTCTTCCCTTTGTGGTAGGAAATCGCCGTGCGTCTCGAGCTGAGGGGGATCACCAAGCGGTTCCCCGGGGTGATTGCCAACGATCACGTCGATCTCAGGGTGGAGCCCGGCGTGATCCATTCGCTCCTCGGCGAGAACGGTGCCGGGAAGACCACGCTGATGAACATCCTGTACGGCTTGTACCACGCCGACGAGGGCGAGATCCTCGTCGACGAGAAGCCCGTGACGTTCGCAAGCCCGGGCGACGCCATTGCGGCGGGCTTGGGGATGGTCCACCAGCACTTCATGCTGGTTCCGGTCTTCACGGTCACCGAGAACATCATGCTCGGAGTGGAGTCCACTCGAGGGCGGATCGGATTCCTCGATCGTCAGGCAGCCAGAAGACACTTAGAAGAGATCAGCGAGAAGTTCGGACTCCACATCCCTCCCGACGCCGTGGTCGAAGAGCTTCCCGTAGGAGTACAGCAGCGCGTCGAGATCGTGAAGGCGCTCTATCGAGAGGCGGAGGTCCTGATCCTCGACGAGCCAACGGCCGTGCTCACGCCCCAGGAGACCGAGGACCTGTTTGCGATCATGCGCTCGCTGAAGGAGTCGGGGAAGTCGATCATCTTCATCACTCACAAGCTGAAGGAAGTACTTGCCATCGCTGACCGCATCACTGTCATGCGACGAGGAAAGATGGTCGGGACGACAACGGCGGGGGAGACGACTGAGGAGAAATTGGCCTCCATGATGGTCGGCCGCACCGTGCAGCTCCGGGTGCAGAAGACCCCGGCGAAACCGGGCAAGCCCGTCCTGGACGTCGATGACCTCATCGTCTACGACGACAGGGGCCATGTCGCCGTGAACGGCCTCTCGCTCAAGGTTCGATCGGCTGAGATCGTGTGCGTGGCCGGCGTGCAAGGCAACGGTCAGACGGAGCTGGTGGAGGCCATCACCGCCCTCAGGCCGGTCGTGTCGGGAGGGATCCGGATCCTGGGCCGCGACGTCACCAAGGCCTCCGTTGATCGTGTGCTCGAGTCGGGCGTCGGCCACATCCCGGAGGATCGAGTGGAGGACGGGCTGGTGCTCGACTTCTCCATCGCGGACAACCTGGTGCTCGACACCTACGACAAGCTTCCTTTCGCGCGTTGGATCGTCCGCGACGAGGAGGCCATCCTGAAGGCGGCGGACGAGCGAGTGAGAGATTTCGATATCCGGACGCCATCGGTGCGTCGAGCCGCGGCGACCCTCTCCGGCGGAAACCAGCAGAAGGTCATCGTGGCCCGCGAGTTCTCCCGGCCGATCCAGCTCCTCGTGGCGAGCCAGCCGACCCGAGGGCTGGATGTCGGCTCGATCGAGTACATCCACGAACGCTTGGTCGAGAAACGGGATCAGGGAGTGGCGGTGTTGATCGTCTCTTCGGAACTCGACGAGGTGCTAGCGCTGGCCGACCGCATCGCCGTGATGTACCGGGGCCGCATCGTCGAGGTGCTCGCTGCTGAAGATGCGACGCGCGAACGGCTTGGCTTGCTCATGGCCGGGGTGAGCCGCGGGGAGGCTGCCGTTGGCTGAGGACGAACGTCCTCCCGGACGGGCCCCTTCGACCGACCCGGTGGAGGTCGCGGAACCGGCTCCACCAGAGCCCGAAGAGGCTCCGCCCGAGGGTGTTCCGCCACCCGAGCCCGGTGGGCCCGTCCAGGGGCTGATCCCCGAGACCGGGCGATGGTCGTTCCGTCGCTCGCTCTTGGTCCCAATGCTGGCCATCGTCACTGCCCTCAGCATCGGCGCGATCATCATCATCGTCTCCAACAGCGAGGCGCTCGCCGCATGGAGCAGCTTCTTCTCGGATCCTCTGGCGGCATTCCGGCTGTCTGGGCGGGCGGTGGCCGACGCCTACCGAGCGCTGTTTACCGGCGCGCTCGGTAATCCACGCCTGATCGTGGACGCGATTCGCGGCGGCGATCTCCATCAGGTCGCCCTGACCTTCTACCCGCTGTCGGAGACCGTCGTGACGGCGACCCCGCTGATCTTCGCCGGGCTCTCCGTTGCCCTGGGGTTCCGGGCGGGACTGTTCAACATCGGCGCGGAGGGCCAGATCACGATGGGTGCTTTGGTCGGCGTAGTGGCGGGCTTCTCCTTCGCTGGCCTGCCCGGACCAGTCCACCTGGCGTTGATCGTCATCGCTGGATTCGTCGGCGGAGCGGCTTGGGGGGCGATCCCGGGGATCTTGAAGGCCAGGACAGGGGCGCACGAAGTCATCACGACGATCATGCTGAACTTCGTCGCTCTCCAGCTGACCGACTACGCCCTCTCCAAGCAGTTCTTTCGCCCGGCCGGCACGACCAATCCAATCTCCAAGCCTGTTACTGCAGCCTTCCCTCACCTGTTCGGGTCCAGTTTGCGGATGAACGTCGGCATTCTGCTCGCTCTGGCCACGGCAGTCGCGGTCGCCTGGTTGCTCAATCGGACGACGGTGGGATTCGAATTCCGGGCCGTTGGTGCCAATCCACCCGCCGCCCGAGCGGCAGGTATGAGCCCCACTCGTACCTACGTACTGGTCATGTCGCTGGCTGGAGGGCTTGCTGGCCTTGCAGCTGCGACCCAATTGGCCAGCGTCTCGCCCAGCCTCGAGCGGGGGTTCTCCTCAGGGATCGGGTTCGACGCGATCGCTCTGGCGCTGCTGGGCCGGGCCACGCCGGGCGGTGTTGTGGCCGCGTCGTTCCTGTTCGCCGTGCTCCGAGTGGGGGCACGCTCGATGCAGGCAGCCACGGACATCCCGGTTGACCTCATCACGGTGATCCAGGCGCTCGTGATCGTGTTCGTCGCCGCTCCGGCCCTGGTTCGGGCGATCTACCGGATCAGGGCTCGCCGGGTCATCGGACAGGAAGTGTTCACGAAGGGGTGGAGCGGATGAGCGCACTCGTCGGGACGACCGGTGCCCCTCCGATCTCGGTCCGCCGGGCGAGGGCGATGGGGATCGTGTTCCTGGGAGCCGCGCTTCTCATCGGTCTCGGATTCGGATTGGGAGCCCAGGGGGGCGCCGACTCGCGTTTCGTTCTCAACCAGGTGACCAATCCAACGGCCGTGCACGTCCCGGATCTCGTGGTTCCGTCGAGGGCGACCGCATTCGTGCTTGCGTTCGTGTGCTCGTTGCTGGCAGGCGTGCAGCTCACTCGAGGTTTCGGTGCTCGAACCAACGCGGTGCTGGGCGTTGTGGTCTTCCTCCTTGTGTTCGCCTTCCTGACGTGGGCCGATAGGGGTCGCTCTCTGAATTTGCTCGGGCTGCTTCAGAGCACGGTCCTCCTTTCGGTTCCCATCGCCTTCGGAGCTCTCTCTGGTGTGCTGTGCGAGCGGTCGGGCGTGATCAACATCGGCATCGAGGGGATGCTCCTCACGGCGGCCTTCATGGCCGGCATCGGGGCCAGCGCTGCGAGCAACTTGTGGCTCGGCCTGGTGCTCGCCGCCGCGGTAGGTGGCTTCCTCGGATGGATCCTGGCCGTCCTGGCCATTCGGTACCGAGTCGATCAGATCATCGCCGGGACCTTCATCAACCTCCTGGCACTCGGATTGACCAACTACCTCTACGTGAGAGTCCTCGAGCCGCATCCGGATCTGAACGATCCGGGCACGTTCACAAAGATCAAGGTCCCATTCCTGTCAAAGATCCCGGTCCTCGGACCGATCCTCTTCAACCAGAACATCTTCGTCTACCTGCTACTGATCATCATCGTCGCCGTTCATGTCGGCTTGTTCTACACGCGCTGGGGTCTGCGGGTTCGAGCTGTCGGCGAACACCCGGAGGCGGCCGACACGGTGGGGATTCGAGTGCTCTTCACCAGGTATCGCAACGTGATTCTTGGAGGGATCGTGGCCGGCATCGGCGGTGCTTTCTTCACGCTAGGAGCCATCGGACGTTTCGACCAGGACACCACGTCCGGACGAGGGTTCATCGGGCTTGCTGCCATGATCTTCGGGCGCTGGAACCCCGTGGGGGCATTCATGGCGGCCCTTGTGTTCGGCTTCGCCGACTCCCTCCAGACGAAGCTCTCGATCCTGCGCGTGCCAATCCCGTCGCAGTTCCTGCTGATGGCGCCGTACCTGGTCACCATCGCCGTTGTGGCTGGTCTGGTCCGGCGGGCCCGGCCGCCCGCGGCTGACGGCAGGCCATACGTGAAGGAATAGCGTCAGGCTGCCCCGCCTATCTCGTGCCTAGCCGGCTGAGTGATCGGTCCCTCTAGGAGGCGACAGCCGCTTCAGCCCGACTGTCGCCGGCCTCGCGGGAAAGGATCTCGACACCGGCGCTGGTTCCGATCAGGTCCGCGCCGGCCGCAACCAGGGCCTGGGCCCCTTCGAGCGTCCGGATCCCGCCCGATGCCTTGACCTTCATTCTCCCGCGGGCGAGCCGGACGAGGTCTCTCACGATCTCGGGAGAAGCCTCGCCCCGGTTCAGGCCGCTGGCGTTCTTGAGGTAGCTCACGCCGGCGTCCGCGCAGAGCTCCACAGCCAGCGCCACCTCTCCTTTGCTCAGCATCGCCGTCTCCAGGACCGCCTTCACCGGGGCCCCGTCGGCCGCTCCTACTACTGCCGCTAGATGCATCCGGTAGGCGATGTCCATCTCCGAGCGAAGCCAGCCCACCTTGGCCATGACGTCGATCTCCTCGGCGCCGGCATGCCGAGCCTCCGCTGCGGCCCGGACGACCGTGGCCGTGGTTTCGCCGCCCAGCGGAACGTCCAGGGCCGTGCACACACGGACCCCGGTCCCGCCCAGCGCCTTCACGGCCCGAGCCAGCCAGATCGGACTGATGACGGCTGCGTGAAAATCGTGCTCCACGCATTCCGCCAGCAGCCGCTCGATGTCGGCCTGGGTGGTGTCAGGCCGGACATTCGTGTGCTGGATACGGCGGGCGATATCGGCGACCGTCATGAACACCCTCCTCGTCGGGCTCCGGGGAACGAGGCGGTCTCTCTCGTTCCTCCTCGACGATCCGCCGAAGGCGGAGGGTCGAGGAGGAGACTTGGGGTCCAGGGAGTCCCAGGTGGGTCCGGGCAGGTCAGGAGGCCACGATGGGGGTCAATTCGGCAATGGCGCAGCTTCCCCGCCACCGTTTGACCGAGTCCTGGGGTGGCCCCACCCTGGACCGGCGCCTGTCGGCGAGGAGCGCGGCCGCCTGCTCCCATTCCTGCCCCTCGAGCACCCGAGCAGCCGCGTGGAACCGGCTGAGGGAGGTGTCGCGGTACTTCCGGCGGGTGATGACCACCAGGTCCTGGGCATCGGGGAGGCCGGGAACCGTTTGCTCCTCCAGGCTCGGTTCCTTCGAGGAAAGCACATAGATCTTGCCGCCACGGTAGGCGAACCAGGCCGGGATGGTCACCTCGCGTCCCTCGTACTCGACGCCGACCCAGATGACGTCAGATTTCCTCAGCCCGTCCTCGATCTCCTTGTCGAGCTTCTCCGGAGCGGCCTGGAGCACCACCTGGAATTCGGTCTGACCCATCAGCTCGCCGTCCAAGAGGAAGGAGGCCAGGTACATGCCGAGCTCCTCGAAGCTCGCGTCCTCGACAATGGTCTCGAAGCGGGTGAGGTCCATGGAGCCGTACAGGTAACGGGGCTCGGGTCCGATCCGGTACACGACCGCGCCGGACGGTGCTGTCAGCTGGACCTCCTCCGGGAGATACCCGGTCGGGGCCTTCCAGTCCCGGATCACGGCAAAGGGCAGGGCGCGGGCAGGCAACGAAAGCAGGTAGACCATTCCGTCTGGAATGTCACCGCCGGCCGCACGCTGACGGATGTCCAGGACGTTGGCGAAGATCAGCTCTCCGGCTGGCATCGGGCGGCAGAATAGTTGAATCTCGCCGGGAGGATCAGGCCATCCTCGCCAGCCACAGGCTGGGCTCCTCCAACTCGGGCATGGAGGGCAGCGACTCGGGCGATTCCCACATACGGGCCAGCGTTGCTTCGTCGGTCAGCTCGACGACCCTCACACAGAACTGGCTGCCCAGTCTGTACTGTTCCCGTTTCATCTCCAGACCCAGGAGTCGCTCCAGGGCCTGATCGCCGTGCCGGTCCTCCCGGTAACGACGGAGGGCCTCCTCGATCTGCGGGTAGGTGGAAAGCATCCTCCGACCCAGAGCTTCCATGACGTGGTCGCCGTAGCCTTCGGCAGCGGCCATGAAGGCCTGGACGCGGGCGATCCGGAGCCGTTGCTCAGGGTCGGAGGCGTGTCCCAGGAAGTTGCCCACACCCTCGAACGCTTCCTGGAGGGCCTCGGGATTCCCCAGATCGAGTCCCTCCAGACGGCTCTCGAGCGCCGACAGATCCAGCTCAGCGTGCTCGACGAGATCCCTGACCAGTGACAGGAAGTGCTCGCGAACCCAGGGCCTGGCGAACTCGAACCGGTGGGTCACCTCGTGCAACGCCACCCAGGCTCGGAACTCAACCGGCCGGAGGCTCCACTCCTTCTCGAACCTGGCGATGTTCGGGATCACGAAGTACAAGCTGCCGGCCGGCCGGGGGACGGCGAGGTCGTACTGCCCCAGGACCCGCTGCCCCAGGTACCCAATGACGGCTCCGACCTGGGCTCCCAAGAGCAGCGGCATCATCTGGCGAGTCACCATCTCCATGAAGCTGGCGGAGCCCTGGGCTTCGGCGGGGATCGAGAGTTCCCCCTGGGCCTCACCGATGGCCTTGGCCAGTCGTGCCGCCAGCGGCTCCAGCAGGTCCCGGAGCCCTCGGACGTTCGCCTCTACCCACTGGCTCCGCCGGAACGCCTGGACCTCGGCGAGATCCCCCGGTGTCGGCAGGCCCGTGAAGTCGGCGACCGCAAGCTCCGCCGCCCGCACGGTGTCTTCGAGGAGCCGCCGGTCCTGGTCCGTGGGAGGAGGATCCTCCTCGCCCCAAGAGGACATGGCGATGCCGATCTGCCTGGCCAGCTCCCAGTTCACCGGCCCCGTCGACGCCAGCAGGACTCTCTGGATCTCCCGGAGGAGGGGGACGTCGCCGAGCACGTCCCCCAGCGGGACTTCAGGAGGCTCGGCGGGCCGGGAATCGCTCATACCACCATTGTAGGTTTGGACCCCGAAATGGTTGCCCTCGCTGTCCCCTCCCGCGAAGTGCTATCCGTTTGGACCCCTACAATCGAACGCGATGCGTGACGAGCTGCTGGTCCGTCTGACCGATGCCCACCTCGATCCCTCGGAGGCTCTGGCGTTCGTGGCCAGCCCCGGGGCGGGTGGTACGGTTCTGTTCGCGGGGACCGTCCGTGACCACTCGAAGGCAGGCCGTGTCACCGCCCTCGAGTACGAGGCGTGGGAAGAGCGGGCAACTGCCCGATTGGAAGCGGTGGGCGAGGAGATCCTGGACCGGTGGCCGGTGTGTCGCGCGGCTATCCTCCATCGCACCGGTCACATCGAGGTCGGGGAGACGTCCGTGATCGTGTGCTGCTCGGCACCCCATCGGGCCGAAGCATTCGAGGCCGCGCGACACGGGATCGAGCGGATCAAGCAGGACGTCCCGATCTGGAAGAAAGAGAGCCTCACAACCGGGACCGCTCAGTGGGTCATGGGCTCCTGAGCCCGTGAGCAGGCGCGACCTGGCAGTCGACCTAGGGTCGGCCAACACCCTGGTGTACCGGCAGGGGCATGGCGTGGTCTTCAACGAACCCACCGTGTGCGCGATGAACTCCCGAACCGGGGAGGTGCTGGCCTTGGGGCGGGAGGCGTGGGAGCTGGCCCAGCGCTCGCCGGCCGAAGTCACACCTTCCCGTCCCCTGCACAGGGGCGTGATCACCAGCTTCGAGCTGGCCGAGCAGATGTTCCGCTTGATCCTACGCAGACTCGGAACGTCGAGGTTCCCCCGGCCCCGCATACTCGTGTGCGTTCCTCCCGACCTCACCGAGGTCGAGCGCCGGGCGGTGGCCGAAGCCACGACCGCAGCTGGAGCCCGGTCGGTGTCACTTGTTGACGAGCCATTGGCCGCCGCCATCGGGGCCGGCCTGCCCATCCAGGAACCGATAGGGAGCATGGTGGTGGACGTGGGCGGCGGAACCTCGGGCATGGCCATGCTTGCGCTTGGGGCTCTGGTCAATGGCAAGGCCGTGCCGATAGGAGGATCGGACATGGACGGCGCCATCCAGACCTACCTCCGGGATCGGTTCGGGGTCGCGGTCGGCGATCGGATCGCCGAGCAGATCAAGATCGAGCTGGGGTCCGCCTATCCCGCGGCCGATGCCCGGCAGGCCGAGGTTCGGGGACGTGACCTGTCCACGGGGAGGCCGAAGACCGTGATCCTGTCGCCGGAGGAGATCAGGGAGGTCCTGGCCGAGCCCGTTCGCATCATCGTGGAAGCGACCAGGGACTGCCTCGCCGAGAGCCCTCCCGATCTCGCTCACGACGTCCTGGAGACTGGTCTGTTCCTTACCGGTGGGGGAGCACTGCTGAGGGGCCTCGACATGCGGCTTGCCCAGGAGTGTGAGGTCCCCGTCCATCTGACCGAGCACCCCATGGCGACGGTGGTGGTGGGCGCGGGGCGACTCTTGGACTATGACCCTGAGGAGCGGGAAGCGTTCCTCGCGGTGAACAGGCTGTGATCCCTTCCACCGACCTTCGGTCCCCCGAGCCACCTCCTCCGGGCAGCCCCGGTGACGAGGAGCCCTTCCTTCGCTGGCGCAAGGTGGTCGCTCTTGTCCCCATAGCCACCTTGGCCTGGATCATGTACTTCGTTCGCATCCCGTACTTCGTCATCAGTCCCGGACCGGCTCAAGATGTGCTTCCCCTCATCCATATCGACCACAGGACCGTGTACCCGGCGAGCGGCCATCTCCTCCTCACCGCGGTCAATCTGCAGCAGCCGAACATCTACGAGGCGCTGTGGGCGTGGCTCGACAGCACGCAAGCCGTGCTGCCCGAGGGCGACATCCTTGCCCCGGGGGAGAACCAACGGCAAGAGGTCCGGCGGCAGCTCTCCGAGATGGACACCAGCAAGATCGACGCCGCGTATGTGGCCTTGCACGCATACGCGGGCTATCCCGCTCAGCATGGCAAGGGGGTGCTCGTGGAGAGCGTTCTGCCCGGGACGCCGGCCGCGGGCAAGCTGTTCGCCGGCGACCTCATCGAGTCGGTGGACGGAAAGCCGGTAGACGATCCGGAGGACCTAGGCAACATGATCAGGGCCGTCGGCGTGGGGAAATCCGTGAGCATCAGGATCAGGGCGGGAGGCGAGACGCACGACGTGTCGGTTCGTCCCACCCGGGTGAAGGGGATCGCCCACCCCGTCATCGGTGTATCCGGCATTGAGAACTTCCCCTTCCCGCTCACCATCGACAGCGGCAACATCGGTGGTCCTTCGGCCGGCCTCATGTGGACGCTCGGCCTGGCCGACCTCCTCACACCCGGAGAGCTGACCGGCGGCAAGACGATCGCTGGGACCGGGACGATCGACTTGGAAGGGAAGGTCGGCCCGATCGGTGGGATCGCGGAGAAGGTCATCGCCGCAGACCGGGCCGGGGCCAAGATTTTCTTCGCGCCGGTTCGGGACGCGCCGGAGGCTCGGAGCGCGGCGGACCACATCGTGATTGTCCCCGTTGCGACGTTCATGGACGCCGTGAAGTACCTTCAGCAGCACGCCTGAGGAGCGGTCGGAGGACCGGTCCTTGCCCTGAAGCGTCACTGACACCCAGGGTGGGTTACCCTTGTGCCCTCCCGAGGGGGCGGAGTCTCGATTGGCACAGTCAGGCAGGCAGTTCATCAGACGAAGATGGTTGATTGGCGCGATCGCGGCGGTCGTCTTCGTTGGAGTCCTTCTGTCGAGCCTGTCCGGTTTCTACGTGGATCTGCTGTGGTTCCGAGAGGTGGGATTCTCCGGGGTCTTCTGGAGCGTCTACTGGTCGAAGGTGGTCCTGGGTGTGATCTTCGGGGCCCTGTTCTTCCTTCTGTTAGCGGCAAACCTGTTCGTCGCTAGACGCCTGACGCCTCGGTTCCGCCCCTTCTCACCTGAACAGGAGCTGATCGAACGGTACCGGATGGCCTTCGAACCCTACGCGCGCCCGATCATTCTGGCCTTCTCCGCGGTGATCGCGCTGTTCGTCGGGATCGCCGCGTCGGCTCAGTGGCAGACGTTCCTGCTGTGGAAGTCGGCGGGGTCGGTCCAGTTCGGCAAGGCGGACCTCTTGTTCCATCGGGACCCTTCGTTCTACATCTTCATCCTCCCGTTCCAGAAGTTCGTCCAGGGCTGGTTGTTCTCGGCCCTGGTCGGCGTCACCGTGATCACCGCGATCGCCCACTACCTCTCCGGTGGGATAAGGCTGCAGTCCGTTGGCGAGAAAGTCACTCCCCAGGTCAAGGCGCATCTATCGGTGCTGTTGGGCTTCATCGTCCTCGTCAAGTCGTGGGGTTATTTCCTGGGAAAGTTCGATCTGCTGGTGTCGCCCAGAGGGGTGGTGACGGGGGCGTCGTACACGGACGTCCACGCCCAGCTTCCCGCCCTTCGGGTCCTCACGTTCATCGCCATCGCCTGCGCCATCCTGTTCCTGGTCAACATCCGATTCCGGGGATGGGCCCTACCCGGGTTCGGTGTCGGCCTCTTGTTCCTCGCCTCCATCGTGGTGGGCGCGATCGCGCCGGCCTTCGTCCAGAAGTTCCGTGTCGATCCGCAGGAGCTCCAGAAGGAAGGGCAGTACATCGCCAGAAATATCGAGGCCACGCGATTCGCCTACGGTCTGGACAGGATCAAGGTGACCCAGCAGTCGAGCGTGGCCGACGACGTGTCGTCCGCCGAGCTCGATTCGAACAGCGCCACCATCGACAACATCCGGCTGTGGCGTCCAGAGGTGCTTCGTAACGTCTACGACCAGCTGCAGCGCATCCAACCCTATTACGAGTTCTCCGACGTCGACGTGGACCGATACGACATCGCGGGCGCAACCCGTCGGGTGGTCATGCTCTCGGCCAGAGAGGTCAGCCAGGACGGCATACCCGGCGGCGGAGGCACCTGGCAGAACAAGCATCTGGTCTACACGCATGGCTATGGCGCGGCTGCCAGTCCGGTGAACACGGTTACCACAGAGGGCGCCCCCGTGTTCGTCGTCTCAGACATCCCCCCGATCGATCGTGGCCTTTCGATATCCCCGACCGGTGCCCAGATCTACTACGGGGAGCGTGCGGACGTCCCGTACGTGATCGTGGGCGGGAAAGGTCAGGGGGAGCTGAACTATCCCGATCCCTCGGGGCGCACCGTCACCACCACGTATCGAGGGAGGGGCGGCATACCCGTCGGGGGATTCTTCCGTCGGGCCCTCTTCGCTTACAGGTACCGGGACATCAACCTGCTGATCTCGGGGCTGATCAACAAGGACAGTCGGGTTCTCATCAATCGCGACATCCGGGTCCGAATCAGGAAGGCGGCGCCATTCCTCTCCTATGACGGCGATCCCTATGCGGCCATCGTCGGAGGGCGGCTGGTCTACATCTGGGACGCCTACACCACCACGACTGCCTACCCATATTCCCAGGAGATGAGCTTCGGCTCGGTGACCGGACGCCAGGTGGTGGGCAGGGCGAACTACATCAGGAACTCTGTGAAGGCGGTGGTGGATGCGTACGATGGAACCGTCACGTTTTACGTGGTCGATCGGACTGACCCTTTGATCAAGGTGTGGAAGCGGGCTTTTCCGAAGCTGTTCTCGACTCAGCCACCTCCTCCCGAGCTCCAGGCCCATTTCCGTTACCCGGAGAACCTCCTGCAGATCCAAGCGGCGCAATTCGTCAACTACCACGTCACCAATACCACAGCGTTCTACTTCAAGCAGAACTTCTGGGCTGTTCCGAATGCGCTGTCCACCAGCCCAAAGGCAGGCGCCACGAACACCCCGATGCGGCCTTACTACGTGCTCATCAAGGTGCCCGGGACCGCAGATGAGCAATTCGTGCTGTTCATGCCGCTCACCCCGTCAAAACGGGCCAACATGGTCGCGTACCTGGCCGCCCTGTCCGATCCGGGGAAGTACCCGGGCGTCGCGGCCTTCGAATTTCCCGGCGGGGAGAACATCGACGGCCCGCAACAGGTCCGAGCCCGGATCGACCAGGACCCCAACGTCTCCAGAGAGGTCACGTTGCTGAGCCAGCAGGGCTCAAAGGTTGTGTTCGGCGACCTCCTGGTCATCCCCATCGAGAACTCGTTCCTCTACGCGCAGCCAATCTTCGTGGTGTCCGCGCAGGTGAATGCTATCCCAGAGCTCAAACGGGTGGCGGTTGTCCACGGGGGCTCCGTGACGCTTGGCAACTCGCTGCAAGAGGCCATCGCGGCGTCTTTCGGAGAGATCGTGCCTCCTCCGGTCAGCGGTGGTGGAGGGACGCTTCCGACCGGGGACGTTGCCAAACTCCTGCAGGAAGCGCTGGACCACTTCCAGAAGGCGCAGCAAGCGCTGCAGAACCAGGATCTGGCTACGTACCAGACGGAGATCAACAAGGCCAGGCAGCTGATCCAGCAGGCGGCGGCGCTCGCCAACAAGACCGCGAGCCCTTCGCCGTCGCCGTCGCCCTCGCCGTCGGGCTGAGCACGCCCTGGGCCCTCGGTTGCTGGTCCCAAAGGGACGCTGTTAGCATCGTCGTGCGGGGTGGAGCAGTCTGGTAGCTCGCTGGGCTCATAACCCAGAGGTCACGGGTTCAAATCCCGTCCCCGCGACTGAAACCGCAGGTCAGGACCGGTGAAGCGGAGCGAGGCTTCACCAGTCCTTGCTTTGGTGCTGCAAAACGCGCGAAATTCCGTAGCCGTGACCCAGGAACGGCTTGAGCCTCATCTCGGCTAGATGGTGGGTCACTCACCGGTCGCACTGGGGCTTGCGAAGAGGGGAGCATCCGAGTAGCATACGCAGTATGTTACTTGGAGACGAGCATCCATGAGCGTCCGGTACGGCTTGCTCGCGCTCCTGAGCGAGGGACCCAAGTACGGCCTGCAGCTGCGCCAGGAGTTCGAGGCGAGGACCGGTGAGGTCTGGCCGCTGAACGTCGGCCAGGTGTACACGACCCTGCGGCGGCTGGACCGCGACGGCCTGGTCGAATCGGCCGACCCCCGCGAGGACGACAGCCCCCAGAAGGGGTTCAGGATCACGAAGGCCGGCGAGGAAGCGCTCGCCGCGTGGCTTCGGACGCCACCAGACCTGAGTTCGCCGCCTCGGGACGAGCTGGTCATCAAGGTGCTCATCGCGGGCGGACTGCCGGGCGTGAACGTTCACGAGGTCGTCCAGGTGCATCGGC
>WNGF01004833.1_pt1 | contig 17470 bp, 20 predicted proteins | sample 5400641 | NCBI WGS metagenome assembly WNGF01 (sample SAMN13153371, study PRJNA577476) | soil metagenome | isolation source: 80 cm soil or saprolite under grassland replicate 2 | place: USA:California | collected 2016-06-15
TACCGATGCACACGCTCGGGCACGACTTCGTCCCGGCTCCGATCCACGCCGGCGGACTGCGGTATCACGGCGTCGCACCGCTGATCTCGCAGCTCGTTCGCGACGGGCTGATCCGCGCTGAGGCATATCTCCAGAACGACGTCTTCGAGTCGGCCGTCCTGTTCGCGGGGAGCGAAGGGATCCTCCCGGCGCCCGAGGCCGCCCACGCGATTCACGGAACGCTCCAGGTCGCGAAGCAGGCGGACGAAGCGGGTGAAGAGCGGACGATCCTGTTCAACCTTTCCGGCCATGGCCATTTCGACATGGGCGCCTATGACAACTACTTCGCCGGCAAGCTCGAGGACGTCGCGCTCGACGAGGACGAGATGGAGCGCGCGCTCCACGCGATCGAGGGCCTGCCGGTCCCCGCCTAGACACCGTTCGGCGAGAACGACACGCGTAGAAGAGGAGGACGAACATGGCTCTGCAGATCGGCGACACGGCACCGGATTTCGAGGCCGAGACGATGGAAGGCCGCATCCGCTTCCATGACTGGATCGGAGACTCCTGGGCGGTGCTGTTCTCGCACCCGAGAGACTTCACCCCCGTCTGCACGACCGAGCTCGGCTACATGGCGAAGATCAAGCCCGAGTTCGACCGCAGGAACGTCAAGATCGTCGGCCTTTCCGTCGATCCGGTCGACAACCACGCGAAGTGGTCGAGCGACATCGAGGAGACCCAAGGACAGGCGCCGAACTACCCGATGATCGGCGACGCCGACTTCAGCGTCTCGAAGCTGTACGGGATGCTTCCCGCGGACACGTCCGGCGACCCGACGGCACGCACACCTGCCGACAACCAGACCGTGCGCAACGTCTTCGTCGTCGGCCCGGACAAGAAGATCAAGCTCATCCTCGTTTATCCGATGACGACGGGACGGAACTTCGACGAAGTGTTGCGGGTGATCGACTCGCTGCAGCTCACCGCCAAGCACAAGGTGGCGACACCGGTGAACTGGCAGCAGGGCGAGGACGTGATCATCGCCGGCTCGGTCTCCGACGAGGATGCCAAGGAGACCTACCCGGAAGGCTGGGACGCACCGCGGCCCTACATCCGCATCGTGCCGCAGCCACGCTGAGCCGGCACGGCATCACGAGCTCGCGAGCTCCGCGAGGTTCCTAACGGTATTCCAGTTCCGGGTGGTGGCGGCAACGCCGAGCTGCTTCTCGAAGTGCGCGTTGCTCAGCTTCGTCCTTCCGTAACCGTCAGGGCAGTGCAGATAGACCTCTTTGCCGACGAGGCGAAAGTCGTCGGGGGCGAACTGACTTGGGTCGAGTGCACGGACGCGGGCACGACTCGGCGTCTCCGCCAGGAACGTGACGAGCAGCTTCTTGACGTCGCTCCCACCCGCGGCGAACGGGTTGCCGGCGGCGACTCTTGCGAGCTGCGCTTTCGTCCGGAGCACGACGGTGATGTCGAGGCCGAGATCGCGGCTGATTCGCCTTTCGATCGCGTCGCTCAATGCTCCCGCGTCGCCGGCGCGATTCTTGAAGACGACGTTGCCGCTCTGGACGTACGTGACCACGTCTTCGCTGCCGAAAGCACGGAACAGCGTGCGCAGGTCCGCCATCGCCACCTTGTTTCGGGCTCCGAGGTTGATGCCGCGCAGCAGAGCGACGTACGTGCGGAGGCGGTTTCCTCCTTCTCTGCCGCGCGGCATCCTCTAAGTCTTAAGCAGCCAGGTCGAGAACCACCTCTTCTTGCGGCGCCTGCTCGAGCTCCTCGCGGCGGATTAGTGTCAGAGCGGCGGCGATGCCGAGACCTGCGATCACCACGCCCGCGAGGAAGGCGCCCCTGAAGCCGTCCACCAGCGCCAGGGGGAGCGCCGTTCCGGCGGCGACCGCGTCGTCGGTGCGTGAGGTCGCGATCGTCGACAACGCTGCGATACCAAGCGCCCCGCCGATCTGCTGCGACGTGTTGATCAGGCCGGAGGCGAGGCCCGCCTCGGCTGGCTGAACACCGGCCAGCGCCGCGATCGAGATCGGGACGAAGGAGAAGCCGAGGCCGACCCCGATCAGGAGAAAGCCGGGCAGGAGGTCACCGACGTACGAGCCGTGGACGGAGACCTGCGTGAAGTACACGAGGCCTGCCGTGAGCGCTGTCATGCCGATCAGCAGCACCGGCTTGACGCCGATCCGCGTGACGAGCTGCGCCGCCACCCCCGACCAGAGGATGGCCGTTCCCGCCACCGCGAGATAGGCGAGGCCGGTCTTCATCGGCGAGTAGCCCAGGACCTGCTGCATGTACAGGGTCAGCATCAGGAACATCGCGAACGTCGCGGTGCCGAGGATCAAGCCGGCGACGTTTGCGCCGCTCAGGGTCCGGGTCCGCAGGATGCCGAAGCGCATCAGTGGCTCGGAGTGCCGGAGCTCCCAGGCGACGAAGCTCGCGAGCAAGACCAGCGCCGTAGCGAAGAAGGCCAGCGTCCTGCCGGCGAGCCAGCCCTGCTGGCCCGCCTGCGTGATTGCGTAGACGAGCGAGGAAAGCCCGCTCGTCACGAGCACGGCACCGGGTACGTCGAACCTCTTCACGCGGGCGTCGCGGCTTTCGGTGAGCAGGAACGGCGCAAGCACGAACGCGGTCACGCCGACGGGAACGTTGACGAAGAAGATCCATTCCCAGCTGAGCGCGTCGGTGAGAACCCCGCCCAGCAGCACGCCGGCTGCCGCGCCGAAGCCGCCGACTGCGCCCCAGGCGCCGAGCGCGATGTTCCGCTCGCGCCCTTCGACGAAGGTTGTCGAGAGGATCGAGAGTGCCGCAGGCGTGATGATCGCCGCACCGAGCCCTTGGAGTGCACGCGCGCCGATCAACGACGTCTCGGACCACGCCAGCCCGGCAAAGAGGGAGGCGAGCGTGAACACCACGATCGCGACCAGAAAGAGGCGCCTGCGCCCGAGCAGGTCGGCCGCTCGTCCACCCAGGAGCAGGAAGCCGCCGAAGACGAGCGCGTACGCGCTGATCACCCACTGCAGGTTCTCCTGCGAGAAACCGAGGTCGACCTTGATCGAGGGCAGCGCGACGTTCACGATCGCGATGTCCAGGACGACCATGAACTGGACCACGCACAGCAGTGCGAGGGCCAGCCACTTGCGTCGTTCCGAAGTCACCATGTCGTCCGTTTCCTTTCGCTTGTGTAGATTAGGCTTGCAACCTAGCAGGAATCACTTGCAGAAAGCAAGTCCTCCCTTCACAACAGCAAGCAGGCGCGCTACACTGGAGCCGTGAGCAAGCGCTACGACCAGTACTGCCCCATCGCACATGCCCTGGAGCTGATCGGCGAGCGGTGGTCGCTGCTGATCGTGCGCGAGCTCCTGCAAGGGCCGAAGCGCTACACCGACCTCGCCGCCAACCTCCCCCGCATCGGCACGAACATCCTCGCCGCCCGCCTCAAGGACCTCGAGGGCTGCGGCATCGTGTCGAAGAGGCGACTGGATCCTCCGGCGGCCTCGCAGGTCTACGAGCTGACGCCGTACGGCCTGGGGATCAAGCCGGTCATGCGCGAGCTCGCGCTCTGGGGGCTCCGGTCTCTGCACGCGCCGACCGACGAGGACGAGCTTGCTCCGGGCTGGCTCTACGGTGCGCTCGACACGGTCTTCGCACCCGTGGCCCCGGCCGGGTCATTCGTGTTCCGGATCGGCGCGGAGGTCGCGTCCCTCGCGAACGGCGAAGCCCGGCCGGGTGCGGTCGACGAGCCGGACGTCGTCGTCGAGGCCGCGGATCCCGCCGGCTTCTACTACCTGTTCGTCGAGCGGAGCTGGGCCGGCGTGACGGTCGAGGGAGACCGTGCGCTGCTCGAGCAGCTCTTCGACGCCGCGGCGGCTCCGATGGCGCCGGCCCCGGTAGCCGCCTAGCGCTGCTGCCCTCGGGGCGGGTTTGAGGTCGGCCGGAATGTGGGCAGGCCCCCAGGCGTTGACCTGGGAGTGGGCAGCCCGTCTCTGAAGGGACGACCGTGAGCATCGACGGACGGAAGCGCTGGCTGGCGCTCTACGTCCTCTGTCTCGGCGATCTGATGATCGTCCTCGACACGACGATCGTGAACGTCGCTCTCCCGTCGATCCGAACCGACCTGGGCTTCACCGAAGCCTCCCTCGCGTGGGTGGTGAACGCCTATCTGCTGACCTTCGGCGGCTTCCTGCTCCTCGCCGGCCGCCTGGGCGACCTCTACGGGCAGCGCCGGCTGTTCCTGATCGGGATCACCAGCTTCACTGTCGCGTCGCTTGCCTGCGGCGTGGCGAACTCGAAGGGTTTCTTGGTCGGCGCCCGGGCAGTCCAGGGCCTCGGCGGCGCGATCGTCTCGGCGATCGCGCTCTCGCTGATCATGATCCTCTTCACCCAGCCCGCCGAGCGCGCAAAGGCGATGGGCGTCGTCGGCTTCGTCCTTTCCGGCGGGGGCACCGCCGGTGTGCTCCTGGGCGGCGTCCTGACGGACGCGCTCAGCTGGCACTGGATCTTTCTCGTCAACCTTCCGGTCGGGGTCGCAGTCTTCGCGCTCTGCCTTGCCTTGCTGCCGTCGGACAACCCGACGCGAACCGGGCGACTCGACATCGCCGGCGCGGTCACCGTGACCGCCTCGCTCATGCTCGCCGTCTACGCGATCGTGAACGGGAACCAGGAGGGCTGGACGTCCGGTCAGACCCTCGGGATGCTCGCCGGCGCCGTCGTCCTGCTCGCCGCGTTCCTCGCCATCGAGGCGCGCGTCAGCGCGCCCCTCATGCCGCTCGGGCTTTTCCGGATCGGCAACGTCGCGAGTGCGAACGTCACGGGAATCCTCCTGGCCGGCGCCATGTTCGCCTGGTTCTTCCTCTCGGCGCTCTACCTGCAGCGCGTGCTCGGTTACAGCCCGCTCGAGGTCGGGCTTGGCTTTCTCCCCGCGACGCTGGTCTGGGGAACGTCTTCGCTCTTCCTCTCGGACAAGCTCGTGATGCGCTTCGGGATCAAGGTGCCCCTGATCGGCGGCCTGCTGCTCTACACGGCCGTGCTGCTGCTCTTCGCGCGCGCGCCGACGGACGGGAACTTCTTCGTCGACATCCTGCCGGGCATGCTGCTGATCGGCCTCGGCGGCGGCATCACCTTCAACCCGATCCTGCTCGCCGCCATGGGTAGCGTCGAGCCGAGCGAGTCAGGCCTCGCCTCGGGCGTCGTGAACACGTCCTTCATGATGGGCGGCGCGCTCGGCCTGGCGATCCTCGCGAGCGTCGCCGCTTCGCGGACGGACAGTCTCACCGCCTCCGGGCATGGTCCACTCGCCGCCCTCACGGGCGGCTACCACGTCGCGTTCATCGTCGGCGCCGTCTTCGCTGTGGTCGCGGCTGCGGTCGCCGGTGGGCTCATCCACGCGGACGTTTCCGCGCCTGCGCACGGCGGCGAAGAAGCCGCTGGCTTCCCCGCCGCCGCTGAAGTGGAATAGGCCCTAGGAGGAGCACTCGTAGGCAGGAGCGCCGACGGCGTCGTTCTCCTGCGGCGCGGCCTGCGCACCGGTGCGAAGGAGGGCGGCACCGAGCGCCGCCGCCGCGACCGCGAAGATCGCCCCGACCAGGAAGGCGACGTGGTAGCCGCCGGTGAGCGCAGCCAGGTGGCCGTCTCCTGAGGCCGTCAGGCTCTCCGTCCGGGAGGCGGCGATGCTGGCGAGCACTGCCAGGCCGAGCGCGCCGCCCATCATGAACGACGTGTTCACGAAACCCGAGGCGAGCCCAGCCTCCGCGGGATCGACGTCGCTCATCGCGGCCAGGAGCACCGGGTTGAAGGCCATCCCCGCGCCGAAGCCGAGCAGGATCATGCTCGGGAGTACGTCGACCACGAAGCTCCCGCCGACCGGTGCGCGCACGAACAGCGCGAGACCGGCCGCCGCCAGCAACAGGCCGGTCGCTAGCGGCGCCTTGATCCCGAAGCGCATCACGAGCTTGGCGGAGAGGCCAATCGAGAGCGCGCCCATGATCAGGTTCGCGGGCAGGAACGCGAGGCCGACCTGCAGCGGGCTGTACCCGAGCACGAGCTGCAGGTAGAGCGCGGACATGAAGAACCACGCGAACATCGCGGCGGCCCAGAGCACGCCGACGACGTTCGCCGTCGCGATGTTGCGCAGCCGGAAGAGGCGGAGCGGCATCAACGGCATGCGCACGCGCGACTCGATCGTCAGGAACGCGGCGAGCAGCGCTGCCGCCGCGCCGAGCACGCCGAGCGTCCGCGCCGACGTCCAGCCCTCCTGGTTGCCGTTGACGATCGCGTAGACCGCGAGCATCAGCGAACTCGTCACGGTGACCGCGCCGGCGACGTCGAGTCGTCCAGCGGATACGCCGGCGGGCGGAGCGGGGAGCAGCCGCAGCGTCAGCAGGACGACAAGCACGCCGATCGGGAAGTTGACGAGGAAGATCCAGTGCCAGTTGAGCGTGTCCGTCAGGACGCCGCCGAGCAGCACGCCGATGCTGCCGCCCCCGGACGCGACGAAGCCGAAGATGCCCATCGCCTTCGCACGCTCGGCCGGCTCCCTGAAGAGGTTCATCATCAGCGACAGCGAGACCGCCGAGGCGACTGCGCCGCCGAGCCCCTGCACCGACCGCGCGCCGACGAGGAACCACTGCGTCGTCGCGAGTCCACAGGCGAGCGAGGCGACCGTGAAGAGGCTGATGCCCGTGATGAACAGGCGTCGGTGGCCGAAGAGATCGCCGAGCCGTCCCCCGAGCAGGAGGAAGCCGCCGTACGTCAGCAGGTACCCGTTCACGACCCAGGCGAGCGACGTCTCGGAGAAGTCGAGGTCCTGCCTGATGGACGGGAGCGCGACGCCCACGATCGTGACGTCGAGCACGATCATCAGGCTCGCCAGGCAAAGAACGTAGAGCGCTAGCCAGCGCCTGCGGTTGTCGGTGATCTCAGTCATGCTGTCGGCCTCCTTGGAATTCGCATTCATGTCCGTTAGACCCGACCGCGTTTTGAAACTCATCGGTAGGCTCAGATAGGTGACGGTCGCCGCTTCCCCAGCCGAGCTCGAGCGCCGGCTCGAGGACCATCGCCGGGAGTTGACCGGCTACTGCTACAGGATGCTGGGCTCGGCCTTCGAGGCCGAGGACGCCGTCCAGGAGACGATGTTGCGGGCCTGGCGCAGCCTCGACCGCTTCGAGGGGCGTGCGGCGCTCAAGTCGTGGCTGTACCGGATCGCGACCAACGTCTGCCTCGACATGCTGAACGGCAAGGAGCGGCGCATCCGCCCGCTCGAGCTCGGGCCGCCGGGGACAGTCGACTCGCCGCTCACCACCCTGCCGGAAACGACGTGGCTCGAGCCCATCCCGGACGGCCGCGTTCTGCCGAGCGACGGCGACCCGGCGCAGCTGGCGGAGGAGCGAGAGACGCTTCGGCTCGCCTTCGTCGCGGCGCTCCAGCATCTGCCGCCGCGGCAACGCGCCGTCCTGATCCTGCGCGAGGTGCTCCGCTGGCGCGCGAACGAGGTGGCGGAGCTGCTCGAGACGAGCGTCGCGTCGGTGAACAGCTCGCTGCAGCGTGCCCGCGCTGCGCTCAATGCGACGGAACTCACGCCCAGCGAGCCCCTCGAGCCGCTCGACTCGGACCAGCAGCAGCTGCTGCAGCGCTACGTCGACGCGTTCCAGCGCTACGACATGGAGGCGCTGACGGCTCTGCTGCACGAGGACGCGAAGCAGACGATGCCGCCGTATGAGATGTGGCTGCAGGGCAGCGAAGAGATCTTGCGCTTCTGGACCGGCCCCGGCGCTCCGTGCCGCGGCTCGCTCCTCATCCCGACGGTCGCGAACGGCCTGCCTGCGTTCGGGCAGTACCGGCCCAGTGGCCCGGGAGGGAGCTACGAGCCGTGGGCGTTGCAGGTGCTCGAGCTTTCAGACGGCCGAATCGTCGGCTTCAACGCGTTCCTCGACACGGAGCGGCTGTTTCCGCTCTTCGGCCTTCCTGCTCGGCCGCCCGAGTCGTAAGCCGGCATCCAGCGGCAGGACGTCTGCGAGGCCGGCGAAGTCGAGGAACTGCTGGAACTCGGTCGATGCGCTGCGCAACCGAATCCGGCGCCCGAGCCTCAGGGCACTGAGCTGGAGCCGAGCCAACGCGTCGACGGTTGCGAGATCCGCGTCGCCGTCACAGACGACCAAGTCCCCCTCGATGACCAGCACGGTCGCGCCCGGACGGGCAAGCGGACACGGGGACAGCGGAGCTCCTTTCGCGGTTTCCGACGTAGAGACCGCTGAGCCCGGGAAAACTCATCGGATCACGTCTGCCAGTTGGCGGCGGAGGCGTTCGAGCTCCCTTGTGTGAGCATCGAGCTCGGCGCGAGTGGCTCCCCGCTCTGCGAGCAAGTCGCGAACGAGCTCGAGCCCGCGCACGTTGAGAACGAGGTCGTCGAGCTCGCGCGCGAGCGGCGATCGGTCGGCGTCATGGCTGGGACTGATGGTCATCAGGCTGCCTCCTCGATCGGAACGGCGGTTTCGGGATTGAGCCCCTCGATCTCGGCGTCGCGGGGCTGTGACTCGATGAAGATGACGGCGACGAGCGCGCCGACGATCGCGAGGACCGTCAGGACGGAGAACGTGATGTCGAAGCCGTGGGTGAGGGCGGTTCCACTCAGGGACGTCGTCCCGACGTGATCGTCGGCGTAGTGATTGGTGTATGTGGTCGCGATCGTGCTGACGGCGGCCAGTCCGATCGCGCCGCCGATCTGGCGGCTCGTGTTGATGAGACCGGAAGCAATACCCGCGTCCGCTCGCTGGACCCCGGTCAGCCCAGCGATCGTCATCGGGACGAAGGAGAGGGCCATGCCGGCACCGCCGAGCAGTAACGCCGGGAAGACGTTCCAGAAGTAGTGTCCGTGCACGGGTAGCCGCGTCAGGAGCGCGAGGGCTCCCGCCGCGAGCAGCAGCCCGGTCGTGAGGACGGGCCGCGGGCCGATCCGGGTCACCAGCGTCTGCGCGACATTGGAGAAGACGACGATCGTCAGCGTGATGGCGATGAACGCGACGCCGGTCTGGACCGCGGAGTAGTCGAGGACCTGCTGCAGATACAGCGTGAGCAGGAAGAACATCGAGAACCCGACCGCCGCAATCACGACTCCCGCCGCGTTCGCGGCTGCGAGCGTGCGCAGCCGGAACATCCGCAACGGCAACAGGGGCGCCTGCGACCGCAGCTCGATCGCGACGAACGCGACGATGAGCGCCGCAGAGGCGGCCAGGAGGGCGAGCGTCGAAGCGCTGCCCCACCCCTGCTGGGTGGCGCGGGTCATCGCGTAGACGAGCAGCATCAGGCCGGAGGTGACCGTCGCGGCACCGGTGAGGTCGAAGCGACGCTGCCCCGTCTGGATGCTGCTCTCGCGCAGCAGCCACGGGGCGAGTGCGATGACGACGGCGCCGACCGGAACGTTGATGAAGAAGATCCATGACCAGTTGAGGTACGAGGTGAGCAGACCGCCGAGGAGGACGCCGGCGGCGCCGCCGCTGCCGGAGGCTGCGCCCCAGATACCGAGTGCGGTGTTGCGCTCACGGCCTTCCGGAAAGGTCGTCATGAGGATCGAGAGCGCTGCGGGCGCGAGGAGCGCACCACCGAGTCCCTGGAGCGCGCGGAAGCCGATCAGCGACCCCTCCGACCAGGCGAGACCGGAGAGGAGCGAGCTGAGGACGAAGACCGCAAGGCCTGCGATGAAGAGGCGCCGGCGGCCGAGAAGATCCGCCAGCCTGCCGCCGAGCAGCAGCGCACCGCCGAAGAGGATCGCGTACGCGGTGATGACCCACTGCAGGCTCTCCTGCGAGAAGTGGAGATCGGTCTTGATCGACGGGAGCGCCACGTTCACGATCGCGACGTCGAGGATGACCATGAACTGGGCGGCGACGATCAGAGCGAGGGCACCCCAACGCTTGCCCTCCTGCTCCGGACCGATCGAGGCAACTGTCATAAGTAGCCTCCCTTGATCGTTGGAGATTGCCACGATAGAAGGCATCAACGCTAGGGCGGGCTACACTTATTCCCGGTGAGCGTCACAGACCCGCAAATGCCCCTGATACCGGCTATCGCGCGGCCTCCGAAGGAGCTCCTCTCGAGTACCTCGCACCTGCTCAAGCGCCTGGGCTGGGTGGTCAAGGAGCGGGCCGCGGGCGCGTTCGAGTCGACCGGTCTCAGCCCGTATCACTACGCCGTCCTCGCGCTCCTCGAGGAGGAGCCGCGTGAGACGCAGGCGATGATCGCCGACGCCCTGGGCTACGACCGCAGCCACTTGGTCGGACTCCTCGACGAGCTCGAGGAACGCGGCCTGATCGACCGGCGGCGCGACCCGAACGACCGCCGCCGGCATGTCGTGAGCCTCACCTCAGAAGGCAGGCGAGCGTTGAAACGCCTTCGTTCGGTCGTCAAGCGCGTCGACGAGGAGTTCCTCGCGCCGCTCGACGACGAGCAGCGCGAGGCGCTCCATGCATTGCTGTTGCTGCTGGCGAGCCACCACGAGCCGCGCTACGCAGTGAGCGAGCGCAGCGGCCGCGCGTAGGTCGAGCCTTACTTCGACTGCACCATCCGCATCTGGTTGCCCGACGGGTCGCGGAACCCCGCGTCGATCCCGTAGGGCTGCTCCGTCGGCTCCTGCTGGAACTCGACGCCGTGGCCCTTGAGCTCCTTGTAGCTGGCCTGACAATCGTCGGTGGCGAAGAAGAGTCCGGTGGCGGCGCCCTTGGCCATCAGCGCCTTGATCTGGTCGCGTGTCTCGGCGTCGAACACCGGCGGGCCCGGCACCGCCATCAGGGTGATGGCGACGTCGGGCTGGCCGGGCACGCCGACCGTGAGCCAGCGGAAGTTGCCCATCTCGGGCACCGTGACGTCGTCGCGGAGCTCCAGCCCGAGCTTCTCGGTGTAGAAGGCCAGGGCTTCGTCCTGGTCGTGGACCCAAACTTGGACATTGGTGAGTTGCTTCAGCATGTTGTCCTCCCGGTGTTGTGATTGGTCTGCGGCGACGTTAGCCCGGGCGCACGCGGCTGTCTTCTCCAAACCTGCTGGACTGCGGGCGTGCGTACGCCTGCAGGACGCAGGTCGGAATTCGCGCGCGGCTGGCGGCGGGCGGGTGGGCTGACCGGTACCCCGTCGGCGAAACGCCGAAGGCGCGGCGGAAGCTCGTGGTGAACGATCCCACGCTCAGGAGCCCGACGGTGAAGCAGATGTCGGCGACCGTGCGGTCGGTGTTGCGCAGCAGCGCCGCGGCGCGCTCCAGGCGGCGCGTCAGGAGGTACTGGTACGGCGTCTCGCCGAAGGCTCGCCGGAACTCGCGGCTGAAGTGCGCCGGTGAGAGGTGCGCGGCACGGGCGAGCGCCGGCACGTCGAGCGGATCGGCGTAGCGTGCGTCGACGAGATCCTTCGCGCGGAGGAGGTGCCGTGCGGGGGGCACCGGCGTGAAGGCGGGCGAGCTCATCCACAGAAGACTGCCTGGCACCCCCAAACTCACCGCGGCAGTCGGTTCGCTTCGCCGAATCCGCCGCCTGAAACCGTCCCGCCCGGAGCGCCGCCGTGCCGGCGGCGCCCCGAGGCCTAGCGCGCCGGCTCGTAGATGACGATGGCTACGCCGTCACCGACCACTCTCGAGTCGACGAGCCGCAGAGGCTTCTTGTTGCTCGTCTCGCCGAAGAGGCGCTTCCCGCTTCCGAGCAGGACCGGGAACACCATCAGCCGGAGCTCGTCGACGAGGTCGTGCTCGAGGAGCGCCTGCACGAGCCGGCCGCTGCCGTGGACAACGATGTCGCCGTCGTGCTCCTGTTTCAGCTTCGCGACCTCGTCCGCGACGTCGCCCGTGACCACGGTCGAGTTCTTCCACTCGGCCTCCTCCAGCGTCGAGGAGACGACGTACTTGGGCATGGTGTTGAACTTGTCGGCGAACTCGCCTTCCCTGGACGGCCAGGCCTCGGCAAAGCCCTGGTAGGTCACGCGACCCAGCAGCAAGGCCTCTGACGAGAGGGCTTCGTCGAGCTTGAACTTGTCGCCCTCGTCTCCTCGGTTGATCTCGAAGGTCCAACCTCCGTGCTTGAAGTTCTCCGCTCCGCCCGGGTCCTCCATGACGCCGTCCAGCGAGACGAACTCGGTTACGACGATCCTTCCCACCTTGATCCTCCTTTTTGACAGTTCGGGCATTCTGAGCGAGTGGAACGTGAACTCGCCATCCGGCTGCGCGGCGTCGTCAAGCGCTATGGTCGGATTACGGCCGTGGACGGGCTGGATCTGGACGTTCCGACGGGAACCTGCGTCGGCCTGCTCGGGCCCAACGGGGCGGGGAAGTCCACGACGATGCGCCTGCTCACGGCTCAGTCGATCGCCGACGAGGGTGAGCTCGAGGTTCTCGGCTTCCGTCTTCCCGACGAGTCGAAGATGGCCCGGGCGCAGTGCGGCGTTACGCCCCAGCTCGACAACCTCGACACCACCCTCACCGTCGAGCAGAACCTGCTCGTCTTCGCGCACCTCTACCGGATCGGACGGGCCGACCGGCGCGACGCGATCGAGCGGGCGCTCGAGATGGCCAAGCTCGTCCACCGGCGGGACTCGCGCGTCGACAAGCTGTCGGGAGGAATGCGGCGGCGCCTGTTGATCGCGAGGGCGCTGGTCCATCGGCCGCGACTGGTGTTGCTGGACGAGCCGACCGTCGGACTTGATCCACAGGTGCGCCAGGAGCTCTGGGCGCTCATCGACGCGCTCCGTTCCGAGGGCACGACGATCCTGATGTCGACCCATTACATCGAGGAGGCGCAGCGCCTCGCGGACACGGTGCTGATCATGTCGCACGGCAAGTCGGTGGCGGCGGGCCCGCCGTCGAAGCTCGTGGCTGAACATGCCGGGCGAGAGGTGATCGAGGTCTACGGACCACCGACGCGGCTCGCAGAGGTCGAGGCCGAGGCGGGGGCGTCGGGGCTGCGAACGCGGCGCACCGGGACGAGCGTCTCGATCCTCGGCGTCGACGGCAGCGACGGCTTCGCGATCGATGGCGACAGACGTTCCGCCAACCTGGAGGACGTCTTCGTCCTGCTCACGGGCGAGGAGATCGCCTGATGGCGACGACCGCCGCAACGCGAAGCGTGCGCCTGGGCCGGCTCGAACGCCCCGCGCTCACCGGCGTGCTCGTTCGAGAGGTCGTGAACTACTCGTCCTATTGGAAGTCGAGCACGTTCTCGTCCACGGTCGAACCGACGATCTATCTGCTGGCGTTCGGGTTCGGCTTCGGCTCGCTCGTCAGCCGGATCGGCGGCTACGACTACGTCGACTTCGTGGGGACCGGGACGGTGGCGACCGCGGTCCTGTTCTCGAGCGCCTTCCCGGCGATGTTCGGAACGTTCGTCAAGTACCAGTTCCAGCGCACGTACGACGCGATCCTCGCCGCGCCGGTCGACACGGAGGAGCTCGTCACGGCAGAGGCGCTCTGGATCGCAACCCGGGCCGGCGTCTACGGATGTGTCCCGATGCTCGTCGCGATGGTCTTCGGGCTCGACCCCTCGTGGGGGATGCTCGCCGTGCCGGTCATCGGCTGGGTCGCAGGCTTCGGCTGGGCGTGCTTCGGGATCTCGGTGGCGGGCTTCGCCAAGTCGATCGAGAACTTCAACTACATCGTCAGCGCAGTGCTCACGCCGCTGTTCCTGCTGGCGGGATCGTTCTTCCCGCTCGACCAGTTCCCCGAGTGGGCGCGCGTACTGGCGAACTTCAATCCGCTTCATCACTGCGTCGTGCTTGTCCGCCATGCCGTGTTCGGTTTCGAGGGCTGGGAGGATCCCGCCCGGCTGGGCGCACTCGTCGTCTTCGGGCTGCTCGTCTGGCGTATCGCGATCCGCGCGATGACCCAAAAGCTCGTGGACTAGTGGGCCCCCGCCGCGTCAAGACCGTCAGACTCCCGTCGATGGTTTCCGAGTCGCGCCTCGAGTCGACCGAGCACGGGCTCGTCCCTCAGGGAGACGGCTGGTTCGTCGTCACCGCCCGGGAGTCGCGCTGGCGCTACGCGCAGGGGCGCGGCGCCATCTGTCTCTTCGAGGGCGAGCCGGAGTTCTCGCAACTCGGGATCAACGTCAGCATCCTCGCGCCGGGCGAGACGATGGCGATGTATCACTGGGAAGCCGATCAGGAGGATTTTCTCGTGCTCGCCGGCGAGGCGTTGCTCATCGTTGAAGGCGAGGAGCGCGCGCTCCGGCGGTGGGATTTCGTGCACTGCCCCGCCGGCACGAAGCACGTGATCGTCGGAGCCGGAGAGGGGCCGTGCATCGTGCTCGCAGTCGGCGCGCGCGTCCGCTCGACCGGTTCAGATTGGGGCGCCTACGTCGTCGACGAAGCCGCGATCCGCCACGGCGCGGGCGTCGAGGAGGAGACGACCGACCCGAACCAGGCCTACGCGCCCTTTCCTCAGCGGGAGCCAACCCGCTACCGCGAGGGCTGGCTCCCCGACTGAACGACGCGCGTCACCGTGCGGCGGAGCGGGCGAAGACGCGGATCGAGGCCACTGTGAGCAGCAGTGCGAAGGCAGCGACTACGGCGAGGCTGAGCGCCGCCATCGTCGCTGGGTCACCCATGTTCCAGATGGCGTGTAGGCCGCTGCTGTCGTTGCTGAGGCCGTAGCGCATGAGCGCGAGCCCGTGCGTGAGCGGGAGGAACTTCGCCACCCAGGTCAGGAAGCTCGGCAGTGCCGTGATCGGAAAGAGCGCGCCCGCCAAGAACCACGGCAGGATCGCGATCGCCGGGACGCGCGCGATGTATTCCTCCTGTCGCGGGACACGGTTGGCGAGGATCTCCGCGAGTCCGTACATGCCGGCGGTGAACAAGACGGCCGCGCCGACGAACCAGAGGACGCCGGTCGCAGTGGCGTCGAAGTCGATTCCACGCGCGACCGCGACCGCGATCAGCACCGCGACCTGCAGGGCGGTGATCGCGAGCGCGACGAGCAGGCCGCGCGGGATCGGAGCGGTGAGGAGCTCACGCTGGGCGCCGCTCACGCGGTCGACGATCACGCTGAGCCCGGAGAACATCGTGTTCAACGGGATCAGCAGGCCGACCGTCCCGATCGCAACGAAGGACTCGTAGCTCGCATCCGTGTGCAACGCCGTCTTCAACGCCGGCGCGATCACGAGCGCGAACATGATCGGCGTCAGCAGTGGGACGACGAGCTCGCGCGGCGTGCGGGCGGTCAGCTGGAAGCGGCGTCGGGCCAGGGTCGCGAGCGCCCCGAACGGGCGCGCCCGCGATCTCTGCGGCGTCGGGATAGCGATGTCAACGGTGGACATGTTTTCTCCTTTCGATTCAGGCGGCCGCGGCGAGCGAGTCGCCGGTCAGCCGCAGGTAGACGTCGTCGAGCGTGGGCTCGCGCGCGCTGATCGCGCCGGCGAGCCCCAGCTCGTGGATGGCGGCGATTGCGTCGTGCGAGCTCGCCTCGTGCAGCGGCAGGGTCAGCCTCGAGCCGACCGCAAACGCGTCGTCACCGGCGACGCCTCGCTCGCGGAGGGAGGCCAGGACCGAGCTGACGTTGCCGTCGACCCGAAGCTCCACGAGCTCGCGGCCGAGGCCGGCGAGCAGCGCCCGGGGTGTATCGAGCGCCACGATTCGGCCGGCGTGGATAATCGCAACGCGGTCGCAGAGGCGTTCCGCCTCGTCGAGGTAGTGCGTCGTCAGCAGCACAGTCATCTCGCTGCGGCTGCGCAGGCGGGCGATCACGTCGAGCAGCTCGACGCGAATACGTGGGTCGAGGCCGACCGTCGGTTCGTCGAGGAAGAGCACGCGCGGGTGCGAGACGAGGGCGCGGGCGATCTCGAGCCGGCGCCGCTCGCCGCCGCTGTAGCTGCCGGCCGGGCGGTTGATCAGCTCTGTCAGGCCGAGCGTCTCGGCGAGCTCCACGATGCGCTCCTCCGCTTCGCGAGGCTCGACGCCCCATAGGCGGGCGTGGATCTCGAGATTCCGCCGGCCGGTCAATGAGCGGTCGACGACCGGCTCCTGAAAGACAACGGAGCTGAGGTGGCGGGCGGCGAGAGCTTCCGTTGCGACGTCGAAGCCGGCGAGCCTGGCGGTGCCGCCGGTCGGGGCGATCGTCGTTGTCAGCATGCCGACGGTCGTCGACTTGCCGGCGCCGTTCGGGCCGAGCAGGCCGAAGACCTCGCCGGCGGCGACTTCGAAGTCGATCCCTTTGACCGCCTCGACACCACCGGGGTACGTCTTGCGCAGGCCTTTCGCTTCGATTGCGGGTTCCATGGGGCTCCTTTCCGGGCAGTCACATCGACCGCCGTTCGTTCGTCAGGGAGATGACGGATCCGAACGCGAGGATGTGACATGACCCCGAGAGACCTGCAGACCGAAGAGTTCGAACGCAACCGCGCCCACTTGGAGGCGGTCGCGTACCGGATGCTCGGCTCGACGAGCGAGGCCGAGGACGCCGTCCAGGAAGCATGGCTCCGACTGAGCCGCTCCGACACCGACGCGGTCAAGAACCTCGGCGGCTGGCTCACGACCGTCCTCGCGCGCGTCTGCCTGGACATGCTGCGATCGCGCCGCGCGCGCCGCGAGGACTACACCGGCACCTGGTTGCCGGAACCGATCGTCAGCGTCGAGGACGGCCCCGAAGACGAGGCCGTGCTCGCGGATTCGGTCGGAATCGCCTTGATGGTCGTGCTGGACACCCTGGTACCCGTCGAGAGGCTCGCCTTCGTGCTGCACGACATGTTCGCCGTTCCGTTCGAGGAGATCGCGACGATCTTGGATCGGTCGGAGGCCGCGACGCGGCAGCTGGCGAGCCGAGCCCGGCGTCGCGTCCAGGGCGCAACGCCACGAACGGATCCCGACCTACGTGAGCAGCGACGAGTGGTGGATGCGTTCTTGTCCGCCGCTCGCGCGGGTGACTTCGAAGCCTTGCTCAATGTGCTGGATCCGGACGTCGTCTTCCGGGTCGACACGGGGCCACGCGGGGACCGGATGCCGGTCGCAGGGGCCGAGGACGTCGCACGGGTGGTTCTGACGCGCGGCTCCAGCTTTGCCCCGCACGCGCGCCCGGCAATCGTCAACGGCAACGCGGGCGTGATCGTCATTCCAGGGACGAAACCGATTGCGGTGGTCGGCTTCGCGGTCGAAGGCGGCAGGATCGTCGAGATCGACGTGATCGCGAACCCGGCGAAGATCGCTCACGTCGACCTCAGTCCGGGCTAGAGGAATGGGTGCGCCCCGCTGCGCGTTGCAACGTCTGTGGCGCGCACGCGAATCGTCCGGGTGGTCGTCCGGTTTCGCGCCGGACCGACGTGGACGAGCGGACCGCCCGAGGATCAGCCGGGCTGGGACGATCATGCGGCGTTCGTCGACGACCTCGTCGCGCGCGGGACGATGGTCATGGGCGGGCCGTTGGCCGACTACTCAGGGTCGCTCAGCATCCTCGAGAACGTCGGCGAGGACGAGGCGCGCGAGCTCGTCGCCCGCGACCCGTTCGTCGTGAACGGGGTCTTCGTGCTCGAGG